>Ga0228698_1000326_pt1 | contig 40379 bp, 36 predicted proteins | sample McNCre117_Aug_MG_FD_178015 | JGI IMG/M metagenome (GOLD analysis project Ga0228698, IMG submission 178015) | Freshwater microbial communities from McNutts Creek, Athens, Georgia, United States - 1-17_Aug_MG | ecosystem: Environmental > Aquatic > Freshwater > Creek | place: USA: Georgia... | reverse complement strand
GCTGACCAACTTGCTTCCTAGCGGGGCGCTCAACACACTGAAGTGGGTTGGGTTCGTGCAGTTCCGGGAGGACCAGGCCCTGGGTCAGCTTGATGGAAAATTGCAGGCAGTCATTCGGAGAGTCTGCTGAGGTGCCGTCTAACTGGTCGGTCGAGTCGGACACGTTGCGGCAAGGAGCCGCACGGCGCCGTGGAAAACTTTGCACCGTGCAACCCCTGGCCGCAGCGTGCCGGTCACCTTCACGTTGACAGTCAAAACATGACCGCGCATCTGGTGGTCGGTGCGCTGATGATGGCCGGCTGGCGCCACGGGAAACCGCTGGCGCTGCTGCATCACTCGGGCCCTGGTAGCCAGTGCACGAGTGGGCATTTCCAAGACCTGCTCAAGGCGCGGGGCATCCGGTGCAGTATCAGCCGCGCCGGCGAGGTGTGGGACAACTCGGCGATGGAGCGCTTCTTCAGCTCAATGAAGACCGAACGGATCGCTCGCAAGGTCTACCGAACGCGTGATGACGTCAAGGCGGATGTGTTCGACTACAACGAGCGGCTCTACAACCCGAGGCGTCGACACTCGACGCTGGGTTATGCCAGTCCGAACGAGTTCGAGAAGACCCAACGAGCCTAGGTGGGTGTCAACGTAACCGGCGGCAGGCTAATCGCGAACGAGTCCCAAGTGAGCAACTTGCCGGCCTGTCAAGGTCCGCCTAAACTACCTGAAGTTGTATCCACTTTCGTTTTACAGAACGCTGCACGTATCTGGCTCCGCACTGCGATTTGCACCCTAATACATGTCTGGCCTCATAGGTCATCACTACCATGCGCGAATCAATCGTAACCGCGATTGGAAGTTTGATTACGGTCGCCAAGGCGAAGGCCTCCTTTGACTTTTTTCACAAGGGTCGCAAAGGAGACGCGAGAGCGCTAATTGAAGAACTTGAAGAGAACTCCCCCTATGCTTCCATGTGGCTGAAAGCAGTATTGAGTTTGGTCGGGTAATACCGTTTTTTCAACTATTGAGTTTGATCGCCTCAAAATGGCAGGATTTGACTTCAATATACTGGAGAAAAAATTGCCGAGTTCTGAGGCATTTCAGGGACTGACCTGGCTTCATTTCCAGGAAAGACAACGGAAGATCTAATGACGAACATTTGCGACAAGATTAAGAACCTTAGATCAATGCATAAATTCCAGCTCGAAAACTCAACCCTTAAGAGGTGCCTTCTAAATGTGCACAAGCGAATTCTACTTTTACTCCGCCATGCTGAAGTCTCTCAAGTCAATCGCGCTAATGAGTTGATTTTCAAGGGGGCTAGCTGTGATGGTGGTTGAATTTGGGAGAGATATACGGACGCTGCAGCCCGCTTAGATCGCCCAGCATTCGCTCAACCGGACACGCTCTGGCGACTTGGGCGTTAGCCAGCGTGTTAGGCTCCGCGTCGCCGAACTTGTACCGCAAACGACCGCCGTCGGCGGAGGGTTTGACGATACGCCCAAGGCGATGATGTTAGGAAATTTTCGTATGCAGCTAAATATCACAGGGAGGCATCGCTGTGCACTGCTCTAAATGCGGCTCGACGATCGGGAAGAGCGACCTATTTTGCGCTAAGTGTGGCACCGCAGTCTCCATTGCCGGCGCGAAAGCAACTGAAGCGGCGGTAGAAAATGTCCCAACACTGGGCCGCGGTCCAAAGCAACTCTCCCGAGTTGTCTTTGTCACATTCATTTTGGGGTCAACCTTTGTCGCTGCCCTAGTGCTCAGCGAGAAGGGCATCGGCACCGTGCTTCTTTCGGCCCTCGTGGCGGAAAGATTTGCTGGCACAGCTGTGGCCTTCTATATCGCCAAGCTGATTACAAAGAACGTTTCCCGCACTTGGATTGATATCCTCTTTTTTCAGGTCATTAATGTCATCGCAGGCCTTTTCTCAGCAGGTGCGTCCGGATCCACGAAAACTGCCATGGCACTAGGCTTTGCGTTCATTGCGTCGGCTCTGGTGTTTTGGCTTCGGCGATTTTCATATCCAAATCCCGTTAGCGCTACAGAAGAGGTAAGCGTGAAAGGCGCCACGCCTGTTTTGGGTGTTGATGAATTGGGAGGGGGTTCGAAGGCTAATCCAGTTGCTTTGTCTCCGTGGGAATCATTTGGTAATTTTGGTAAGGCGGCGACTGTAATTTTGTTGTTGTTCTATTGCGTTTGTGGGCTTTTTATACTATTCTCATCGTGATCTGAGGTTATGCAATTCGATGAATCTCACGCTCCGTTCCGAAATAAGTCTTCGGGTGAAAGGGTATTCTTAAAGTCCAGTGCCCAGCCTTGGTTGACGAACGAGCCCTCAGCCAGCGGCACCGGCTCTCGTTTGGGGATACGGCGTTTGGTGCGGCGGGGAATGTTCAGCCCCAGGTCGCAACACACGCGCAAGACCCGTTTGTGATTCCACGCCCGGCCATCCAGGCGCAGCCGATCCAAACACTTCCAGAAGCCCCCGGCGGCCGTTGCGCTTGACGACGCCGTTGAGCGCGTCGATGGCCTCGGCATCCTTGTCTTGCGGCAATGGCGGCACCTTGTAGTACGCCGCCCGCGACAAGCCTGCAGCCCGGCAGGCTCGCGTGATCGACAGGCGGTGTCGGTCACCATGACCTGGACCACTTCCCGCTTCGCGGACGGCGTCAGAATTTTTTTGTCAGCACGTCCTTGATGGCCGCGTTCTCCAGCGCCAGGTCGGCGTACATGCGCTTGAGCTGCGCTTTCTCCACTTCGAGTTCGTGCAAGCGCGTCAGATCCGACACCGTCGCACCTGAGTACTTGCTCTTCCAGGGGTAGCACGTCGGCGAGCAGATGCCGTGCTTGCGGCAGACCTCGGCCACCGGCACGCCGGCCTTGCCCTCCTTGAGGATCGCCACGATCTGGCTCTACGTGAACTTGCTCTTCCTCATCGGCCTCTTCCTTTCGGATCGGGCCGCATTCTCTGATTTCACGGTTGGGGGAGCTTACGGAACCACCCGTACTTTGCCCGCAGCGCGCTGCAAAGGCGCAGCCGAGCCCCACGCGCAGGTGGTTCGGGGGGCGGGCGCAGAGCCCATTCCCGGTGACTTCTTGCCTCAGGGTGATACCGCCGGTGGGCGGTGAGGATAGTCAGGCCTGGTAGATCAAGCGGCGGTGCCCCGCGAGCGTGGTCCCGGAGAACGACCCCCGGGCCATCTGCGCACCGCACACGTCAGCAGGGCACAGGGCCTGTCGCCGCCTCGTCAAACCCGGCACAAACAGGCGCCAACTGCCAACCATCTGATACGGTCGCCGTCAAAGACTGCGCTGCCTCGCCAGCGGCGGGTTGCGCGCAAAGTAACGCCGGATGCCGGTGAACAGGGCTTCCACCAATTTGTGTTGGTAGGCCTCATCACGCAGGCGGCTTTCTTCTTCGGGGTTCGAGATGAAGGCCGTTTCAACCAGGATGCTGGGGATGTCGGGGGCTTTCAGCACCGCGAAGCCGGCTTGTTCAACCCGGCCCTTGTGCAGCTTGCCCACCTGGCCGATCAGGCCCAGCACCTCTTTGCCGATGCGCAGGCTGTCGCGGATTTGCGCGGCGGTGCTCATGTCCAGCAGGGCGCGTACCACCTGCGTGTCCTTGACGGCCGCCGCGGTGTTGATGCCGCCCACGCCGTCGGCGGCGTTTTCCTTGCTGGCCATCCACTTGGCCGCTGCGCTGGATGCGCCGTGCTCTGACAGCGCAAACACCGACGCGCCACGCGCTGCGGGCGTGATGAAGGCGTCGGCGTGGATCGACACGAACAGATCGGCCTGCACGCGCCGGGCCTTGCGCACACGCTCGTGAAGGGGCACAAAAAAATCGGCCTCGCGGGTGAGCATGGCCCGCATGCCGGGCACGCTGTTGAGGCGGTCGCGCAGCTTCAGGGCCACTTGCAGCACCACGTCTTTTTCGCGCAGGCCGGTGGGGCCCACGGCGCCGGGGTCTTCGCCGCCGTGGCCGGGGTCAATGGCCACCACCACCAGGCGGTCGATGCCGCGCTGGGCATCGGCTGTGATGGGCGGGGGCGGTGCAGGCGTGCCTTGCGGCGGCGCCGACGCACCGATCTCGGGGATGGTGGCCACCGTGCCGGGCTTGTTGCCGGGCAGCAGCGGGCCCGAGGCAGGCGCTGCCGGCTTCTGGATGCGGCCGATCAGATCGCCCAGCGCGTCATTGACCTGCGCCGCAGCCTGGCTGGAGGCTTTTTCGCGCTCGCGGATCAGATCCAGCAGCGGATCACGGGCCTGGGTGGGGTACAGATCCAGCACCAGGCGATGCTGGTAAGCCGCCACGGGCGCCAGGGTGAACTGCTGCGGCGCCACGGCTTGCTTCAGGTCGAACACCAGGCGCACCACGCGGGGCTGGTACTGGCCCACGCGCACGCCGGCAATGTAGGGGTCATCGGGCTTGATCTTGCCCACCAGCTCGCGCAGCGCGGGGCTCAACTCCAGCTGGTCGATGTCGATCACCAGCCGCGGTGGGTCTTCAACCAGTTGCTGATGGGCCTGCAGCGGCTGGTCGCTTTCGATGGTGACGCGGCTGTAGTCGGCCGCGGGCCACACCCGCACCGCCACGATGGCGGCACCAAAGGCCAGATCGGTGGCACCCAGGCTGAGCACCACGGTGCCCAGCTGGCCCAGCAGGCGGCGGCGGTTGGGCTGGTGCAGGCTGCGCATCACAGCAGGCCCAGGCCGGCGGGTGTGCAGGCCTGTACGCTCACGTTGCGAGTTTGCTCGTCTTGCGGTTCGATGATCACGCGCAGATCGGGCACCGGCAGCACGCCGCCAGCATGGTCGGGCCATTCGGCCAGCTTCAGGCCGGGCTGGCCGAACACATCACGAAAGCCGGCATCCAGCCATTCGCGTGGGTCGGTGAAGCGGTAGAAATCGAAGTGCGAGGCCACCGCGCCATTGCCCAGCACGTGGGGCTCCATCACCGCGTAAGTGGGGCTCTTGATGCGGCCTGTCACACCCAGCGCACGCAGCAGGTGGCGCACCAGCGTGGTCTTGCCGGCGCCCAGCGGGCCATGCAACTCGATGAAGGCGTTGTCGATGCCCGGGCGCTGGGCCAGTGCAGCCGCCCAGGCCTGGCAGGCGTCTTCGTCCGGCCACTGCAGCTGGCGGGTTTCTAGAATCGGCGGATGGGCGACAGTCACGGGCAGGTGGTCAATCAAGAGGGCATGGCGCCAGGGCAGCCTGACGGGCAGGCCTTGCTGGCCCGGTTGCGCGCCAGGGGCCAGGCGCTTGGATTCTCCCAGATAGGCGTGGCTGGCATTGATTTGCACAGCGCCGAACCCGGCCTGCTGGCCTGGCTGGAGGCCGGCTTTCACGGCAGCATGGGCTACATGGCGGCGCATGGCCTCAAGCGCGCGCGCCCGGCCGAGCTGGTGCCCGGCACCGTTCGCGTGATCACCGCCCGCATGGATTACCTGCCCGCGCAGCATGGCCCTGATTGGCAGGCCGTGGCCTTTGATCGTCTGCAGCAGCCCGATGCGGCCGTGGTGTCGCTGTATGCCCAGGGGCGTGATTACCACAAGGTGCTGCGCCAACGCCTGCAAAAGCTGGCCGATTGGCTGCAGGCCGAGTGCGGCCTTTTGGGCCACCGCGTGTTCACCGATTCGGCACCGGTGCTGGAGGTGGAACTGGCGCAGCGCAGCGGCCTGGGCTGGCGTGGCAAGCACACGCTGGTGCTGTCGCGGGATGCGGGATCGATGTTTTTCTTGGGCGAGATCTATGTGGACCTGCCCTTGCCGATCACCGACGCGGTGACGGACCACTGTGGCCAGTGCAGTGCCTGCATCAGCGCCTGCCCCACCGGCGCCATCGTGGCACCGTACCGGCTGGATGCGCGGCGCTGCATCTCGTACCTGACCATCGAGCACGATGGGCCCATCCCCGAAACACTGCGCCCGGCCATCGGCCAACGCATTTACGGTTGCGACGATTGCCAACTGGCCTGCCCCTGGAACAAGTTTGCCCAGCGCGCCGTGGTGGCCGATTTTGATACCCGCGCGCCCTGGCCGCAGGCCACCTTGGCAGGTTTGTGGGCCTGGGATGAGGCTGCCTTTTTGCGGCACACCGAAGGCTCGGCCATCCGCCGCATCGGTTTTGCGCGGTGGCAGCGCAATCTGGCCGTGGCCAGCGGCAATGCCTTGCGGCAGGCGCCCGATGCCCACCTGATCACCGCGCTGTCGGCCTGGCGCCAGGGGGCATCACCGCTGCTGGCTGAACACCTGGATTGGGCGCTGGCCCAGGCGGGGCTTCAGGCGTAGGTCAACCATTTGGCAAACTGCGCGTCATCCAGGTGCGGCAGGTTGTTGAAGCTGAGCAGGGCATGGCGCTTGGGGCTGGTGATCAACTCGGTGACGGCGCTGTTGCGGATGCGCATGTTCAGCTCGATGGTGGTGGCCGCCGGCACACCCAGGATCTGGCCCACCGCCGTTGAAATCGGCCCACCGCTGGACACCATCAGCACGTCGCCCTCATGCGTGCTGCGCACATGCGCCAGCGCTTGCGCCACGCCCTCGCTGAACTGCGCGTAGCTGGGCATGCCCTGCGGCTGGGTCTGCCCAGCCATCCAGGCCTGCAGCCCATCGCGCAGCAGCCTGAAGTGGTGCTTGTACAGCTCAGGCGTGTCGGGCTTGGCCAGGGGCTCGGGGTGGATGGCCGCGATCACCGCGTGGCTGTCGTATTCGTTCAGGCCAGGCAGTTGCAGCACCGGCTGCGACACGCCCAGGCCTTCGGCGATGGCCGCATAGCTTTGGGCATGGCGCACCAGGGTGCCGGTGATCACGGCCTCAAAGCGCCGGCCCTTGGCCGCCCAGTAGCGACCCAGTTGCAGGCATTGCTGATGGCCCAGCGCGCTGAGCTGGTCGTAGTTGTCAGCGCCAAACGAGGCCTGGCCGTGGCGCACGAGAAAAAGGGTTCCCATGCGGCGATTGTGTCCCGAAGAAAAAACACCCCTCGGCGACGAACGTCGAGGGGTGGAAGCTGCGCGCTCGCGGCGCCCTGAGGAGATACACAGACACCCACTTGGCAGTGTCTGGTCAAGCACCAGCAATTGCCGTGCCAAACCTTAAGTCCTTCATCATGCGGAGGTGGATTGGGGTTAGTACCACCTTACACTCGGTCGCCATGAATGTCCTGGCCTTTGAATCGTCCTGCGACGAGACCGGTGTGGCGCTGGTGAGCACAGATGGTGCATCCATGCCCCGTTTGAGGGCGCACGCCTTGCACAGCCAGATTGCCATGCACCAGGCCTATGGCGGCGTGGTGCCCGAGCTGGCCTCGCGTGACCACATCCGCCGCGCGCTGCCCTTGACCCGCCAGGTGCTGCAAGAGGCCGGCGCCACGCTGGCCGAGGTGGACGTGGTGGCCTTCACCCGGGGCCCGGGCCTGGCCGGTGCGCTGCTGGTGGGCGCGGGCGTGGCCTGCGCGCTGGCCGCAGCGCTGGGCAAGCCCACCCTGGGTGTGCACCACCTGGAGGGGCATCTGCTGTCGCCATTCCTGTCGGCCGATCCGCCCGAGTTTCCCTTTGTGGCGCTGCTGGTGTCGGGCGGGCACACCCAACTGATGCGGGTGGACGCCGTGGGCCAGTACACCCTGTTGGGCGAGAGCATCGATGACGCGGCCGGCGAAGCCTTCGATAAATCGGCCAAGTTGCTGGGCCTGGGCTACCCCGGCGGGCCCGCCCTGTCGCGCCTGGCCCAGCAAGGTAACCCGCAGGCCTATGCGCTGCCCCGGCCGCTGTTGCACAGTGGCAACCTGGATTTTTCGTTTGCCGGCCTGAAGACGGCCGTGCTCACCCAGCACCGCAAGCTGGGCGAAGCCCCCAGCCCGACACAATTGGCGGATCTGGCGGCCAGCACCCAGGCGGCCATCGTCGAGGTGCTGGTGAAAAAATCCCTGGCGGCGCTGAAGCAAACCGGCCTGAAGCGCCTGGTGGTGTCGGGCGGCGTGGGGGCGAACGCCTTGCTGCGCCAGCAACTCAACGAGGCCATCCGCAAGCGCGGCATGCGGGTGCACTACCCCGAGCTGGCCCTGTGCACCGACAACGGCGCCATGATCGCCATGGCCGCCGCCATGCGCCTGCAAAGCGGCATCGAGCCAGCGCGGCTCGACTACAGCTTTGAGGTGCGCCCCCGTTGGCCGCTGGATCAGATCAGCCCGGTGCCCAGCCAGGCCTGATCCAGCCTCCTGTCAGATTCGGCCGGCATGGTGGCCGGCTGCTTTCCCGCTTCCTTTTACTTTCCCTTTGACGATGTCTTTTTCTGGATGGATGCCAGCACGCCGATGGCTGGCTGCACTGGCCGTGATGGCCGTTTTCATGTCGGCTGCCCAGGCGCAGCCCAGTACCGATGGCGCTGCCCGCGCACCCATCAAGCTGGCCTTGATCGAAGGCCTGTCGGGCCCCTTTGCCAACGCCGGTGAAGCCGTCTGGCGCAACCTGTTCTGGGCCGTTGAGCGCGTCAACGCACGGGGCGGCGTGCACCTGCCTGGTGGCGCCCGGCCGCTGGAGCTGCTGCGCCTGGACAGCAAGGGCACGGCCGACGAGGCCTTGTCGGCGCTGCGCAGCGCGGTGGATCAGCGGGTGGGTTATGTGTTGCAAGGCAACAGCTCGGCCGTGGCCAATGCCCTGGTGGATGCGCTGAACAAGCACAACCAGCGTGAGCCGCAGCGGCGGGCCTTGTTCCTCAATTACTCGGCGGTCGAGCCCGCGCTGACCAACGAGCGCTGCAGCTTCTGGCACTTCCGGTTTGATGCCCATGCCGACATGCGCCTGGCCGCGCTGATGCAGGTGCTCGAAGCCGACCGCTCGATCAAGAAGGTCTACCTGATCGGCCAGGATTACAGCTTCGGCCAGCAGGTGCTCAAGCAGGCCAGGGCGCAGATCGAGGCCCGCCGCCCCGACATCCAGATCGTGGGCGACGAGTTGCACCCCATGGGCCGCGTGAAGGATTTTTTGCCCTACGCCACCAAGATCCGCGCCAGTGGTGCCCAGGCGGTGGTCACCGGCAACTGGGGCAACGACCTGACCCTGCTGGTCAAGGCCACCCGCGAGTTGGGCCTGCCGATGAAGTTCTACACCTTTTATGGCAATGCCCTGGGCGTGCCCGCCACCCTGGCCGATGCCGGCGTGGATGCCGTGCTGGCCGTGGCCGAATGGCACCCCAACGCCGGCGGCAGGGGCTCGGATGCCATGCTGGCTGGCTTCAAGCAGCGCTTCCCCGATCCGCGTGACGACTACCTGCACGCCCGCATGCAGGCCATGATCGAGTTGCTGGCCCAGGCCATGGAGCGTGCCCGCTCGGCCGACCCCACGCTGGTGGCCCGCGCCCTGGAGGGGCTGAGCGTGGACAACAAGGCCCTGGGCGGCGCCCACGAAGGCACCATGCGGGCCGCCGACCACCAGTTTCAGCAGCCGCTGTACGTCAGCATCATGGGCCGCCAGGGCAGCCCGGGCATCGCCCATGATGTCGAAGGCTCGGGCTTTGGCTTCAAGACGGTGCGACGCCTGGATGCGGCACAAGCCAGCTTGCCGCACACTTGCCAGATGTCCCGCCCTGACTGAGCCCCGAGCCATGCGCCCCACCATCGCCAGCCTGCCTGGCAGCAAGATCCGAGAAGTGGCCAATGCCGGCTTGGGCCGCAGCGATGTGCTGCCGTTCTGGTTTGGCGAGAGCGACGAGGTCACGCCCGAGGCGGTGCGTCAGGCCGCGGCCGAATCGCTGGCCCGTGGCGAAACCTTTTACAGCCACAACCTGGGCCTGGCCGAACTGCGTGAGGCGCTGCGCACCTACACCGCCGGCCTGCATGGTGATCCGGGGCCTGATCGCATCGCGGTCACCTCATCGGGCGTCACGGCGCTGATGACGGCCATGCAGATGCTGGTCGATGGCGGCGACGAGGTGGTGGTGGTCACCCCGGTGTGGCCCAACCTGCCGTCGCAGCCGGCCATCCTGGGCGCGAGTGTCACCCGCGTGCCGCTGGCGCCGGATGCGCAGGGTGCCTGGCGGCTCGATCTGGATCGCCTGCTGGCCGCGGTGACACCCGGCACGCGGGTGCTGCTGCTGAACGCGCCCAACAACCCGACAGGCTGGAGCCTGAGCCGAGCCGAGCAGCAGGCCATCCTGGCGCACTGCCGCCGCACCGGCACCTGGATCGTGGCCGACGAGGTGTACGACCGCATCTGGTTCGAGCCCGGTGAGCGTGCTGCACCCAGCTTTCTCGATATCGCCTCACCCGATGACCGGCTGGTGGTGGTGCACAGCTTTTCAAAAAGCTTTCTGATGACCGGCTGGCGGCTGGGCTGGCTGGTGCTGCCGCGCGGCCACCTGGATGCCGTGGGCGTGCTGATCGAGTTCAACAGCTCGTGTGCGCCGGTGTTTGTGCAGCGCGGCGGGCTGGCCGCGCTGGCCATGGCCGATGAGTTCGTGCCCCAGCTGGTGGCCCGCTTGCAAGCCGGCCGCGATGCCTTGTGCCCGGCCCTGGCAGCCCTGCCCGGCGTGCGCTCGGCCACGCCCAAAGGGGGCATGTACGCGTTTTTTCAGGCGCCGGGCGCGGGCGATTCACTGGCCTTTGCCAAGCACCTGGTCAGCGACCACGGCCTGGGCCTGGCGCCGGGCGTGGCCTTTGGTGCCGAGGGCGAAGGCTGGCTGCGTTGGTGCTTTGCGTCACGCGATACGCAGCGCCTGGTGGAAGGCGTGGCACGCCTGCGCCGCGCACTCGGGCTATAATCGAATGGTTTTGCGCTAATGAACCCCTGTTTTGCAGGGCTTGATCGGCAAAAAGCACACAAGCACGGCACAGGTTGGTTTCACCCGTGTCCGCAAGTCAAAACCGGAAACCGCTGCTGGCTGCGCACCATGCTTCATGGGGCTTTGCCGGAGATGGCGGCTTCCATCCTTACTCAGGAAACACCATGTCCGTCGATAAAGCTGTTCGCGCCACTGTGGTCGCTGGCAACGCCCGTTCCGCCAACGATACCGGCTCCCCCGAAGTCCAGGTTGCGCTGCTGACCGCACGCATCAATGACCTCACCCCCCACTTCAAGACCCACCTGAAGGATCACCACGGTCGCCGTGGCCTGCTGCGCATGGTCAGCCGTCGCCGCAAGCTGCTGGACTACCTCAAGGGCAAGGCCCCTGAGCGTTACACCGCGCTGATCCAGAAACTCGGCCTGCGCAAGTAAGCACGTTCTGATGAAAAGAGCCTGTCTGGATTTCCCCCAGCACAGGCTCTTTGCGTTTTGGAGCTGATGACTCGCCTTTTGGCAGTGCTGTGTCATTCCAACGGCGTCCTGGCCTGCAGCTGGCCAACTGGGCATCACTGGAATGGCATCCAAGCCTGGCGATGAGCCTCACTCCCGGTACTGTCCGGCGCCACCGCGAGCGCGCCGTCACTGTTTGGAGACGAATCCATGAGCTTGTTCAACAAAGTCACCAAGACCTTCCAATGGGGCCAACACTCGGTCACCATGGAAACCGGCGAGATCGCCCGTCAATCGAGCGGCGCTGTGCTGGTCGACATCGAAGGCACCGTGGTGCTGGCCACGGTGGTCGCCAAGTCTGAAGCCAAGGCCGGCCAGGACTTCTTCCCCCTGACCGTCGACTACGTCGAGAAGACCTACGCCGCCGGCAAGATCCCCGGCAGCTTCTTCAAGCGCGAAGGCCGCCCCAGCGAACTGGAAACCCTCACCAGCCGCCTGATCGACCGTCCGATCCGCCCGCTGTTCCCCGAAGGCTTCTTCAATGAAGTGCAGGTCATCATCCATGTGGTGAGCCTGAACCCCGAAGTGCAGGCCGACATCGCCGCCATGATCGCCAGCAGCGCAGCGCTGTCGATCTCGGGCATCCCGTTCAATGGCCCTATCGGCGCCGCCCGCGTGGGCTATGTCAACGGCCAGTACGTGCTGAACCCCGGCAAGACCGAACTGGTCAACAGCCAGATGGACCTGGTGGTGGCCGGCACCGAAGCCGCCGTGCTGATGGTCGAATCCGAAGCCCAGCAACTGAGCGAAGAGATCATGCTCGGCGCCGTGGTGTTTGGCCACGACCAGGGCAAGATCGCCATCAACGCCATCCATGAGCTGGTGCGCGAAGCCGGCAAGCCCGTGTGGGATTGGCAGCCGCCTGCCAAGGACGAGCCCTTCATCGCCAAGGTCACCGCCCTGGCCGAAGAGCCCCTGCGCGCCGCTTACCAGATCCGCAGCAAGCAAGCACGCACGCAAGCCTGCCGCACCGTCACCAGCAACGTCTTCGCTGCCCTGAAGGCCGAAGGCCTCGAGTTCGACAAGGTGGCCGTTGAAGGCCTGCTGTTCGAGATCGAAGCGCGCATCGTGCGCAGCCAGATCCTGGCCGGCGAGCCCCGCATCGACGGTCGCGACACCCGCACCGTGCGTCCCATCGAGATCCGCACCGGCGTGCTGCCCCGCACCCACGGCTCGGCCCTGTTCACCCGTGGTGAAACCCAGGCGCTGGTCATCGCCACGCTGGGCACCGACCGCGACGCCCAGAAGATCGACGCGCTGGCTGGCGAGTTCGAAGACCGCTTCATGCTGCACTACAACATGCCTCCGTTCGCCACCGGCGAAACCGGTCGCGTGGGCAGCCCCAAGCGCCGCGAAATCGGCCACGGCCGCCTGGCCAAGCGTGCCCTGATCGCCGCGCTGCCCAGCAAGGAAGACTTCCCCTACTCGATCCGCGTGGTCTCCGAGATCACCGAATCGAATGGTTCGTCGTCGATGGCCTCGGTGTGCGGCGGCTGCCTGTCGCTGATGGACGCCGGCGTGCCGATGAAGGCTCACGTGGCCGGCATCGCCATGGGCCTGATCAAGGACGGCAACCGTTTTGCCGTGCTGACCGACATCCTGGGCGACGAAGATCACCTGGGTGACATGGACTTCAAGGTGGCCGGCACGACCGGTGGCATCACTGCCCTGCAGATGGACATCAAGATCCAGGGCATCACCGAGGAAATCATGCAGGTGGCCCTGGCGCAAGCCAAGGAAGCCCGCCTGCACATCCTGGGCTGCATGCAAGCCTCGGTGGGTGAAGCCAAGGCCGAGGTGTCGCAGTTTGCGCCGCGCCTCTACACCATGAAGATCAACCCCGAGAAGATCCGTGACGTGATCGGCAAGGGCGGCGCCACCATCCGTGCGCTGACCGAAGAAACCGGTTGCACCATCGACATCGGCGAAGACGGCACCATCACCATTGCCAGCACCGACGCCGACAAGGCCGAGTTCGCCAAGCGCCGCATCACCGAGATCACCGCTGAAGCCGAAATCGGCAAGGTCTACGAAGGCCCGATCACCAAGATCCTCGACTTCGGTGCCCTGGTCAACATCCTGCCCGGCAAGGACGGCCTGCTGCACATCAGCCAGATCGCCCACCAGCGCGTCGAGAACGTCACCGACTTCCTGAAAGAAGGCCAGGTCGTCAAGGTCAAGGTTCTCGAGACCGACGAAAAGGGTCGCATCAAGCTGTCGATGAAGGCCCTGATCGAGCGCCCCGAAGGCATGGAAGAAGAAGTGCGCAGCGAGCGCCCGCGCCGCGAATACGGTGACCGCCCTGACCGCGGCCCCCGTGGCGACCGTGGTGATCGCCCGCCGCGCCGTGAGCGCAGCGACCGTGGTGACCGCGCCGAGCGTGGCAGCGAAGGTGCCGCGCCCGAGCAGCAAGCCGCTGAAGGCCAGGCTCCGGCCGCGCCTGCCGCACCGGCAGCCGACAACGGCAACCAGGGCTGATCGGAGCCCATGCCCATGCGCGCCATCACGCTCACCCAGTTCGGCGGCCCCGAGGTCCTGGTCGAGGGCCAACGCCCTGATCCCGTGCCTGCAGCCGGCGAGTTGCTGATCGAGGTGACCGCATCGGGCATCAACCGCCCCGATGTGCTGCAGCGAAAGGGTGCTTACGCGCCCCCGCCCGGCGCATCCGATCTGCCTGGCCTCGAAGTGGCTGGCAGGGTGGTGGGCGGTGACGCAGCCGAGCTGGCTGCGGCCGGCTTCAAGCTGGGCGACCGCGTGTGTGCGCTGGTGGCGGGCGGCGGTTACGCCAGCCTGTGCGCCGCGCCCATCGCGCAGTGCCTGCCCGTGCCTGCGGGCCTGTCTGACATCGAGGCAGCCAGCCTGCCCGAAACCTTCTTCACCGTGTGGTCCAACGTGTTCGACCGCGGCCGCCTGCAGCCTGGTGAAACCCTGCTGGTGCAAGGTGGCTCCAGCGGCATCGGCGTCACCGCCATCCAGATGGCCAAGGCCCTGGGTGCCGGCGTGATCGTCACCGCCGGCAGCGACGACAAGGTGGCCGCCTGCGTGGCCCTGGGTGCCGACGTCGGCATCAACTACCGCACGCAGGATTTTGTGGCCGAGGTCAAGGCTGCCACCGATGGCAAGGGTGCCGATGTGGTGCTCGACATGGTGGCCGGCGACTACGTGGCCCGTGAGATCCAGTGCCTGGCCGACGACGGCCGCCTGGTCATCATCGCGGTGCAAGGTGGTTTGCAAAGCGGCTTCAATGCCGGTGAGGTGCTGCGCCGGCGCTTGACGATCACCGGCTCCACCTTGCGCCCGCGCCCCGTGGCCTTCAAGGCCGCCATCGCGCAATCGCTGCGCAGCCGCGTGTGGCCCCTGATCGAGTCTGGCCGCATCCGCACCGTGATCAACCGGGTGTTCCCGGCGGCGCAAGCCGCGCAGGCCCACCAACTGATGGAATCCAGCCAGCACGTCGGCAAGATCGTGCTCGACTGGACCGTACAAGGAGCATGAACATGCGTCGCAAACTTGTGGCCGGCAACTGGAAGATGCACGGCAACCACCAGGCCAATGCCGAGTTGCTGTCTGGCATTGCCGCAGCCCGCCCCTTTGGCTGTGATGTGGCCGTGTGCGTGCCGTTTCCCTACCTGTCTGAAACCGCGGTGGCCCTGGCCGCCAGCGAGGTGCGCTGGGGCGCACAGGATTGCTCGGCGCACGAGCAGGGCGCCTACACCGGCGAGGTGTCGGTGGGCATGCTGGCCGAGTTTGGCTGCCGTTATGTGATCGTGGGCCACAGCGAACGCCGCCAATACCACGGCGAGACCGATCAGCTGGTGGCCGACAAGGCCAAGGCGGCCCTGGCACGGGGTGTCACCCCCATCGTGTGCGTGGGCGAAACCCTGGCGCAACGTGATGCCGGCGAAACCGAAGCCGTGGTCAAGCGTCAGCTGTCGGCCGTCATCCACACGCTGGGCCATTGTGCTGGCGAGATGGTGGTGGCCTATGAGCCCGTGTGGGCCATTGGCACCGGCAAGGTGGCCACACCCGAGCAAGCCCAGGCCGTGCATGCGCTGCTGCGCGCGCAGCTCAAGGCTGCCACGGCCCATGCTGACGGCATGAAGATCCTGTACGGCGGCAGCATGAAGCCCGACAACGCGGCCACGCTGCTCTCACAACCCGACATCGATGGCGGCCTCATTGGTGGCGCCAGCCTGAAGGCGGCTGATTTCGTCGCCATCTGCCGCGCAGCGGGCTGATGCCCGCCGGTCGGCAACGCTTGAACTTTTGAATCCTGGAGTGAATTGAACATGCAAATATGGATGAACCTTGTGCTGGTGGTCCAGCTGGTGGCGGCCATCGCCATGATCGGCCTGGTGCTGGTGCAGCACGGCAAGGGCGCTGACATGGGCGCCTCGTTTGGCAGTGGTGCCTCGGGCAGCCTGTTTGGCGCCACCGGCAGCGCCAACTTCCTGTCGCGCTCCACGGCAGTTTGCGCAGGCGTGTTCTTCATCTGCACGCTGGCGTTGGCCTTCTTCAGCAACAGCGCCACGATGCGCGCGCCCAGCGCCGGTGGCAGCGTGCTCGACCGTGCGGCCACGCCCGTGGTGGCGGCCAGTGCCGCGGCGTCGGCACCGGTGGTGGCACCCTCTGCGCCCACCAGCGGCATCCCCGCCAAGTAAGGTTGATTTCAGCTTGGGGCAGTCTCGTCAAAAAGCTGTCTCAAGCTACGCATTAACCCGAAGAATCATCCTTTTTTGGATATAGAATTTGAGGCTGTTCAGCGAGCAATTCCTCACGCAAGCTGAGCAATCAAATGAGCGTCAGGCCATCTGGCCGGGCACCCAAGCCGTCGTGGTGAAATTGGTAGACACGCTATCTTGAGGGGGTAGTGGCGAAAGCTGTGCGAGTTCGAGTCTCGCCGACGGCACCAGGTTTTGAAGGCAGTCCAGAGTCCCGATCCGGCATCTGGTCTGTGCGCCCGCTCAGTCAGTAGCAGGGAGCAAGAGCGGCGCGCTCTGCAGCAGGTTGTCCACTGCAAGCGGCGCGCTTTTTTTTGGCCGGATGGGTTTGTCAACATCGTCGCTGCGCACCATGGATCTGCAACAGTACCTCCCTGTCATTCTGTTCATCCTGGTGGGGGTGGGCGTGGGTGTGGCACCTCAGGTGCTTGGTTTTCTGCTCGGGCCCCAGCGCCCTGACGCGGCCAAGAACAGCCCCTACGAATGCGGCTTCGAAGCCTTCGAAGACGCCCGCATGAAGTTCGACGTGCGCTACTACCTGGTGGCCATTCTCTTCATCCTGTTCGACCTCGAAATCGCCTTCCTGTTCCCCTGGGCGGTTTCGCTGCGTGACATCGGGGCGTCAGGCTTCTGGGCGATGATGATCTTCCTCACCATCCTCGTGGTGGGTTTCATCTATGAGTGGAAAAAAGGCGCGCTGGACTGGGAATGATGCGTCGACTCTGCAAGTCAGTGATCAAGGTTCAGCCGCGCGAGGAAAATCATGGGTATTGAAGGCGTTCTGAAAGAAGGCTTTGTCACCACGTCGGTCGACAAGCTGATCAACTGGTCCAAGACCGGTTCTTTGTGGCCCATGACCTTCGGTCTGGCCTGTTGTGCCGTCGAGATGATGCACGCGGGCGCTGCCCGTTATGACATCGACCGCTTTGGCATGTTGTTCCGTCCCAGCCCGCGTCAAAGCGATCTGATGATCGTGGCCGGTACGCTGTGCAACAAGATGGGCCCCGCGCTGCGCAAGGTCTACGACCAGATGGCCGAGCCCCGCTGGGTGCTGTCCATGGGTTCGTGCGCCAACGGTGGTGGCTACTACCACTACAGCTACTCGGTCGTTCGCGGCTGTGACCGCATCGTGCCGGTGGACGTGTACGTGCCCGGTTGCCCGCCCACCGCCGAGGCGCTGCTCTACGGCATCTTGCAGCTGCAAACCAAGATCCGCCGCGAGAACACCATTGCACGGGCCTGAAGACACGCTATGACCCAACGTTTGGACAACCTGCAGGCGGCGCTCGAAGCGGCGCTGGGCAGCAAGATCAAGGCCTTCAAGCGTGAGCGTGGCGAGATCACGATCACCGTGTCGGCCGACGACTACCTGGCCGTGGCCAAGACCCTGCGTGATGAGCCCACGCTCAAGTTTGAGCAGCTCATCGACCTGGCTGGCCTGGATTACTCCACCTGGAAAGACCAGCCCTGGGATGGCCCGCGTTATTGCGTGGTCACCCATCTGCTGAGCGTCAGCCTCAACTGGCGTGTGCGCCTGAAGGTGTTTGCGCCCAACAACGACCTGCCGGTGGTGGCCTCGGTCAACGACGTGTGGTCGGCCGCCAACTGGTTTGAGCGCGAAGCCTTTGACATGATCGGTGTGATCTTCGAAGGCCACATCGACCTGCGCCGCATCATCACCGACTACGGCTTCATCGGCCATCCGCTGCGCAAGGAGTTCCCGGTCACGGGCCACGTCGAGATGCGCTACGACGCCGAACTCAAGCGGGTGATCTATCAGCCCGTGACGATCGAGACGCGCGAGATCACGCCCCGGATCATCCGCGAAGACAACTACGGTGGCCTGCACTGAGCCGAAAGTGATTCATGGCAGAGATTAAGAACTACACCCTGAACTTCGGCCCCCAGCACCCGGCCGCCCACGGCGTGCTGCGTCTGGTGCTGGAGCTGGACGGCGAAGTCATCCAGCGCGCCGACCCCCACATTGGCCTGCTGCACCGTGGCACCGAGAAGCTGGCCGAAAGCAAGACTTTCATCCAGTCGCTGCCCTACATGGACCGTCTCGACTACGTGTCCATGATGTGCAACGAGCACGCCTATTGCCTGGCCATCGAGAAGCTGATGGGCATCGAGGTGCCGATCCGCGCGCAGTACATCCGCGTGATGTTCAGCGAGATCACCCGCCTGCTCAACCACCTGATGTGGCTGGGTGCGCACGGTCTCGATTGCGGTGCGATGAACATGTTCATCTACTGCTTCCGCGAGCGTGAAGACCTGTTCGACATGTACGAGGCGGTCTCGGGTGCCCGCATGCACGCCGCGTACTTCCGCCCCGGTGGTGTGTACCGCGACCTGCCCGACAGCATGCCGCAGTACCAGGTCAGCAAGATCAAGAACGAGCGCGCCATCAAGGCCCTGAACGAAAACCGTTCGGGCACGCTGCTCGACTTCATCGATGACTTCTGCCGCCGCTTCCCGGCCATGGTCGACGAGTACGAAACCCTGCTCACCGACAACCGCATCTGGAAGCAACGTACCGTGGGCATCGGCGTGGTCACCCCCGAGCGCGCGCTGAACCTGGGCTTCACCGGCCCCATGCTGCGCGGCTCTGGCATCGCCTGGGACCTGCGCAAGAACCAGCCCTACGACTGCTACGACAAGCTCGATTTCGACATCCCGCTGGGTGTCAATGGCGACACCTACGACCGCTACCTGGTGCGTGTCGAAGAAATGCGCCAGTCCAACCGCATCATCCAGCAATGCGTGGCCTGGTTGCGCGCCAACCCCGGCCCGGTGATCACCAACAACCACAAGGTGGCGCCGCCGGCACGCGTCGACATGAAGAGCAACATGGAGGAGCTGATCCACCATTTCAAGCTCTTCACCGAAGGTTTCCATGTGCCCGAAGGCGAAGCCTACGCCGCCGTTGAACACCCCAAGGGTGAGTTCGGCATCTACCTGGTGAGCGACGGTGCCAACAAGCCCTACCGCCTGAAGATTCGTGCGCCCGGGTTCGCCCATCTGGCGGCCCTCGATGAGATGTCCCGTGGCCACATGATTGCCGACGCTGTGGCCATCATCGGCACCATGGACATCGTGTTTGGTGAGATCGATCGATGACTAGCACCTCAGCTACCCCCGCCCAAGCGGCGCCGCTGTCGGCTGCCACCCTGGCGCGTTTCGCGCGCGAGGTGGCCAAGTACCCCGCCGACCAGAAGCAATCGGCCGTGATGGCCTGCCTGTCCATTGTGCAGCAGGAGCAGGGCTACGTCAGCACCGACTCTGAAGCGCAGATCGCCGCTTACCTGGGCATGCCGGCCATGGCCGTGCACGAGGTGACGACCTTCTACAACATGTACAACCAGCACCCGGTTGGCCAGTTCAAGCTCAATGTGTGCACCAACCTGCCTTGCCAGCTGCGCAATGGCCAGGGCGCACTCGAGCACCTGTGCAAGAAGCTGGGCATCGAGGCTGGCGGCACCACGGCCGATGGCGTGTTCACCGTGCAGCCCTGCGAATGCCTGGGTGCCTGCGCCGACGCACCGGTCATGCTGGTCAATGATCGCCAGATGCTGAGCTTCATGAGCAACGAGCGGCTCGACGAGCTGGTCGACACGCTCAAGAACCACGCCAAGTGAGCGCCACGATGCTGGATCTATCCAAGTTTCAAGCCAAGGGCGTGGAAACCTGTTTCCATGACCGACACGTCAACGCCCAGATCTACGCTGGCCTGAACGGCAGCAACTGGGGCATCAAGGATTACGAAGCCCGCGGCGGCTACCAGGCCCTGCGCAAGATCCTGGCCGCCGATGGCGGCATGACGCCCGACCAGGTGGTGGCCGAAGTCAAGGCCTCGGGCCTGCGCGGCCGCGGCGGTGCGGGCTTTCCCACCGGCCTGAAGTGGAGCTTCATGCCCCGCGCCTTGCCGGTGCAGAAGTACCTGGTGTGCAACAGCGACGAGGGTGAGCCCGGTACCTGCAAGGACCGCGACATCCTGGCCTACAACCCGCACATCGTCATCGAAGGCATGATCATCGCGGCCTACGCGATGGGCATCTCGGTGGGCTACAACTACATCCACGGCGAGATCTTCGAGGTCTACGAGCGCTTTGAGGCGGCCCTCGAAGAAGCCCGTGCGGCAGGGTACCTGGGCAACAACATCCTGGGTTCGAACCACAGCTTCCAGCTGCATGCGCACCACGGCTTCGGCGCCTACATCTGCGGCGAAGAAACCGCGCTGCTCGAAAGCCTGGAAGGCAAGAAGGGCCAGCCGCGCTTCAAGCCGCCGTTCCCGGCCAGCTTTGGCCTGTACGGCAAGCCCACCACCATCAACAACACCGAGACCTTCGCGGCGGTGCCCTGGATCATCCGCAATGGTGGCCCGGCCTACCTCGAGTGCGGCAAGCCCAACAACGGCGGCACCAAGATCTTCTCGATGGTGGGTGATGTGCAGCGCCCCGGCAACTACGAGATCCCCATGGGCACCAGCTTTGCGCAGTTGCTCGAAATGGCCGGTGGCGTCAATGGCGGCAAGAAGCTCAAGGCGGTGATCCCGGGTGGGTCGTCGTCGCCGGTGCTGCCCGCCTCGATCATCATGGACTGCACCATGGACTACGACAGCATCGCCAAGGCTGGCTCGATGCTGGGTTCGGGTGCCGTGATCGTGATGGACGAAACCCGCTGCATGGTCAAGAGCCTGCTGCGCCTGTCGTACTTCTACAGCCACGAGTCCTGCGGCCAGTGCACGCCTTGCCGCGAAGGCACGGGCTGGCTGTGGCGCCTGGTCAACCGCATCGAGCACGGCGAAGGCCGCGCCGATGACCTGGCCCTGCTCGACAACGTGGCCGAGAACATCATGGGCCGCACCATCTGCGCGCTGGGTGATGCAGCAGCCATGCCGGTGCGCGGCATGCTCAAGCACTTCCGCGATGAGTTTGCCTACCACGTCGAACACAAGACCTGCATGGTCCCCGCGTATGTGTGACCACCCCCGTAGCGCCTTCGGCGCACCCCCTCAAGGGGGCGCAGCCATCGGTCCGGCAAAGCCGGTCCCGAGGCTGCCACTTGACATCGGTGTGGCGGCCTTTGGCTTGCAGTGAATTTGGGCATAGATCGACATGATTGAAATCGAACTCGACGGCAAGAAGGTCTCGGTCGCTGAAGGCAGCATGGTGATGCATGCGGCCGATGCGGCGGGCACCACCATTCCGCATTTCTGCTACCACAAGAAGCTCAGCATTGCGGCCAACTGCCGCATGTGCCTGGTCGACATCGAGAAGGCGCCCAAGCCCATGCCGGCCTGCGCCACCCCGGTGACGCAAGGCATGATCGTGCGCACCAAGAGCGACAAGGCCATCAAGGCGCAGAAGTCGGTGATGGAGTTCCTCCTCATCAACCACCCGCTCGATTGCCCCATCTGCGACCAGGGCGGCGAATGCCAGCTGCAGGATCTGGCCGTGGGTTATGGCGGCACCAGCTCGCGCTACCAAGAAGAAAAGCGCGTGGTGTTCCACAAGAACGTGGGCCCGCTGATCTCGATGCAAGAGATGAGCCGCTGCATCCACTGCACCCGCTGCGTGCGTTTCGGCCAGGAGATGGCCGGCGCGATGGAGCTGGGCATGCAGCATCGCGGCGAGCACAGCGAGATCACCACCTTTGTCGGCCAGACCATCGACAGCGAGCTGTCGGGCAACATGATCGACATCTGCCCGGTGGGCGCGCTCACCAGCAAGCCTTTCCGCTACTCGGCTCGTACTTGGGAACTGTCGCGTCGCAAGAGTGTCAGCCCCCATGACAGCACTGGCGCCAACCTGATTGTCCAGGTCAAGGGCAACCAGGTGCTGCGTGTGGTGCCGCTCGAGAACGAAGACGTCAACGAATGCTGGATCGCCGACCGCGACCGCTTCAGCTACGAAGCCCTCAACAGCAAGCAGCGCCTGCTGACGCCCCGCATCAAGCAGGGTGGCCAGTGGATGGATGTCGACTGGAACACCGCACTGGGCTATGTGGCCGATGGCCTGCAGCGCATCAAGTCCGAACACGGCACCAGCGGCATTGGCGCACTGGGTACGGCCCATCGCACCGTTGAAGAGCTGCACCTGCTGGCCAAGCTGGTGCGTGGCCTGGGCAGCGACAACATCGACACCCGCACCCGCCATGCTGACTTCGCCAACGTGGCGCCGTCGGGCAGTGCGCAGTGGCTGGGCACCTCGATCGCTTCGCTGTCCAACCTGGATGCCGCGCTGGTCGTGGGTTCGTTCCTGCGCAAGGATCATCCGCTGTTCGCCTTGCGCCTGCGGCAATCGGCCCGCAAGGGTGGGGCGGTGATGAGCCTGAACGCCAGCGTGCAAGACTGGGCCATCCCCCTGGCCGCCTCCATCACGGCAGCGCCCGGTGCCTGGGTTCAGTCGCTGGCCGATGTGGCCGGTTACGTGGCCACCGCCAAGGGCGTGGCTGCACCGGCCGCTGGCTTGGTCAACCCGGCCGCCGAAGCCGTGGCGCAAGGCCTGCTGTCGGGCGAGCGCAAGGCCGTGCTGCTGGGCAACGCCGCGGCACAGCACCCGCAAGCCAGCCAGATCCTGGCGCTGGCCAGCTGGATCGCCGAGCAATGCGGTGCCACCGTGGGTTACCTGGGTGCTGCCGCCAACACGGTGGGTGCTCAATGGGTCAAGGCCCAGCCGGTTGCCGGCGGTCTGAACGCCGGCCAGATGCTGAGCCAGCCCATGAAGGCGCTGCTGCTGCTGGACGTCGAGCCCACGCTGGACGCCGCTGATGCGGCCGCCGCCGCGGCCGCACTGGCAGGCTCGGGTCTGGTGGTCGCGCTGACGTCCTTCGCCGATGCGGCCGTGGACAACGCCGATGTGCTGCTGCCCATCGCGCCGTTCACCGAAACCGCTGGCAGCTTTGTCAACGCCGAGGGTCGCGTGCAAAGCTTCCAGGGCGTGGTCAAGCCCGCCGGCGACAGCCGCCCGGCCTGGAAGGTGTTGCGCGTGCTGGGCAACCTGCTGGGCCTGGATGGCTTCAACCAGGAAACCGCCGAAGAAGTGCGCGCCGAGGCCCTGGGCCCGACCGCCAACCTCAGCAAGCGCCTGGACAACAAGCCTGCCGCCGCCATCAGCCTGCCTGCAGCCGCCAGCGGCCTGCAACGCGTGGCCGATGTGCCGATCTACGCCACCGACGCCCTGGTGCGCCGCGCTGCCTCGCTGCAACTGACGGCCGATGCGCGCACACCGGTTGCCAGCCTGCCTGCGGCCCTTTGGGCCCAGCTGGGTCTGCATGACGGTGACCGTGTGAAGGTGTCACAGGGTGCTGCTTCGGCCGTGCTGGTGGCCAAGCTGGATGCCACGCTGGCCGCCGATGCCGTGCGGGTGCCGGCCGGTCATGCCAGCACCGCCACCCTGGGCGCCATGTTCGGTGCGATTGCCGTCGAGAAAGCCTGAAGATGATCAACGAGATCAATCAATTCGGTGGGTCCCTGCTGGGGGGCTTCTGGTGGCCGATCATCTGGAACCTGATCAAGATCGTGGTTCTGGTGTTGCCACTGATGATTTGCGTGGCCTACCTCACCTTGTGGGAGCGCAAGGGCATTGCCTTCACGCAGGTGCGCCCGGGCCCGAATCGCGTGGGCCCCTACGGCCTGCTCACCCCTATCGCTGACGCCGTCAAGCTGATCTTCAAGGAGATCATCCGCCCGACCGCCGCCAGCAAGGGCCTGTTCTTCCTGGGTCCCATCATGACCATCATGCCGGCCCTGGCCGCGTGGGCCGTGGTGCCTTTCGGCCCCGAGGTGGCGCTGGCCAACGTCAACGCCGGCCTGCTGTTCCTGATGGCCATCACCTCGATCGAGGTGTACGGCGTGATCATCGCCGGCTGGGCATCCAATTCGAAGTACGCCTTCCTGGGCGCGCTGCGCGCGTCGGCCCAGATGGTCAGCTACGAAATCGCCATGGGCTTTGCCATGGTCATCGTGCTGATGGTGGCGGGCTCGCTGAACATGACCGATATCGTGATGAGTCAGGCCAAGGGCACCATGGCGCAGGCCGGCCTGGGCTTCCTGTCCTGGAACTGGCTGCCGCTGTTCCCGGTGTTCATCGTCTACTTCATCTCGGGCCTGGCTGAAACCAACCGCCACCCGTTTGACGTGGTGGAAGGCGAATCCGAGATCGTGGCCGGTCACATGGTCGAGTACTCGGGCATGTCGTTCGCCATGTTCTTCCTGGCCGAATACGCCAACATGATCCTCATCTCCACCCTCAGCGTGGTGATGTTCCTGGGTGGCTGGCTCAGCCCGTTCTCGGCGCTCGACTTCATCCCCGGCTGGATCTGGATGGCCATCAAGGTGTTCGTGGTCGTCACCATGTTCCTGTGGGTGCGCGCCACCTTCCCCCGCTACCGCTATGACCAGATCATGCGCCTGGGCTGGAAGATCTTCATCCCCATCACGCTCGTGTGGCTGGTGGTGGTGGGCCTGTGGATGCAGACCCCGTTCAACATCTGGAAGTGATCCCCGACATGGCTGCCACCGCATCCTTCAAGGACTTCGTCTCCAGCTTCATGCTGCTGGAGTTGTTCAAGGGCATGAAGCTCACGGGCCGGTATTTCTTCCAGAAGAAGATCACCGTCCAGTTTCCCGAAGAACGCACCCCGCTGTCGCCGCGCTTCCGTGGCCTGCATGCCCTGCGCCGCTACGAAAACGGCGAAGAGCGCTGCATCGCCTGCAAGCTGTGCGAAGCCGTCTGCCCGGCCATGGCCATCACCATTGAAAGTGATGTGCGTGATGACGGCAGCCGGCGCACCACGCGCTACGACATCGACCTGACCAAGTGCATCTTCTGCGGCTTCTGCGAAGAAAGCTGCCCGGTCGATTCGATCGTTGAAACCCACATCTTCGAGTACCACGGCGAAAAGCGTGGCGACCTGTACTTCACCAAGGACATGTTGCTGGCCGTGGGCGACCGCTACGAAGCCGACATCGCCGCCAACAAGGAGGCCGACGCGAAATACCGCTGAGGCCCGAAGGGCAGGGCAGGTGCCTCCGGCATCGGCTGCTGCCCAGCAGGCTCCTCAGTGTGTTGAACCCTCGCGGCAAAACCCATGACAACAACCGGCGCACTCTTTTACCTCTTCTCGGCCGTGCTTCTGCTGGCTTCGTTCCGTGTGATCACGGCACGCAGCACCGTGCACGCCGTGCTGTTCCTGGTGCTGGCCTTTGCCAGCGCCTCGGCCATCTGGATGCTCCTGAAGGCCGAGTTCCTGGCCATCACCCTGGTGCTGGTCTACGTGGGGGCAGTGATGGTGCTGTTCCTCTTCGTGGTGATGATGCTGGACCTGAACGCGGACGACTTCCGCGACGGCTTCTGGCGTCACCTGCCTCTGGCGGGCTTTGTGGGCGCCGTCATCGCGCTTGAAATGGCGCTGGTGCTGATGGGCGGCTTCCGCCTGACCGACGCACCGGCCATGGATGCCGCGATGGTCAAGCTGGGCAACACCCGCCTGCTGGGCATCGAGATCTACACCAAGTACCTGTACCCGCTGCAGATCGCTGCGGTGCTGCTGCTGGTGGCCATCATCGCGGCCATCGCGCTCACGCTGCGTCGTCGCAAGGACAGCCGCTCGCAAAACCCGTCGGAGCAGGTTCGCGTCAAGAAGGCCGACCGCGTGCGCATCGTCAAGATGGACGCCGTGATCGATGCGCCTTCGGTGCCTGCCCAGGCTGCTCCTGCTGCTGAAGGGGACAAGAAATGAATCTCGGACCCATCACCCTCGGTCACTACCTTTCGCTGGGCGGCATGCTGTTTGCCCTGTCGGTGATCGGCATCTACCTGAACCGCCGCAACCTCATCGTGCTGCTGATGGCCATCGAACTGATGCTGCTGGCGGTCAACATGAACTTCGTGGCCTTCTCGCACTATCTTGGCGACATGGGCGGCCAGGTGTTCGTGTTCTTCATCCTCACGGTGGCGGCGGCCGAGTCGGCCATCGGCCTGGCGATCCTGGTGGTGTTGTTCCGCAACCGCGCCACGATCAATGTCGAAGAGCTCGACACGCTCAAGGGCTGAAAGACAGGCACGGTAGAAAAACATGTCAGCACAACTTTCCCAAAACATGCTGCTTGCGGTGCCCCTGGCGCCGCTGGCAGGCGCCGTGTTGGCGGGCTTCTTTGGCAAAGCCATTGGCCGCACGGGTGCCCACGTGGTCACCATCCTGGGCGTCCTGATCGCTTTCCTGATCTCCGCTTCGGTGCTCAACGATGTGATGGCCGGCGCGCGCTTCAACGCCACCATCTATGAGTGGATGAACCTGGGCGGCCTGAAGATGGAAGTCGGCTTCCTCATCGACGGCCTGACGGCCATGATGATGGTGGTCGTGACCTTCGTGTCGCTGATGGTGCACGTCTACACCATCGGCTACATGCACGAGGATCCTGGTTACCAGCGCTTCTTCTCGTACATCTCGCTGTTCACCTTCTCGATGCTCATGCTGGTGATGAGCAACAACTTCCTGCAGCTGTTCTTCGGCTGGGAAGCGGTGGGCTTGGTGTCGTACCTGCTGATCGGTTTCTGGTTCAAGAAGCCCACGGCCATCTTCGCCAACATGAAGGCCTTCCTGGTCAACCGGGTGGGTGACTTCGGCTTCATCCTGGGCATCGGCCTGATCGTCACCTACGCCGGCACGCTCAACTACGCCGAAACCTTTGCCAAGAGCCATGAACTGGCCAAGCTGGTGTTCCCGGGCACCGAGTGGATGCTGATCACGGTCACCTGCATCTGCCTGTTCATCGGTGCGATGGGCAAGAGCGCGCAGTTCCCCTTGCATGTGTGGCTGCCCGACTCGATGGAAGGCCCCACGCCCATTTCGGCGCTGATCCACGCGGCCACCATGGTGACCGCCGGCATCTTCATGGTGTCGCGCATGTCGCCGCTGTTTGAGCTGTCCGATACCGCGCTCAACTTCATCCTGGTGATCGGTGCGATCACGGCCCTGTTCATGGGCTTCCTGGGCATCATCCAGAACGACATCAAGCGGGTGGTGGCCTACTCCACGCTGTCGCAGCTGGGCTACATGACCGTGGCGCTGGGGGCCTCGGCCTACTCGGTGGCGGTGTTCCACCTGATGACCCACGCCTTCTTCAAGGCCCTGCTGTTCCTGGGCGCCGGCTCGGTCATCATCGGCATGCACCACGACCAGGACATCCGCAACATGGGCGGCCTGCGCAAGTACATGCCCATCACCTGGATCACCTCGCTGCTGGGCTCGCTGGCCCTGATCGGCACGCCGTTCTTCTCGGGCTTCTACTCGAAGGACTCCATCATCGAGGCCGTGCACGCCAGCCATTTGCCGGCTGCACACTGGGCCTACTACGCGGTGGTGATCGGCGTGTTCGTCACGGCCTTCTACTCGTTCCGCATGTATTTCCTGGTCTTCCACGGCAAGGAAAACTTCCACCACAAGCCCTTCCCGGGTGAGCACGACCACCACGACGATGACCACCACGGCCATGCGCACACGCCGCATGAGTCGCCCCTGGTGGTGTGGCTGCCGCTGGTGCTGCTGGCCATTCCGTCGGTGATCGTGGGCTACCTCACCATCGGCCCGATGCTGTTCGGTGATTTCTTCAAGGACGCCATCTTCGTGCACGGTGAACACCACCATGCCATGAAGGAACTGGCTGAAGAGTTCCACGGTGCGGCGGCCATGGCCCTGCACGCCTTCACCTCGCTGCCCTTCGTGCTGGCCGCTTCGGGCGTGATCGTGGCCTATGTGTTCTACATGGTGGCGCCGTCGATTCCGGCTGCGTTTGCCAAGGCACTGGCCCCGGTCATCCGGGTGATGGAAAACAAGTATTTCCTCGACTGGTTCAACGAGCACGTGCTGGCTGCGGGTGCCCGTCTGCTGGGTCGTGGTCTGTGGAAGTGGGGTGATCAGGGCCTGATCGATGGCTTGATCATCAATGGTTCGGCGCGTGTGGTGGGTCTGATCGCGGGTATCACCCGCCTGGTCCAGACCGGCCATGTGTACTGGTATGCGCTGGCGATGCTGCTGGGCGTGTTCGGCTTGCTCAGCTGGCAGCTGTGGCCCTCGGTGCTGGGGCCCTTCATGTCCGGCCTGAGCGGTCGTTGACAAACAGGGCGGAGAACAAGAAATGGGCTTCGGTCTTCTGAGTGTTTCGATCTGGTTGCCGATCGCTTTCGGCACCGTGTTGCTCGCCATCGGGCGTGATGACAACCCTGCGGCTGCGCGTTGGATCGCGTTGATCGGTGCAGTGGCCAGCTTCCTGGTCACCCTGCCGCTGATCACCGGTTTCGACAACGGCACCGCCGCCTTGCAGTTCCAGGAAAACCTGCCCTGGATCGAGCGATTCAATGTGCGCTACCACCTGGGTGTCGACGGCATCTCGGTGTGGTTCGTGCTGCTCACGGCGTTCATCAGCATCATCGTGGTGGTGGCGGCCTGGGAAGTCATCACCGAGCGCGTGGCGCAATACCTGGGTGCCTTCCTGATCCTGTCGGGCCTGATGGTGGGCGTGTTTGCGGCGGCCGATGGCCTGCTGTTCTACGTCTTCTTTGAAGCCACGCTGATCCCGATGTACATCATCATCGGCGTGTGGGGTGGCCCACGTCGGGTGTATGCGGCGTTCAAGTTCTTCTTGTACACGCTGGCAGGTTCGCTGCTGATGCTCATCGCGCTGATCTTCCTGTACTACAAGTCGGGTGGCAGTTTCGACATCAGCGCCTGGCACAAGCTGCCGCTGCCGATGCCGGCGCAGGTGTTGCTGTTCTTCGCCTTCTTTGCGGCCTTCTCGGTGAAGGTGCCGATGTGGCCAGTGCACACCTGGTTGCCTGACGCCCACGTCGAGGCGCCCACGGGTGGCTCGGTGGTGCTGGCGGCCATCATGCTGAAGCTGGGTGCCTACGGCTTCCTGCGCTTCTCGATGCCCATTGCCCCCGATGCCTCGCGTGAATACGCCTGGGTGATCATCGCCCTGAGCCTGGTGGCCGTGGTGTACATCGGCCTGGTGGCCCTGGTGCAGCAGGACATGAAGAAGCTGGTGGCCTATTCGTCCATCGCGCACATGGGTTTTGTCACCCTGGGCTTCTTCATCTTCAATGAACTGGGTGTGTCGGGTGGCCTGGTGCAGATGATCTCGCACGGCTTTGTGTCAGGTGCGATGTTCCTGGCCATTGGCGTGCTCTACGACCGTGTGCACTCGCGCGAAATCGCCACCTATGGCGGCGTCGTCAATGTGATGCCCAAGTTCGCGGCCTTTGCCCTGTTCTTCACGATGGCCAATTGCGGCCTGCCGGGCACCGGTGGTTTCGTGGGTGAGTGGATGGTGATCCTGGGCACGGTCAAGGCCAGTTTCTGGTTGGCTGCCGTGGCGGCCACCGCGCTGATCTTTGGTGCGGCCTACTCGCTGTGGATGTACAAGCGCGTGTACTTCGGTGATGTCACCAACGACCACGTGCGTGAGCTCACCGACATCAATGCACGTGAGTTCGGCATCATGGCCGTGCTGGCCGTGGCCACGCTGTGGATGGGCGTGTACCCCAAGCCCTTCACCGATGTGATGCACACCTCCGTCGCCGAGCTGCTCAAGCACGTGGCCATCTCCAAGTTGCAGTGAGCCGGGACACAACATCATGAATGCAATGAACTGGCTGGTTGTCTACCCCGAAGCCCTGCTGCTGCTGGCCGCGTGTACCGTGGCCCTGCTTGATCTGTTTGTCACCGATGAAAAGCGGCGCCCCACCTTCTGGCTCACGCAGCTGAGCCTGGGTCTGGTGGCTGCCATGCACTGGGTGTACTTTGACGGCGGCGCCACCGTCTACGGCATGCAGCGCATGCTGGTGTCGGATCCGATGGGTCATCTGCTGGCGTTCTTCGCCACGCTGGCCGTGATGATCACCGTGGCCTATGCCCAGCCCTACATCGCCAACCGCGACATGCTCAAGGGCGAGTTCTTCACGCTCTCGATGTTCGTGTTGCTGGGCATTGGCATCATGGTGTCGGCCAACAACTTCCTGGTGGTGTACCTGGGCCTCGAGCTGATGAGCCTGTCGCTGTACGCGCTGGTGGCCTTGCGACGTGATCACGGTGTGTCCACCGAAGCGGCCATGAAGTACTTTGTGCTGGGTGCGCTGGCTTCGGGCTTCCTGCTGTATGGCCTGTCGATGATGTACGGCGCCACCAAGTCGCTGGACATCAACGAGGTCTTCGCCGCCATCTCGACCGGCCGCATCAACCCCACCGTGCTCACCTTTGGTGTGGTGTTCGTGGTGGCTGGCCTGGCCTTCAAGCTGGGTGTGGTGCCCTTCCACATGTGGGTGCCCGATGTGTACCAGGGCGCGCCCACGGCCGTGACGTTGCTGATCGGCGGCGCCCCCAAGCTGGCAGCGTTTGCCATCACGGTGCGCCTGCTGGTCGAAGGCATGCTGGGCCTGGCGGTGGATTGGCAGCAGATGATGGTGGTGTTGTCGATCGCCTCGCTGGTGATTGGCAACCTGGCCGCCATTGCGCAAACCAACCTCAAGCGCATGCTGGCGTACTCCACCATCTCGCAGATGGGCTTCATGCTGCTGGCCATGACCGCCGGGGTGGTGAACAACAACACCCTGTCGGCCGGCAATGCCTACAGCTCGGCGATGTTCTATGTGGTGAGCTATGTGCTGACCACGCTGGGCACCTTCGGCCTGATCATGTTCCTGTCGCGTGCGGGTTTTGAAAGTGAAGAGATCAGCGATCTGGCAGGCCTGTCCAAGCGCGCGCCCTGGCTGGCGGGTGTGATGACGGTGTTCATGTTCTCGCTGGCCGGCGTGCCGCCGATGGTGGGCTTCTACGCCAAGCTGGCAGTGCTGCAGGCCCTGATCACCACCAACCTGCCTGCCTACATCTGGCTGGCCGTGATCGCCGTGATGCTGTCGCTGGTGGGTGCCTTCTACTACCTGCGTGTGGTCAAGGTCATGTACTTCGACGAGCCCGCCAAGGACGCTGGCCTGCCCGTGCAGTCGTCGGGCATCAGTGCCTTGCTGGCCCTCAATGGCGCAGCTGTGCTGGTGTTCGGCCTGCTGCCGGGTGGCTTGATGGACATGTGCAAGACCGCGATCTTGCGGGCCTTGGCCACCTGATCCCAAAGGGCCGCAGCAGCGGCCCTTGTTCATTGCGCGACTTGCCAGCCACCATGAGTGACGATCACCTGGTCGAACGCCGGATTCGCAGCCAGCAGGTCTATCGCGGCCGCTTTCTGGACGTGCGTTGCGACACCATCGAGCAGGCCGATGGCCACCAGGCCATCCGCGAGTACATCGTGCATCCGGGCGCCGTGATGGTGGTGCCCATGCTCGATGACGGTCGCCTCGTCATGGAGCGGCAGTTTCGGTATCCCCTGGGCCGTGTGCTGCTGGAGTTCCCTGCGGGCAAGCTCGACGCCGGTGAAGACGTGTGGCACTGCGCCCGCCGCGAACTGCTGGAAGAAACCGGCTACGTGGCCAGCCACTGGGCGCGGGCCTGTGCCATCCACAACGCCTGTGCCTACAGCGACGAGGCCATTGAAATCTGGTTTGCCAAGGGCTTGACGCCCGGTGAGCGTCGGCTGGATCCGGGTGAATTGCTGGATGTTTGCGAGTGCAGCGAGGCCGAACTGGACCGTCTGGCCGCCTGCGGCGACTTGACCGACGTGAAGACCCTGATCGGCCTGCAGTGGTTGCAAAAATGGCGTGCCGGTCAATGGTCTTTGAGCTGGATGGCTGCACCCTGAAGGCTCAGGGTTCACAATGCGTGCACGATGAAGGTGCTCAACCTGCAATGTGCCCACGGGCACGGTTTTGAGGGCTGGTTTGCCTCAGAGGATGATTTCCAATCGCAAACCACCCGGGGGCTGGTCAGCTGCCCGATGTGCGAGGACAGCCACATCACCCGCCTGCCTTCGGCCCCACGTCTGAACCTGTCGGGCAGCCGTGAGCCTCGGCGCCCGGACGCCGCGCACACTGCTGCGGCGGCTGCCCAGGCGCCGCAGGCCGATCCATCGTCGCATGCAGCCTTGTCTACGCCTGCAGCGCTGCAGGCGCTTTGGCTGGAAACCCTGGCCAAGGTGGTGCAATCCACCGAAGACGTGGGCGAGCGCTTCCCGGAGGAGGCCCGCCGCATGCACTATGGCGAGACTGAAACCCGGGGCATTCGTGGTCAGGCCAGCCCGCAAGAGCGCGCCGCGCTGGCTGAAGAAGGCATCGAGGTGATGCCCTTGCCCTTGCCCGAGCACCTCAAGGGCTCGGCGCACTGATCAAGCCGGCCCCGCTGTTTCGCAGGGCACCACAGCAGTCAGAGCAGGCGCCCAGGGTTGAACAAGCCCTGCGGATCCAGGGCCGCCTTGATCGCCCGCATCATGCCCAGTGCGACCGGTGACTTGCGCGCGGCCAGTTCATCGCGTTTGAGCGCGCCAATGCCGTGTTCGGCCGAGAACGAGCCGCCGTGTGCCTGCACCTGGTCAAACACGATGTGGTTGATGGCGTGTTCATGCTCGTCCAGAAACTGGCGGGCCTGCCCACCCAGCGGGCATTGCACGTTGTAGTGCAGGTTGCCATCACCCAGGTGGCCAAAATTGACCAGCCGGATGCCGGGGTAGTAGGCCTGCAGGGCGGCGTCGGTCTCGGCGCAAAACCGGGGGATGGCCGACACAGGCAGGGCGATGTCGTGCTTGACGTTCAGCCCCTCCTTGCCCTGCGCCAGGGGGATGGATTCGCGCAGGTGCCACATGGTGCTCGATTGCGCCAGGCTCTCGGCGATCGCGGCATCGTCGATCAGCGCTTGCTCCAGCGCCGCTTCCATCAGCGATTCAAAACGGGCGCGGGCCTGGGCCTCACCTTCGGTGTCGGCGTATTCCAGCAGCACGGTCCAGGGGCAGGCGGGCAGGGGTTGGGTCAGTTGCGGAAAGTGCTGGCGCACCAGGCCCAGCGAGAAGGTGTTCATCACCTCAAAGCCGGTGAGGCCCGAACCCAGGCGCGCCTGGGCCAGGCCCAGCAAGGCCACGCATTGTGCCAGGCTTTGTGTGCTGGCCAGCGCGGTCATGGCGGCTGCCGGCTGGGGAAACAGCTTGAGCGTGGCTGCCGTGATGATGCCCAGCGTGCCTTCGCTGCCAATGAACAGGTCTCGCAGGTCGTAGCCGGTGTTGTCCTTGCGCAGGCCGCTCAGGCCGTCCCAGACCTCGCCCTGCGCGGTCACGACTTCCAGGCCCAGGCACAGTTCGCGGGCATTGCCATAACGCAGCACTTGCGTGCCGCCTGCGTTGGTGGCCAGGTTGCCGCCGATGGTGCAACTGCCTTCGGCAGCCAGGCTCAATGGAAACAGCAGGCCGGCATCGGCAGCGGCCTGTTGCACGCTTTGCAGCACCATGCCCGCTTCAACGGTGAGCGTGAGGTTGGCCGGGTCGATGCCGCGCACGCGGTTCAGGCGTTGCAGGCTGAGCAGCACCTGGGTGCCGCTGTCGTCGGGCACACCCCCGCCCACCAGGCCGGTGTTGCCACCCTGCGGCACGATGCTGGCGCCGTGCTGGCGGCACAGGCGCACCACCTGTGCCACTTCGGCGGTGTTGCCAGGGCGCGCAATGGCCAGCGCGCGGCCCTGCCAACGGCCGCGCCAATCGTTCTGCCAGGCCGACAGGTCGCCATCTGTGAGCACATGGGCCGCACCCAGCAGGTCGACCAGGTCTTGAACAAGCGGGTGTGGCGTCATGGCAGCAAGGGGGTGGGCGCCTGACCAAAGGCGGTGGGGTGCTTCAGGCGCCAGCGTACATGCGCGGCACAGGCCACAAACAGCACGCAGCACAGGGCCACTTCGAGCCAGGCCAGTGCTTCGCGCAGGCCCATGGGCGCGCCCGAGGGCAGGCCTGTGGCGCGCACGATGCCTTCGGTGAAGTACAGCCACACCAGCAGGCTGACCCAGCGGTAGGTGTAGAGCCGGCGCTTGAGCAGGCCCGACAGCGGCAGCACCAGCGGCAGCACCTTGAAGGCCATCCAGCGGCCGCCCGTGGGCGCCAGCCAAAGCTCCCAGGCCAGACCCAGCAGGATCAGGCCCAGCAGGGCGCCCACGGCCAGCACCCGGGTGATGCGGACAAAACCGGGCACGTCGGGCGCATCCATGGCCGGTGCGCAGGGCTTGGAGGGGGCGCCAGCAGCGCCAGAGGAGGAGGGATCGGTCACGGCTGGCATCATAGACGCATGAATTTGCCGCAACCCCTGATCTCCCGTGCACGCCGCTACCTGGGCAACCTGGCCCAGGTGCTGCGCCATTGGCCGTGGATCAACACCATCAGGACGCTGCGCCAGCGTTTTCGCGAAGACCACCTGGCCCTGACCGCCAGCAGCCTGACCTTCACCACCCTGATCAGCCTGGTACCGCTGATGACGGTGATGCTGGCGCTGTTCACGGCCTTCCCGATCTTTTCGCGGTTTCAGACGGCCCTGCAGCAGTACTTCTTTCAGGCGCTGATCCCGGACAGCATCGCGCGCCCGGTGCTGACGGCGCTGACGCAATTTGCCGGCAAGGCCAGCAAGCTGGGCAGCGTGGGTCTGATCTTCCTGGGTGTGACGGCACTGGCCCTGATGTTCACGATTGACCGCACGCTCAATGCCATCTGGCGGGTGCGGCAGCCTCGGCCGCTGGCCCAGCGCGTGTTGGTCTATTGGGCCGCCATCACGCTGGGCCCGCTGCTGCTCGGGGCCAGCCTGTCGATCACCTCGTACCTGGTGCCCACGCTGCGCGGCAATGCGGGGGCCTTGTCCGGTGCGGTCACCTTTGTGCTGGCCCTGATTGAGTTCGGCTTGTTGGCGGTGGGCCTGGCCGGCTTGTTTCGCTATGTGCCCAATACCCATGTGCGCTGGTCGCACGCGGTGGCAGGCGGGGTGTTTGCCGCCCTCGGCTTTGAAGTGGCCAAGCGCGTGCTGGCCTGGTATGTGAAGCTGGTGCCCACCTATTCGATGATCTACGGCGTCTTTGCCACGCTGCCCATCCTGCTGCTGTGGGTGTACGTGAGCTGGGTGATCGTGCTGCTCGGCGCCGTGGTGGCGGCCTATGCCCCCAGCTTGTCGATGCGGGTGGTGCGCTTGCCTGACCGACCGGGCGAGCGCTTCGCGTTGGCCCTGGCCGTCTTGAAGGCGCTGCACGGTGCACGTTTCGAATCCCGACGTGGCCTGAGCATGGATGCCCTGTCAGGTGCCTTGCACGTGGATCCGCTTCAGGTTGAACCCGTGCTGGATGATTTGCAGCAACTGGGCTGGTGCGGCCGCCTGGACGAAGACGGCGCGCAGCGCCATGTGCTGCTCATTGATGTGGCCAGCACACCTGCGCAGCCGCTGGTCGATGCCCTGCTGCTGCAGGATGATCGCTTCAGCGATGCGTTCCGCCGCACGGCCGGTTTGCCGCACATGACCGTGCAGCAGATGCTGGCCTGACCTGCGGGCGATAATGCGCGCTCTGTGAACGCGCCTGAATCCAACGGGCCGCGGCCCCCCCAGCAGCGCCAGGCTGATCGCCCCGATCAGCGCTCGCAGCGGGCCCGGCCGCCCCGTGCGGCCACGCCTGTGCCGCCCATCACCTACCCCGAATCGCTGCCGGTCTCCAGCCGGCGCGAGGAAATCGCGCGCGCCATGCAGGCCCACCAGGTGGTCATCGTGTGCGGCGAAACCGGCTCGGGCAAGACCACGCAATTGCCCAAGATCGCGCTGGAGTTGGGGCGGGGCTGGGGCGCTGGCGGCAATGGCCTGATCGGCCACACCCAGCCCCGGCGACTGGCCGCCACCAGCGTGGCCAAGCGCATTGCCGACGAACTGCAGTCGCCACTGGGCGACGTGGTGGGCTACAAGGTGCGGTTTCAGGATCGGCTGCAACCTGGTGCCAGCGTCAAGCTGATGACCGATGGCATCTTGCTGGCCGAAACCCAGGGTGACCCCGACCTGCGCCAGTACGACACGCTGATCATCGACGAGGCCCACGAGCGCAGCCTGAACATCGATTTTCTCTTGGGCTATTTGCGGCAACTGCTGCCACGCCGGCCTGATCTGAAGATCGTGGTCACCTCGGCCACCATCGATGCCGAGCGCTTTGCCCGGCACTTTGAAAGCATCCACGGCCCGGCGCCGGTGATCCAGGTGTCGGGGCGGCTGTTTCCGGTGGAGCAGCGCTGGCGCCCGTTTGAAGACAGCCGCGAATACGGCCTGGACGAAGCCATTGCCGACGCGGTGGACGAGTTGTGGCAGGGCGGCGGCAGTGGCGACATCCTGGTTTTTTTGCCGGGTGAACGCGAGATCCGCGATGCGGCCGATCACCTGCGCAAGCACCTGGCCCAGCAGCACCGGGGCGGGCCGCAGCCACAGATCCTGCCGCTGTTTGCGCGCTTGTCGCAGGCCGAGCAAGAGGCCGTGTTCAGCCCCGGCAACGGCCGGCGCATCGTGCTGGCCACCAATGTGGCCGAAACATCGCTCACGGTGCCGGGCATCCGTTACGTGATCGACAGCGGCCAGGCCCGCGTCAAGCGTTACAGCTACCGCACCAAGGTTGAGCAGTTGCAGGTCGAGCCCATCAGCCAGGCCGCAGCCAACCAGCGTGCTGGCCGATGTGGCCGGGTGGCCAACGGCATCTGCATCCGGCTGTACGACGAGAAGGATTTTGCCGGCCGGCCGCGTTTCACCGATCCGGAAATCCTGCGCTCATCCTTGGCGGGCGTCATCCTGCGCATGAAGAGCCTGCGCCTGGGGGCGGTGGAAGACTTCCCCTTCCTGGAGGCACCTCGCCCCAAGGCCATCGTCGATGGTTACGACCTGCTGGGCGAGTTGGGCGCGGTGGATGACAACAACGACCTCACCCCCATCGGCCAGGAGCTCAGCCGCCTGCCGCTCGACCCCCGCGTGGGCCGCATGATCCTGGAGGCGCGCAACCGCCAATCGCTCAATGAGGTGCTGATCATCGCCAGTGCCCTGAGCGTGCAGGACGTGCGTGACCGCCCCATGGAAGCCGCGCAGGCCGCCGACGAGAAGCACAAGAAGTTCGACGATGAGAAGTCCGAGTTCATGGGCTACCTCAAGCTGTGGCAATGGATCGAGGAAGGCCGGGGTGTGCACGGGCACCCGCGCAGCGGCGCGCCTGCGCAGGCCGTCGCCGCCCCGAAAGACAGCCACAAGCTCAGCAACCGCCAACAAGAGCAGCGCCTGCGCGAGAGCTTCGTCAACCCGCGCCGGGTGCGCGAGTGGCGGGACATCCACAGCCAGTTGCACACGGTGGTGGCCGAGCACGGCTGGCGCCTGAACGGCAGCCCGGCCACTTATGACCAGATCCACCTGGCGATGCTGGCCGGCCTGCTGGGCAATGTGGGCTGCAAAAGCGACGACGACGAGTGGTACCTGGGTGCACGGGGCATCAAGTTCTGGCGCCACCCCGGTGCCCACCTCAGCAAGAAACCCGGCCGTTGGCTGATTGCCGCCGAGCTGGTGGACACCACGCGCCTGTATGGCCGTGGCCTGGCGGCCATCGAGCCGCAGTGGATACCGGGTGTGGCGGGCCATCTGCTCAAGACCCAGTTGCTGGATCCGCACTGGGAGAAGAAGGCCGCCGAGGTGGTGGCCCTGCAGCGGGCCACGCTGTACGGCATCGTGGTGTACGCCAACCGCCGCGTCAATTTTGGCCACGTCGATCCCAAGGCGGCCCGCGAGATCTTCATCCGCCAGGCCCTGGTGGAAGACGACTGGGACAGCAAACTGCCCTTCATCGCCCACAACCGCAAGCTGCTGGCCCAGGTGGAAGAGCTCGAGCACAAGAGCCGCCGCCAGGACGTGCTGGTCGATGACGAACTGATCTTCGCCTTCTATGACCAGCAGCTGCCCGCCGATGTGCACTCGGGGGCCACGCTGGAGCGCTGGTATCGGCTGGAGGCCCGCAACAAGCCTGATTTGCTCAAGCTCACACGCGATGAGCTGATGCGCCACGAGGCGGCCGGCATCACCGGCAATGCCTACCCCAAAACAATCAGGTTAGGGGGCGTGGATTGCCTGGCCAGCTACCTGCATGACCCGGGTGATGCGAAAGACGGCGTGACCGTGACCGTACCCATCTACGCGCTCAACCAGGTCAGTGAAGAGCGCTGCGAATGGCTGGTGCCCGGTATGCTGGCCGCCAAGGTGACGGCCCTGCTGAAAAGCCTGCACCAGCGGCCCCGCTCGCGCCTGGTGCCGCTGCCCGATTACGTGGCCGAGTTCATCGAGCTGCACCCGTTTGCGCAGGGCGCGCTCATGGATGTGCTGCTCAAGGCGGTGCGTGATCGCACCCAGATCGCGGTGCAGCGCAACGATTTCAAGCTGGACATGCTGCAGCCCCACCTGTTCATGAACTTCCGGGTGGTGGACGAACATGGCCGCCAACTGGGCATGGGGCGGCACCTGGCCACCTTGAAGGCCGAGTTGGGTGGGCAGGCGCGGTCGGCCTTTCAGGCGCTGGCGGCGCTCAAACTGGCCACGCCCGCACCTGCACCGGCGCCTGCCGTCAGTGCATCGGTGCCTGCACCCGGCGCGGTGGCGGGCAAGGGCGTGCAGGCTGCCATCAGGGTGCCGCCTGCGGCCCCACCTGATGCGCCCGCTGCGGCAGCCACCTACACCAGCTGGACTTTCGGCGAGTTGCCCGAGCTGATGGAAATCCGCAAGGCCGGCCAGGTGCTGATCGGGTTTCCGGCCCTGATCGACAAGGGCCAGCATGTCGAGATCGAGGTGTTTGACGAGCCCGATGCGGCCGCCTCCAGGCACCGGGCGGGCCTGCGCCGGCTGGTGGCCCTGGCCATCAAGGAGCCATTGAAGTACCTGGAAAAAAACATCCCCGATCTGGTCAAGATGGCCGCTTCGTACATGAGCCTGGGCACCGCCGACGAACTGCGCAGCCAGATCATCGACCTGGCGCTGGATCGGGCCTTTCTGGCCGATCCGTTGCCCAGCAACGAAGCCGCGTTCCATGCCCGCATCGGCGAGGGCCGCAGCCGCCTGAACCTGATTGCGCAGGAGGTGGCCCGTCTGGCCGGTGTGGTGCTGCTGGAGTACGCCGCCGCGCAGCGCAAGCTCAAGGACAGCCGGCCGGCCAAGGACGTGGCTGACGACATCACCGCCCAGTTGCAGCGCCTGATGCCCAAGCGCTTCCTGCACGGTGTGCCCTACACGCAGTTGCAGCACTACCCGCGTTACCTCAAGGCCATCGTGCTGCGCCTGGACAAGCTGCGCGCCGACGCTGCGCGTGACGCGCAGCGCCTGGCCGAGTTGCGCCCGCTGGAGCAGCGTTATGTGCGCCGCCTGGCCGAACAAAAGGGCGTGGCCGATGCCCGGCTGGACGAGTACCGCTGGCTGCTGGAAGAGCTGCGGGTGAGCTTTTTTGCGCAAGAGCTGCGCACCCCGCAGCCCGTCAGCGCCAAGCGCCTGGACAAGGCCTGGGCGCAACTCTCTAGCTGAGCTGGGGCACCCGGCCGCGGGCTACCGCGACCACCGGCCAGGCGGGTGCTCAACCCCGTTTCAGACGGGCACGGATGGCAGGCCCGACAGCGCCATGGCCAGTTCTTCTTCGCTGTAGCTCTGGTCGGTGAGCTTGCCGGCGAAGTAGTTGCTGTAGGCCGCCATGTCGAAGTGGCCGTGGCCGCACAGGTTGAACAGGATGGTCTCGCTCTTGCCTTCGGCCTTGCAGCGCAGGGCTTCGACGATGGCGCCCTTGACGGCGTGGTTGGCCTCGGGGGCTGGCACGATGCCTTCGGCCCGCGCAAAGGTCACGCCGGCCTCGAAGCAGGCCACCTGGTGGTAGGCCACGGCTTCCATCAGGCCCAGTTCCTTCAGGTGGCTGACCATGGGCGCCATGCCGTGGTAGCGCAGGCCACCGGCATGGAAGCCAGGCGGGGTGAAGGTGCTGCCCAGCGTGTGCATCTTGGTGAGCGGGGTCATGTGGCCGGTGTCGCCAAAATCGTAGGCGTACTTGCCGCGCGTGAGGCTGGGGCAGGCGGCGGGCTCCACCGCCACGATGCGGCGCTTCTTGCCGCCGCGCAGTTGCTGGCCAATGAAGGGGAAGGCGATGCCGGCAAAGTTGCTGCCGCCACCGGTGCAGCCCACGATCACATCGGGGTCGTCGCCGGCCATCTCCAGTTGCAGCATGGCCTCCTGCCCGATGATGGTCTGGTGCAGCAGCACGTGGTTGAGCACCGAGCCCAGTGCGTACTTGGTGTCGTCATTGGTCGCTGCGATCTCGACGGCTTCGCTGATCGCGATGCCCAGTGAGCCGGGGTGATCCGGGCGCTGGGCCAGCACGGCGCGGCCGTACTGGGTTTCGTTGGACGGGCTGGCGATGCAACGCGCGCCGTAGGTTTCCAT
>Ga0228698_1000325_pt1 | contig 40443 bp, 36 predicted proteins | sample McNCre117_Aug_MG_FD_178015 | JGI IMG/M metagenome (GOLD analysis project Ga0228698, IMG submission 178015) | Freshwater microbial communities from McNutts Creek, Athens, Georgia, United States - 1-17_Aug_MG | ecosystem: Environmental > Aquatic > Freshwater > Creek | place: USA: Georgia... | reverse complement strand
GCCAATGGCAAGGTGCGGGCAGGCGCGTACTGGGTGATGCGGGCAGACACCAGCTGATTGGCACCGACCTCAATCGCCTCGGTGTTGCGCTTCTTTTCAACCGAGTCCGGGCTGAATACGGCTGTCAATAACTTGGGATTAGCCAGCACACCTTTGGTTTCCGGGCCTGGCTTGCGCTGGACGTTGGAAACGGTTTTGACTTCCAGCTTCAACTTCTCAGCGATTTGTTTGAAGCTGTCGGACTGTTCGTACACCGCGTTGGTAAACACTTCGGCGACTTCCGCGAACTTGCGCTGGGCCTGCTGTGTACGCAAATCGGCCTCGATGGTGGCCTTAAGCTCTTCGAACGCCTTTTGCTTGGGTGCTTTGATATCGGTCAACTTGATGATGTGGTAACCAAAATCTGATTCCACTAAATCACTGATGTCACCTTTTTTCATGGCAAATGCTGCATCTTCAAAAGGCTTGACCATGGCACCGCGGCCAAAGAAATCGAGATCGCCGCCCGCTGGAGCCGAGCCTGTATCTTGCGAACTTTTCTTCGCGAGGTCTGCAAACCCGTCAGGTGATTTGCGTGCCTGTTCCAGCAACGCTGCAGCTTTTTCCTTGGCTTTGGCCCGGTCTGCTGCAGGCATGCCTTTGGGCGCATTGATCAGAATATGGCTCGCCCGACGCTCTTCCTTACCGCTCAAACGCGCCACATTTTGGTCGTAGTACGTCTTGATTTCGTCTGCGTTGGGAGTGATGGTTTTTTTGACGCTTTCAAGATCGAGCACCACGTATTCCAAACTAGCGGACTCGGGGGCTTGAAACTGATTCTGGTTGGCCTGGTAGTAGGCATCCAGCTCCGCATCCGTAGGGTTCATCTGGGACTTGTAATCTGCCGGGGAGAAGTTGGCCACTTGCACCTCACGGCGTTCAAAGAATGCGTTCAACGCAATGTTGGCTTGGGCTGCGGGTGCGAGCGCTGTGGAAGAGATTGCGCCCTCCACTTGCCGCAAGGCAATATCTTTGCGCACGCGCGCTTCAAAACCTTCGGGGGTCAAGCCCTGGGATGCAGCGAGCTGGCGATAGCGCTCCATATCCAGCGTGCCGTCGGGTTTGCGCAAAGATGCAATCATTGGGCTTTGCTGGAGCTCGTAGGCGACCCGGGCATTGGTTCCTGTGAGATGTGCATCCGCCACCGCATCCGACAAAACATGCTCACGCACCAGGCGTTCCAAAGTTGCGTATTTCAGCTCCGGGGCGTCCAGAAGTTTGGGATCCAAATTGGGTTGCGAATTACGCGCACGGTCTACTTCGTTTTTGTGCGCTGCGTCCCACTCGCTTTGGTTGATGGAGTAACTGCCCACCTTCGCAACGGTATCGCCACCAGCGTTCATGCTTTTAAAGCCGTTGATACCCACCAAGACGAATGCGGGGATGATCAGCAAGAACATGAGGCCCATCATGATCTTCGTGTGCTTGCGTACAAAATCAAACATTCGCTTAACTCTCCATCAAATCAACAAAACGCCGTTTCAGTGAAAGCCAACTTGCCTGTAAGCCAAGCTGAAACTAAAAAGGCGAACAAACTTGTTCGCCTTTGCTTAGGGTGGGGGTGGTGGGTGATGACGGGCTCGAACCGCCGACCTACGCCTTGTAAGGGCGCCGCTCTACCAACTGAGCTAATCACCCCACCTGAAAACCTGTGCTCAGTTCAACGCATCTTTCAATGCCTTGCCTGGGCGAAACTTTGGAACTTTTGCAGCCTTTATTTTAATCGCAGCGCCGGTGCGGGGATTGCGACCCGTACGCGCAGCACGCTTACCAACAGCAAATGTTCCAAAACCAACGAGAGAAACAGAACCACCTTTTTTCAAGGTCGTCTTCACTGCACCGATGGTGGACTCCAGCGCGCGGGTTGCAGCAGCCTTGGAGATATCCGCATGCTTCGCAATGTGCTCGATCAATTCAGTTTTGTTCACAAAGTCCCCTTATATCGTTGAGAGGAATGTTTTGCTGCGTCATTGCGCTATTTAACATTTCCATCTGTGCGGCCGCGAATTCTACTGGCTTTTTGGTGCTCAACGGACGCGCGCGCGAATTTCTGGCAAAGCCTTTTGTAAGTAGTACACCATGGACCACACGGTGAGCACGGCAGCGCCCCAGATCAGCGCAACCCCATACGCATGGGTATCAATCAAGCCAAAGAGAACGCCATCGAACAATAGGAATGGAATAGCCAACATCTGCACCGTGGTCTTGACTTTGCCAATCATGTGCACTGCCACACTTTTGGAAGCACCAATCTGTGCCATCCACTCACGCAGTGCTGAAATGGCGATCTCGCGCCCGATGATGATTAGCGCCACAAACACATCGGTGCGCTGCAGATGCACCAGAACCAGCACGCAAGCGCACACCAAAAATTTGTCCGCCACGGGGTCCAGAAATGCGCCAAATGACGAGGCCTGATTGAGCTTGCGTGCAAGGTAGCCGTCCAACCAATCGGTGAGCGCAAACAGCACAAACATCACGGTGGCCGCGAGATTTTTTTCAGACGCCGACAACATGGCGTCCGGTAAATAGAACACCGCCACGATGAAGGGAATCGCAACAATGCGCGCCCAAGTCATGATGGTGGGGATGGTCAAAAACATGGCAAGGATTGTGGCACGCCTAATGCAGCGCCCTGTAGATTTCTTCAGCCAAATCGTGGGAGATGCCATCCACCGTAGCAATGTCTGCCGCGCTGGCCAGGGCCACGCCACGCACGCCACCAAAGCGCTGCAGCAACTTGGCCCGGCGCTTGGGTCCGATGCCCGGGATTTCTTCCAGCTTGCCACCGCCCACACGCACTTTGGCACGCTGCGCGCGCATGCCGGTGATGGCGAAGCGGTGCGCCTCATCGCGTATCTGTGCAACCAGCATGAGGGCCGCCGAATCCGAGCCCAGATACACCTTTTCACGCCCGTCCGCAAATACCAGCTCCTCCAGCCCCACCTTGCGACCTTCACCCTTTTCCACACCTACGATGAGCGACAGATCCAGGCCTAGCGACACAAACACTTCACGCGCCATCGCCACCTGCCCTTTGCCACCATCCACCAACACCAGGTCGGGCATGCGCGCAGTGCCCGCAGGGGTGGTGCCCGCCTGCTTGGCCTCGTTCAAGGCTTCGGCCAATTTGCCGTAGCGGCGGGTGAGCACCTGGCGCATGGCGGCGTAATCGTCGCCGCCGGTGATGCCTTCGATGTTATAGCGGCGGTACTCGCTGCTCTGCATTTTGTGGTGGTGGAACACGACACACGATGCCTGCGTGTTCTCACCCGCTGTATGTGAAATATCAAAGCACTCGATGCGCAGCGCCTCCAGATTCTCAATGACGAGATCCAGCGCCTCGGCCAACGCGCGGGTACGAGCTTGCTGCGAGCCTTCTTCTGCCAGCAAGCGCGCCAATTGCAAGTCGGCATTGGTTTGCGCCATGTCCAGCCAGGCACGGCGTTGTTCGCGCGGCTGGTGCACGGCGGTGACCTTCACGCCCGTTTGCTCTGATAAGGCCTTGAGCAAATCCTTGCCCACTGGCTCACTCACCACCAACACCGAGGGCATGGGCACATCAATGTAGTGCTGGGCCAAGAAGGCCTCCAGTACCTGCACTTCCACGGGCGGACGTTGGGCCGCATCGGCATCTTCCAGGCCCGCCGCGTCTTCCACATGGGCTGGGAAATAAGGCCGGTCACCCAGATGGCGGCCACCGCGCACCATGGCTAAGTTGACGCAAGCTTTGCCGCCCTGCACTTTCACCGCAAGAATGTCCACATCCCGATCGGACACGTTGTCTACCGACTGCTGGTGCAACACGTTCGACAAAGCCGCCACCTGGTTGCGAATTTCTGCAGCTTGCTCGAACTCCAACTTGTCGGCGTGCGCCATCATGCGCGCCTCCAGTTCCCGCATCACCTCCTGCGCGTCGCCGCGCAAAAAGCGCTCGGCGTTTTCCACGTCCAGCGCGTAATCAGCAGCACTGATATGGCCCACGCATGGCCCCGAGCAACGCTTGATCTGGTACAGCAAACAGGGACGCGTGCGGTTGCTGAATACCGGGTCTTCGCAGGTGCGCAAGCGAAATACCTTTTGCATCAGCAAGATGGCTTCCTTGACCGCCCAGGCGCTGGGATAAGGCCCGAAGTAACGGTGCTTTTTTTCCACGCCGCCCCGGTAATACGACACACGGGAAAACGCGTTGGGGTTGGCGACCAGCTTGGCTGTACTCCCGCCTTTGGACGCAGAGTCTTCGGCCGGCTTGGGCAACGCCAGCGGGCCAGACATCTTCAAATACGGGTAGCTCTTGTCGTCCCGAAACAGAATGTTGTACTTGGGATTGAGCGTCTTGATGAGGTTGTTTTCCAGCAGCAGCGCTTCGGCTTCGGAGCGCACCACCGTGGTCTCCATGCGCACAATTTTGCTGACCATATGACCAATGCGCGTACCGCCGTGGTTCTTCTGGAAGTAGCTCGATACGCGCTTCTTCAAATTGATGGCCTTGCCCACATAGAGCACCTGGCCTAGCACATCAAAGTAGCGGTACACCCCCGGCAGCGGCGGCAAGGAGGCCACTTGGCGCAAGAGTTCTTCGGGATGCTCAGGAATCATGGGGCCGTATTGTCCATGGACAATGGCGGCCATGCTTTGGGATATTTTCTGCCGCGTCATCGACAACTTTGGCGACATCGGCGTCTGCTGCCGCCTCTGCGCCGACCTTGCCACACGCGGCCATAGCGTGCGCCTGTGGGTGGATGACACCAGCGCGCTGGAATGGATGGCCCCAGGCGCACTGCAAGGCGAGTGGCCCCGCATTCAGGTACGGGATTGGGACCTAGCCAGTTCCCCCGAGAAACTGCAAACGCTGCTACACGCAGACGTGTGGATCGAATCGTTTGGATGCGAGATACCAGAGCCATTCGTGGCCCATTTCGCTAACGAAAGCAGCGCCCGCCCACCCGTCTGGATCAATCTTGAATACCTGTCTGCCGAGTCGTATGTGGAACGCAGCCACGCATTACCCTCCCCCATCCTGCGCGGCCCCGCAAGCGGGTGGACCAAGTACTTTTTTTACCCTGGGTTCACTGCCCAAACCGGTGGCCTGTTGCGAGAGGCGGGCGTAGGCACCCAGCCCTCTGCCACCTTAGAACGGGCACATTTTCTGGAGCAACACAGCGTAAGCCCGGATGCCGACCGAGTGGTATCCCTGTTTTGTTACGAGCCCCCTTTACTCAAGGCCGTGCTGGATCACTTTGCCCAAGGACCCGAGACAACCCAACTCTTGGTCACACAGGGCCGCGCATCGGGCGCAGTCCAAACCCTGCTGGGCCAACAAACCCGGCTAGGGCAACTGCAAGTGAGCTACCTCCCTCTGCTGACGCAGCCTGATTTCGATGTCTTGCTGCGCAGCTGTGACCTGAACTTTGTGCGCGGAGAAGACTCGGTGGTGCGCGCCATCTGGGCTGGCAAGCCTTTTGTGTGGCACATCTACCCGCAAGACGATGGCGCCGATGCGCCCAAGCTGGAGGCCTTTCTGGAACAACTGCAATTGGGCGCCCCAGTGCGCCAACTGCACCGTGCCTGGAACTGCTTGTTGAACGGCGCCGACGCGACAAATGCCGTCACTGCCTTGCGGATGAAAGCCCTGAAGCCATGGCAGGACGAGGTGCTGGCAGCCCGTGACAAGCTGCTGAAAATGGACGACCTCTGTACCCAGCTGCATCAATTCGTGCAGAAAAAACGTTAAAATTCAGGGCTTTGCTGATTGCGCTCCAACTTTTGGGGCGACCAATCACGCCCCGCCGCAGCCTGCGGCATACACCGCTGATGGCCTGTGGCCCGCAGCAACAACTGCTACCAGACCCTTATGAAAATCGCTCAAGAAATCCGCGCCGGCAACGTCATCATGCACGGCAAGGACCCCATGGTCGTTCTGAAAACCGAATACAGCCGCGGCGGCCGTAACTCTGCCACCGTGCGCATGAAGCTGAAGAGCCTGATCGCCAACTTCGGTACCGAAGTCGTGTTCAAGGCCGACGACAAGATGGACCAAGTCATTCTGGACAAGAAGGATTGCACCTACTCCTACTTTGCCGACCCCATGTACGTGTGCATGGACTCCGAATTCAACCAGTACGAAGTCGAAGCCGAAAACATGGGCGACGCACTGAACTACCTGGAAGACGGCATGGAACTCGAAGTGGTGTTCTATGACGGCAAGGCCATCTCCGTTGAATTGCCCACCGGCGTGGTGCGTGAAATCACCTGGACCGAACCCGCAGTCAAGGGTGACACCTCTGGCAAGGTTCTGAAGCCCGCCAAGATCGCCACCGGTTTCGAAATCGGCGTGCCAATCTTCGTGGCCCAAGGCGACAAGGTGGAAATCGACACCCGTACCGGCGAATACCGCAAGCGCGTCTAATCGCACTCCGTCTTTTCCCCAAACAAAAAGCCCTGCAATGCAGGGCTTTTTTGTGTCTGCCGCCACCCGGCGCGCCCCAGGTTCAGGCCAGCGTGCACCCCAGATTCTCCAGCATGTCCGCCACGATGGCATCCAGGTCGAACCGTGCGCGCCAACCCCAATCGGTTTGCGCCGCGCTGTCGTCAATCGAACGGGGCCAGCTATCGGCAATGCCTTGGCGGAAATCGGGCGCGTAGTCGATCACGAAACCGGGAATGTGTTTGCGGATGGACGCAGCAATTTCTTCGGGCGTAAAGCTCGCCGCCGCCAGGTTGTAAGAGCTACGTTCTTTCACCTGCTCAGCGGGCGCATCCATCAGCTCCAGCGTGGCGCGGATGGCGTCGGGCATGTACATCATGGGCAGGCGCGTGTCCGGTCCCAAAAAGCAGGTGTAGCGGCCAGTCTTGAGGGCTGAGTGAAAAATGTCCACCGCGTAATCGGTCGTGCCACCACCTGGCAGCGTCTTCCAACTGATCAGGCCCGGGTAACGCAGGCTGCGCACATCCACGCCGTGGTTGCGGTGGTACCAGGCACACCAGCCCTCGCCTGCCAGCTTGGAGATGCCGTAAATCGTGGTGGGCTCCATCACGGTTTTTTGCGGCGTGCCGTCGCGCGGTGTGGTCGGGCCAAAGGCTGCAATCGAGCTGGGCCAGAACACGCGCTCCAGCTTCTGCGTGCGGGCCAGCTCCAGCACGTTGAGCAGGCCCTTCATGTTCAGGTCCCAGGCCCATTGCGGGTGCTGCTCGCCGCGTGCCGACAGGGCTGCGGCCAGCAAATAAATCTGCGTGACCTCGTGGCGTTTGACCACCTCGGCCAGCGCGGAGCCTTCGGTGGCATCCAGCATTTCGTGGTGCACGCCCACCACGCGGCCTTCGGGTGCCAGGTCGCTGGTCACCACGGCAGAGGTGCCGTAGCGCTGCGACAGCACGGTGGTCAGCTCGGTGCCAATCTGCCCGTTGGCGCCGATGATCAAAATTTTGGGCGTGCTCATGGTGCGGCTCCAATCAAGCCCAGTTCACGCCCAGCTTGGGTAAATGCAGCCACCGCCTGCTCTAGGTCGGCACGCTCATGCACGGCGCTCATTTGGACGCGTATGCGCGCCTGCCCTTTGGGCACCACGGGGAAGAAGAAGCCGACCACATAAATGCCCAACTCCAGCATGCGCGCAGCCAGCTTTTGCGCGGCCACGGCGTCATAGACCATGATGGGCACGATGGCGTGCTCGCCCGGTTTGATGTCAAAGCCCGCAGCGGCAATGGCCTGGCGGAAGTAGCGGGTGTTGTCCTCCAGTTTGTCGCGCAGCGCGGTGGAGCCTTCCAGCAAATCCAGAACCGCCAGCGAAGCCCCCACGATGCTAGGCGCCACCGTGTTGGAGAAAAGATAAGGCCGCGAGCGCTGACGCAGCAGTTCCACAACTTCACGCCGCGCACTGGTAAAGCCACCCGACGCACCACCCAGCGCCTTGCCCAGCGTGCCGGTGATGATGTCCACCTTGCCAAACACGCCACGGTGCTCGTGCGTGCCCCGCCCAGTGCGGCCCATGAAGCCGCTGGCATGGCATTCGTCCACACCCAACAGCGCATCAAAGCGATCGCACAAGGCGCGCATGGTGTCCAGTTGGGCCACGGTGCCGTCCATGGAAAACACACCGTCGGTAAACACCAGAATGTGCCGCGCACCGGCAGCGCGCGCCTCGGTCAAGCAGCGCTCCAGATCGGCCATGTCGTTGTGGGCGTAGCGGTACTTTTGCGCCTTGCACAGGCGGATGCCGTCGATGATGGACGCATGGTTGAGCGCATCGCTGATCACCGCGTCCTGCTCTCCCAACAGCGGCTCAAACAGGCCGCCATTGGCGTCAAACGCCGCGGCGTAAAGAATGGTGTCTTCGGTACCCAGAAAGCGCGACAGGCGCGCCTCCAGCGTCTTGTGCACATCTTGCGTGCCGCAAATAAAGCGCACTGAACTCAGGCCATAGCCGTGCGTGCGCAAGGCCGCGTGCGCAGCCTCCACCACCTGCGGGTGGGACGACAGACCCAGGTAGTTGTTGGCACACAGATTGAGCACCGTGCGCTCGCCGCCATCGGCAGTCTGAATGCGGATGTGCGCCCCCTGCGGCGTGGCAATGATGCGCTCTGCCTTGTACAGGCCGGCGGCGCGTATGCCATCGATTTCGCTCTGCAGGTGGGCGTAAAAAGAAGTGGTGGCGGTCATGGGTTTACCTTTTCAAGCAGTCTGGCACAATGGTTTAAAGATTTTGCAAATATACAGCATATCGAATATTTTTACACTATATCGAACAATTTACAAACCATGGCCAGCCGCAAACCCCGAGAACCCGACAACGAACCGCCCCGCGTGGGCGACACCCTGGCCGCCTTGCGCCAAGCGCAAGCCCTGTCTCTGGACGAGCTGTCCCGCAAGGCGGGCGTGTCCAAGTCCATGCTGTCCCAGATCGAACGCGCCCAGGCCAATCCCACGGTGGCCGTGGTGTGGCGTCTGGCCAATGCGCTGGGTGTACCGATTGCTGACCTGCTGGGCGGAGCCCCGGTGGCAGCGCCGCCCGCCATTGCGCTGGTTGCCACACAGGCCACGCCCTCGCTGCGCAGCCCCGATGGGCTGTGCGAGCTGCGCATCCTGGGGCCCGTGGACATGGCTGGACACTTTGAGTGGTACGAGCTGCGCCTGCAAGCGGGCGGTTCGCTGGACTCGCAACCGCATGAGCCCGGCACACGCGAACACCTCACGGTGGTGGCAGGTGCCATGGAGGTGCAAGTGGCCGAGGCGGTGCAGAAAATAAAGGTGGGTGAAACCGCCCGCTACGCTGCCGACAGCAGCCATTGCATACGCAACACCGGCAAGACCGCAGCGAGCGCATGGTTGGTCGTTATCCACCCCGCCTGAGTGCACAATGATTGCCATGGAAAACACCCAAAACCTCAATGAAGGCCGCCTCGCCAACGCCTGGGCAGCCTTGCACAAAACGGCCAATGAAGGCCACGTCCCCAGCGCCGATGCCTACCGCCTGGCCTTTACCGACCCCGAGTTTTTGCTACGCCGCGAAGCCCGTGGCATCCGCATCCAACTGGAAATGCTCAAGCCCGATCTGGAGCAGTCACGCCAGGGTGTGAACGACACGGTGGTGGTGTTTGGCAGCGCACGCTTTGTGGCGCCTGAAGAAGCCATTGCCCAACTGGAAGACGCGCAGGCCAGCGGTGATGTGGCCCGCATTGCGCTTGCACAGCGCCACATGCGCAACGCCAAGCACTACGACAACGCCCGCCTTTTTGCCCGCTTGGTGGCCGAGTACAGCTTGCAATGTGAACCTGAAAACCGCCTGTTCATCTGCACCGGCGGCGGCCCCGGAATCATGGAAGCGGCCAATCGCGGCGCATATGAGGTGGGTGCGCCTACGCCCGGCCTCAACATCACCCTGCCCCACGAACAAAAGGCCAACCCGTATGTCACGCCTTCGCTGAGCTTCAAGTTCCACTACTTCGCGATCCGCAAAATGCACTTCATGATGCGGGCCAAGGCGCTGGTGGCCTTCCCCGGCGGCTTTGGCACCTTGGACGAGTTGTTTGAAGTCATCACCCTGGTGCAAACCCAAAAGGCCAAGCCGGTACCCATCATCCTGTTTGGCACCGACTTCTGGAAACGCCTGGTCAATATGGATGTGCTGCTGGAAGAGGGAACCATCTCGCCGCAGGACATGGATCTGATCCACTACACCGACGATCCCCAGGAAGCGTGGGACATGATCCGCAAGTTCTACGACTTGAAGTAAACGCAAAAGCCTGTGCGGGCGCGCCCCGCACCGCACCACACCGCCTCAGGGCCGCAGCTTCCAGGCTGCGTGCGCGCCCAAGCCCACTGCGGCACCCACGGTCCAGAACACCACCGACACTCCCACCACCATGCCCGCCGTACCAAACAGCATGGGCATGAGCACGCTGGAGAGGTTGATGCTCATCAGCCGCAAGCCCAAGGCCTGACCATGCAAGGCGTGCGGCGTGATCTGGTGCAAGGTGCTCATGATCATGGGCTGCACCGAACCCAGCGCCAGCCCTAGCAACACCGAGCACAGCCCCATGGACAAGGGCGCATGCATCAGCGGATAGATGCCAAACAGCATGGCGGTGATCACCATGGCGGCACTCACCACCACCCACTCCTTGAGGCGCGCCGCCAGCAGCGGCATGGCCACCCGCACACAAGCCGCTGCCACAGCGAAGCTACCCAGAATAGCCCCGATCACCGAGGCGCTAAAGCCCCGCTCATGCCCCAGCACCGGCACCACAAAGGTGTGCACATCCCAGCAGCTCGACAGCAACCAGTTCACCAGCAGCAGGCGCCGCATAGCGGGTTCGCGCAGCAGGTGCCAGACCTGGGGCCGCGGCACGCCCTCCGGGTGCACCACGGGCTGCAACTCTTGGGTGTTGTGTATCCACACCCAGGTAAGCAAAGGCAGCACTGCCATGAACAAAAAGGCGGTGCGAAAACCAGTGCTGTCTGCCGCCGTGCCGCCCAGCCAGATGCCCGCGTGGTCGATGAGCAGCCCCGCGATCACAGGGCCAAAGAAGTTGGATGCCGCAGGCCCAATGGCCAACCAGCTGAACACGCGCTTGAGCTCGGTGGCGTCATGCGCGGCGCGGCCCACATGGCGTTGCAGTGCGATGGAGGCTGAACCTGTGGCGCCCCCCATGCAGAGTGCGGTAACGCACAGCACCTCAAAGCGCGGCCACGCCACCGCCAACAAGGCACCGCAGATTGCGGCCACCAAGGCAATGCCCACAGGCCGCTTGAGCCCATGCTGGTCTGCATAGCGCCCGGCGGGCAAGGCCAGAAACACCTGCATCAGAGAAAAAAGCGCCAGCAAACAACCCACGGCCCACGCGCCATAGCCCAGCTTGAGCGCCAGCAAGGGCGCAGCCATGCGGGTGCCAGCCATGGCGCCATGCAGACACATCTGACCTGCAATCAGCCGGGCCAGCTCGATGGCGCGTCGGGTGTCGCCGGGCCCTGGGGGTTGCGCATCAGTGGGCGAGGCAGAAGGCTCAGTCATGCGGCCAGCCCTTGCACGGTGAAGGCAGCATGGCGCCTACGCACCGCTGCCGGAGTCGATAACGGGATCGGTATCCAGGTCGCGGTCCACAGCGATCAGCGCTTGCGCAGCGGTGTCGGGCAGGGTTTCCACCTTGCGCAACACCCGGTCCATGGCGCGACTGCGCACCTGGGCGCTGTCGAGGGTTTTGAGCACGGTCTCGGTCTGCGATTTGACCTTGGCCAGCACGTCGCCAAACTTGCCAAACTCGTTCTTCACCGCGCCCAGCACCTGCCAGACCTCGCTGCTGCGCTTCTCCAGTGCCAGCGTCCGGAAGCCCATTTGCAGCGAACTCAAAATCGCCATCAAGGTGGTCGGCCCCGCCAGCGTGATGCGGTGGTCGCGCTGCAGGCCTTCCATCAAACCGGGGCGGCGCAGCACTTCGGCGTACAAGCCTTCGGTGGGCAAAAACAGAATCGCAAAGTCGGTGGTGTGCGGCGGCTCCACGTACTTTTCGTTGATGGACTTGGCCTCCAGCCGAATGCGAAGCTCCAGCGCCTTGGCCGCGGCCTCCGCACCCAACACATCTGCCCTGCCCTGCGCGTCCAGCAACCGCTCGTAGTCTTCGTTGGGGAACTTGGCGTCAATCGGCAGCCACAGCGGTGCGCCACTGTCGGACTTGCCGGGCAGCTTGATGGCAAAGTCCACCACGTTTTTGCTGCCCGGAATCGTGGCCACCTGGGCTGCGTACTGGTCGGGCACAAACACCTGCTCCAAGAGCGCCGCCAACTGCGCCTCGCCAAACATGCCACGGGTTTTGACGTTGGTGAGCAAGTGCTTGAGGTCACCTACGCCCTGCGCCAGCGTCTGCATTTCGCCCAAGCCTTTGTGCACCTGCTCCAGTCGCTCGGCCACTTGCTTGAAGCTCTCGCCAAGGCGCGCCTGCAGCGTGGACTGCAGTTTTTCATCCACCGTGGCGCGCATCTCGTCGAGCTTGGCGGCATTGGTGGTTTGCAATTGCGCCAACTGCGCTTCCAGTGTCTGGCGGATTTCGGACATGCGGCGCGCGTTGGATTCGCTCACATGGCCAAGCTGCAGCGTCAGCGTGTCGGACAGCGTTTTTTGCAGCAGCGCAAGCTGCTGGCCGAAGGCGTCAATCTGGCTGTTTTGCGTGCGGGTGGCTTCTGCGCCTTGTTGCGTCAGCGTCTGCTGAAAGGTGGCCAGGCTTTGCTGCAGTTCCTGGCGCGCGCTGCGTGCAGAGTCCGCCATTTCCTGGCGCAAGGCGCGCTCCAGGTTTTGGGTTTGTGCAGCGCCTGCCGCCAGCAGTTCTTTACGCGCGGCGTCTTCGCGCTGCAGGCGCTCAGTCTCAGTTTGGGCCTGGGCCTCCGTGTCCGGCTTGCGCGCAGCAAGCCACACCAGCACCGCCGTGTTCAGCAGCACCAGGGCCAGTACGGCCCAAATGATCAAAGGGTTCAAGGGTGTGCTTTCCACTCAAGCCCCTGCCGACGCGAGAACTTCCGGGTTCAGCGGTGTCACCGGTTTGCCGTGCACCAGGTAGCCAATCAGGTTGTCCACCGCCAGCGCAGCCATGGCCTTGCGGGTGCCTACGGTGGCGCTGGCGATGTGCGGTGTGAGCACCACGTTGGGCACGGTCAGCAGCGCCGGGTTCACTGTAGGTTCGCCTTCAAACACATCCAGTCCGGCGGCAGCAATGCGCTTGTCGCGCAGGGCCACGGCCAGGGCTGCGTCGTCCACAATGCCGCCGCGCGCCAGGTTGATCAGCGTGGCGGTGGGCTTCATCAGCGCCAGCTCGGCCGCGCCAATGGCGTGGTGGGATGCCGCCGTGTAGGGCAGCACCAGCATCACGTGGTCAGCCGTTTGCAGCAGCTCTTCTTTGCCTACGTAGCGTGCGTTGAAGGAGGCCTCGGTGGCTGCGTCCAGGCGCGAGCGGTTGTAGTAAATCACCTGCATGCCAAAGCCATGTGCGGCACGCTTGGCAATGGCCTGACCGATGCGGCCCATGCCCACAATGCCCAGCGTGGTGCCATGCACCTCAGCCCCGGCAAACATGTCGTAGCTCCAGCGCGTCCATTTGCCAGCTCGCAAAAAGTGCTCGCTTTCGGTCACGCGGCGGGCGGTGGCCATGAGCAGCGCGAAGCCAAAGTCGGCGGTGGTTTCTGTCAGCACATCGGGCGCGTTGGTGCCCAGCACACCGGCTGCGGTCATGGCGGGCAAGTCAAAGTTGTTGTAGCCCACAGTCATGTTGGCGCAGAGCTTGAGGTCCTTGCATTGCGCCAGCAGTTCGCCGTTGACCTTCTCGTTGCCGGTCATGAAAGCCCCCACCTTGCCCTGCAGGCGCTGCGCCAGCTCGGTGGGCGACCAGATCACATCGTCCTGGTTGGACTCCACGGTGAAGTGCTCGCTGAGTTGCTCAAGCACATGGGGAAAGATGGCGCGGGTGATGAGGATGGCGGGCTTTGTCATGGTGTGCGGTTTCAGGTGGGTTGGGCGATCTCGAACACCTGGCGCAGGTAGGCCAGGTAGCGTTCGTCTTCACACATGTTCTTGGAAGGCGTGTCGGAGAGTTTGGCCACGGGTTGGCCATTGCAGCGCACCATCTTGATGACGATTTGCAGCGGCTCGTAGCCCAGGTCGTTGGTGAGGTTGGTGCCAATGCCAAAGGCCAACTGGCAGCGCCCACGGAACTGCTGGTACAGCTCGATGGTGCGCGGAATGGTCAGGCCGTCGCTGAAGATCAGCGTCTTGGTGCGCGGGTTCACACGGTTGCGGGCGTAGTGGTCCAGCATGCGCTCGCCCCACTGGAAAGGGTCACCACTGTCGTGGCGTGCGCCGTCAAACAGCTTGCAGAAATACATGTCAAAGTCGCGCAAAAAGGCGCTCATGCCATACACATCGCTGAGCGCAATGCCCAAGTCGCCCCGGTATTCGCGCGCCCAGCTCTCAAAGGCATAAATCTGGCTGTCCCGCAGACGCGGGCCCAGCGCCTGGCAGGCCTGCAAATACTCGTGTGCCATGGTGCCCAAGGGCGTGAGGCCCAGCTTCATGGCCAAGAGCACATTGCTTGTACCGGCCAACTGGCCCGGCACATTCAGGGCGTTGCCAGGGCTGTGCAGCGTGCCCAGGCGCGCGGCCAGCACGCGCATGACTTCTTCATGCCAGGCGCGTGAGAAGCGGCGACGGGTGCCGTAGTCGGCAATCTTCAAATCGCTCAGGCCTTCGGCGCGCAGTTGCGCAATCTTGGTATCCAGGCGCTTACGGCCTTCCACGAAGTCGGGCACGGTTTGCGTTTTGCGGAAGTACACCTCGTTGACGATGGCCAGCACCGGGATTTCAAATAAGATGGTGTGCAGCCAGGGCCCCACGATGGAGATGTCAATTTCTCCCGAGGGCAGCGGCGTGACGGTGATGTATTTTTCGTTGAGCTTGAACAGCCCCAAAAAGTCCACAAAGTCGCTCTTGATAAAGCGCATGGACCGCAGATAGGCCAGCTCACTTTCCTGGAACTGCAGGCTGCACAGTGAGCGGATTTCTTCGCGAATCTCATCCACACACACCGCCAGGTTGGCACCTGCATTGCGGCACTTGAAGCGGTATTCCACCTGCGCGCCAGGGAACTGGTGCAGCACCACTTGCATCATGGTGAACTTGTAGAGGTCGGTATCCAGAAGGCTGGTAATGATCATGGTGTGTTGTGCGGCCCTGAGGGGTCGCTGATGTGCCCGGCCACCAGTGTAATGACGCGGTCGGCGTGGTCGGAGAGCAGTGCATTCTGCTCCGCAACCAGCATGGGCATGCCCTGGGCTTTGAGCGACAGGAGTGCATCACGGATGGACTCCACCAGCACCGGCGCAATGCCTTCGCAAGGCTCGTCCAGCAGCAGCATGGTGGGCGCGGTCATCAACGTGCGAGCGATGCTGAGCATTTGCTGTTCGCCACCGCTCATGTGCGCGGCGCGGCGTTTGAGAAGAGCCTTGAGCGGCGGAAACATGGCCAGCACGCGCTCCAGTTGCGCTGCTTGCGATACACCGGGTTGCGCGGCGGGCAGGCGCGCGGCCACCAGCAGGTTTTCCTGGGCGGTGAGTCCGGCAAACAAACGGCGGTCTTCCGGCACAAAACCCAGGCCCCTTTGCGCACGCGCATGGGGCGGCAAGTGGGCCATGTCTTGCCCTTGGTAGCGCACACTTCCGCGCGTGTGTGGCCCCAAGCCGATGACGGACTGCAAGAGCGTGGACTTGCCTGCCCCGTTGAGCCCCTGCAGCACGACCAGCTCGCCGGCGCCTACCGTGAGGGACACCTCAAACAAGGCCTGTACCGCGCCGTACCAAGCGCTGAGTTGCTGGACTTCAAGCATGGGTGGCCTCGCTGCCATGGCGGAAAGATTGGCCCAAGTAGCGGGTGCGCACCATGTCGTTGGCGGCTACTTCCGCGGCTGTGCCGCTGGCAACCAGGCGCCCTTCCATGACGACCAGCACCCGGTCGGCTACGCCAAACACGGCGTCCATATTGTGTTCGGTGTACAGCACGGCCAAGGGCTGCGCACCGTCGGTGGGCCGTGTGAGCCCGTGCACCAACTGCATCAGCGCAGCGCGCTCGGTAGCGGCCAGACCGGCGGCGGGCTCATCCAACAAGAGCAAACCGGGCGGGGTTTGTTGCCGGGTCGCTTCGCCTGGCACCAAACCGGCCAGCGCCATGGCCAGCTCCAACCGTTTTTTGGCGCCGTAGGCCAGGCTGCGCGCATCGGCGTGCGCCAGCGCGTCCAGACCCACGCGTTGCAAAAGCGCCATGGCGGGCGCGCTGGGTTGCGCGTCCAGCACCCGCAGCGGGTTCATGACTGGGGCACCAGGCAGCAGCAGTTGCACGTTCTGCAGCACCGTCAGCGCCTCAAAGGTTTGCGCCACCTGGAAAGTGCGTGCCATACCGCGCGCCAGGCGCTGTGCGGGAGCCAGGCCCTCCACCCGCTCGCCGTTCCACAGCACCTGCCCGGCGCTGGGCGTGTATTGACCGGCGATGCAGGCAAAGGTGGTGGACTTGCCTGCCCCGTTGGGGCCGATGAGGGCCACGCACTCGCCCGGCTGGACGGCAAAGCCCAAGTCCTGCACCGCGTGCACGCCGCCAAATTGCTTGGAGAGATTACGCACCTGCAAGCCAGCGGATTTCAGACCGTGCATATCAGCCATGCGAGCCCTCCGCTGCGCCCTTGCGCAGGCCCAGCAACCCAGACGGTGCCCACACCATGATGCACATCACCAGCAGGCCCAGCGCCCCGCGCCAGTACTCAAAACCGCGCCCGAGCTCACTCCCGGCAAGCACCAGCACGGCGGCCCCGGCTAGGGTGCCCCACAACTGGTGCAAACCGCCCAACAAGACCACCAGCAACACATCCACCGAGGTGGATACCGACAGCACCGAGGGAAATACCGAGCCCTTATGCGCTACAAACAACCCGCCCGCCAAACCGGCCAGCGCAGCACTTTGCACCAGCACCAACCACTTGGTGGCCTGCAGCCGCAAACCGCTGGCCGCTGCACGCAAGGGCGCATCGCGCTGCGCTTGCAGGGCCGCGCCCAGGCCCGACTGCGCAAAGCGCCGCATAGCCGCCACCGCCCCCAAGGCCATCAGCACCAGCACCACAAAAAACAGCGGGCGTGTAGGTTCGGTCACCAGTTGCACTCCAATCAGGCCGTTGTCACCACCGCTCACAGCCACCCATTGGCTGGCGGTGGCCCACAGCACCTGCGCAAAGGCCAAGGACAACATAGCAAGGTACACACCGCTGCTGCGCACCAGCACACCGCCCACCAATGCCGACGCACCCGCGCTACCCAAGCAAGCAGCCAGCAAGGCCGGCAGCAAAGTCCAGCCCCAGGCCAGGTGCACCCAGGCAGCGATATAAGCGCCCAGGCCAAAGAATGCGGCATGACCAAAACTCACCAGTGCGCCCAAGGCCATCATGGACTGCAAGCTGATGCCAAACACCAGCCAAACCAACACATCACCCGCGAGCGACTGGCCGTACGCCCCCGACCACCAGGCCAGTGCCGACACGGCGGCCAAGGCCAGACACAAAGCATAAAAACGCGACGCCTGTAGCGGCCACAAACGGAAACGAATGCCCTGCTCTTGCGGCAAGGCCGCCAGCGGATTGCCCAGCAACCCTTGCGGCCTGAGCGCCAGCACCAAACCCATGGTGACAAACACCAGCACCTGCGTGGCCTGCGGAAACCAGGCTGTACCGAAGGAATGCACTTGGCCGATCAGAACCGCCGCCAGAAAGGCGCCACCAATACTGCCCAGGCCACCGGTGACCACCACCACAAAGGTTTCCACCACGCTGTTCAAGTCCATCTGCAAATGCGCTGGTTCCCGGGGCAACTGCAGCGCGCCGCCCAGCCCGGCCAACGCGCAGCCCAGCACCACGGCCAGCAGCATCAAGGGTTTGGGGTTCACGCCCAGTGCAGACAACATGCCGCGGTCCAGCGTGGCCGCGCGCAGGCGCACGCCCCAGCGCGTGTGGTGGAGCACGCAGTGCAAGGCCGCCCAGAGCAAGGGGCCCAGCACGATAGTGACGAGCTGGTATTGCGGGAAAAAGTCTCCCCCAATTTCCACCGAGCCTTTCAGTCCAGGAAAACGCGGGGCAAACACCTCGTCCGGGCCAAATGCCCAGCGCATACCGTCGTGCAGCGCCAAGGTCAGGCCAAACGTGGCCACCAGTTGGTACAACTCCGGCACGCCGTACAGGCGCCGCAACAAGCCCACTTCGGCCACGGCACCCAGTGCCCCAGCCACTGCCGCCCCCAACAACATGGCCAAGGCATACAGCCAGGCACTGTCAGCCCATGCAGGAAACCAGTCCACCAGCCAGTGCGCCGAAAACAGCGCGCCCAGCATGAAGAAGCTGCCATGGGCAAAGTTGACGATGCGGGTCACGCCAAAGATCAGCGTCAACCCCGCGGCCATCAGGAACAGCGTGCTGGCGTAGCTCAGCCCGTCCAGGAGCGCAATCGCAAAACCGGGCATTCAGACCAGTCAGTCCAGCCAGTGGGTGAATTCGCTCACCGGCACGCGTGGGGTGTGCAAGGTGTTCACCACGGCCGACTCGTCGGCATAGCCCAAGGCCATGCCGCACACCAGCATCTCGTCCGGCCCGGCACCAATCAGCGGCAGGATGATGCTGGAAAAACCGTTCCAAGCAGCCTGCGGACAGGTATGCAGCCCCCGTCCGCGGGCAGCGACCATGATGTTTTGCAGAAAGGCACCGTAGTCCACCAGCGAGCCGCGGCCCATCACCCGGTCCACCGTGAACATCAGGCCTACGGGGGCATCAAACAGACGGAAGTTGCGCTGGTGCTGCGCGTGCATCTGGTCTTTGTCGCCCTTGCCAATGCCCAGCAGGCCGTAAAGGCTCCAGCCGTTTTCGCGGCGGCGGTCGATGTAGGGGCTGACCCATTTTTCGGGGTAGTAGTCGTACTCTTCCTTGTACTGCGCGGCCAGCGTGGGGTCGGCACGCATGGCGTCGTGGGCGGCGCAGGTTTTTTCCACCAAGGTGTCGCGCGTGGCGCCTTGCAGCACATAGACCTTCCAGGGCTGGCAGTTGGTGCCCGAGGGCGCGCGGCTGGCCACTTCCAGAATGTGCTCAATGTCGGCCCGAGCCACCGGCTGCTGGGTAAAAGCCCGCATCGAACGGCGGGAGGTAATGGCTTCGTCTATCGCAGAAAGCGTCATCGCGGAGGCTCCAGAAGTGGTTGGAAGAATGCGTATGGGAAGTCGTGCGCCGGGGTTTGTAATCGCTCAATGTCCCTGGCCCCACATCTGGGGCGGCAACGCCGACATGCTTCGATTTTGCCAGCCGCAAACAGGCGCCCGGCGAGGCTGCGTCCCAAGGGCGACGCCACACTTTTTAGAAGTTTGACTCTAAGTTGCTGCATCGCAACAAAAAGAGCTTGCAATCGCTGAAAGCGTCCCTACAATTCAAACCATGCTGCGGTGCAACATGATGTTCAACCGAACACCACGGGGTCGCAGGCAAGACGTTTCAAACCTATTTTTATCTGGAGTAAACCATGTCCGTATTGACCGTTGAACAAGTTGTCGCAGCCCAAAAAGCCAACATCGAAACCCTGTTTGGCCTGACCAACAAGGCTTTCGAAGGCGTGGAAAAGATTGTTGAACTGAACATGACTGCTTCCAAAGCAGCCCTGTCCGAAGTCGCTGGCCACACCCAAACCGTGTTGAGCGTGAAAGACGTGCAAGAGCTTATCGCCCTGCAATCCGGCCTGCTGCAGCCCCTGGCTGAAAAGGCTGCTGCTTACAGCCGTCACCTGTACGACATCGCTTCCAGCACTGGCGCTGAATTCACCAAGGCTGTTGAAGGCCAAGCTGCCGACGCACAAAGCAAGTTCGCCGCTCTGGTGGACAGCGCTGCCAAGAACGCTCCTGCCGGTTCCGAAGCTGCTGTTGCCATCCTGAAGAGCTCCGTCTCTGCTGCCAACAACGCACTGGAATCCGTGCAAAAGGCTGTGAAGCAAGCGACCGAAGTGGCCGAAGCCAACTTCAACGCCGTAGCGACCACTGCTACCAAGGCCCCTACCGCTGCTAAAAAGCGCTAATTTGGAACCCTTGCAACAAATATTTCATTTATTTGTGCAAGGCACTAGAAACCAAGGGAAAACCCTGAGATAATTCAATTCATCAGGAACTCTTAGTTTCTCCCGGTTGTCTCCTCGGGTCCTTTCGAAACCATCAGGTTCAGGGATCCCTTCAAGGCCTCGTTGCAAAACGGGGCCTTTTTTTTGGTTTTTCGGAATCAGCGCGTCTTGGCTGCAATCATGGCGCGCAGCTGTGGCAAGGCCTGCAGCATGGCTTGGCGACCGGCTTCGATGGAGCGCTTGCGGGCGCCAAAGTCTGCGCTGGAAATGCCGGTGAGGTTGGGCCGAATCACCACATCCGCGTCCTTGAGCTCAAAGGTGTTGATGCTCTTGCCCATGATGGAAAAGGTTTGCAGCAAGATATCCAGCGTGCCGCCCGACAAGTTGCCATCCGGTGGAGTGGAAATGTCCACCGCGATGATCAACTCCGCACCCATCTTTCGGGCAGCCCGCACAGGCACAGGCGACACCAAGCCGCCATCCACATAGTCCCGCCCGGAGATTCGAACAGGCTGAAACACCGCAGGCACCGAACTGGAAGCCCGCACCGCCGTGCCTGTGTCTCCCCGTTGGAACACGGTGTCCACGCCGGTGTTCAGATCGGTGGCCACAATGCCCAGAGGGATGGGCATGTTCTCAATCAGGCGGGAGCCGACCTGGCCATTGACGTAGCGCGCCAGCGCTTCACCACGCAAGGCACCCTTGGTAAATATCTGCAGGCTCCAATCGGCAATGGCTGCCTCCTCCATGGTTTCAGCGACATGCTGCAACTGGGCACCGGTCTTGCCGCTGGCATAAATGGCCGCCACCAGGCTACCTGCAGAAGTGCCTGCCACCAAGGCCGGGCGAATACCCGCCTCTTCCAGCACCTGGATCACACCCACATGGGCAAATCCGCGCGCAGCGCCACCGCCCAATGCCAGCCCAATGCGCGGTGGCACTTTGGCTGCGGGAGGCTGGACCGGCTGCGTGGGTTGCACGGGCTCGACAACGGGTGCGGTCGCGCATCCGGCCATAACCACGGCCAATAGGCTGGGAAGAAGAAGCGTACGAAAAGAGGTCATGTTCAGGGTAAATATCTCTGTGGAAACTATCCGGTATTCTGTCCGCAAAGTTGTTGCACATCTGCGGCTCACGGTTGAAAGGGGTTCCCCATGAAGGTACTGGCTTGGATAGGTTTGCTGCTGTTGGTGCTGGCCGCCCTTGTGGTGATGGCGGGGCAACTGGGGTTTCTGGCGGGCAACATGCCGACAGACCTGGGCGTGCATGGCGGTCGCCTGAAACCGCCGTCTGCCACGCCCAACAGCGTGTCCAGCCAAGCCGATCTGTACCCCGACCACGCCCAGCGCGGTTATGCCAGCATCGCTCCTTTGACCTTCCAAGGCGATACCGATGCAGCCATGCAGAAGCTCGCCACCGTGCTGCACCAATTCGAGCGCACTACCCTCGTGGAGCAGCGATCAGATTACCTTTACGCGCAATGCAGCACGCCCTTGCTGAAGTTCACCGATGACGTGGAGTTCTGGCTGGACCGCAAGGCCGGGGTGATCCAGGTTCGCTCGGCCAGCCGCTTGGGCAAAGGGGACCTGGGCGCCAACCGAGCACGGGTGGAAAAAATAAGGGCCCAGTTCCAGAAGAACTGAGCCCTTGCGGGCCGTGCAGCGCCGCAGCGCAGTGCGGCTTTAGCCTGCGGTAGCCTCTTCCGGCTTGGACTTGCCTTCCTTCTTGGGCAAAGGCTGGATGTCCAGCAAGACTTCGGTCTTGCTCTCGTCCTTGTCGTCCAGGTCCACTGTCAGGCGTCCACCGTCGGTCAGGCGACCGAACAGCAGCTCGTCGGCCAGGGCACGGCGAATGGTGTCCTGAATCAGGCGCTGCATGGGGCGTGCGCCCATGAGCGGATCGAAGCCCTTCTTGGCCAAGTGCTTGCGCAGCTTGTCAGTGAAGGTGACGTCCACCTTCTTCTCGGCCAGCTGGGTTTCGAGCTGTAGCAGGAACTTGTCCACCACACGCAGGATGATGTTTTCATCCAGCGCCTTGAAGCTCACCAACGCATCCAGGCGGTTGCGGAACTCGGGCGTGAACAGGCGTTTGATGTCCGCCATTTCATCGCCCGACTCGCGCGGGTTGGTAAAGCCAATGGTGGCCTTGTTCATGGTCTCGGCGCCCGCATTGGTCGTCATGATGATGATGACGTTGCGGAAGTCGGCCTTGCGTCCGTTGTTGTCGGTCAGCGTGCCGTGGTCCATGACCTGCAGCAGCACATTGAAGATGTCCGGGTGCGCCTTTTCGATTTCGTCGAGCAGCAGCACGCAATGCGGCTTCTTGGTGACGGCTTCGGTCAACAAACCGCCTTGGTCAAAGCCCACATAGCCGGGGGGGGCACCAATCAAACGGCTCACCGCATGGCGCTCCATGTACTCGCTCATGTCAAAGCGAATCAAATCGATGCCCATGATGTAAGCCAGCTGTTTGGCAGCCTCGGTCTTGCCCACGCCAGTGGGGCCGCTGAACAGGAAAGAGCCAATCGGCTTGTCGCCCTTGCCCAGACCTGAACGCGCCATCTTGACGGCCGATGCCAGCACGTCAATGGCTTTGTCCTGGCCGAACACCACGTTACGCAGGTCGCGCTCCAGGGTCTTGAGCTTGCTGCGGTCGTCGTTGGACACATTGGCCGCGGGGATGCGGGCAATCTTGGCCACGATCTCTTCAATCTCTGTCTTGCTGATGGTCTTCTTGCGCTTGCTCGCCACCAGGATGCGCTGTGCCGCACCTGCCTCGTCGATCACGTCAATGGCCTTGTCGGGCAGGTGGCGGTCGTTGATGTACTTGGCGCTCAACTCGGCAGCGGCTTGCAACGCGGCCACGGCGTACTTCACGTTGTGGTGCTCTTCAAAACGGGACTTCAGACCCTTGAGGATCTCCACGGTCTGGTCCACGGTGGGCTCCACCACGTCCACTTTCTGGAAGCGACGGGACAGTGCGGCGTCTTTCTCGAAGATGCCACGGTACTCGGTGAAAGTGGTCGCACCAATGCACTTGAGTTGGCCGGAGCTGAGGCCCGGCTTCAAGAGGTTGGACGCGTCCAGCGTGCCGCCCGATGCGGCACCGGCGCCGATCAGCGTGTGGATTTCATCAATGAACAGCACGCCATTGGGCTTGTCTTTCAAGGCCTTGAGCACGGCTTTCAGGCGTTGCTCGAAGTCACCACGGTACTTGGTGCCTGCCAGCAATGCGCCCATGTCCAAGGAATACACCACGGCTTCGGCGAGGATTTCGGGCACATCGTTTTGGGTAATGCGCCATGCCAAGCCTTCGGCGATGGCAGTTTTGCCGACACCGGCCTCGCCCACCAGAAGCGGGTTGTTTTTGCGGCGGCGGCACAGGATCTGGATAACGCGCTCGACCTCGTACTCGCGGCCGATCAGCGGGTCAATCTTGCCCTCTTTGGCGAGCTGGTTGAGGTTGATGGTGTACTGCTCCAGCGGAGAAGATTTCTCGTTCTTCTCACTGCCGCCGTCTTCGGATTCGCTAGGCGCTTCGTTCGACTTGGCGGCCTCCGGTGGGTCACTCTTTTTAATGCCATGGGCAATGAAGTTGACCACATCCAAACGCGTCACACCCTGCTGGTGCAGGTAGTAAACCGCGTGCGAATCTTTCTCACCAAAAATGGCCACCAACACGTTGGCGCCGGTTACTTCTTTCTTGCCACTGCCTGTGCTTTGCACATGCATGATGGCGCGCTGGATCACGCGCTGGAAGCCGAGCGTGGGCTGGGTGTCCACCTCGTCGGTGCCTGCCACCTGCGGCGTGTTGTCTTTGATGAAGTTGGCCAGCGATTTGCGCAGGTCGTCGATATTGGCTGAGCAGGCGCGCAGCACTTCGGCGGCGCTGGGGTTATCAAGCAAAGCCAACAGCAGATGCTCCACGGTGATGAACTCGTGGCGTTGCTGACGCGCCTCCACAAACGCCATGTGCAGGCTAACTTCCAATTCTTGGGCAATCATGTGATTTCCTTTGCCTTGCGTTGATGAATAACTGTAATCGTTTTGAACAGCAGAGTTGCAAGGTCTGGGGTTCTACTCAAAATTCAACCGGTTCGGCCAGACATTTCAGCGGATGCCCCGCTTTGTGCGCTGCGTCCAGCACTTGGTCCACCTTGGTGGCTGCCACGTCCTTGGAATACACACCGCACACACCTTTGCCGTCCAGATGGATCTTGAGCATGATGGCCGTAGCGGCTTCCAGGTCTTTACCGAAAAACTCCTGAATCACCACCACGACAAACTCCATGGGCGTGTAGTCGTCGTTGAGCATGACCACCTGGTACATACCGGGCGGTTTGACCTTGAGCGGAACCCGCTCCAAAACAACCGAATCGCTCTCGTCCCGATCGGGCACGCGCACTGGGTTGGGAGGAGGAGTTTCGGTTTTTTTGGTCGCCATGCTTTCAATTCTATCGGTCACCCATAAAGGCTGCATCACCCCACCGATCTGGTGACATTGTTGTGACTATCAAGCCACGCCAAGAAAAAAAGTCCGTTGCAAGCGGGCTGCCTGCAACGGACCTTGGGGTGGCGCCGCGATATGGCTGAGGGGCTACATCAGCTTGATCATCACCTGACCAAAGCCCGAGCAGCTGACCTGGGTGGCGCCTTCCATCAGGCGTGCAAAGTCGTAGGTCACCTTTTTGCTCTGGATCGCTTTTTCCATGGAACGGATCAGCACATCGGCGGCTTCTTTCCAGCCCATGTGGCGCAACATCATTTCCGCCGACAGGATGATGGAGCCGGGGTTCACATAGTCTTTGCCGGCGTACTTAGGCGCTGTGCCGTGGGTGGCTTCAAAGCAGGCCACCGAGTCCGACATATTGGCGCCGGGCGCGATACCGATGCCGCCCACTTGCGCGGCCAGCGCATCCGAGATGTAGTCGCCATTCAGGTTGAGCGTGGCCAGCACCGAATACTCGGCCGGGCGGGTCAGGATCTGCTGCAAGAAGGCGTCGGTGATCACGTCCTTGATGACAATGTCGCGCCCGGTCTTGGGGTTCTTGAACTTGCACCACACGCCACCGTCAATGGCTTGTGCACCGAACTCGCGCTTGGCCAGCGCGTAGCCCCAATCACGGAAGCCTCCTTCGGTGAACTTCATGATGTTGCCCTTGTGCACCAGCGTCACATTGGGTTTGTCGTGGTCAATCGCGTACTGGATGGCCTTGCGCACCAGGCGCTCGGTGCCCTCAATGGACACGGGTTTAACGCCAATGCCCGACGTTTCAGGGAAGCGGATCTTGGTGACACCCATTTCTTCCGTCAGGAACTTGATCAGCTTCTGGGCCTTGTCACTCTTGGCTTCGTATTCGATGCCGGCGTAAATGTCTTCCGAGTTTTCACGGAACACCACCATATTGGTTTTCTCTGGCTCTTTGAGCGGAGAAGGCACGCCCAGGATGTAGCGCACCGGGCGCAGGCACACATACAAATCCAGTTCCTGGCGCAAAGCCACATTCAGCGAGCGGATGCCCCCCCCCACCGGCGTGGTCAACGGGCCTTTGATGGACACCACGTACTCACGCAGCACATCCAGCGTTTCTTCGGGCAGCCACACATCAGGGCCGTACAGCTGCGTGGCCTTTACGCCGGCATAGGTCTCCATCCAATGAATCTTGCGCTGGCCGCCGTAGGCCTTGGCCACGGCTGCGTCGGTTACTTGCAGCATCACGGGCGTGACGTCGATGCCAATGCCATCGCCTTCGATATAGGGCACGATGGGATGGTCCGGCACGTTCAAGGACATGTCCGCATTGACGGTGATTTTCGATCCCCCGGTGGGAACAGTAACGTGCTGGTAGCTGGACATCTAAAGCGGTCTCCGTGGATATAAGCGTTGCGCCGCTTCGGGCCAAGGGCGGCTTGGCAGCGGGCGTGCGGAATTTTAGTCCCCGCGCCTCACACGGGGCTTGCGATGGCGACGCGCTTTATTGCCTATTCGCAACTTGCTTCAAAATAGCGCCATGAAATCCATCTACCTCGCCTGCCTCTCCGTTGCCCTGTGGCTTGCAGCGCCCGCATTTGCCCAGGAAACCCCGCAAACCCAGTTGCAGCGCCTCACCCTGTCTGCCGGTATCCACCAGATTGACACCCAGGTGGCCCTGACGCCTGAGCAGCACCAGATCGGCCTGATGTACCGCGCAGAAATGCCGCAAAACGAGGGCATGATTTTTGTGTTCTCCGCACCCAGCAAGCAATGCTTCTGGATGAAGAACACCATCCTGCCGCTGACCGCCGCCTTCATTGCAGACGACGGCACCATCGTCAACCTGGAAGACATGAAGCCCCAGACCACCGACTCGCACTGCTCACTCAAGCCCGTGCGCTACGTGCTGGAAATGAACCAGGGCTGGTTTGCCAAGAAAGGCATCAAGGCCGGCAGCAAGCTGAACGGCCGGATTTTCGGCGACTAAGCCTGGATCAAACGGGCTGCCTCGCGCGCAGCCACGGTGCCCTCGTCGGTAGGCACAACCCACACTTCCACGCTGCTGGTGGGCGCATGAATGGCCATCACCGCATCGCCCGTGGCCTGTTGGTTCAAGGTAGCGTCCAGCGTCACCCCCAGGTACGACAGGGCTTGGCACACGTCGTGGCGCAAGGCCACGTCGTGCTCGCCAATGCCGCCACTGAAGGCCAGCACATCCAGCCCGCCCACACAGGCCGTCAAAGCTCCTGCCTCGCGCACCACGCGACGGGTGAACTGTGCAATGGCCCTGTGGGCTTGAGCACTGCCGTCTGCCCGCAAGCGCCGCATGTCGGCGGAAATACCCGACACACCCAACAAACCGCTTTGCTTGTAGAGCAGCTTTTGCAGGCGGTCATGGTCCCAGCCCTGCTCCATCAGGTACAGCAACACACCCGCATCCAGCGTGCCGGTACGGGTGCCCATCATCAGCCCGTCCAGTGCGGAAAAGCCCATGGTGGTGGCACGGCTCAGCCCGTCGGTGGCTGCGCACAGGCTGGCGCCGTTGCCCAAATGGGCCATCAGCACCCGGCCCTTGCCGCGCGAGGAACGCTCCAGCAACGTGCCCATCACAAACTGGTACGACAGGCCATGAAAACCGTAGCGCCGCACACCCTGCTCGCTCAAGTCTTGCGGCAGCGCAAAGGCGTAATCCACCTCGGCCAAAGTAGCGTGGAAGGCGGTGTCAAAGCAGGCAATCTGCGGCAGCGACGCAAAGGCCGCACGGAATGCGCGTATGCCGTCGATGTTGTGCGGCTGGTGCAACGGAGCCAATGAGTTCAGTGCGGCCAGTTTTTCCAGAATGTCATCGGTGACCACCACACTCTCACGGAAGCTGCGCCCGCCGTGCACCACGCGGTGCGCCACGGCCTCTACCGGTGGCACACCGGGCAAAGTGGACAGCAACGTACGCAGGCTGATGAGCGCCTGGTCAAACGAGTCGCGGCCTTCAGGATTGGCGGGCAAATCCTGCCGGTGCGACTGGCCCTGAAATGTCCAGCCCATCTGCGGTTTGCCACCAGGCTCCAAGCCTTCGATGTTGCCGCTGAGCACGCTGGGCTGCACCTGGTGCTGCAGCATGGGGTGCATGGAAAATTTGAGCGAGCTCGAGCCCGCGTTGACTGCAAGAATGGCCATTACAAATACTCCCTTTTTTTCAGTTCTTTTTGGCCCAGTCCTGGCGCGGACGGTTGCGCCGGGCGTTGTGGGCTGCCAGCTTGGCAAGCAGCGCCGATGCCACGCGGCTCATGGGGCCGTCGGCGCGACTGGTCAGTGCGATCGGTACACGTGCACCCAGCACCAAACCAGAGCCCGATGCACCGGCCAGGTATTCGAGCTGCTTGGCCAGCATGTTGCCGCTCTCCAAATCCGGCACGGCCATGATGTCTGCGTCACCTGACACCGACGACACAATGCCCTTGATCTTGGCGGCATCGCGCGAAATGGCATTGTCAAAGGCCAGCGGGCCGTCCAGCACACCGCCCTTGATCTGGCCGCGCTCGGCCATCTTGCATAGCGCAGCTGCGTCCACTGTAGAAGGGATGTCCGGGTTCACGGTTTCCACTGCCGACAGAATAGCCACCTTGGGCACTTCTACGCCGAGCACGCGCGCAAAGTCGATGGCGTTCTGGACGATGTCCACCTTCTCCTTGAGGGTGGGGAAGATGTTGAGCGCCGCGTCGGTAATCAGCAGCGGCTTGGGGTACATCGGAATGTCAAAGCGAAACACATGCGACATGCGCCGCCCGGTACGCAGGCTTGGGCGCTTGAGCACGGCGATGATGAGCTCATCGGTGTGCAAGCTGCCCTTCATGAGGATTTCCACATCGCCACTGGCGGCTAGGTCGGCAGCGCGCTCGGCAGCCTCGTGGCTGTGCGGCACGTCAATGATTTCCACACCGGTCAAATCCAGGTTGTGCTCTTTGGCCACGTGGCGAATGCGCAATTCCGGACCAATCAACACCGGGATGATCAGCCCGTATCCGGCTGCATCCAGCGCGCCCGAAAGCGACTCTCTGTCGCAGGGATGAACCACCGCGCAACGCACGGCCTCCAGGCCGTCGCCCTTGGACAGCAAGTCCTTGAAACGGGCCTCCGGGTCAAACAACTGGATTCGGGGGGCGCTGGGCTTTTCCATACGCACTTTTTCCGACGGTGCCTGCACACCGGCGGTACCGCGCAGCACCAGCTCGCCGCGTTGGTTCACCACGGTGCAATCGAATTCCACACGCCTGCTCTCGGGCACCAGTTGGGTCACGGTGGCGGTCACCACCAGCGTGTCACCCACGTGCACCTGTTTCACAAAATGCAGCATCTGGTCCAAGTACACGGTGCCCGCACCGGGAAACTGGTTGCCCAGCAGCCCAGAGATCAACGCCCCGCCCCACATGCCATGCGCCACCACACCTTGAAACGGGCTGTGGTTGGCAAACTCATCGCTCAAATGGGAGGGGTTGGTGTCTCCAGAGACGGCGGCGAAGGCTTGGATATCGTGCAGCGTGAGGGTGCGCAGCAAGCGCGCGCTCTGGCCGATGGCGATCTCGTCAAAGGTGACGTTTTCGATGAATTCGGTATCTGTCATGAGAATCTCAATCGATGTAATTGCGCGGCACGGTGCCCGCCTGAAGGCGGCAATCGGCTCAGGCCAACATGCCTTCCAAGCCCGCTGACAACTCGGACACAGGAGGCATCTCCTTGGCCACCATCTCCCAGGACGCGCCCAACTTCTGCGCGACTTCCAAAGGGTAACTAGCCAGAATCTGGTCCTCAGAGGCCTTGGAGATCGCGTTGCGCGCCACCCAGGTGCCCATGTGCACACACGCGGCTGCGTCTGAATAATCCGGCGAGGCCAGGGGGTCGGGCACGCGGCGCAGGGCCTCGACGATGGGCTCCGGGAAGTTCCACATCTGTGCCAGTTCAGCGGCCACTGCGCCGTTGTGAAAACCCAGTTTGTCTTTTTCCAGCGCAGCACGCCCCGCATCCAGCACCGGCAAAGCCTTGTCCAGCGGCAGCACGGCATCGGGTGCAGCCACATGCAATTGCAACTGGCCCAGGCCATGCATCAGGCCCACGGTAAACACCAGATCGGAATTGACGCCCACCCTGCTCGCCAACCAGCGCGAGCTGCTGGCGGTGTAGAGGTTGTAGAGCCAGAACTGCTGCAGGTACATGCCCTTGGTGTTGCGAAACGCGTGGGACATTCCATTGCCCAGCACCAGGTTGCGCACCATCACAAAACCCAGCATCTGCAAGGCTTCGTCCACCGTGCCGATGGTGCGAGACAAATGGAAGTACGCCGAATTGGCCAGACGCAACAGCTTCGCGCTCAAGGCTGGGTCGGCGGTAATTTGCTCGGCGATCTGCTTGAAGGAAACGTCTTCGTCGCTGAAGCTGGCGATCAACTTTTGCGTGACTGCGGGCACATTGGGCAGCTTGTGCGGCTGGTCGAGAAGGCTTTTGATATCCATGTGGGATTTCCCCTGAAACGCTGTATATGTGTTTGAAATTCCGCTTTGATTGTGTCAGATCACTGCGCCTGCACCGGCAGCGTGCTAAGGTTGCTGCAATACCCAGACAGGAAGACACCATGGCCACACGCAGCCGCAGCAAGTCCGCATCCAGTCCATCCACGCAAGAGGCCCGCGCGCCTTTGCAATCCCCCGCAGCGGACCCCACCACAACCTATTTCACCGACGCAGCACAGCGCACCGTGCTGTTCCTCGACACCCTGCTGGACCGGGGCAATGCCTACCGCGAGCATCTGGACCAAGGCACCCCGCCCCTGCTCAAGTTTGACCACGAACTGGTGCTGGACGGTGCGAAATTGCCCGAGCCCTGCAACTATGCGCTGCTGCGCCTGATCCCCCCGGCGGGCATGCCCGTCAACGACGATGCACGCCCACTGGTGGTGGTGGACCCACGCGCCGGGCACGGACCAGGTATTGGCGGCTTCAAGCACGACTCCGAAGTGGGCGTAGCCATGCGCGCCGGGCACCCGGTGTACTTCGTCACTTTCCGCCCGCAGCCCGAAGAGGGCCAGACCCTGTTCCATGTGATGCACGCCGAGGCCAAGTTTCTGGAAACGGTCATTGCCCGCCACCCGCGCTGCGCATCCAAGCCAGTGGTGATTGGCAACTGCCAGGCCGGCTGGGCCATGATGGCCCTCAACGCCACGCGGCCCGAGCTCTTTGGCCCACTGATGGTGGTGGGCGCGCCTCTCTCCTACTGGGCGGGTAGCTCCACGCTCAACCCGATGCGCTATTCGGGCGCGGCGCTAGGCGGGTCGTGGCTGGCGTCTTTCACGTCCGACCTGGGCGCCGACCGCTTTGACGGCGCCTACCTGGTTGAAAACTTTGAAAAGCTCAACCCGGCCAACACGCTGTGGAGCCGCTACTACAAGCTCTGGGCCAACGTGGACACCGAGGCCGAGCGCTTTCTGGAGTTTGAGCGCTGGTGGGGCGGCTACTTCCGCATGACCGGCAGCGAGATTGAAACCATTGTCGAAAACCTGTTTGTCGGCAACCGGTTGGCACGTGGCGAAGTCAAGGACGGCAACACCACCATCAACCTGCGCAACATCACTGCCCCGGTGGTGGTGTTTGCCTCGCATGGCGACAACATCACGCCCGTGCCGCAGGCGCTGGACTGGATCATTGACACCTGGGGGGACGAGCGCGCCATTGCTGCAGCAGGCCGCACCATCGTCTATGTGCTGCACGAGAGCGTGGGCCACCTGGGCATTTTTGTGGGTGGAGAAATTGCCCGCAAGGAGCACGACCAACTGGTGGCGTCCCTGGACGTGATCGAGAGCCTGCCACCCGGTTTGTATGAGATGAAGGTGCAGGCCAAAGACGGTAAAGAGACGCAGCGTTGGGACGCCCTGGAGCCAGGCCAGTACACCGTGAACTACGTGCACCGCACCATGCAAGACATCGTGGCGCTCAACCCCGAGGGGCGCGAGGAAGAAGCCATCTTCTCAACCATCGCCAAGGTGTCGGAGTTCAACGCCAACCTCTACAAGACCTGGATGCGCCCGTGGGTGAAGATGTTTGCCACGCGCGAAGTGGGCGATGCCATCGGCAAGCTGCATTCGCTGCGCATGCAGCGCGAGCTGATCTCCGACGCCCTGCCCTTTGCGCCTTTCATCCGCGAAATGGCGCAGCAAGTCCGGGCGCAGCGCGTACATGCGGAGCCTGACAGCGCATTGTCACAACTGGAAAAAAAGTGGGACACCTGGTGGACGCAAACCCTCAACCAGTTTCGCGACCAGCGCGACGCGCAGTCGGTGGAATTCGCACGCGCGCTCTACGGGCAGCATGGCCTGGGCTTCTGGCTCAAACCCGATACGCCAGATGCGCAAGCAGCCCACGCCGTGGCGCAAGCGGATATGGCAAAAGCGCGAGCAACCGTTCTCAAAACCATTTCTGAGGGTGGTGTGCCGGAGGCGGTGTGCCGCATCATCATGGCCGGCATGGTGTCCATTGGCTCGTTTGAGCGCCGCAGCCTGCGTCTGGCGAGGCTGCTGGCGCTACTGCCCGCCAACGCCCGTAGCCACATCCCCGCCAACGTGAATTGGGTGCAGTTGCTCAAAGACCAGGCACGCATTACCGCAGTGGCACCAGTAGAAGCACTCAACGCACTGGAGCAGATGCTGCCCGACACGGAGCGGCGTGAACTGGCACTGGCTTTGTCCGCTGCCGTGATGATGATTGAGCCCACCTTGGCCAACCCGCGATCAGAAATCATTGAATTCCTGATCGGTACCTTGGGTGTAGACCCGGAGCGTGTAATTCAACTGGCCAAGCGCTTGACCGACTCGGTGGAAAAAGCGCCCTCAGCTGCAGCGCCTGTAGCAGTTGCCACCACCAAGGCCAAACCGCCAGTCAAGGCGGCCGCGAAGTCAGCGGCCAAGCGCCCACGCAAATAGCGCGGTGTCAGTGGTGGCGCGCCTCTACATTGGCGCGCCGGGCGCGACGCGGGGCCGGTTGTCGGGTGGACTGGGTTGCCAGTTGGTAAGGCAATTCCATTTCCTCTTCCAGCAGCTCCGCGCTGGCCTCCACCGCATGCACCAACTGGCTCTGCATCTGGTGCTGAAGCGTGGCGCTGGCAATCATCTGCACCGCAGTCTGGTCGCGCATGGCCGCGCACCAGGTTTGCATAAGTTCCGGGAACATAAAGCTGTCCATTGCGTACAACATGGCGATACCTTTTGGCATGTGTCTTGATGCATTCACTATGGTCACGGGACGCCCTGTGCTTGCTTTGATAAGGCGGGAATTCGCCGCGCAGTTCTGCATTTGCAAAAACGTCATACGGTTGACTTACCGGCGTCACAGAGAAAAGTTACCTTTGTGTGAATTGAACTACTTCCAAAGGTGGCACCGATGTTCTGGAAATTCTTCAGCCTGCAAAAAATGTTGGACGCGTTGTTTGACGAGGCCTGGTGCAGCCTGGGCCTGCCCGACGGGGACGACTGCACCGATCTGCGCTGGCTGGATGCGGCTTAAACCGTTGGGCCTATAAGTAAAACAACCCACCTACCAACTTGGATAGGCGGGTTGCATGCAGGCAAAAAATCGCAATAAAAAGTGCGCTACACCAGCTCCGGTGACTGCACCGTCACCACCACCGTCTGCCCCACACCATCGCGTTCGCGGTAGCGCAGCCACCACAAGGCGCCTTTTTTGAGCGCACATTCACTTTCCTGTAATCCAACCAAACGGGAAACCACCTGCCCCAGCGTAGGCTGGTGTCCCACCACCAAGGTGCACCCCTTGCCATAGGGCCACTGAACCAGTTCCAGCAATTGATCGGGCGTGGCCAAGGGCGACAAGGCCGCGTTGATCTTGAATTTGCGCTCCAGTGCACTGGCCGTTTGTTCGGCACGTATTGCCGGACTGGCAAACACCTTGGCGCCATCGGGCATCTGCCGGTCCAGCCAAGCGGCCACTCGCTTGGCTTGCTTCTCTCCGCGCGGGGTGAGATAGCGCATCATGTCATCGCCCACCAAGTCCAGGTCAATGGCTTCGGCATGCCGCCACAGAATCAGGTCCATTTGTTCTCTCTTCTCCAGTTGCCCAAAGGCTGGGTGCCCAAGCCCGAAATTGTCCAAACCGCATATGAACCATTTGCGACAAAGACATGAAGATTGAATGACATATTCGGTACATTGAATTGTCATACCAGTGCCATTTTTTTGTCGCATGCTCGCACCCGATGCCGAAAAATCAAGCCATATCGGCCGCCTCCACTAGCCCCCACCCTGCCCCCAAGCGCCCATCGCAGGCCGGGTGCTATGCTCCGGCGAGCCACAACGAACTACCCCTCCAACTACCCATGCCAACTGGAAACCGCCTCGCTGCTGTGGACCTGGGCTCCAACAGCTTCCGTCTGGAAATCGGTCGGATCGACCACGGCGAATTCCTCCGCACCGAATACCTCAAGGAGACCGTGCGCCAGGGCGCCGGCCTGGACGAAAGCCGCAATCTCACGCCATTGGCCATGCAGGCCGGTTGGGATTGCCTGGCACGCTTTGGCGAGCGCCTGGCTGGCTTTCACCCAACCGAAGTCCGGGCAGTAGCCACGCAGACCCTGCGCGAAGCCCGCAACCGGGAAGACTTTTTGGCCCGTGCCAACCAGATTCTGGGCTTCCCCATCGACGTAATTTCCGGCCGCGAAGAAGCGCGGCTGATTTACCAGGGCGTGGCCCAGATGTTGCCCGCCACGGAAGAGCGCCGCCTGGTCATCGACATTGGCGGACGCTCCACCGAGCTGATTCTGGGCCACGGGCGCACGCCGCGCGTGATGGAGTCTTACCGGGTGGGAAGCATTGCCTGGTCCAAGCGCTACTTTCCCGAAGGCCAATTCACCGCCAAGGCATTCGAGTTGGCAGAAGTTGCGGCCACTGCCGTTATGGACGAGGCATTCGAGGCCTACAACCCCGAAAAATGGGACACCGCCTACGGCTCCGCAGGCACGGTGGGCGCCATAGGCGATGTGCTGATCGCAGCGGGTTGGCCCAGCGGCCACATCACCAAAGAAGGCTTGGACTGGTTGCAAGACCGCCTGATCGCGGCACAGTCTGCCGACAAGCTGCGCCTGCCCGGCATGCGCGAAGACCGCAAGGCCATCATTGGCGGTGGCTTGAGCGTGATGCGCGCCACATTCCGCCTGCTGGGAATCGAGAGCATGGAAATGGCTGCCGGTGGTCTGCGCCACGGGCTCATTTGTGATTTGCTGGGCAATACGGGCGACGTTGGCGATTTGCGGCTCAACAGCGTCAAGCGGCTGGCCAGCAAATTCGGGGTGGACACCACGCATGGCCAACGCGTTGGCAAAGTGGCAAGCACACTGCACACCCAACTCACTGGCGGCAACAAAAAGCCTGCTGGCTCTGACAACGAACGCGCCCGGCGCAAGCTGTACTGGGCAGCCGAACTGCACGAAATTGGCAGCCACATCTCCCACAGCGACTATCACAAGCACGGCGCATACATTCTGGACAACGCCGATGCCATGGGTTTTTCTCTGTCAGAAATGCACCGCTTGAGCCTCTTGGTGCTGGGCCACCGAGGCAAGCTGCGTAAGCTAGAAGCTGCGCTAGACAACGAAGAACTGGTTTGCCAACTCCTGTGCCTGCGCCTGGCTGTCATTTTTTGCCACGCACGGCGCGACCCGGATATGGGCGGCGTGACCATGAAGCGTATGGATTCGGGCTCGGGCACCATCCGGCTGACATGCCGGGATGACTGGGGCAGCACCTACCCGCAATCGGCCCACCTGCTGCGCGAGGAAATTCTGGCCTGGGAAAAAACCCCGTGGCGGCTGGAGATCAAGGGTATTTGACCGCTCAAGAAAACGAAAAAGGCGCCCGAGGCGCCTTTTTTCATGGAGTAAGTGGGCTTAGCAGCGCTGCATCAGCTGCCACATGGCGGTGCACATGTTTTCGTTGCCTACGGAAAAATCCATGTCATTGAGCTTGTTGAGCGAGCGACGCAGAGGATTGCGGTCGCGGCAGGGAGATTTGGACACGCCGCGAGAGACTTCCATCTTGAAGAAATCGGCTTTGCGCGCACGCATGGCATTGACGGCTTGATGGCTGGAGACTTGGTGTGTGTTCATGTAGTGAATCATCTCGCTGCAGGCACTTTTTCGGTATCGGGCTGGGCTGATTTAAAGATCAGCCAATGCCGATCAAAATCAGAAAATCCCTACAAAACCAACCCCAAAAGCCAAATCAATCGAAAAGTTGATTATCCATGGCGTAGCGGGTCAACTCGGCCACGCTGGACATATGCATTTTCTCCAATAAACGGGCTTTGTGGGTGCTGACTGTCTTGTTGCTGATGCTCAACTGCTCGGCAATGTCGTTCACGCCCATGCCGTTGATCAAACATTTGAAAACATCAAACTCCCGGTCAGAAAGGCTGTTGTGCGGCAACGCGTCACCGCTGGCGGTGGCCAGCAGGGCCATTTTTTGGGCAACCTCACCGGAAATGAAGCGCCCGCCCGCAGCAATTTTTCGGATGGCAGCCAGCAGCACTTCGGGTTCGCTGTCTTTGGTGACGTAACCATTGGCACCCGCCTTGAGGGCGCGCGAGGCAATTTGGGCCGTATCGTGCATGCTCAACACCAGAATCGGCAGCGCAGGCCAGTGGGCCCTGACGCGGGTGATCAAATCCGGCCCGCTGAGCCCCGGCATGTTCAAGTCGAGCATCAGGATGTCACTGCGGGTTTGGCGCATGGTTTCCAGCACGCTTTCACCGTCCACGGCTTCGGCAATCACCTCCATGTCGGGCATGATGGCAAACATCTGCTTGAGACCGGCGCGAACAATCGCATGGTCATCGGCAATCACGATTCGGATCATGCTGACACCTCCTGTGCCTGGCGCTTGAGAGGAACTTTCACGGCAATGGTCGTGCCCCGGCCCGGGCGGCTCAGAATCATCAAATCGCCCCCCAGGGTCAATGCCCGCTCCCGCATACCCAAAAGGCCAAAGGTTTTCTTGATCAGGACTTCACCGGGGTCGAACCCAATGCCGTCATCGGCAATGCTGACGTCAATCTCCTGGGCGCCGAAGCTGATCAGAATCTTGACTTCACTGGCCTTGGCATAGCGGCTGACATTGGTGAGCGACTCCTGCACGATGCGGTAAATCAGCATAGCGCGCACTTCGTCAATCGGGTCGGTCGAGCCCTTGCACTCCAGGGTGCAGCGCACTGCCGTGTTGTGGCGCAAAAACTCATCGCGCAGCCATTCGATCGCCGGAATAAGGCCCAGGTTCAGGGCCTCCGGCCGCAGCACGGTGGCGATATTGCGCACGCCCTTGATGGCACGGTCCACCAGCGCTTTCATGGAGTCCACGCTGTCGTTGAGCCCCGGAATCTGGTCGCCAAACTGCATGGGCATGAGCGACAAACCCATACGCAAGGCCGTCATGACCTGGCCCAATTCGTCGTGCACCTCGCGCGCAATGCTTTTGCGTTCGTTCTCGCGCGATGCCTCGTTGATGGCCGCCAGTTCGCGCAAGGAGTTTTGCGATTCACTCAGTTTTTTGAGCGTTTCTTTTTTGTCCGTCACGTTGACCAGCACCACGGTGTGCAGGAGCCCGTGCAAAGTTTCCAGATGGCTGAACGTGGCAGAGCCGGGAAAGTCGGACCCATCTTTGCGCACGCACAGCAGCTCGGGGTTGGCGTCGATCTTGGCCTCGCCCGGCTCGGTGTTGAGCTGCGTAGAGACTGCCTGCATGTAGCCCGCGCCGTTGGGCAGCAACTGCGCCAGGTTCATGCCCAAAAGCTCTTTGCGGCTGTAGCCGAAATGCTGCTCGGCTTGCGCGTTGGTGCGCACGATGTTCAGGCTTTCATCGGCAATCAAGAAGATCACCGGCGCGAACTCGATCACGTCCTTGAACATGCCCTCCAGGCTACGGCGCTGGGCGTGGGCGGCAATCTGGGTTTTGACACGCGCCAGCAGCACGCTGGGGCCAATGGGCTTGGTGACGTAGTCCACCGCGCCTAAGGCAAAGCCACGCTCTTCGTTTTCGATCTCCGACTTGGCCGTCAGAAAAATCACCGGGATATCGCGCGTTTTGGGGTTCTCTTTGAGCTTTATGCACACCTCGTAGCCGTCCATGCCGGGCATCATGATGTCCAACAGAATCAAGTCCGGTTGGGGGTCGCTTTCCGCAATCTGCAGGCCTTTGCGGCCATTGTTGGCGCTCTTGACTTGGTAGGTTTCGCTGAGCAGCGAATGGATAAGCGAAAGGATCTCTGGCGTGTCATCCACGACCAGGACCAGAGGGGTCGTTGAAAAGGGCGTGGGCAGCAGCATCATGCACAAAGTTTACCCCCCAAACTCCGCACTTTCCTCTCTACGGCGGGGTATACAAAGCGACTCATTCAAGCTGCGCCACAGTGCCACGGCGAGCCGCCAAGCGGTAGCTGTGCGGCGTGAGCCCAAACTCTTCCCGAAAGCTTCGAACGAAGTAACTGGCGCTGCCAAAGCCACAGCACCAGGCCACCTCTTTCACCGCGGCATCACCTTCGGTCAACAGGCGGGCCGCACGTGCCAGCCGCTGGCTTTGAATGAAGCCGCGCAGATGCTCCCCGGTCTGACGGCTGTACAGGTGTGAGAGGTAATCTGCGGTGCAGCCTAGGCTGTTGGCCAGGCTTGCGACGGTGAGGTCTGGATCACCCAAGCGGTTTTGTACCAGCACCCGCAGCTTGGCCAGCAAGGGGGGCTCGCGGGAGTCGGCCACTGCGGGCGCATCCAGCAAGCGCCGCACGGCCGTCAGCACCGTGAGTACCAAGGCCCGCTGCTGGATGCCCCAGGTGGCAGGCGTATCCGAGGTGGGCGGAATGGCCGCATCCGCGAGCCAGCCCTGGATGCGTGCGGCCTCCACGTGGCGGCACTGCTCCAAGTGCAAGATACCCGGCTTGCGGGGCGACTCCTGGTAGGCCAGATGGCAGGTCACCATCTGGCTGTCCGCGTAAATCACGATGTTGGAAAAATCAGCCGTCTTGCCGTCCGACACGCGCTCGTCATGCAGCAGCTTGGGTGGCATCACCAGCGCCTGCATGCTGTCTAGCTGCTGCTGTGCGTGGGGAAAGCGGAACTCGGTTTGCCCGCCTATTTGCAAAAACAATTCCGCGCCCAAATGAAAGTGCCCTGCCCCACGGGCCACGCCCGAGGGATACGGGGGAATGGGCTGGACCGTGAGTGCACCACAGGCCGCACGCTCAATAAAAGCCTGCAACGCTTCACGCATGTGCAGGGCCGCAGACCGCTGTGGATCGACCATCGCTTGGCTGGAGTTGGTAGGCGACTCGTGCATTCCTGACCCTAAGATTTTTGCTATTTATAGCGTCTGCGTTGTACGGTTTGGTGGCTGCAAATGTAGCAGTGGGGGGTATCTTCTCCGAACGAAATTTCGCATCCCAACCGCCCTTTTTACCAACCCCACTTACTGCACTGCAATATGACATCCAAGATCAACGTCATCGTCTGGAACGAATACGAACACGAGCGTGAAAACGCCGCCGTGGGCGCCGTGTACCCCCACGGTATCCATGCGGCAATAGCCGACGGCCTGCGTGCCGTGCCTGGCCTGAACCCCGGCGCACTGCCGGTGGAAGTGACCACCGCCACGCTGGACCAGCCCGAGCACGGGCTGACCGAAGAGCGCCTCAAAAACTGCCAGGTGCTGATCTGGTGGGGCCACAAGGCGCACAGCAAGGTGGACGACGCCATCGTGGAGCGCGTGCAGCGCCGCGTGCTCGAAGGCATGGGCCTAATCGTGCTGCACTCGGGCCACTTCTCCAAAATCTTCCGCCGCATGCTGGGCACCAACTGCTCGCTCAAGTGGCGCGAGGCCGACGAGAAAGAACGCGTCTGGGTGATCGAACCCTCGCACCCGATTGCCGCCGGCTTGGGTGAATACTTTGAGCTGCCATATGAGGAGATGTATGGCGAGCGCTTTGATGTGCCCGCGCCGGACGAGACGGTGTTCATCTCCTGGTTTGAAGGCGGCGAGGTGTTCCGCTCCGGCCTGTGCTGGCAGCGCGGCCATGGCCGCATCTTCTACTTCCGCCCAGGTCACGAGGCGTACCCCACGTACTTCGATGCCAATGTGCAACGCGTGATTGCCAACGCCGTGCAATGGGCCGCCGAGCGCGTGCGCATCGTGGACGTGTGCCCCAACACGGCGCCGCTGGAAAAGCTGAGTCCGAAGAACATCCAGTTCTCCAAAGTAGGCATCGTGCAAGGCAAGGGAGACATCTGATGAGCGACTTTCAAAGCACCATGCCCGCAGCGGTCACGGCAACCGGCGGCACATCTTCTGGGCGCAAACTGCGCGTGGGCGTCATCGGCCTGGGCATAGGCCGCATGCACATTGAAGGCTGGCGCCAGCATGCCGATGTGGAAGTGGCGGCCATTGCAGATACGGATGAGGCCCGGCTGGACGCCGTGGGCGAGCAGTTTGATATCGCCGTGCGCTACACCGACCCGCTGGCCATGATGGCTAACGAAAAGCTGGATGTGGTGAGCGTGTGCACACCCAACAAGTTCCACAAGGATTTGACGATTGCCGCGCTGCAGTCGGGCAGCCACGTGCTGTGCGAGAAGCCTATGGCCATGAATGCCGCTGAAGGGCGCGAGATGCTGGCTGCGGCTGCGCAAGCAGGCAAGCGGCTGATGATCAACTTCTCTTACCGCTTCAGCGCGCAGTCGCAAGCACT
>Ga0228698_1000324_pt1 | contig 40455 bp, 18 predicted proteins | sample McNCre117_Aug_MG_FD_178015 | JGI IMG/M metagenome (GOLD analysis project Ga0228698, IMG submission 178015) | Freshwater microbial communities from McNutts Creek, Athens, Georgia, United States - 1-17_Aug_MG | ecosystem: Environmental > Aquatic > Freshwater > Creek | place: USA: Georgia... | reverse complement strand
CTCCCTGCTCGGTCAGGCCGTCACCGTTGGCATCCTGCCAGATCTTCAGCTCGCCGAACGCCGTGTCGGCGGCCGTCAGCCGGCCGTCGCCGTTGCTGTCGAGCGCGCGCAGCGCCGCGAAACCGTCGCTCGCCGCCTGGCCATCGACCTGGGTCGCCGTACCGAACAGCTCGCGGCCGTCGTTGATCACGCCGTCACCGTTGAGGTCGCGCACCAGCAGGCCGTCGGTCGAGGCCACCCAGCCGGTCTGGCGCACCTGGCCCGTCGCTCCGAGGTCGAAGCCCACCCCGGCATTGACCGACAGCGTCGAGACGCCATCGCCATTCAGGTCGAGCACGATCGGGGTCACGGCGCCATTGGTCAGGATATCCAGCTGTGCAACGCTCAGATTCGATTTCTGCGACGCGGTCAACCAGCCGGCCTGCGCAGGGGCCAACGTCAATGTGCCGGAAGTTCCAACCAGGGCGTTCAACTGCTCGCTCGTCAGCGCCATCACCTGAGGGGCCGTCAACGTCTGCAAGTCGATCACCTCCATCCTGATGATCTGTCCACTGGTCAGTGCCTGGACCTGCTCGGGCAGCAAGGCAAGCACCTGGCTTGAGGTCAAGGCCATCACCTGATCGGTGCTCAGGACACTGACTTGCGCTGTCGTCAGCGCCTTGACTTGGGATGCGATCAAGCCCTGCATGGCGCCGGTCGCCAGCGCTTGCAGCGCAGAGCTGCCCAGACCCGGCAGCGCATCGAGCGAGAAGGCGCGGACGTCGGTCGAGTCGAGCGCCGCGACCTGGCTGGTGGTGAGCCAGGCGAGCTGCGGCGATGTCAGTGCGCCGATGGCGGCGGAAGTCAGCTGGGCGAAATCAAGCGGCTCGATGGCCTGGAGCTGGGATGTCCCCAGCGCCCGCACCTGCTCTCCCGTGAGTCCCTGGACCGACGAGGTTGTGAGGGCCTCCAGGGCCTGGGTGCCCAGCGCTGCCGCAGCGGCCGCCGTCAGCGCCCCCACCTGCATCGAATCGAGCATGGCCATCTGGCCCGCGCTCAGGCCCTGAGTCTGCGTCGTCGTGAGCGCGGCGATTTGCGCGGAACTGAACTGTCTGAAATCCTCTGCTTCGAGCGCGGTGAACTGCGTCAGGCTCAGGGCTGAGATCTGATCCGCCCTCAGGCCCTGGACCGACGCGGTGGTCAGGAAGGTGATCAGATCGGCGCTCAAGCCCGGCAATGCCGCGTTCGACAGCGCCGCCACCTGCGCCGAAGTCAGGGCGTCGATGTGGTCACGCAGCCCGCCATTGATCTGCGCCGAGGTCAGCACGGCGATCTGCTCGGTCGGCAACGCGCGTACCCAATCGACCGACTTGGCATTGATTTCGGCCGACGACAAGGCGTGAAGGTCGAACAGCGCCTTGACCGGGTTGCTCAAGGCATTGCTGGCAGCCGCAGACAGTTCGGTCCTGGCATGGTTGGCCTGGACCAGACCCATCCATTGATCGAGGGACAGGGCCGGAATCTGGGATGCGGTCAACGCATTCAATTGCGCCGAAGTCATCGCGACCAGATCGGCGACCTCGAGCGCGGCCAGCTGGGCCGTCGTCAGCACCCTGATCTGTGCCCCCGTGAGACCACGCATCGAATCGGTCGTCAATGCGGCAATCTCCGCGTTCGTGAGCCCGGGGATGACCTTCAGGGACAAGGCCGCGATCTGGTCCGAACGCCAGGCGGCGAATGCGGCCGGGTCCAGGGCGGCGACCTGGGCCGGGAACAAACCGGCGACCTGTGCCGTGGTCAGTCCCGACACCGCCGCGCTGCCCAGGGCGCCAAGGGCCTGGTTTCCCATGGCGGACAGCGCATTTGGCGACAAGGCCGCGAGCTGGGCCGAACCCAGGGTGGCAACCTCCAGCGGGGTCAGAGCAGCCACCTGCCTGGCCGCCAAGGCCCGCAGCTGTGCCGACGTCAGCGCCTGCACCTCGGCCGTGGTGAAGGCAGCGATGGCCTGAGGACTCAGCATGCCGACAGCAGCGGTAGACAGCGCAGCCACCTTGGTGGGGTCGCCCAGATCACCCAGATGGGCGATCTGAAGCACGGTCACGCCCTGGCCCTGCGTCGCCGTCAGCGCGGCCAGCTGCTGGGTGCTCAGGGCATTGAACACCGCCGCGTCGATGGCCGCGACCTGGGCCGAACTCAGCGCCCGGATCTGGTCGGTCCTGAGCCACGAGAGCTGGTCGGACGTCAGGCCCGTGATGGCCCTGGGACTCAGGGCAGCGACCACGGCCAACGACAATGCCCCCAGCTGGTCAACACCGGTCAATGTGACCAGATGACCATCGGTGAGGCCGCGAACCTGCGCGGCGGTCAAGGCGGCGAGCTGCGCCGGACTCAACTGCCCGAAGTCGATCGCCTCGATCGCGGCGACCTGCCCCGATGTCAGCGCCTGGATCTGAGATGATTTCAGGCCTGGCACCGCATCGGACATCAGGCCAGCCAATGCGGCCGTGCTGAAGGCAGCCAATGCCGAAGGGGCCAACGCGGCCAGCTCCGCCGCATCCAGCGTCGCGGCCTGCTCGCTCGTCAAGCGCTTCATGGCGGCCGAGGTCAGCCAGCTCAGCTGCTGCGTGCTCAGCATGCCGAAATCGGTGGCTTCCAGCGCGGCCAGCTGCACCGGCGTCAGCGCCCTGATCTGCGCCGAGCTGAATCCGGGCATGGCATCGACCGTCAAGGCCACGATCGCCGCCGACCCCAGGGCCGCGACCGCCGCCGAGGACAACGCCCCGAGATCCGCCGCATCCAGCGTGGCGGCCTGTTCGTTCGTCAGCCCCTTGACCGCCGTCGAACTCAGCCAGCCCAGCTGGGCCGTGCTCAATGCGTCGAACTCACTTCCCGTCATGGCGGCCAATTGCGGCGCCGTCAAGGCCCTGATCTGGGCCGCACCGAAGCCCGCGACCGCATCAGCCGTGAGTCCGATGATGGCCCCCGTGCCCAGAGCCCCGATCGCGGCCGACGACAGCGCGCCCAGCTCGGCCGAGTCCAGCGTGGCCGCCTGCGCGTTCGTCAGTCCCTTGACTGCCGCCGAACTCAGCCAGCCCAGCTGCGCCGATGTCAGCACGGCGAAATCGGCCGTGTTCATCGCGGCCAGCTGCGTCGATGTCAGCGCCCTGATTTCGGCCGAGGTTCGGTTCTGTGCGATCAGGGGGCCGAGCACGGCGACCGCGACCGGACTCAGGGCCGCGACCGCCGCCGGCGACAGGGCCCTGAGTTCGGCCGAATCCAGCGTGGCGGCCTGGTCGCTCGTCAGCCCCTTGATCGTGGTTGCGGTCAATGCGCCCAACTGGGCCGTACTCAGTGTGCTGAAGTCATCGACCTCCATGGCCGACAGTTGCCCCGCTGTCAGCACCTTGATCTGCGCCGTGCCGAATCCCCGCACCGCATCGGTTGTGAGGCCCGCAATGGCCGCCGTGCCCAGCACCGGAACCGCCACCAGACTGATGGCGCGCAGGTCGGTCGAAGTCAGCGTGGCCACCTGGTCAAGCGTCAAGCCCTTGACCGCCGCCGTGCTCAGTGCGCCGAGCTGCGCCGTGCCGAGGGCATCAAAGTCATCGCTGCTCATGGCGCCCAGCTGTGCTGCGGTCAGCAGCTTGACTTGAGCCACGCTCAACCCGGACACGGCATCGGTCGTCAGCCCCGCAATGGCCGCCGTGCTCAGGGTGGCGACTGCCGTCGCCAACGCGCGCAATTCCGCCGCACTCAGGGTCGTTGCCTGCTCGCCAGTCAGCCCCTTGACCGCAGCCGAACTCAGCGCGGCCAGCTGCACGGTCTCCAGCGCCAGAAAATCATCCACGGTCAATGCAGCCAGCTGCGCCGAGGTCAAGGCCTTGACTTGCAGCGTGCTCAGCCCCGGCACCGCAGTCGCCGCCAATGCCGCGACTGCAGCCGTGCCCAGGGCCGCGACCGCCGGGGCCGACAGGCTGCCCAGCCTGTCGGCGTCGAGCAGCGCCGCCTGCTCGGTGGTCAATCCCTTCGTCGCAGCCGAACTCAAGGCGCCCAGCTGCGTGGTGCTCAAGCCACCGAAGACATCGTGTGTCAGTGTGGAAAACTGTGCCGACGTCAGGGCCCTGATCTTGTCCAATCCCAGACTTTGGGCCTGATCGACCGTCAGCGCCGCCACCGCCGGCACGCCGAGCCGGGCAAACGCCGCCGTTGACAAGGCCGCCAGCTGCCCGGCTGACCAGCTCTGCAGATCGTCGGCCTCGATCGCGGCCGCCTGCACCGGAGTCAAGGCCTTGATCTGGGCCGTGCTCAGACTCTGCGACTGCTCGACCGTCAGGGCCGCGATCGCGGCGGTGTTGAGCCGCGCAAACACCGCCGACGACAAGGCGCTCAGCTGCACCACGTTCAGCGCCGCGATATCCTCGGCCTCCAGGGCGCCGGCTTGCGCGCTGGTCAGGGCCCGCAGCTGGGCCGTGCTCAGGCTGGCGACCGAATCGGCCGTCAACGCGGCGATCGCAGCGGTGCTGAGTCCGGCAAACGCCGCCGTTGACAACATGGCCAGCTCGCCCGTATCGAGCGTGCCCATGGCGACGGCGCTCAGGCCCCGGGTCTGCTGCGAACCCAGCGCAGCGAGTTGTGCGCTGCCCAGGGCGGCAAAGCTGTCAACCGTCAAGCCGGCGAACTGCGCCGATGTCAGCAGCTTGACCTTGCTTGGACTGAGCGCCTGGACCGCCTCGGTCGTCAGGCCAGCCATCGCCTGGGCACTCAGCGCGCCCAGCGCGGAAGCCGTCAGGCTCACGATTTCAGCCGCATCGAGCGTGGCCAGCTGTGCGCTGGTGATGCCCTTGGCCTGTTGCAGGGTCAATGCGGCAACCCGCGTCAGATCCGAAGTCAGCAAATCAAAACTGCTATCGGAAATCGCAGCGATTTGCGCCGAGGTGAGCGCCATGGTCTGCGCCAGCGTGAATCCCCGTATCCCCTGCGGCGTCAGACCCGACACGGCATTGACGGACAACGCCGCCACGACTGCGGTCGGCAGGCTGGTGACCTGGTCCTGACTGAGACCGGCCAGCTGGGCCGCAGTCACGCCCAGAGCCTGCCGGGCAGTCAATGCGCCAACATTGAGGCACTTGAAGTTATCCGAAGCGATCGCGGCGACCTGCGTAGCGGACAACGCCTTGATCTGGGCTGCAGTCAGCGCTGATGCCGAATCCGGGGTCAGAGTGGCGAAATCCGCGCCAGACAGACGCGTGATCTGGCTTATGGTCAACGCAGAGACACTGGCTGCGCTACTGAGATCCATTCTTTACCTTGTCTAAGACTGCTGGCACCCAATAAAAAACCCGCCAATCATAAAACGATTGGCGGGCTGCCTATTTAAGCCGGCTTATTTGGCTTACTTGGCTTTGCTGCCATCGGCACTGGCCAGCAGCGTCGTGGTCGTGCCCGACCCCGTGCCCGACAACAGGCTGCCGATCACGCTGACGCTTTGCGCCAGCGGGTTGACGCCCAGCGCCTGCTGCTGGTAGTAGGCATCGAGCTGCACCGCCAGCGTCGTCGTCGCGCCCGTGGCCTGGGTGCCCGTCGTGCCCGGCAGCTGGGTCAGCGCGTCACCCACCGCGTCCGCGCCTCCCCCATCGGCCTCCAGGTAGCTGCCCAGCGACTGCGTCAGCCCCGTCACCGAATCCCGCAGCACATCGCCCTGCTGGAACCAGACGTCCACCATCTCGTGCGCCGCGCCATCGGCCGTCTCGTACGACGACACCAGCCCCAGCAGGTTGCCGTTGTCGGTCGCCGTCGAGGCTTGCGCCGACAGGTTCAGCGCCGTGATGCCGTGGTCCGCCAGCGTGCTCAGCTCTCCCTGCTCGGTCAGGCCGTCGCCGTTGGCGTCCTGCCAGATCTTCAGCTCGCCGAACGCCGTGTCGGCGGCCGTCAGCCGGCCGTCGCCGTTGCTGTCCAGCGCGCGCAGCGCCGCGAAACCGTCGCTCGCCGCCTGGCCATCGACCTGCGTCGCCGTACCGAACAGCTCGCGGCCGTCGTTGATCACGCCGTCACCGTTCAGATCCCGCACCAGCAGGCCGTCGGTCGAGGCCACCCAGCCGGTCTGGCGCACCTGGCCCGTCGCTCCGAGGTCGAAGCCCACCCCGGCATTGACCGACAGCGTCGAGACGCCATCGCCATTCAGGTCGAGCACGATCGGGGAGATGGGCGTGACCAGATCAGTGGTCAGGGTCATCAGCGCAGCGATCTGATCGGTAGTCATGTTGGTAGTTTTACCACTCAGAGCCTCCCCTTGGCTGACCGACAGATTGTTGATATCAGCGACCGTCAAGCCTGCTGCTGCCCCCGCCATCAGACCAGAAATTGCTTCAGTAGTCAGACCGAACAGCGCATCATCCGTCAAAGCATCCACACCGGCCGAGGTCAGCTTGGCCAACTGGGCACCGGTGAAGGCCATGGACTGAACCAGACCGAACGCCCCCAGTTGGGTCGTCGTGAGCTGCTCGAAGTCATCCGCCTCGATGGCGGCCACCTGATTCATCGTCAGATTGGCAATGGCTGAGGTACTCAACCCCACGATCGAGGTGGTGGTCAGCGCGGCGATCGCGGCCGTCGAGAGGTAGCTCACGGCATCGGCCGACAGCATGTTGATGCCAGCCGATGTCAGCGTGGCGATCTGCGGCCCCGTGAAGGCCATCGACTGATCGGCCGTGATCGCCTGCAACTGCGTGGTGGTCAATTGAGCAAAATCCGGGACTTCCATCGCGGCAACTTGCGAGTTCGTCAGCCCCCGGATCGCGGCAGTCGTCAGACCGACCACCGAGGCGGTGGTCAGTGCGGCGATCGCAGCCGTCGACAGGTTGTACACGACATCCGCCGACAGCGCACCGATCTGAGCCGAATCGAGCGGGGCAATCTGACCCGAGGTCAATACGATCGCTTGATCGCCCGACAGAGCACTCAACTGCGCGCTGGAGAGGGCACCAAAATCTGCGCTGCCAAGCGCAGCCACCTGTTCGGGCGACAAGGCCTGAATATCGGCGGTGGTCAGACCGGCCATCGCATCGCTGGCCAGGCCAGCCAATGCCGACGGAGCCAGAGCAGCAATCGCCGTCGGAGTGAGTACACCCACGGAGGCGGAATTCAACCTGTTGATCTGGGCCGAAGTCAGGCCTGTGGTCTGGGTTGCGGTCAGGGCCTGCAACTGCGTGGTCGTCAACACGGCGAAACGTGCTGCGGCAATCGCCGTTGCCTGCTCAGCAGACAGCGCCCGGATGTCCGCCGTCGTCAGGCCCGGAATCGCCCCCCCCGTAAGGGCCGCGATGGCCGCTGTGCTCAGCGCCCCGATGGCACTCGACGTCAGCGACTCGAGACTGGCCGATCCCAGCACCCCCATCTGGCCCCCGGTCAGCACAGTGGCCTGTGTGGCCGACAGCTGGGCAAGCTGCTCGGTCGAGAGGCGGGCGAAGTCGGCGTTTTCGATCGCTGCGACTTGTGCGGCCGACAGCGCGATGATATCGCTGGTTGACAAACCGGCGATGGACGCTGGGGTCAGCGCTGCAATCGCCGCAGTACTCAGCCCGCTAACGGCCACCGAGGTCAATGCTCCGATGTCGCCCGAACTCAGCACGTTGACTTGGCTCGTCGTCATGGCCCCAGCCTGCTCGGCGGAGAGCTGCGACAGTTGCTCGGTGGTCAGGCGACTGAAGTCGATGTAATCGATCGCAGCGATCTGGGCCGTGTTCAAGACCTGGATTTGCGCCGTCGTCAGACCCAAGATCGAAGTCGGCGTCAGCGCCACGATGGAGGCGGTCGTCAATGCGGCCACCGCGTCGGTGCTGAGCGCGGCGATGCTATCGGACTTGAGCACCAGGATCTGGTCCGAGGTCAGCGCCGGCGCCTGGACGGCGGTCAAGACCTGCAGCTGACTGGTGCTCAGCTTGGCGAAATCCATATATTCGATGGCAGCCACCTGCTGGGTCGTCAGCGCGGCGAGCGCGGCCGTCGAGAGACCGGGGATGGTCGTGCCGGTCAGCGCGACGATCTGTGCCGTCGTCAGGGCAGCCCCCTGATCGGCAGTCAACACCCCCAGCTGATCGGTGGACAGCTTGATGAAGTCCGCCGTCGCGATCGCCGCGACCTGGGCCGTGGTCAGCGCCTGGATCTGGTCGGTCGTGATGCTGCGGATCGAGGCCGGCGCCAAGGCGTGGATTGCTGCGGTGCTCAGCGACGAGAACGCCGCCGTCGTCAGCGCCGCGATACCGCTATTGCTCAAAGCCGCCGCCTGGCTCGATGTCAGCGCCTGGGCCTGGGTCGCAGTCAAGGCATTGAACTGACCTGTCGAAAGCTTGACTAGATCGGCCGTCTCGATGGCGGCAATCTGCTGGCTCGTCAACACCGCCAGCGCGGCCGTGGACAAGCCGGCGATGTTGACGGAGGTCAGCGCGACGATTTGCGCCGTCGTCAGGACTGGCGCCTGGTCGGTGGTCAGAGCCCCCAGCTGGTCGCTGGACAGCTTGGCCAGATCCGCCGTTGCGATCGCCGCAACCTGGGCCGTGGTCAGCGCCCGGATCTGGTCGGTCGTGACGCCGCCGACAGCCGTCGGAGCGAATGCGTTGACCGCGGCGGTGCTCAGCGACGAGAACGCCGAGGTACTCAGCGCCGCAATGCCGACACTGGTCAGGGCCGCCGCCTGGCTCGACGTCAGCGCCTGGGCCTGGGTGACGCTCAAGGCATTGAGCTGACCCGTCGAGAACTTGACCAGATCGGCCGTCTCGATGGCCGCAATCTGCTGGCTCGTCAGCGCCGCCAGCGCGGCCGTGGACAAGCCAGCAATGTTCGCGGAGGTCAACGCCACGATTTGCGCCGTCGTCAGGGCCGGCGCCTGATCACTGGTCAAAGCCCCCAGCTGGCCGGTGGAGAGCTTGGCGAAATCCGCCGTCGCGATCGCCGCGACCTGGGCCGTGGTCAGCGCCCGGATCTGGTCGGTCGTGATGCCGCCGACAGCCGTCGGAGCGAACGCATTGACCGCAGCGGTGCTCAGCGACGAGAACGCCGAGGTGCTCAGCGCCGCGATCCCAACGCTGGTCAGGGCCGCCGCCTGGCGCGATGTCAGCGCCAGGGCCTGGGCTGAGTTCAAGGCATTGAGCTGACCCGTAGAGAGCTTGACCAGATCGGCCGTCTCGATGGCGGCGACCTGCTGGCTCGTCAACGCTCCCAGCGCAGCGGTGGACAAGCCGGCGATGTTCGCGGTGGTCAACGCGACAATCTGCGCCGTCGTCAGGACCGGGGCCTGCTCACTGGTCAGAGCACCCAGCTGGCCGGTGGACAGCTTGGCGAAATCCGCCGTCGCGATCGCCGCGACCTGGGCCGTGGTCAGCGCCCGGATCTGGTCGGTCGTGATGCCGCCGACGGCCGTCGAAGCGAATGCATTGACCGCAGCAGTGCTCAGCGACGAGAACGCCGAGGTGCTCAGCGCCGCGATGCCGACACTGGTCAAGGCCGCCGCCTGGCTCGATGTCAGTGCGCGGGCCTGTGCCGAATCCAGTGCATTGAGCTGGCTGGTCGAGAACCGGGCCAGATCGGCGGTTTCGATGGCCGCGACCTGCGTCGAGGTCAAGGCCACGATCTGTGCCGTCGTCAAGCCCGCCACCGAGGCGGTAGTCAGCGCAACGATGCCGGCCGTGGTCAGCGCCGCCACGGCATCGGTATTCAATGCCGCCACGGCACCCGACGCCAAGGCGCCGACCTGACTGGTGGTCAAGGCCCTGGCCTGCGCCGAACTCAGCGTCTGCAGCTGGCTGGTGGAGAAGCGGGCCAGATCGACGGTCTCGATCGCGGCCACCTGGGCCGTGGTCAGCGCAGCCACGCCCGCCGTGGTCAACCCCGTGACCGAGGCGGTGGTCAACGCCGCGATGCCCAAGGTAGTCAGCGCCGACAGGGCGGTCGTCGACAGCGCCTGGATGGCATCCGAACCCAGTGCTGCCACCTGCGCCGAATTCAGGCGACCGGCCTGCGCCGAGGTCAGTGCGGCCACCTGGCCCGTACCCATGGCCCGCAGGTCAGCCGAGGACAAGCCGGCAATGGCCGCCGTGCCGATCGCGGCCACGGCATCGGTCGACAGCTTGGCAACGGCCGCCGTGTTCAGCGCCGCCAGGCGTGCAGCATCGAGCGCGCCCAGCTGCGCCGTGGTCAGGTTGCCGGCTTGCGCCGAAGTCAGGACCGCGAGCTGCGCCGTCGACAGCCGCGCGAACTGAGCCGAACCGATGGCCCCCATTTGCGTCGAGGTCAGCGACCTGACAACGGCGGTTGACAGCCCCGAGATGGCAGCCGTGGAAAGCGCCGCGATGGCACTGGTCGACAGGGCCGCCATGGCGCCGCTCGACAGGGCCGCCACACTGGACGCGCTCAATGCGCCCAGTTGCTCGGAGGTCAAGGTGTTGACCTGGGACGAGGTCAGCGAAACCAGTTGCAGCGTGGACAGGGCCGCGATATCGGTGGTCTCGATCGCCGCGAATTGCGCCGACGTCATGGCTGCCATGTCCGCCGACGACAGGCCGGTGATGGACAGAGGCGTCAGGGCCGCGATCGCACTGGTGGACAGGGCTGCGATCGCCGAGGTGGTCAAGGCCCTGATGCTGGTAGCGGCCAAGGCATCGATCTGTGTCGGCAGCAACACCGCCGCCTGGGCGGAAGTCAGCGCCGCCAGCTGGGCCGTCGTCAGCGCCTTGGCCTGGGTGGGGGTCAAGGCCGCCACCTGGGTCGTTGTCAGGCGCACGAGATCGGCCGTCTCGATCGCGACCACCTGCGTCGCCGTCAGGCTCGTGACCTGTGTCGTCGTCAGCCCGGGGATCGCCGCGCTGGTCAGCGCCTTGATCGCCGCCGTGCTCAGACCCGCGACGGCCGAGGCCGACAGCGCTGCCACGCCTGCCGAGCCCAGCATGCCGATCTGGGCCGTCGTCAACACCCTGGCCTGGTCGGCCGTCAGAGCCGCCAGTTGCCCACTTTGCAGCGCGCCAAAGTCCACCGCCTCGATCGCGACAACTTGCGGTGCAATCAGGCTCGCGATCTGTGCCGTCGTCAGGCCAGCGACGGCAGCGCTGCTCAGCGCCTTGATCGCGGCCGTGCCCAGGCCAGTCACCGCGTCCACCGACAGAACCGCCACGTCGGCCGAGCCCAGCTTGTCGATCTGCGCCGTTGTCAGGCCCTTGGATTGATCGGCCAGCAGCGCCGCCAGCTGCGTCGTCGTGAGCTGGTCGAAATCAGTCGCATCGATGGCGCTTATCTGGGCCGCCGTCAGCACGCGGAGCTGCGCCGTCGTCAGGCCGAGCACCGCCGCGCTGCTCAGCGCCTTGATCGCCGCCGTGTTGAGACCGCCGACTGCAGCCGCCGACAACGCGGCCACATCAGCTGACCCGAGCTTGTCGATTTGTGCCGTCGTCAGGCCGCTGGTCTGAGTCGCCGTCAATGCCGCCAGCTGGGTCGTCGTCAACTGATCAAAGTTCAGCGCCGTCAGCGCACCAATCTTGTTGGCCAACAAGCCCTGGATCTGGGCCGTCGTAAGCCCGGCGACCGCCGCGCTGCTCAGCGCCTTGATTGCCGCCGTGCCCAGCGCCGCGACCGTCGATGCCGACAGCACCGCCACATCGGCCGAGCCCAGCTTGTCGATCTGCGCCGTCGTCAGGCCTCTGACCTGATCTGCCGCCAGTACCGCCAGCTGCGCGGTCGTCAACTGATCGAAATCAGCCACCTCGATCGCCGCGATCTGCGCCGCCGTCAGCTGGCCGACCTGTGCCGTCGTCAGACCGAGCACCGAGTCCGTCGTCAACGCTGCGATTGCCGCCATGCTCAGACCAGCCACCGCATTGGTCGACAGCGCAGCCACATGGGCCGAATCCAGCTGGCTGATCTGCGCCGTCGTCACGGCCTTGACCTGGTCTGCCGTCAATGCCCCCAGCTGCTCCGTCGTCAGCGTGGAGAAATCACCCGATTCGATCGCCGCGACCTGTGTCTTGCTCAGCGTACCGATCTGGGCCGTCGTCAGCCCCTGTATGGCCGCGCTGCTCAGCGCCTTGATCGCAGCCGTGCCCAGCCCCGCGACGGCGGTCGACGACAGCGCCGCCACCTGGGTCGAAACCAGCTGGCTGATCTGCGCCGTCGTCACGGCCTTGGCCTGGTCCTGCGTCAGCGCACCGAGTTGCGCCGTCGTCAGTGCTCCGAAGCCGGCCGCGTCGATCATGCCCACCTGGGGTGCCGACAGCTGGCCGACCTGCGCCGTCGTCAGTCCGACCACCGCCGCGCTGCTCAAGGCCTTGATTACCGCCGGGCTCAGACCGGCAATGGTGGTAGCCGACAGTGCCGCCACATCGGTCGAATCCAGCTGGCTGACCTGCGCCGTCGTCACGACCTTGGCCTGGGCCAACGTCAGCGCTCCCAGCTGAACCGTCGTCAGCGCACCAAAATCCGCCGACTCGATCGCCGCGATCTGCACCACCGTCAGCTTGCCGACCTGCTCCGTCGTCAGCCCGACCACCGAAGCCGTCGTCAACGCGGCGATCGCCGCCGTGCCCAGGCCCGCGACCGTGGTCGCAGACAGCGCCGCGACGTGGGCCGAATCCAGCAGGCTGATCTGCGTGGCCTTCAGCGCCCTGGCCTGATCCGCTGTCAGCGCGCCCAGTTGCACCGTCGTCAGCGCACCAAAGTCGCCCGACTCGATCGCAGCCACCTGCTTCACCGTCAGCTTGCTGACCTGATCCGTCGTCAGATTCGCCACCGCAGCCGTCGTCAGCGCGACGATGGCCGCCGTGCTCAAACCCGCGACGGCGTTCGTCGACAGCGACGCCACGGTCGCCGAATTCAACTGGGCGACCTGAGCCGTCGTCAGTAACTTGGCCTGGTCCGCCGTCAGCGCCCCCAGCTGTACCGATGTCAGCTGGGCGAAATCCGCCGTCTCGATCGCCGCGACCTGCGCCGCCGTCAGCTTGCCGACCTGATCCGCCGTCAACCCGACCACCGAAGCCGTCGTCAGCGCGGCGATCGCCGCCGGGCTCAAACCCGTAACGGCAGCCGTCGACAGTGCCGCCACGTGAACCGAATCCAAGCTGCTGATCTGCGCCGTCGTCACGGCCTTGGCCTGATCGGCCGTCAACACCCCCAGTTGTGTCGTCGTCAGCGCACCGAAGTCACCCGACTCCATCGCTTTCACCTGCAGGGCCGTCAACTTGACGACCTGGGCCGTCGTCAGATTCGCCACGGCGGCCGTGGTCAGAGCAGCGATCGCCGCCGTGCTCAAACCTGCAACAGCGACAGACGACAGCCCCATCACGGTCGCCGAGTTCAACTGGCCGACCTGTCCCGCCTTCAGCGCCTTGGCCTGCTCCACCGTCAACGCGCCCAGCTGCACCGACGTCAGCTGAGCGAAATCCGCCGTCTCGATCGCCGCGACCTGCGTCACTGTGAGCTTGCCGATCTGCTCTGTCGTCAGATTCGCCACCGCAGCCGTCGTCAGCGCGGCGATCGCCGCCGTGCTCAAGCCCGTGACGGTATTCGCCGACAGCCCCACCACGGTCGCCGAATTCAACTGAGCGACCTGCGCGGTCGTCAGCGCCTTGGCCTGGTCCGCCGTCAGTGCGTTCAGTTGCGTCGTGTTGAGCTGAGCGAAATCCGCCGTCTCGATCGCCGCAACCTGCAACGCCGTCAGCTTGCCAACCTGCGCCACCGTCAAACCGACGACCGAGTCCGTGGTCAGCGCGGCGATCGCAGCCGTGCTCAAGCCCGTAACGGCGGTCGTCGACAGCGCTGCCACGGTCGCTGAATTCAGCTGGCCGATCTGCGCCGTCGTCAGCGCCTTGGCCTGATCAACCGTCAGCGCCCCCAGTTGCGCCGACGTCAGCCGGGCGAAATCAGCGGTCTCGATTTTCGCGACCTGCGCTGCCGTCAGCTTGCCGACCTGATCCGTCGTCAAGCCCAGCACCGAATCCGTCGTCAGCGCGGCGATCGCCGCCGTGCTCAAGCCTGCCACGGCGGTCGAGGCCAGCGCCGCCACCGTCACCGAATTCAGCTGGCCGATCTGCGCCGCCGTCAGCGCCTTGGCCTGGTCCAGCGTCAGTGCGTTCAGTTGCGTCGTATCGAGCTGGGCGAAATCGGCCGTGCTGATCGCGCCGACCTGTCCGACCGTCAAGCCCTTGACCTGCGCCGTCGTCAGGCCGGCCACGGCAGCCGTCGTCAACGCGGCAATCGCCGCCGTGCTCAGGCCGGCCAGCGTCGCGACCTGCAGCGCCGCCACATCGGACGATTCAAGCCGGCTCACCTGCGCCGTCGTCAGCGCCTTGGCCTGCACCGCCGTCAACACCCCCAGCTGATCCACCGTCAGCTGATCGAAATCATCCGCCGTCAGCGCGCCGACCTGCAGCGCCGTCAGGCCCTTGACCTGTGCCGTCGTCAACCCGGCCACCGCCTCGGTCGAGAGCCCGGTGATCGCGCTGGTCGTCAGACCTCCGAGGGCGGCGACCGTAAAGTCCGAAACCTCGGTCGAATCCAGGGTGGACACCTGTGCCGAGGTCATGCCCTTGGTCTGGGTCGCGCTCAGAACGGACAGCAGAGTCCCTCCCAGCCCTGTAAAGGCCTCCGAGGTGATCGCGCCGATCTGTGCCGCAGACAACTGCTTGACCTGGTTGTCATACAAACCGGCAATCTGCACGCTGCTCAGCAACCGCATCTGGCCCGTGGTGAATCCGGACAGCGAATTGAGCGCCAGCACCGCCATGTCAGCCTGTTCCAGCGCTTCCAACTGCGTGCTGGTCAGCGCCTTGAGCTGGGTCGCGGTCAGCGCGGCGATATCGTTGGCGGACAAGGTCGTGATGTCCGTCGTGGAGTTAATAGTGGTCATGTACGCACCCTCTATTCAAGAGCATTGGTTGGTCGACAACAATCCGACAACGCCTAGGCCAACCCCTGCCCGGGCGCGACAAGATCAAACAAACGGGCCTAATGGCAAGCGGGTCGGCACACCGTCAAGAGCCCCTAACGATTGGTATATCGGCAACCCTGGACAAAACTTGAGAGTCCGCGACAGGGTTTGCCAAAAAAAACCGCTCGCGCGATCAGACATTGAACAGGAAGTTCATGACATCACCGTCCTTGACGACGTAGTCCTTGCCTTCGGCGCGCATCTTGCCGGCGTCCTTGGCACCCTGTTCGCCCTTGAAGGCGATGAAATCCTCGAAGGCGATGGTCTGGGCCCGGATGAAGCCGCGTTCGAAGTCGCCATGGATCACGCCGGCGGCCTTGGGCGCCGTGTCGCCGATGCGGATGGTCCAGGCGCGCACTTCCTTGACGCCGGCGGTGAAATAGGTCTGCAGGCCGAGCAGCTTGTAGCCGGCGCGGATCAGGCGGTTCAGGCCCGGCTCGTCCTGGCCCATCTCCTGCAGGAAGACCAGACGGTCGTCATCGTCCATCTCGGACAGCTCGGCCTCGATCTTGGCGCAGATCGCCACCACCGGCGCGTTCTGCGCGGCGGCATAGGCCTGCAGGCGATCGAGGAAGGGATTGTTCTCGAAGCCGTCCTCGCTGACGTTGCCGACGAACATCGCCGGCTTGGCGGTGATCAGGCACAGCGGCTTGAGCAGCGCCAGCTCGGCGTCGCTGAACTCGATCGAGCGCACCGGCTTGGCCTGATCCAGCGCAGCCTGGCATTTCTCGAGCACCTTGACCAGCGCGGCCGCTTCCTTGTCGTTGCCCGAGCGCGCCGCCTTGTTGTAGCGGTGCAGGCTCTTTTCCACCGTGCCCATGTCGGCCAGGCAGAGTTCGGTCTGGATCACCTCGATGTCGGCGATCGGATCGACCTTGTTGGCGACGTGGATCACGTTGTCATCCTCGAAGCAGCGCACGACGTTGACGATCGCGTCGGTCTCGCGGATGTGGGCCAGGAACTGGTTGCCCAGACCTTCGCCCTGGCTCGCGCCCGCGACCAGACCCGCAATATCGACGAACTCGACGATCGCCGGCACGATGCGCTCGGGATCGATGATTCCGGCCAGCTGCTGCAGGCGCGGGTCCGGCACCTCGACCACGCCGGTGTTGGGCTCGATGGTGCAGAAGGGATAGTTCTCGGCCGCGATGCCGGCCTTGGTCAGGGCGTTGAACAGGGTGGACTTGCCGACGTTGGGCAGGCCGACGATGCCGCACTTCAAACTCATGGGAGGTTCCTTTGTGATCCGGTGCGTCGCAAGTCCCTCGGATGACCTGCCAGCCCCGGAAAGGGCCCGCCAGGCGGGATCTGCACGCTATGGCGCCGGAAACGCCGACCGGACGCCTGACGAGGCGCTGACCGGGCGAGCCGACTACAGGGTATGGTGTCGGCGGATTGTAGCGAGCGGCCTGTGGGGCGCCTAGTCCTGTACTAGACCCCTCCTATCCCAAAAAAATTGTGACATTTCGCAGAAAATCCCGCGAAAACCAGTGCCCTGCCTATTCGTCCCAGGCATCCCAGCGACCCGCGCCGGCCAGGCCCTCGCTCAGCACCCGCCCGGCCCCGGCGCGCACGATCGCGTTCATGCCGAAAGTCAGCGCCCCGAGCAGGCGCCGGTCCTGGCGGTAGGTCTGCAGCGTGTCGCGCACCGCGCTGCCCGACTGCGCGGTGGCCGGATCGATGTCGGGAATCGAGCAGCGCGCGCAGGGCTTGACCGGCTGCAGCCGGACCTCGGCGCCAGCGCCGAGCGCGAACACCAGCTCGGCCAGCCGGTCCTCGTCATGGGCCTCCAGGCCACCGAGCACGAGATTGGGCCGGAAACGCTCGATCCCGACGACGGGCTGGTCCAGCGCCGCGAGCCGCTCGTTGAGTTCGGCCAGCGACGCACTGGACAGCACCAGCACCGGAAAGCCGTCGCTGAACTGGTTGGTGGCCTCGATGCCGCCGGTCCACCTGGCCGAGGACAGCCGGCGCTGCGCCGGATCGAAGCGCACCACGCGCAGCCGTGGCGCCGCGCCGCTGGTCTCGGGCAGCAGGAAATCGCTGAACCACTGCGCCGCCGCGTCGCCCATGTCGAAGGCCACGACCTCGTCATCCCAGACCCGCACGCGCCGCGTCTCGCCCGCCGCTTCGAGCCCGAGGTGCAGGCTCAGCATGCCGGGCGCGCTCAGTTCCAGCTGCCCGAGATGGAAGGCCGGCCGCACCAGCGCCATGCGCGGCAGCTCGCGCTGCGAGACGAACTCGCCATCCTCGTCGATCACCATCCAGGCGCGGTCCCAGGCCAGGCCCGAGTCCTGCAGCTCGGCCTGCTGCAGCCGGATGCCGGCACAGGACTTGACCGGATAGATCCAGAGCTGCTCGATCCGCAGCGGCACCGGATCGTCGGAGTAAATGGCATCATTGACATCGGTCATGGCGGCGGTTTCCTGGCTGTTCTGCCAATTGTGCCCTGCTTCTACAATCCCGACATGAGCAAAAAGTACGACGTGGCCATCCTCGGTGGCGGGGTGGTGGGACAGACCCTGGCCTTGCTGCTGGCGCGCGACCGCCTGCGCGTCGCGCTCGTGACGCGGCCCGCGACCACGGCACCCGGAACCCCCGACATCCGGGCCTATGCCCTGAATGCGACGGCACGCAGCCTGCTCGAATCGCTGCGGGTCTGGCCGGATGCCGATGGCCCGGACGCCACGCCCGCCGTCACGCCAGTGACCCGCATGTGGGTCCATGATGCCGCCGCCAGCCACGGCGCGGCACTGAACTTCGACGCCGCCGATGCCGGCGCCCCCGCCCTGTCCTGGATCGTCGATGTACCGGCGCTGGAGCAGCGCCTGGCGCAGGCGGTGGGCTTCCAGCCTGGCATCGAGATGCTGCACGAGGCGCCAGCGGCCGCGCTGACCGTGATCTGCGAGGGCAAGCGCAGCGCCAGCCGCGCGGCCCATGGCTTCGAGTTCGAGGTCCGCCCCTATCCGCAGACCGCAATCGCCGCGCGCCTGGACTGCGCACGCCCCCACGGCGGCGTGGCGCGCCAGTGGTTCCTCGGCCGGGACATCCTGGCGCTGCTGCCGCTCGGCGGCACGCACGGGCACGAGGTCGCCCTGGTCTGGTCCACCCCGCACGAGCGCGCGCGCCAGCTGCTCGCGCTGTCACCGGAAGCCCTGGCGCGGGAAGTGGAACAGGCCTGCGACCAGGCCCCGGGCACGATGACGCTGCGGGGCCAGCCGGCGGGCTGGCCGCTCGAACTCTCGCGCGCGACGCACTGGGTCAAGCCCGGTGTCGCACTGGCGGGCGACGCCGCGCACGCGATGCATCCGCTCGCCGGCCAGGGCCTCAACGTCGGCCTGGGCGACGCCGCCGAGCTGGCCCGCGTGCTGCACGAGCGCGAATACTGGCGCGCGCCCGGCGACCTCAGGCTGCTGCGCCGCTACGAACGCGCGCGCCAGGCCGATTTCGGCGCCATGGCATGGATCACCGACAGCCTGTTCGGCCTGTTCGGCCAGGACGACAGCCGGGTGCAGGCCTTGCGCAACTGGGGCCTGCGCGGCTTCGACCGCCTCGGCCCGCTCAAGCGCTGGAGCATGGCACAGGCCATGGGCCGGACCTGAACAGAGCGACCGCCTCTTTCGCGACGCCACGCAGCCCCTCACCACGAATACCGGAATCCAAGATGAAGCTGTTCCGCCCCCCGGTCCGTGCCCTGCTCGCCACCGCCCTGCTGGCCATAGGCCTCGGCGCCTCGGCCCAGGAAGCGACGATACGCAGGAACCTGGCCGAGCGCCTGCCCAACCTGCCCCGCATCGACGAAGTCAGCAAGACCCCGATGCCGGGCCTGTACGAGGTGCGCTTCAACCAGAGCGAAATCCTCTACACCGATGCCGAGGGCAACTACGTGCTGCAGGGCGCGCTGATCGACACCCGCAACCGCAGCAACCTGACCGAGGACCGACAGGACCGGCTCAGCGCGGTGGCCTTCGGCGACCTGCCGCTCAAGGACGGCTTCACGATCGTGCGCGGCAACGGCAAGCGCCAGCTCGTGATCTTCGAGGATCCCAACTGCGGCTACTGCAAGCGCTTCGAGCGCGACATCGCCAAGCTCGACAACATCACGATCCACGTGCTGCTGTATCCGATACTGGGGCCGGACTCGCTGACCAAGGCACAGGCGATCTGGTGCGCCAAGGACAAGGGACGCGCCTTCGAGGACTGGATGGTGCGCAACGTCACGCCGACACCGGCCAGCTGCGACACCAGCGCGCTGCAGCGCAACCTCGCGTTCGGCCAGAAGTACCGCATCACGGGCACGCCGACCAGCTTCCTCGCCGATGGCACCCGCCTGCCCGGTGCGGTGCAGCTGGACAAGGTAGAACAGGCCCTGGCCAAGAGCAGCAAGTAAGCCGCCATGAATGCCGCAACCGACCATCACCGACTGATCCACAACCTGGGCCGCGCCGGCCTGGCTCCCTTCGTGCTGCTGGCGCTGCTGATCTGGCTGCTCGACGGCGAGCCGCAGAACTTCACCGCCACGGCGATGGCCATCTATGCCGCGCTGATCGTCTCCTGCCTCGGCGGCATCCACTGGGGCGCCGCCTGGGTCCATGCGGCCGCCGGCTCCGTGACGCACGACGAGCACCAGGCGCAGGCGCTGTGGTGGGGCATCGTCGCACCGCTGCTGGCCTGGCCCGGCGCGTTGATGCCCGCGCATGCGGGACTGGTCTGGCTCGGCCTGCTGCTGGTGGCCTGCTACGGCGTTGACCGCAAGCTCTACCCGAGCGCCGGCCTGCAGGAATGGCTGGCGATGCGCTTTCACCTGAGCAGTGCCGCCGCGCTGTGCTGCTTCATCGCGGCGGGGGCGCTCTGAGATGAAGGCCGCGCTGCGCTACCGCGTCGCCGTGCTCGACCCGCACCAGCACCGCTGGGCCGTCACGCTCGACATCGACCGCCCGGCCGCGCGCCTGCGCCTGAGCCTGCCGGTCTGGATTCCCGGCAGCTACCTGGTGCGCGAGTTCTCCCAGCATCTGCAGGACCTGAGCGCCCGCTGCGGCGACCAGACCCTGACGCTGCGACAGCTCGACAAGAACAGCTGGGAAGTCCGGCTGCCCGAGGATGCCGGCACGGCGCCGCTGCGCCTGCAGTACGAGGTCCACGCCTTCGATGCCTCGGTGCGCACTGCCTTCCTGGACCAGACGCGCGGCTTCTTCAACCCGACCAGCCTGTGCCTGCGCGTGCACGACCGCGAACACGAGCCGCACGCGCTCGAACTGGTGGACAATGCCCACACGACCGGCTGGGAGGCTGCGACCGGCCTGAGCCCGGACCGGATCGACGCGCGCGGCTGGGGCCACTACCTGGCCGCCGACTACGACGAACTGGCCGACTGCCCGGTCGAGATCGGCCGCTTCTGGAGCGGCAGCTTCGAGGTGCGCGGCGTGCCGCACCGGCTGGTCATCGGCGGCGCGGGCATCGGAACCGACTGCGAGCGCCTGCTGCATGACACCCAGCGCATCTGCGACACCCAGATCGCGTTCTGGCACGGCCCCGACGACCAACCACCATTCAGGCACTACCTGTTCCTGCTGCACGCGAGCCAGGACGGCTACGGCGGCCTGGAACACCGCAACTCGACCGCGCTGATCTGCCAGCGCAGCGACCTGCCGCGCCGCCCCGGCGCGAGCGCGGTCGTTTCCAGCCCCAAGACAAGCGACGGCTACACCACCCTGCTCGGCCTGATCAGCCACGAGTATTTCCACACCTGGAACGTCAAGCGCCTGCGCCCGCGCGAATTCAGGCGCTACGACTACGACCGCGAGAACTACACCGAGCTGCTCTGGTTCTTCGAGGGCTTCACGAGCTACTACGACGACCTGCTGCTGCTGCGCGCGGGCCTGATCGACGAGGCCGCCTACCTGCAGCTGCTGGCCAAGACCATCAACCAGGTGCTGCAGACGCCGGGACGCCGGGTCCAGAGCGTGGCGCAGGCCAGCTTCGACGCCTGGATCAAGTACTACCGGATCGACCCGAACACGCCCAACGCGACGGTGAGCTATTACACCAAGGGCGCGCTGGTCGCGCTGTGCCTGGACCTGACACTGCGCGCCGAGGGCCACGCCAGCCTCGACGCCGTGATGCGCGCACTGTGGACGCGCTGCGACGCCGGTCCGATGGGCGAGGCCGACCTGCTGGCCGTGCTCAGGAAGCTCGGACGACGCTCCTATGCCGACGAGCTGGCCGCCTGGGTCCACGGCACCGCCGAGCTGCCGCTGCGCGAACTGCTGGAACGCCACGGCCTGCAATGGCAGCAGGAGGCCGCGCCGCTGGCGCAGCGCCTGGGCCTGCGCGTGACCGAAGGCTCGGCCCTGACGCTCAAGAACGTGCTGGGCGGCTCGGCCGCCGAGGCCGCCGGCCTGGCACCGGGCGACGAATGGCTCGGCATTGAACTGCCAGCCGTCACACCCGACACCTCGCCCGAGGCCTGGCGCGTCAGGAAGCTCGACGATGTTGCGCTGCATGCCCAGGATCAGGCCGAACTGATCGCGCTGGTCGCGCGCGACGGCCGGCTGCTGCGCTGTCCGCTGCGCTGGCCCGAGCCCGGCCATGTCGTCAAGCTGTTGTCGCCCGCCCCGGTGGCCAGCGGAGCCGAGCGCCGCTGGCTGCGGGAGTGACGACAAAAAATTTTGAATTTTTTTAGCCGTTCTTGAAAATTTCCCGAAAACCTGTCTAGAATCTAGCTCTGTTGGCGCTTTAGCTCAGCCGGTTAGAGCGACGGAATCATAATCCGCAGGTCCGGGGTTCGAATCCCTGAAGCGCCACCAAGATAATCAACGAAAAAGCCCAGCCATCGCGCTGGGCTTTTTCGTTTTGGCTGACCGCCAGCAACAAGAAACCCGGCACGCGGCCGGGTCTGGCTCCGGGAGCGGTGCAATGCGCTCCGTCTGCAATCCTCACCGGCTCCGGCTGAACGCCTTGGTAGCCAGGCCCAGGCCAAGCATCTGTCGCTTGAGCGTCTCGGCGGCACTCGTCATGTCCTGCACCATTGCCGCATTCTGCTGCGTGGCCTGCTCCATCTGCGCCGTTGCCACGCTGACCTGGGCCAGGCCATTGCTCTGCTCGCTGGAGGCGACGCTGATTTCCTGGATGATCTGCGTGACACGCCGGATGCCATTGACCAGCTCGGCCATGGTCGTGCCCGCCTGATCGACCTGCGCCGTCCCCTGCCCGACACGCGTGACGCTGTCGGTGATCAGGGTCTTGATCTCCTTGGCCGCCTCGGCACTGCGGCCCGCCAGCGCCCGCACCTCGCCAGCGACGACCGCGAAGCCACGTCCCTGCTCGCCGGCGCGCGCCGCCTCCACCGCCGCGTTGAGCGCCAGGATATTGGTCTGGAACGCAATGCCGTCGATCAGGCTGATGATGTCGGCGATCCGCTTGGAGCTGTCGTTGATCCCCTGCATGGTGGTGGTCACGCGCGCCACCGCCTCGCCCCCCTGCTCAGCGATGTTGCTGGCGGCCTGTGCCAGATCGGCGGCCTGCTTGGCGTTGTCGGCGTTCTGCCGCACCACCGAGGACAACTCCTCCATCGCCGCCACCGTCTGCTCCAGGGCACTGGCCTGGCTGTCGGTGCGGCGTGACAGATCGGAACTGGCCTGCGCGACGGTTTCGCTGCTGGTGCCAACCGCACCGGAACGGCGCGTCACATCCTTGAGCAAGGCTTGCAGATTCAGATTGGCCTGATGAATCGCACGCATCAGCATGCCGATCTCATCAATGCGATCAAGCCCCTCCCTCTGGCAGGGCTGGCCATGAGCGGCCCGCTTGGCATCCTCCAGAACCAGCTCGAGCGGCGCCGCGATCTGCTGCTCCAGCAGCAAGCCGCCCACCAGACTCGCCAGCACCAGCGCAGCCAGTCCGATGCCCAGGGCCGGCCCCGTTGCGCCACCGACCAACAGACCCAGGGCCGCGATCATCGCCACCAGCAACAAGGCCGAGCGGATGCGCCAGCGCACCGACATCACCTGGAACAGCGACATCCAGGCGAACAGCCCGCGCCGCACCACCAGTCCCTTGCGCAACGCCAGTCCGCCGGCACGACCCTCGCGCATCTTCTGGTACAGCGCGTCAGCGGCATCGATCTCCTGGCGCGACGGCTTGACCCGCACCGAGGTGTAGCCCGTGATCCGGCCCTCCTGCTCGATCGGGGTCGCATTCGCGCGCACCCAATAGTGATCGCCGTTCTTGCGCCGGTTCTTCACCAGCCCGACCCATGACTCACCCGCCTTGATCGTGCTCCACATGTCCGCGAACGCCTCGGGCGGCATGTCGGGGTGGCGCACCATGTTGTGCGGCTGGCCCGTCAATTCGTCGCGCTCGAAGCCGCTGGTCTCCACGAAGTCCAGGTTCACATAGACGATATGGCTCTGCGGGTCCGTGATCGACATGATGAGCGCATCGTCCGCGAGAACGTACTCGCGCTGGGACACCGGCTGATTGTTTTTCATAAATTATTATGAATTTAGAAAATTTGATTCAAATCAATAAATCTTGATTTATTAAGTTTCGAGATTCTGCCAGCAAATCCATGCCGCCATGTCGGACAACCATTCCCCAGATGTCCATCCGGGGCCTGGAACCGCTCGGGGCTTGTCTCACCCCAAGAAAATCAATCATTTGTGGCATTTCAAAATCACATACAGACTCCAAATCTCCACCTGGATTTCGACAATTACCGACATTATTCATCAAAGATATCAGAAAAATACTCGGAAAACCCTATCCGGAGCAGGAAAAACTGACCAATACAACGCACTTTCATGATGCAAAAATCTTTTTCAACATCAAAAGATAAAAAAAATAAAAATAAACAATATGCAAACAAAGTCGAAATAGATATGAAATTAGAAATAATAAAAAATTCACCATTCATCGACTCGACACCCACCGATCCTTGCCACATGGATCGGACAACATTTACGCAAATGAAGATCATTTCCAGGCAACTCACAGGCTGACCCCACCCCCCGCACGCCCGATGCCCAGACAAGATGCCTCCAGGACCACAGCCTGCTGCCGCACATTTCCGGATAATGTTCCGACAGCCAGATGCCGGCCCGCCCGTCCGTCCTTGCAGCCATGACACCCCACACGCCATCTCCTAGCAAAATCCCGGCCGGGATCTGGGTTCTCGGCTTCGTCAGCCTGCTGATGGACATCTCGTCCGAGCTGATCCACAGCCTGCTGCCGCTGTTCATGGTCGGCACGCTGGGCGCCAGCGCCCTGATGGTCGGCCTGATCGAGGGGCTGGCCGAAGCCACCGCGCTGATCGTCAAGGTGTTCTCGGGCGTACTGAGCGACTACCTGGGCCGGCGCAAGGCGCTCGCGGTGTTCGGCTATGCGCTGGGCGCGCTGACCAAGCCCGCGTTCGCGCTCGCGTCGGGCCTGGGCGTCGTGCTCGGCGCGCGCCTGCTCGACCGCGTTGGCAAGGGCGTGCGCGGTGCGCCGCGCGATGCGCTGGTGGCCGACATCGCGCCGCCCGGGCTGCGCGGCGCCGCCTTCGGGCTGCGCCAGTCGCTCGACACGGTGGGCGCCTTCCTCGGCCCGCTGCTGGCGGTCGGCCTGATGCTGCTGTGGGCCAACGATTTCCGGGCCGTGTTCTGGGTCGCGGTCATCCCCGGCCTGCTCTCGGTCGCGCTGCTGCTGCTGGGCGTGCGTGAACCGCCACGCCAGGGCGGCGACAAGCGCAGCAACCCGATCCGGCGCGACAACCTGAGGCGCCTGAGCCCGGCCTACTGGTGGGTCGTCGGCATCGGCGCGGTGTTCACGCTGGCGCGCTTCAGCGAGGCCTTCCTGGTGCTGCGCGCGCAGCAGGAAGGCATTCCCGTGGCCTATGTCCCGCTCGTGATGGTCGCGATGAACCTGGTCTACGCGGCCTCGGCCTATCCGTTCGGCAAGCTGTCGGACCGCATGGACCACGGCACGCTATTGGCGCTCGGACTGGTCGTGCTGATCGCGGCCGATCTGGTGCTGGCGGTGCCCGACCACGGGCTCAATGTCGCGCTCGGCGTGGCACTGTGGGGCATCCACATGGGCATCACCCAGGGCCTGCTGGCAACGATGGTGGCCGACACCGCGCCGGCCGACCTGCGCGGCACCGCCTACGGCTTCTTCAACCTCGTCAGCGGGATCGCGATGCTGCTGGCCAGCGCCGTCGCCGGCCTGCTGTGGGACCGCTGCGGCGCATCCTTCACCTTCCATGCCGGCGCGCTGTTCTCGGTGCTGGCGCTGGCGGGCCTGCTGCTGCGGCGCTGGCGCTGCGGCCAGAAATGAAAAAAGCACTTGCCGCGGTCCGCGTGCAAGTGCTTTTATTTGGTGGGTCCTGAGTGACTCGAACACTCGACCTACGGATTAAGAGTCCGCTGCTCTACCAACTGAGCTAAGAACCCGCTTGATCTGCTGCAGATCTTGCAGTGCGCCTGCGATGCCGTTGGCATGGCAAACTGGATTCGGTGGTGGGTCCTGAGTGACTCGAACACTCGACCTACGGATTAAGAGTCCGCTGCTCTACCAACTGAGCTAAGAACCCGCCGAAGCAGCTATTATGGCACAAATTTCCGCGACATTCGCAGCTTCACACACGATTTCCATGACGCAGCAAGCCCAGCCTTCCCAGACCTCCACCCGACGCAGCAACGGCGGCAGGCGCCAGCGCGGCGGCCAGAACACCCAGGCAGCACGCTCCCACGCCCCGTCCAACGCCGTGCTCACGCAACTGGCCCGCCTCTATCCCAAGGTGTTCGGAGAGCCGGCCCGTCCCCTCAAGCGCGGCGTCTATGCCGACCTGCTCGCCGCCCAGCCCGAGGTGCTGGAACCCGAAGCGCTCAAGGCCGCCCTGGCCCTGCACACCCGGTCCAGCCGCTACCTCAGCAACGTCGCGGCCGGCCAGCCTCGCCACGATCTGCAAGGCGAGGTGGTCGAGACCATGGCCCCCGAGCATGTGCTGCACGCGCTGCTCGAAATGCACCGCCGCCGCCAGGCCCGCACCCCGGAAGACCTCCGCCCCAAGCTGCGCGAGCGCATCGCCCAGGCCTTCGAAGCCTCGGGCCTGAGCCGCGAGGACTACGCGGCGCTGCTGCCGAGCCGCGATCCGGCCGTGCAGGCACTGTTCGACCAGGCACTCGACGAGGCCGCCGCGCGCGCGGCCAAGGACGCCGCGCTGCACCGCGCCTACCAGGCCAGCGGACTGGAGCCAGCCGCCTTCGCCGCCAGCTACGGCCTGTCTGTCACTGATGTCACGCGCATGCTGGAACGCAGCCGGCGCCGCAGCGCGGCCTGATGCTGCACGGCGCCATTGCGGCGCCGAAACGGAAAAGCCCGCGATCGCGGGCTTTCGGCCAGATGATCCGCCCGTCCGCCGGGCGGATATCGCATCAGACGCGATTGGCCAGTTCGATGGCCTTGCCGATGTAGCTGGCCGGCGTCATGGCCAGCAGGCGGTCCTTGTCGGCCTGCGGAATCTCGAGCGAGACGATCAGCGCGTGCAACGCCTCCTTGGTGACGCTCTTGCCGCGCGTGACTTCCTTGAGCTTCTCGTAGGCGCCCGGCACGCCGTAGCGGCGCATCACGGTCTGGATCGGCTCGGCCAGCACTTCCCAGGCCGCGTCGAGGTCATCGGCCAGCGCTTCCTCGTTGAGTTCGAGCTTGTTGAGGCCGGTCATCAGCGACTGCTGCGCCAGCACGGCGTAGCCCAGCGCGACGCCGATGTTGCGCAGCACGGTCGAATCGGTCAGGTCACGCTGCCAGCGGCTGATCGGCAGCTTCTCGGACAGGTGCTTGAGCATGGCGTTGGCCAGGCCCAGATTGCCCTCGGCGTTCTCGAAGTCGATCGGGTTGACCTTGTGCGGCATGGTGCTGGAGCCGATCTCGCCGGCCTTGAGCTTCTGCTTGAAGTAGCCCAGGCTGATGTAGCCCCAGATGTCGCGCGCGATGTCGATCAGGATGGTGTTGCTGCGTGCAACCGCATCGAACAGCTCGGCCATGTAGTCGTGCGGCTCGATCTGGATCGAGTACGGCTGGAAGGTCAGGCCCAGGCCGACCTTGGCATCGGTGGCGGTGCCGGCGTCGGCCTCCGGGGTCTCGACCACGGCGCGGGCAAACGCTTCCCAGTCGAATTCGGGCCAGGCACTCAGGTGCGCGTTGTAGTTGCCGACGGCGCCGTTCATCTTGCCCATCAGCTTGACCTCGGCGATCTTGGCGCGCACGCCGCTCAGGCGCACGGCGACGTTGCCGAGCTCCTTGCCGACCGTGGTCGGGCTGGCGGTCTGGCCGTGGGTGCGGCTGAGCATCGGCACGGCGGCATGGGCATGGGCCAGCGCGCGCAGCTTGGCGATGATGCCGTCGAGGCCCGGCAGCAGGACCTGGTCGCGACCGGCCTTGATCTGTAGCGCGTGGCTGGTGTTGTTGATGTCCTCGCTGGTGCAGGCGAAATGCACGAACTCGCCGGCCTGCTGCAGCTCGGGCCAGCCGTCGAAGGCACCCTTGACGCCCATGGCGGCGTTGCCACGGATCCAGTACTCGACCGCCTTGACGTCGTGGTTGGTGGTCTTCTCGATCGCCTTGATCGCCTCGGCATCGGCCGGGCTGAAGTTCGCGACGATGGCACGCAGATGGGCGCGCGCGGCCGGCGACAGCGGCGCGAACTCGGCGAAACCGGCATCGCTGAGGTGCTCGAACCAGGCCAGCTCGACCTGCACGCGGCGGTGCATGTAGCCGTACTCGCTCATGAAGGGGCGCAATGCGGCCATCTTGCCGGCATAGCGGCCGTCCAGCGGCGACAGCGCCGTGACGGGGGAAAATTCAACGTGGGTGGGTGCTTGCATGGGGTCGGATTGTAGAAGAGCGCCCCGTCCCATGACTAGAATGCCTTCCATGAGCCAAGCCTGCAGCAGATGAAACTGATCGGAACCCCCACCAGCCCCTTCGTGCGCAAGGCGCGCATCGTGATGGCGGAAAAGAAGCTCGACTTCCAATTCGTCGTCGATCCCTTTGGCACGGCCGACAGCCGCATCGCCGAATTCAACCCGCTCGGCAAGGTGCCCTGTCTGCTGACCGAGAGCGGCGAGGCGATCTACGATTCGAGCGTGATCGTCGAATACCTCGACACGCTATCGCCGGTCGGCCGGCTGATTCCGGCCGCCGGGCGCGAACGCGCTGCCGTCAGAACCCTGGAAGCGCTGGCCGATGGCCTGATGGACGCCGCCGTGCTGATCCGCATGGAAACGCACTGGCCCGGACGCAGCGAGCCGCAGCGCTCGCCAGCCTGGATCGACTACCAGCTGCGCAAGATCGAAGGCGCGCTGGCGGCAATGAACCGAGCGCTCGGCGACAAGTCCTGCTTCCATGGCCGGACCCTGAGCCTGGCCGACATCGCCGTGTGCTGCGCGCTGGACTATCTGGACCTGCGCCAGCCGCAACTCGACTGGCGCCACGACTACCCGGCCCTGCAGCAGCTGCACGAACGTCTGTCGCTGCGGCCCAGCTTCACCGACACGCGACCGCCACAGGCCTGAGCGCGCCCCCCCTGAAATAAAAGGTACCGCGAAGCGCCCCGAAGCGAACAGGGAGGGAGGAGGATGGTTGCCTCGGGATTCCGGCCGGACCGAAAGGCCCGACTGTCTTCGCGGTACTGGGAAACTGTTCGACCAGCCGGCCATCCACCAACTGGTTGACAGTTCGACTCCACCGCCCTCGAAAAAGTTCCCCGGTCGCTGCAGCCGGGACTCAATTCCCGCCCGGACCCTCGACATGGCCCAGCACATGGGTCCACAGCGCGCGCACAGCATCGATGCGCGGCTGCAGCGGCGCCGGATCGACCTGGGTCGGCGCCTCGTCCAGACGGGCGCGATGCTGCAGGTGGCGGAACTCGCGGTAGGCGTCCGCCGCCGCTGATCCCATGCCGGCAGGCAGCAGGCCCGCCGCCTCGGCCCGCCGCAGCAGCGCGATGTTGCCGGCGTTGTCGCACAGCGCGGGCTGCGCCGCCGCCGCCGACAGGACCAGGAACTGCATGATGAACTCGACGTCGATCATGCCGCCCGGGCTGTGCTTGAGGTCGAACAGGCCGGCGCGCACCGGGTTGCCGGCGCGCATGCGCTCGCGCATGGCGCGGATCTCCTGCCTGAGCGCTTCGACATCGCGCGGCGCGGCGATCACGCTCGCGCGCACGGCGTCGAAGCGCTGCGCGAGGTCGGGCGCGCCGAGCACGCAGCGCGCGCGCGTGATCGCCTGGTGTTCCCAGGTCCAGGCGGTGTTGCTGCCGCGCTGCTGCTGGTAGTCGGCATAGGCCTCGAAACTCGTGATCAGCAGGCCCGAGTTGCCGTTGGGGCGCAGCGCGGTGTCGATCTCGTACAGGTCGCCCTCGCCGGTCTTGACCGCGAGCCAGTTGATCAGCTTGCGCACGAAGGCCGAATAGACCTCGGGCGCGCGCTCGTCGTCGTCCTCGTAGACGAACACGATGTCGAGGTCGCTGCCGTAGCCGAGTTCCTTGCCACCGAGCTTGCCGTAGCCGATGATGGCGTGGCGCGGCTGCTCGCGGTGGCGGCTCTTGAGCCGCTGCCAGCACCAGCGCCCGGTCACGCGCAGCACCGCGTCGGCCAGCGCGCTGAGGTCGTCGGCCACCTGCTCGACGCTCAGCACGCCCTCGACATCGCGCGCCAGCGTGCGGAAGGTCTCGGCGTGGTGGGCGCGGCGCAACAGGTCGAGCAGGGCCTCGTCGTCGTCCTCGCCGGTGGCAGCGAGCGAACTGCGGCGCGCTTCGAGTTCGGCCTCGAACTGGACCGGATCGAAGCGCTCCTCGAACAGCTGGCCGCTGGCCAGCTCGTCAATCACCCCCGGGTGCTTGAGCAGGTAGCGCGCCGGCCAGCTGGCCGCGCCCAGCAGGCGCAGCAGCCGCTCGTGGACGGCCGGGCGTTCCTGCAGCAGCGCCAGATAGCTTTCGCGCCGCAGCAGCGGCTCCAGCCAGTCGGCCAGGCGCAGCGCGCCCTGCTCGCTGACCCGCCCTTCCTCCAGCCAGGCCCCGGTGCGCTGCACCAGACGCGCCAGCCGCAGGCGCGCGTCCTCGCGCAAGGCCAGCACGCGCGGATGCTCGCACCATTCGGTGACCTTGGCCGCGAAGCTGGCCGGCAGCTGCGGCAGCACCGACTGCAGGGTCTCGACCCCGTTGCGCTGCGATCCGTTGCAGCCCTTGCAGCCACCGCCGCCCTGGCCGAGCAGGGTGTCGAATTCCTGCGCCACCACCTCGCGGTGGCTGTCGAGCGCGTGCAGGAAGGCGCTGGAATCGGCGTAGCCCATGGTGCGCGCGATCCAGGCCAGGTCGTCGTCGCGCGTCGGCAGGATGTGGGTCTGCTGATCGTCGAGGTACTGGATGCGGTGCTCGACCCGGCGCAGGAACTCGTAGGCTTCGGTCAGCCGCTGCGCGGTCGCCGCCGGCATCAGATTCGCCTGACTGACGCGCTGCAGCGCGACCAGGGTCGGGCGTTTGCGCAGTTCGGGGAACTGGCCACCGCGCACCACCTGCAGCAGCTGGACCGTGAACTCGATCTCGCGGATGCCGCCGCGCGAGAGCTTGACATCGTGCGCGCGCTCGGGCCGCCCGGCCGAGCGCTTGCTGGCATGGTCGCGGATCTGGCGGTGCAAGTCGCGCAGCGACTCGAACACGCTGTAGTCGAGGTAGCGCCGGAACACGAACGGCAACACGACGCCGCGCAGCGCGCTGGCGCTGCGGTCGAGGACGGCCGCTGTCGGCGCGACGACCCGGCTCTTGAGCCAGGCGAAGCGTTCCCACTCCCGACCCTGGACCAGGAAATATTCCTCCAGCGCCTCAAGCGAGACCGCCGCCGGCCCCGAACTGCCGTTGGGGCGCAGCATCAGATCGACCCGGAACACCTGGCCATGCTCGGTGGTGTCACCAAGCAGGGCATAGACGCGCTTGACCGCCTTGGCGAAATACTCGCGGTTGCTCAGGCGGTTGCGCCCGCCCGCGTTGCCGGCGGTCTGGCCGTCCTGGTCATAGACGTAGATCAGGTCGATGTCGCTGGAGACGTTGAGTTCACGCGCGCCGAACTTGCCCATGCCGACGATCCAGAGCGTGGCACGCCGCCACTGCGGCCCTTGCGCGACCGGCACCGAGGCGTCCTGGTACAGCGGCGCGCCGTGGAGTTCGTCGAGTTCGAGCAGGGCCTGGGCCAGTGCCTGGTCGAGCGCGATCTCGGCCAGCTCGGTCACCGCGCCGGTGACCACGGCCAATGGCGCCTCGCATTCGGTGTCGAGCACCGCGAGCCGCTCCAGCACCAGATGGCGCAGCACGCGCAGCGCCGCGCCCAGATCAAGCCCGCGCGCGCGCAGCGCTTCCAGCGTCTGGAGCATGACCGCACGTGAAGGTACGCCGGTGGGCAACAGCGCGAGTTCCTGGTCGTAGCGACGCCGGATGCGCTGCACGAAACGCGACTGCTGCGCCGCCTCCTGGTGTTTTACTTCCAGCAGCGAGCGGGAATCCACCTCTGCCGTGTCTGTGACCATCATAATTTCGAGCGTATGAATTCAGAACCGGCCGCCCCCTCACGCATCCTCCGAACCGTGGCGGGATTGGCGCGCGCACTGCTCTGGCTGATGCTCGCGGGCTGGAGCCTGTTTGCGCTCAGCTGGGGCGTGCTTCACTTTTTGATTGTGCCCCGAATCGGGGATTGGCGCCCGGAGCTGGAAAAAACGGCCTCCCACCTGCTCGGAATCGAGGTCCGCATCGGCGCGCTGCAGGCCGAATCGACCAGCGCGATTCCGACCGTGACGCTGGTGGACGTGCGTCTGCTCGATGCCAGCGGCCGCGAGGCGCTGCGCCTGCCCCGGGTGCTGGGCGCGCTGTCGGTGCGGTCTCTGCTGAGCCTGGGCTTCGAACAGCTGGTGATCGACGCGCCGGTGCTGGAGCTGCGCCGCGACGCCAACGGCCGGATCACGGTCGCCGGCATCCCGGTGACGGCCGGCTCAGGACCGAGCGAGGCCGCCAACTGGTTCTTCTCGCAGCGGGAATTCATGCTGCGGCGCGGCGTCGTGCGCTGGAGCGACGAGCAGCGGCCGCAGGCGCCGCCGCTGGAGCTGCGCGATGTCGAGCTGCTGCTGCGCAACCCTGGCCACCAGCACCAGCTGCGGCTCGACGCGACCCCACCGGTCGAGTGGGGCCAGCGCTTCAGCCTGCGCGGGCGCTTCCGCCACCCGCTGCTGTCGCTGCACGGCGCCGGACAGTGGCAGAGCTGGAGCGGCCAGCTCTACGGGGAATTCGCTGCGCTGGAGCTGCAGCCGCTGCGGCGCTACCTCGACGCGGACGCGCTGCAGGCGCTGGAACTGCAACAAGGCCGGGGCGGGCTGCGGCTGTGGGCCGACTGGCGGCGCGGGCAATGGACCAGCCTGACCGCCGACCTGGCGTTGCGCCAGCTCGCGCTGCGCCTCGGGCCGGAACTGGAACCCCTGGCGTTGCGGCAGCTGGGCGGCCGGATTGAACTGCAGCGCAATGACAACACGCTCGAAATCGCGACCCATGATCTGGCGTTCCGGACCGGGCCAGGCACGGTCTGGCCCGGCGGCAATCTGCGCTATCGCCAGACCCAGGGTCGCAGCGGCGAAATCGAGGCGGTGCAGCTGCAGGGCGACCGGCTCGACCTGCGCGCGCTGCGCCAGCTCGCCCAGCACCTGCCATTGCCACCTGAGGGCCAGGACTGGCTGCAGCGGCTGGAGCCGTCCGGGCTGTTCGAGCGCCTGGACCTGCAGTGGCGCGCCAGCAACAAGCTGGCCCAGAGCCTGTGGCAGGCCAAGGGCCGGATCAGCGGGCTCGAACTCAAGCCCGGACCGGATGATGGCGACGGCATCGGCCGCCCCGGCCTGCAGGGCCTGACCATGGATTTCGATGCCAGCCAGGCCGGCGGGCAGGCGATGCTGCAGCTGGACCACGGCCGGCTCGATTTCCCCGGCGTGTTCGAGCAGCCGAGGCTGGATTTCGACGAGCTGCAGGCGGAACTGCGCTGGCGCGTCGAGGATCAGCGCATCGAGGTCGATGTGCCACAGCTGAAGTTCGCGAATGCCGACGCACGCGGCCACGCCCGGGGCCGCTGGCAGACCAGCGACCCGGCCCGCAACGGATCGGGAGGACGCTTTCCGGGCCGGCTCGAACTCGACGCCACGCTCGATCGCGCCGACGGCGCGCGCGTGCACCGCTACCTGCCGCTGGGCGTGGCGGCCTCGGCACGGCATTACGTGCGCGATGCGGTCGCGCGCGGCCGAGCCAGCGACGCCCAGTTCCGGCTGCGCGGCGATCTGTCGGATTTTCCGTTCGAAAAGCCCGGCAGCGGCGAATTCAGCGTGCGCGCCCGGCTCAATGGCGTGGATTACAGCTATGTCCCCGCGCGCGCCGGCGACGGGAGTCCCGGCTGGCCCGCGCTGCAGCAGGTCGAGGCCGAGCTGCAGATCGACCGCGTGGGCCTCCTGATCACGCATGGCAAGGGCCAGTTGGCGCAGGCACCGCAACTGCGCGCGAGCCAGGTCGAGGCGCGCATCGACAACTTCACGCGCGACCCGCTGCTGCAGCTGCAGGCCCATGTCGATGGCCCGGCCTCCGATGCGCTGACCTTCGTGAACCGCTCGCCGCTGCTCGGCATCACCGGCCACGCGCTGGAGCAGGCACATATCGACGGCAAGACCCAGGTCCAGTTCCAGCTCAGGCTGCCCTTGCTGCGGCTCGAAGCGGTCAAGGTCGAGGGTCAGGTCCAGTTCGGTGGCAACGACCTGCGGATCACGCCCGGGACCCCGGCCTTGCTCGGCACCAGCGGCCAGCTGCGCTTCAGCGACAAGGGCTTCCAGGTGCCGCAGGCCAAGGCCAGGCTGCTCGGCGGCGAGATCGCCTTCCAGGGTGGGATGAACGTGGTGGGTGGCGAGCCCGTGATCCAGTTCAAGGGCCAGGGCAACCTGAGCGCCGAGGGCCTGCGCCAGTCACGTGAACTCGGCGTGACCGCCATGCTCGGACAACTGAGCAGCGGCGGCACCAGCTACCAGGCCCAGCTCGAATTCCGTGGCCCGGCCGTCGGGGTGCTGGTCAGCTCCAGCCTGCAGGGCCTGGAGCTGCGCCTGCCGGGGCCGCTGGGCAAGCCTGCCGCCACCGCCCTGCCGCTGCGCTACGAGGCCAGGATCCAGCCCGGTAACGGTAGCAGTGGCGGCAACGGCTGGCGCGATCTGCTGAGCCTGGACCTGGGCGCCGGGCCGCAGCCGCTGGTCAGCGCCCGCTACGAACGCCAGCACGACAACGCCGGCACCCATGTGCTGCGCGGTGCGCTGGCGCTGAATGCCGAACGACCCGCCCTGCCGGCCCAGGGCGTGAGCGCCAAGGCGGAACTCGACGAACTGGTGCTCGACGCCTGGCAGCAGGCCGTCGCTGGCCTGGACGCGCTACCCGCTGACGTCAGTCAAAATGATCCGGCACACATGCCGACGGACACCCGCCAATACTGGCCGACCGCCGTGGCGCTGCGCGCGCGCCGCATCGAACACGAAAGCCGCAGCTTCCATGACGTGCGGCTCGACGGTGCGCGCGAGCAGGAGCGCTGGCGCGCGACGATCGAGGCGCGCGAGATCAGGGGGCAGCTCGACTACACCCCGGCCGGCGAGGCGTCGCCAGGCCGCATCTTCGCCAAGCTCGACCGCCTGAGCCTGCAGCCCGGCGCCGCCAGCGAGGTCGAGAACCTGCTACAGCACGCGCCGACACGGATGCCGGCGCTCGACATCACGGTGCAGGAGCTGGAACTCGGCGCGCGCAAGCTCGGCCGGCTCGAAATCGAGGCCATCAACCGGGTACAGAGCTTGGCGCTGCGCGAGGTCAGCCACGAATGGCGGCTCAACAAGCTGAACCTGACCGTGCCCGAGGCCCAGCTGCATGCCTCGGGCAACTGGGCCTTCCCACGTGCCGCCAGCGCGCCGATGTCGGAATCGGCGCGGCGCACCGCGCTGCAGCTGCGGCTGGACATCACGGACGCGGGCGCTCTGCTCGGGCGTCTCGGCATGCCGGGCGTGGTGCGCGGCGGCAAGGGCTCGATCGAGGGCGGCATCGCCTGGCTCGGCTCGCCGCTGGCGCTGCACTACCCGAGCCTGGACGGCGACCTCACGCTCGACCTGGAACGCGGCCAGTTCCTGCAGGCGGAACCGGGACTGGCCAAGCTGCTCGGCGTGCTGAGCCTGCAGGCGCTGCCGCGCCGCCTGACGCTCGACTTCCGCGACATCTTCAGCGCCGGCTTCGCCTTCGATTCCGTGCGCGGCGATGCCAGGATCGCGCATGGCGTGATCAGCAGCCACAACCTGCAGATGAAGGGCGTCAACGCCGCCGTGCTGCTCGACGGATCGGCCGACATCGCGCGCGAGACCCAGGACATCACGGCGGTCGTGATTCCCGAACTCAATGCCGGCACCGCCTCGCTGATCGCCAGCTTCGCGCATCCGGTCGTGGGACTCGGCAGCCTGCTGGCCCAATACCTCCTCGGCAAGCCGCTGCAGGAGGCCGTGACGCAGCAGTTTCACGTCAGCGGCTCCTGGGCCGATCCTAAAGTGGAAAAAATCCCCCGTTCTGCGGTTAATCTCAGGGACAAGCAACAAGGAGGCCCCCCATGAAAATCGCTGCGATCCAGATGGTGTCCGAGATCAGCGTCGATCACAACCTGACCCAGGCGCATCAATTGCTCGACCAGGCCGCCGCCGCCGGCGCCGAACTCGCGGTACTGCCCGAGTATTTCTGCTTCATGGGCCGCAGCGACCGCGACAAGCTGCTGCTGGCCGAGACGCCCGGCCTGGGCACGATGCAGGACTTCCTGTCCGACACCGCGCGCGAGCTGGGACTGTGGATCGTCGGCGGCACGATTCCGATGAGCACCGAGGACCCGGAACGCGCGGCCAACGCCTCGCTGGTCTACGACCCCAAAGGCAGGCTTGCCGCGCGCTACGACAAGATCCACCTGTTCCGCTACGACAACGGGCGCGAGCGCTACGACGAATCGGCCGCGCTGGTCGCCGGCGAGAAGCCGACCAGCTTCCCGCTGCGCGACCATGGCGGCCAGGACTGGCGCATCGGACTGAGCGTATGCTACGACCTGCGCTTTCCCGAGCTGTACCGCCAGCTGGCGGCCGACATCCTGGTCGTGCCGTCGGCCTTCACCTACACCACCGGCCAGGCCCACTGGGAAGTCCTGCTGCGCGCGCGCGCGATCGAGAACCAGGCCTTCGTGATCGCGAGCGCCCAGGGCGGCCTGCACGAGAACGGCCGCCAGACCTGGGGCCAGACGATGGTGGTCGATCCCTGGGGCCAGGTGCTGGGCCAGCATGCCAACGGCCCGGGCCTGGTGGTGTGCGAACTCGAACCCGAGAAGCTGGCTTCGGTGCGCCAGCAACTGCCGGCGCTGCAACACCGCCGGCTCTGAACGGGCATCAGCGGCGACCGGAACTGTCTCGTTTTGCCCGCTTCAGTTCCTCGGGCAGCTCGCCCTTGCGCCGGCCCGAGAACATGGTCCACCAGATGATGAACAACAGCAACAACAGCGCGCCGAGCGCTTCGAGCAACAACAAGATCATGGCGAGTCCGGGTTGGCGCCCGCGCCTCGATTGGCGCAGTGCTGGTCTGACCGCCATTGTAGGAATGCTGGCCGCGTGCAGCACGGTCGAGCCGCCACGCCGCGCCGACAGTCCGGTGCCCATGGCGCGCCCGGCCGACACCGGCCCACGGACTGCAGCGGTCACGCCGGAGCGTTCAGCCGCCTGGCAGTGGGCCGACAGCCAGCCGCTGCCGGGTCCGCTGACGCGCGGCAAGAGCGTCTGGACCCCGGCGCGCTGGAGCGAATTGCCCGGCTGGGGCTACGACGAGCTGCACGAGGCCTGGAACGCCTGGCTGCGCAGCTGCGAGCGGCCGGCGCCGGGCTTTGCCGGCATCTGCGCCGAGGTGCGCCAGCTCACGCTCGGCAGTGCGCAGGAACAGCACGACTGGCTGATGCGCCGCCTGCAGCCCTACCGCCTGAGTACACCCGCAGGCGAAGGCAAGGGCCTGCTGACCGGCTATTACGAGCCGATGATGAACGCCAGCCGCACGCCCAGCGCCGCCTTCGCGGTGCCGCTGCACCGCCCGCCGCCGTCCTTCAGGGCTGGTGCGATCTGGTACAGCCGCCAGGACATCGCGACCCAGCCGCAGGCGCAGGCGGCGCTCAGGGGCCAGGAGATCGCCTGGCTGGCCGATCCGGTCGATGCCCTGATGCTGCAGATCCAGGGCTCCGGCCGGCTCCACATCAGCGAGCCCGACGGCAGCCAGCGCCTGGTGCGCCTGGCCTACGCCGGCAACAACGGCCACCCGTACCAGAGCGTGGCGCGCTGGCTGCTCGACCGCAAGCTGATCAGCAGCGGCAGCTGGGAGGCGATCCGCGCCTGGGCGCAGCAGAACCCGGGCCGGGTCCAGGAGATGCTTGCGGCCAACCCGCGCTACGTCTTCTTCCGCGAGGAGCCGCTGAGCGACCTGGACGCCCGCTTCGGGCCGCGCGGCGCCCAGGGCGTGGCGCTGACGCCGGGCCGCTCGATCGCGGTCGATCGCGACAGCATTCCCTACGGCACGCCGGTCTGGCTGCGCTCGGCCGGCCCGGCGGCCCAGTTCGAGAAGCTGGTACTGGCGCAGGACACCGGCAGCGCGATCATCGGCGCGGTGCGCGCCGACTACTTCACCGGCTGGGGCGACGAGGCCTACACTCTGGCGGCGGGCCTCAAGCAGCCGCTCGAACTGTGGGCGCTGTGGCCGCGCGGCCAGTAACGGACGGCCAGGAGAACACCATGCGCATAGGCGTGCTGACCGGCGGCGGCGACTGCCCCGGACTCAACGCGGTGATCCGCGCGGTCACCAAGTCGCTGCTGCGCCAGTGCGGCGCCGAGGTGATCGGGATCGAGGACGGCTTCGCCGGCCTGATGGGCGAGCGGCCGCGCTGGCGCCCGCTCGACTGGGACAGCGTGAGCGGCATCCTGATGCAGGGCGGCACCGTGCTCGGCACCAGCAACAAGGCCAATCCGCTGCGCGATGCCGCGACCACCGCGCGCGCGCTGGCCCACCTGGACACGCTCGGGCTCGACGCGCTGGTCGCGATCGGCGGCGACGGCACGATGGAGATCGCCCACGGCCTGAGCCTGCACGGCCTGCGCGTGGTCGGCGTGCCCAAGACCATAGACAACGACATCGTCGGCTGCGAGCGCAGCTTCGGCTTCGACACCGCAGTGGCGACCGTGACCGAGGCGCTCGAACGCATCCAGACCACCGGCCAGAGCCACAGCCGGGTCATGATCGTCGAGACTATGGGCCGCTACGCGGGCTGGATCGCGCTGGAGGCCGGCCTGGCCGGCGCCGCCGACGTGATCCTGCTGCCCGAGATCGACTATTCGATCGAGGCCGTCGCGGCGGTCTGCCGCGCGCGCGAGCAGCGCCAGCGCTACACCGTGATCTGCATCGGCGAGGGCGCCAAGGCGCGCGGCGGCGAGCTGACCGTGCTGCGGCGCCAGGAGGACAGCCACGATCCGATCCGCCTCGGCGGCGTCGCCCAGGTGCTGCGCGAGCAGCTGCAGCCGCTGCTGGCCAGCGAAGTGCGCGCGACCGTGCTCGGTCATGTGCAGCGCGGCGGCGCGCCGACACCGTTCGACCGCGTGCTCGCGACCCAGTTCGGCAACCAGGCCGCCCAGCTCGTGATGCAGGGCGAGTTCAACCGCATGGTGACGCTCAACGGCGACCGGCCCGGCAGCGTGGCGCTGGCCGAGGTCGCGCACCAGAGCCGCCCGGTGCCACCTGACCACCCGCTGCTGCGCACCGCGCGCCAGATCGGGGTCTCGCTCGGCGAGCCGTGAGGCTCGCGGCGGCGCTCAGTCGTCGGCCAGCAGCCCGCCATCGATGATCCGGACCCGCGCGCCGACCGCCAGCTCGGGATCGCGCTCCAGCGTCACGGACTGGACGCCGCCGCTGCCCAGGCGCACCGTCACCTCGTAGCGCCGGCCGGCTGCCGGCCTGCGTTCGCCCTCGCGGCTGACATAGGCGCCGGAACCGAGCACCCCGGCGAGCTTGCTGCCCGAGCCTTCGCCGATCTGGCTGCCGAGCACCGCGCCCGACAGGCCCCCGGCAACCAGAGCGGGATAGCCGGAGCGGGCTTCGACCTCGACCAGCTGGACCGACTGGACCACGCCGCAGGCGGCGCAATCGTGACGCGACGCTGGCGCAGGCAAGGGCTTCGCGGGCGCAGCCGCCAGCGTGGCGCTGCCGCTGACAGTCCGGCCACCGACACGCAGCCGGGCGCGGACCTGACTGGCCGCGCTGATGAGGTCGCCGGGCCGCACGGTATAGCGGCCGAGGTATTCGCCCGGGCGCTGCTCGGTCAGCACGATGGTGCGGCCACTGCCGGCCAGCATCAGGCTGGCGCGACCGCCCGGCGTGCCACGCAGCGTGAACTCGATCCCGGTGCCCGGATCGAGCCGGGGCTGGACCTGTGCGCCCAGCGACTGGATCAGCGGCGCGGGCTCGGTCCGGCCGTCAGAAATGACCAGGACCAGCCCGGCCGATCCGAGCAGCAACGCAGACAGCAGGCGGCGAGCAGGCATGGCATCCACCTCGGGCGCAGCGCAATCACGAAATATGCGTCACAGACATCGCGCCGCTGTGGTCACCATAACACCGGCCACAGCGGCGGACAAGCGCGGATCGGCCCCGACAGCGGCAAATGCTCAGGCGCGGTCGGGCAGGCGCTCGAAGGTCTCCAGCGCCAGGCAGAGATCGGCCCAGGACTTGGCCTTCTCGGCCGGGCTGCGCAGCAGGTAGGCCGGGTGGTAGGTCACGATCAGCGGCAGCGTGCGTCCGTCCAGGTGGACCGTGTGGACCAGCCCGCGCAGCTTGCCCAGCGGCAGCTGGCGCAGCGTCTCGGGGTTGAAGGCCGGGCTGTGCGCCAGCAGCGTGTGGGCCGCGAAGCGCCCCATCGCGAGGATGATGCGCGGCTGCAGCAGCTCGACCTGGCGCAGCAGATAGGGTTCGCACTGCGCGATCTCGACCGGGTCCGGGTTGCGGTTGTGCGGCGGGCGGCACTTGATCACGTTGGCGATGTAGACCTTGCGCTGGCGCGACAGATCCATCGCGGCCAGCATGCGGTCGAGCAGCTGACCGGCACGGCCGACGAAGGGCAGGCCCTGGCGGTCCTCCTCCTCGCCCGGCGCCTCGCCGACGACCAGCCAGTCGGGCGCGGGGTCGCCCATGCCGGGCACGGCGTGGCGGCGCCGCGCACCGAGATCACAGGCCTGGCAGGAGCGGATTGCGGCGTCGAGCGCCACGCGGTCGCCGGCCTCGGCCGGCACCAGCGGCACCACGGTGGCTGGCGGGCGCTGGCTTGCGGCGGGCATGGGCATGACGGGCGGCGGCACCGGACGCGGTGGCCTGGCGACGGGCACGGACGGCG
>Ga0228698_1000323_pt1 | contig 40515 bp, 61 predicted proteins | sample McNCre117_Aug_MG_FD_178015 | JGI IMG/M metagenome (GOLD analysis project Ga0228698, IMG submission 178015) | Freshwater microbial communities from McNutts Creek, Athens, Georgia, United States - 1-17_Aug_MG | ecosystem: Environmental > Aquatic > Freshwater > Creek | place: USA: Georgia... | reverse complement strand
TGGCGCCCGAGACGTAGGCGCCCGAGAGGTTGGCGCACGAGAGGTAGGCGCACGAGAGGTTGGCGCACGAGAGGTTGGCGCCCGAGAGGTTGGCGCACGAGAGGTTGGCGCACGAGAGGTTGGCGCCCGAGAGGTTGGCGCACGAGAGGTAGGCGCACGAGAGGTTGGCGCCCGAGAGGTTGGCGCGCGACCTCACCGCCGCTTCTAGCGCATCCCGCGTTGCCAGCCCAGACGCTTGGCGCTCCACCGTGGTCTCGTGCGTGTACAGCACGGCATCGGTCCAGCGGTTGCGAATCGTGATCGTCGGCACTCTGCATCTCCCCGACCCGCCCCCGCCGATGTGGTGGGTGTTGCGAGCCGATGGGATGTATTCTGGTCCCATAAACGGGATCGCGCAAGTCCCAAAAGTGGGATTTTTTGGGCGTAGGTAAAAACACCTAGCGTTGCGCCAGGTGCGCTAGCGTTTGCCGGCCGTCAACTTCAAGGCGGCACGCAGGGCGCGGAGTGCTTCCCTTTCCTCTGGGGGCACCAGCAGTTCCCACACCTCTAGCCCGAAAGCTTCGGCGAGGGGCTGCAACTCGTCCACCCCGGCAGACACCGCAGCGCGGCGCCACCGATCCAGCGTCCCATTAGAGATACCCGTCGCCTTGGTGAGCTTCGGGAGCCGATCTAGGTCGGCCCGCTGTTGCATGAGAGCGATCAAGTTAGCGGCCACGATGTCTCGTGGTCGCATGGCGCGATGGTGCCGGAACAAGAATCCCGTTCGGGGGACTTGTGTTATCCCGTAAGTGGGATTACAGTCGCTGACCATGGCGCAACCGATCCTTTCCATCATCCGCGAACGCCTGAAGGCGGCCGGGGCTTCTCAGTGGCCCGGCATCGCGGAATCAGCGAGCGCAGCGGCTGGCCTTGTGGGCGACCGGCGCATCACATCTCACTCGCTGCGAAAGCTGGCGTATGGGGACCGTGACAACCCCGGAATGCAGCACGTCCAAGCGCTGTGCGACCACTTCGGCATCACTGCCGTGGTGGAGGCATCCAAGGGCGGGCGCAAGGCGAGGGCCGCAGCATGAGCGCCAAGAAGAAGACAACGACCGAGGCCGAACTGCGCGAGTGGCGCAAGCAAGGGCTGTCGTACAAGCAGATTTCCGAGAAGTTGGGCCGGTCCATGAATGCCGTCGCTTGCGCGATGACCATCCTTGGCATCAACGGCACGAAGGACGACAAGGGCGCCGCACTCGACGAGCGGGCTCCGCTGTACTACGAGCGCTTGAAGGCCGGCTTCAACACGAAGCAGATCGGCGACGAGTTCGGCATGCACCGGATGACCGTCGTGCTTGCGCTGAAGCGTTCGGGTTTCCCGACCTCGCACATGGAAGTGCTTCAGCGCATGGCCGCAGAAGCCGCTCACGTCACCACCCCCGAGGGGGTGCAGGCATGAGCGCCGAGACCCGCATCACATCCGTGACCGTCGTCCCCGCTGGCGAGCCCCTGTGGTCCGAAATGGCCACCGTCGTCTCGATTGCAGACGAGGGCGGCGATGAGTTCGTAGCCGTCATGCAGTCGCAGGCCAAGGGTGAGCAGACCATCAACATCGACCCGAGCGAGTGGCCCCACATCCGCGCGGCCATCGACCGAATGATGGCCGAGTGCAGGACGTTTGGCGCCGAAGTTCCGGGGGATTGAATGCACCGCACCTACCGCCTTGCGTTCATGCCTCGAAGCCGCCTCGCCATCGTGCGACACCGCCCGATGCGCTCCATCCCGGGCCGCCGTGAGCGCACCCATGCCTCGGCGTGGCACTACCGGCAGCTCATGGACGGCCTCGCGCTGATGGCCCAGGCCGAGCGCATCGCCGCTGACGTGGCGCTGGCAATGGTCGAGCCGGGCGGGAGTGCGTGAAGTGGACATGCCCTCATCGTGGACCCGGCTGGCCGCTTACACCGTGAGCATGGGCAAGCGAATTCCCTACATCGGTTGATGGAGATTCGTACAGTGCCTAACCCGATTCCTTTGCGGTATCGACTCCTCGAACTGGCTCGCCGCCCCGGTGGCATCACGTCAGCCGAAGCCCAAGCCGAGACCGGCGCCTGCGGCAATGCCGTCTATGACGCCCTTGGCGGATTGCGCCGCACGGGGCAGGTGTTCGGTGTGCGGCTGGCGACCTGCAACGCCATGCGCATCTTCGGCAATCGGGTCGAGGCCGAGGAGTTCAGCGTCAAGGTGGACGCCGAACGCGCGGCGATGCTGGCGGCAAACGTGAGCCGCCGCGCGGAGTCGAATGCCCGGTACGAGCAGAAGCGCGCCGAGAGGAAGAAGGCAAAACGAGCCGCGTTGCTCGAAGTGGCGAAGTCGAAGCTAGGGGTTGCTGCGCCCGTGGACACATCGCGCGCCATCAAGGCCATGCAACCCCAGGGCGCGGTGGATCTGAGCCATGCGCGCATCACCATGTGCCCGAGCGGACGGGACATGCGCTTCACCGCCGACCCCGCGACGACGCCGAGCATCTTCCGCGCGCTGCCGCTGGGCGCGACGCTGGCGGGAGCGCGAGCATGAGCAGCTACACCCACAAGCTGGCAGACCCGCCAGCCACCGAGCACCGCAGCCCGTGGGACACCATCGGCGATGCTCTCAAAGCCTTGCGCTCACAGCCCAACATCACCCGCGTGGAACTGGGCGAGGCCATCGGCGCGCACAGGTCGGGAAGCAGGACGGTCACCGGCCTGTGGCGCTGGCTGATCGACAACGGATTCGCGGTCGAGAGCGGGACGCGGCTGATCAAGCGCGGGAACCTACCCATCATCGCCGTGGAGACGATCTCGGTGGCGCCAGCCTGGGCCGCGCATAGGCCGGCGAATCCGCCTGCATTCGTGATCGAGCGCGGGTATCTGGATGCGGTGCAGGGCATCGTCAGGCCGGGGAATTGGCGCCGGGTCGAGATGGCGGGCGGGAAGGGTGGGGCGGCGTGAGCTACAGCGACTACATCACGCGCAAGCTGACGCGCATCCCGCCGACCGGCATCGCGTCTTCGGTGACGCTGCCACCCTCCTTGTTCCCGCACCAGCAGGCGCTGACCGCGTGGGCCATCAAGCGCGGCCGGGCGGCGATCTTCGCCGACACGGGCCTCGGCAAGAGCCGGATGCAGCTGGCGTGGGCCGATGCCGTCGTGCGCCACACCGGCAAGCCGGCGCTGATCCTGGCGCCGCTGGCGGTGGCTTCGCAGACGGCCGGCGAGGGCGCCGAGTTGGGCCTGCAGGTCAACGTGTGCCGCGACGGCGCAGAGGTCGGCCCTGGGATCAACATCACGAACTATGACCGGATGCACCGCTTCGACGCGAGTGCATTCGGGGCGGTGGTGCTGGACGAGTCGAGCATCATCAAGCACCACGACGCGCGGACGTTCGGCCAGTTGACCGAGGCGTTCCGAGATACCCCGTTCAAGCTCTGCGCGACCGCCACGCCGGCCCCGAACGACTGGACCGAGCTGGGCACGCATGCCGAATTCCTGGGCGCGTGCACCCGCCAGGAGATGTTGGCCGAGTTCTTCACGCACGACGGCGGCGACACCAGCGTCTGGCGGCTGAAGGGCCATGCTCGGCAACTGTTCTGGCGCTGGGTGTGCACCTGGGGCGCGCTGATCCGCAGGCCGTCCGATCTGGGGTTCGACGGCGCCGCCTATGCGCTGCCGCCGCTGCACCTGCACCAGCACACAGTCGAGACGGACATGCCGACGAACGGCATGCTTTTCGCGATGGAGGCGCAGACGCTGAGCGAGCGCCGGGACGCGCGGCGCGCCAGCATGGCCGATCGCGTGGCCGAGTGTGCGTCGATCGTCAACGCGGATCGGCAACCGTGGGTTGTCTGGTGCGACCTGAACGCGGAGGGTGACGCACTCACGAAGGCCATCGACGGCGCTGTGCAGATCGCGGGCGCTGACGACCCGGACGTGAAGACGCAGCGGCTGGAAGACTTCGCGGCCGGGCGCATTCGCGTGCTGGTCAGCAAGCCGTCGATCTGCGGCTTCGGCCTGAACTGGCAGCACGCCGCCCGCATGGCGTTCGTCGGTGTGACCGACAGCTACGAGGCGTACTACCAGGCCGTGCGCCGCTGCTGGCGCTTTGGCCAGAAGCGCGACGTGCACGTCCACATTTTCACCAGCACGGCCGAGGGCGCCGTGGTGGCGAACCTGAAGCGCAAGGAGCGCGACGCAGTGGCGATGGCCGAGAGCCTGAGCGCCGAGACGCGCGATGCCGTTATGGCCGAAGTGACGGGCACCACGCGCACCACCAACACCTATGAGGCCGGCCAGCGCGTGGCCGTGCCCGCATTCCTGAAGGAAGCCGCATGAACTGCCTCGATCAAGTCATCACCGACAAGTACGCGATCTACCACGGCGACTGCGTGGAAGTGCTGCGCGGGTTGCCGGATCAGTCGGTGGGCTACTCGATTTTCAGCCCGCCCTTCGCGTCGCTGTACACCTACTCCAACAGCCCGCGCGACATGGGCAACGTGCGCGACGACGCGGAGTTTTTCGAGCACTTTGACTACCTCATCGCCGAACTGCGCCGCGTCATTAAGCCGGGCCGCAACATCAGCTTCCACTGCATGGACATGCCGGCCAGCAAGGAGCGAGACGGGTACATCGGCCTGAAGGACTTCCCGGGCGACTTGCTGCGGGCATTCCAGCGGCACGGGTTCATCTTCCACGCCAAGGCCACGATCTGGAAAGACCCCGTGACCGCGATGCAGCGTACCAAGGCCCTGGGCCTGCTGCACAAGAGCGTGCGCGAGAACGCCGCCATGTGCCGGCAGGGCATCCCGGACTACCTCATCACCGTCCGGGCGCCAGGCGAGTGCGAGCGGGTGACGCACGGCTCCGAGTACCCGGTGGACCTGTGGCAGAAGGTGGCCAGCCCGGTGTGGATGGACATCAACCCGTCCGACACCCTTCAGTACATGAGCGCCCGCGAGCACGACGACGAGCGCCACATCTGCCCGCTGCAGCTGGACGTGATCCGCCGCGGGATCATGCTGTGGACGAACCCGGGCGACATCGTGCTGAGCCCGTTCATGGGCATCGGCAGCGAGGGCTACGTCTCGGTGCAGATGGGCCGCAGGTTCGTCGGCGCGGAGTTGAAGGCGAGCTACTTCGCTCAGTCGCGCGAGAACTTGGCGGGCGCTGTCGCGAAGACGGTGGATCTGTTCGCCGAGGCCGCATGAACACCACCAGGCCGACGGCGGGCACACGATGAAGCGCCCTGCATCGCAGTACTACTGGGGCGACTGGCGCCGCGACACCGCGCTGCAGGCGTGCTCGATCGCCGCTCGCGGTCTGTGGCACGAGATGAACTGCCTCATGCACGACTGCGAGCCATACGGCCACCTGATGGTCGGCGCGGCGCCGATGCGGCCGGCACAGCTGGCGCGCCTTGTCGGCATCACGCCGAAGGAATGCGCAGCGCTGGTGGCCGAGTTGGAAGCGGCCGGCATCTTCTCCAGGGCCAACAGCGGCGCCATCTTCAGCCGCCGGATGGTGCGCGACGAAGACATCCGTGAGCGCCGCGCGAACGGCGGCCACGCCGGCGCAGCGCACGGCGCGAAGGGTGCCGCGCACGGCGCGAAGGGGGGGAGACCAAAGGCAGGCGAGGGGGGTGAAAAAACCCCCCTTCCACCCGACAAACAACCCCCCCCTGCATTTGCATCTGCATCTGCAATACCTTCTATCCAGGTCGGTGCTGACTCCACCACCGTTGGCGCTGGCGGCGATCTTCCAACCGACCCGCCCGGAAGCCCGGGGGGCGAAGACCCGCCGCCGGATCGCGACGACCCGCCGCCCCCGTCGCCGTCCGTCGCCGGCCGGGCCTGCCTGCTGTGCCGGGGGGCCAACGTCCACGACGTGAACCCGTCTCACCCCGACCTGCTGCGGCTGCTGGACGCCGGCGTGACCCCGGAGGACATCGGCGACACGGCGGCCGAGATCGTGAAGGCCGGCAAGCCGGCGCGGTTTGCCTACGTGCTCCGCACCGTCGAGAGCCGGCGCAGAGAGGCCGCACAGCGCGGCGCCGTGCCGGCGGCATCGCCAGCCGCCACCGTTCCCGGCGAGCCGACTGCCGCCTACGTTGCCCGGCAGCGCGCCGAGGCCGAGAAGCGGGCCGCCGAAGACTCCGGCCGCCAGACGCCCGAGTCGATCGCCATCCGCCGAGAAGCCGCCGCGAAGTTGCGCGAGGTCACGGCCAGCCTGACGAGGACCGCATGAGCCGATCCGAACACATGCCGCCGCACGGTGTGCCGCCGCAGATTGCGGCTTCCGCATCGCTGCTGCCGTGCCGCAAGTGCGGCTACGACACGCCGCACCCCACGCTGTCCGCGCTCGGCGGGCAGTGCAGGCAGTGCCACGACGACTGGTGCCGCGAGGGGCATCCGTGGCCCGCAAAACTGCCGCCCGTGCCGCGCGAAGTGCCGGCGGGCCGCGTCTGGGCCTGGGCGCTGTGGCATCGGGAGCAGGCCGGCGAAGACCTGTCGCCGGTTCAGCGCGCCGCGTGGCGTGCCGTTCGGCGCGAGCGCCCGCAAACCGTCGACGAGGTGCCAGCGTGACCGCGATGAGCTGCATGGGTGGCTGGTGCCGCATGCGCGATCGGTGCGGGCTGTACGCACCGGGTTCGCACGATGCCGACCCGGCCGAACGGCTGTGCCGGCCGGGCAAGGACGATCCGGAACGCGCGCGGGCATCGACGACCGACAACCAGTGCACCCGCTGCGGCAAGGCCGGCCACCGCGCCAGCCAGTGCACACAGCCGGTGGCGCAGCGCGAAGGAGCCGCAGCATGATCGTCCTGGCCATCGACATCGGCCTCACCGGCGCACTGGCTGCTGTGGACAGCCGCGGCGCGGCCCGGGTGCGCGACCTGCCGTTGACGGCAGACGGCGAGCCCGTGAAGCGCAAGGCGAAGGCCAGGGGCGAGAAGCCCACGATCACGCAGCCGATGCGCATCGACGGCCGCGCGCTTCTCTACGCCATGCGCGAGTTCGTGCCCGCCGGCGAGTCGGCCATCGTGGTGATCGAGGACGTCAAGCCGCGCCCCATGGGCAACGGCGGCGCCCACGGCAACACCATGCACAGCCAGGGCAGCCTGATGCGCTCGCGCGGGATCGTCGAGGCCGTCGTCGACATCAGCCGGCTGACGCTCCACGCCGTGCAGCCGCAGGCCTGGCAGAAGCACTTCGGCATGGACAAGCTGAAGCGCGCCGCCGACGAGAACCCGGCCCAATTCGTCAGCCGCAAGAAGGCGCACGCCCGTGGGCTGGCCATCGAGCGCTTCCCGGCGCTGGCCGAGCAGCTGCGGCTGGTGAAGCACCACAACCGCTCCGACGCCCTGCTGCTGGCGGTGTTCGGGCAGGCGGAGTTCGCATGACCGCGTGGAGCGAGGGCAAGATCGCGCGCGCCATCGCGCTGCAGACGCTGGCCAAGAAGTGCGTCGTGCTGGTGGACCGCTGCAACTGGACCGGCCACGAATGCGACGTGCTGGCGGTGACGCGCGACCTGCGCATCATCGACGTCGAGGTCAAGATCAGCCGCGCCGACTTCAAGGCCGACGCCAAGAAGGACAAGTGGTGGCACCGACGGTTCGCAGGAATGACCGAGCGCCGGCCCGTCTTCAACAGCGCCGGACTGCTGACGCACGAGGTGCAGGACGCCATCTACGACGCCACCCATCGGCCGTGGCCGCCGAAAGTCTGGAAGCACTACGTGGCCATGCCGCTGGACCTGTGGCGAGACGGGCTGATGGAGTTCATGCCGTCGCCGGCCTCTGGGCTGCTGTTGCTGAGCGAGCAGCGCAGCAGCCAGACGCCGATCGCCGTGCACTGCGAGCGCCGCGCGACGCCCAACAAGGACGCCGCGCGCCTGACGCCAGCGCAGGCCATCGACATCGCGCGGCTGGCCAACCTGCGGATGTGGGATGCCTACCGGGCCGCGGGTCAGCTGGAGGCATCGCCTTGACCGTGACCCTCGTCCCTCCCGGCCGTGGCCGTTGGTCGCCGCTGGTGCTGCTGTTTGCATTGCTGGGCGGCTGTGGTGGTGGCTCGGTCGACTTCGTCGGACCACCCGACATTCGAGCGCTGCCAGTCGCGTGCGCTGCATCTGAGGTGTGCGCGTGACCACTGCGCCTGTCGTCAAGCGCCGACGCGATTGGTTCTGGGTGCTGCGGACCCTGATGCGCTACGGCGTCAGCATGCATGAGGTTGCGCGGGTCTGTGGGCGTGATGTTGGGGCGGTCAAGCATTGGCAGGACGGCGGCGAACCGAAGGAGTCGGACGCGCGGATCGTGCTGGCACTGCTGGCCAAGCACGCCCCCGATGAGTACCGCAGGCATCAGGCGGAGTACGACATCAGGCTGGAGGTGGACATGTTGACAAAGACCGGAGAGCAGCGGAGGCTCGGGTTCGTGGGGTTGGGGGACTGATGGCCAGGCCTAGCAAGTTGAGCCCGGCGCAGCGCGCAGAAGTTGCGCGTCGGCTGGTTGAAGGCGATGGGGTTCGGGCGCTGGCGCGTGAATTCGGCGTGGGCCCGGCGACGATCATGCGCCTCAGTGTTTCGGAACAGCCGGAACAAGTGCGGAACGTTGCGGAACAGGTGGCGAAGGCTCAGACGGCTCTGGATGCGCTGCCGACTGCGCAGCAGTACCGCGCCCTGAGTTTGGCCGAGAAGCTGCGCAACATCAGTGGAAGCATGGCCGCGGCGGCCGAACTTGGCGCCAAGACGGCGCACCGTCTGCATGCGCTGGCCAATGGTCAGGCAGCCAAGATCGACGACACAGATCCCCTGAAGGATCGGGAAGCGCTGCAGGGCGTGGCCGCGCTGCTGAAGATTGGCAACGAGGCCGGCGTGTTGCCGTCCAACCTGATCAGTGCCAGCAAAGACGCGGTAGCGAAGGCGAACAGCGGCGACCAGGAGGACAAGCCGGCACCGATCCGTGAGCGCCTGGGCCTGGAAGACTGGAAGAAAGCGCACGGGCTGGCCTGATGTGGTTTCCGCAGAAAGGCGCCCAGGAGATCGCGTGGTCGGCCGACTGGTGCGACGAGTTGTTCTATGGCGGTGAGCGCGGCGGCGGGAAATCTGACCTGCAGATCGGGTTTCAGGAAGACGGTGCGCTGACCTACGGCAAGCACTGGCGCGGGATCATGTTCCGCAAGACGTTCCCCGAGTTGGAGGAGTTGCAAGCCCGCGCGATGGAGGTGTTTCCGGGCGAGGGTGCCGTCTTCAAGACTCAGCCGAGCGCCGAGTACCCGTTCTCGTCGTGCTGGTACTGGCCGAACGGTGCCAGTGTGAAGATGCGCTACATCGAGAACGACAAGGACTATGGCCGCTACCACGGGCACCAGTACACCGGGATCAGCTTTGACGAGGTGACCGAGTACGCCACGCCGGCCGGTCTGCTCAAGATGCTGTCGACGCTTCGAAGCGCTTATGGCGTGCCGTGCCGGGTCCGGCTCACCGGCAACCCTGGCGGCATCGGGCATGTCTGGGTCAAGGCGCGCTACATCACCGCGGCGGCGCCCATGATGCCGTTTACCGACCCGGAAACCGGCTTCACGCGGATGTTCGTGCCGTCGCGCATGTCGGACAACGCGATCTTGATGCGCAACGACCCGGGCTATCGGACCCGCATCTTGGCGGCCACGGGTGGGAACGAGGCGCTGCGCCAGGCGTGGCTTGAGGGCAACTGGGACATCGTGGCTGGGGCGTTCTTCGACAACATCACGCCCGCGATCTACCTGCCGCGTTGGTCGCCGCCGAAACACTGGACGCGGTACAGGTCGTTCGACTGGGGCAGCGCGCGGCCGTTCTCGGTGGGCTGGTGGGCCATCGTGGACGACGACCATTGGCTGACGCTGCGCGACGGGTCGGAGCGCATGCTTCCCCGTGGGTCGATCGTGCGCTATCGCGAGTGGTACGGCTGCAAGCCTGGGGAGCCGAATGTCGGCCTGAAGATGAGCGCCGAAGCGGTCGGTCGTGGCATCAAGGAGCGCGAGCGAGACGAGAAGATCGACGAGCAGCTGTCGGTAGCCGACCCGTCGCTGTGGAAAGAAGACGGCGGCCCGTCGCTGGCCGAGAAGATGCTGAAGTGCGACCCGAAGCAGCCGGATGCGATGGTGGGGCCGCGGTTCCAGCCGGCCGACAATACGCGGGCGACGGGCTGGGCACAGGTGCGCGCCCGGATCGGTGGCGCGATCAACGGCCCAGAGGCGGAGGACGAGCCGCCGATGCTTTTCGTAACCGAGGACTGCACCGATTGGCGGCGGACGGTGCCGGCGCTGCAGCACGACAAGAACCGGTTGGAGGACGTGGACACCGATGGTGAGGACCATGCGGGCGACGACACCCGTTATGCCTGCATGGCGCGGCCGATCAGCCGGGTAGCCCGCAAGCGCACGCCGAGCGGGCCGAAGCCGTTCACGCTGGAATGGGTGCTCGCACAGAAGTAGCGCATTCGTGGGGAAAACGCCCGGCCGTCTGCGGCTCAATGGGCGTATGAGCATTGCAGCCGCCAACGTCGCGCCCGCCTTTGAGTTCCGCCAGCGTCTGACCGCGCAGGATCTGCGCCGGCTGGTCGAGCCCTGCGTCATCTTCGAGCACGACTGGTTCGATACCGACGGCGAACGTTGCTGGTCCTACACGGTGGGCGGCATGCTGGACGGCAAAGCCGTTGGCGACATGCGCGGCGGGGCGACGGTCGGCGGTGAGGTGATCATCGTCCATGCGGACGACCGTGGCGCGGCCGATGCGATTGCCTCGCTGGGCCTGATGGACACCATCACCGCGCTGGATGGCGAGCAAGCGGTCTACATCGAAGCCGAGGCCGCGAAGGCGCGGCTTGAGTCTGTCGGGCCTGTGCGCCGGCTGGACCTGTCCACCGCTGCGCCGGCCGACACCTCCGACGAATTCGTGCGCGACGCGGCGGCGATTCGCAAGCTGCGCGGGGATGACATCGTGTTGACGGTTGGCGGCTTGGACGAGGCGCCGACGAAGTGAGTTCCCGGCCGGTGCTGGCCATCATGTTGCACCCGGATTGCAGGGCCGTTCTCTGCCGCGACTGAAGGACTTTCATCATGGCTCAACGCCTCGCCTCCCTGGGTACTGCCGGCTCGGCCGCGGACACCATCACCATCTCGGGCTCGACCAACGCGACGCCGATCGTCATCACCCTCGGCGCCGGCCACGGCAAGAAGACCGGCGATCGCATCGCCATCGCGGGCATCACGGGCAACACCGCGGCCAATGGCGAGTGGACGCTGAACTTCACCGGCACGAACACGGCGCAACTGCTGGGCTCGGTGGGCAACGGCACGCACGGCGGCACGCCGCGCGTCGCGACCATCTTCGACCAGGCGCCCGGCCTGATGCGCGGGCATGCGGCCGTGATCTCGCTCGGCGGCAACTTGGTGGGCTCGCTGACGCTGACCGGCTTCGAGTCGTACGCCGAGTTCGCGGCCAACGACAACAGCCTGCTGGGCACTGTGGTTGCTCCGGTGCAGGGCAACGGCGCCACCGGCGTGACCAACACCAATGCCACGTCGGCGAGCTCGTCGACCAAGGCAACCAGCGTGATCGCGCAGACCGCAGCGATGGCCGGCCTGGAACTGGAAGTGAAGCTGAACCGCTACGTGCACGCGACGGTTTCGGCCTACACCTCCGGCTCGATCTACCCGACCATCACCGGCTGACCGATGGCCGACGTCTCGATGCCCGGCGATCCGGGAGCGATCCAGCAGCCGCAGGGCTCGGCCGCGCCTGACCGCGTGGTGAGCGAGCAAGACAAGGCGCTGGCGCGCGACTGGCTCAAGCGCATCGAGACGGCCCAGGCCACGGAACAACAGAAAAAGGCGCTGAAGGAGTTCGAAGAGAACCGGCGCTGGCTACGCGGCATTGACCCCGAGACGGGGAAGCGGCTGCGCACCAACTTGCATTTTGCGAACTTGGCGGCCATGCGGCCCCAGGTCTATGCGAAGGACCCCGAATATTCGGTGGAGCCGACGACGGCCGTCCCCGAGGATCGGCTGCCGTTGATGAAGGAGTTCGGCGGCACTGCTGAGACGGTGCTCGGCCACTACCTCGTCAAGGGCGCGAAGCTCAAGAAGCGCGCGAAGCGGCTGCTGACGAGCGCCTACACCAACGGCATCGGCTGGTGGAAGTTGGCCTGGCAGGAAGACCGCCGCGCCGATCCGGTCGTGATCAATCAGATCAAGGACACGCAGGACAACCTCGACCAGTTGTCATTGCAGCGTCAGCAATTGGACGACCCGCAGGCGGCTGGCGACAACGAACTGAAGGTGGCGAAGCTGCGCGAAACGCTGGCCGGGCTTCAGACGCAATCCGAGGTCGTCGTCGCTCGCGGACCGGTGCTTGACTTTGTGATGCCGGACGACATGCTCGTCCTCGATCCGTCGGTGCTCGAAATCACCGACTACGAGCGCGCCGAGGCCCTGGCGCATGGCATATGGATGACGCGTGATGCCTTCCAGAAGCGATTCGGCTATGAGCCGAAGAGGGGGCGCATCTACGCCGAGGCCAAGGCCGGCCCGGCTGGCGGCAACGGTGCGCCGAATGCCGACACGCGGGCGCAGCTGCTGCGGGTGTGGGAAATCTGGGACCAGACCGCCAACCGCGTGCACACGGTGTGCGAGGGCGACGAGGGATTCTGTCGTGAGTCGTACTCTCCGGACTGGACCGGGAAGCGCTGGTACTGCTTCTTCCTGCTGGCCTTCAATGAAGTGGATGGCGGCTTCTACCCGCTGTCGGATGTCGGCCTGACCTGCGAGGTCGTGAAGGAGTACAACCGAACGCGGGACGATTTCGAGCGCGACCGCCGCAGCAGCCTGCCGCTGAACGTGGTTCGCAAGGGTGGGGCGCTGACGCCGGCCGACGTGGAGCGCATCGCGAACCGGCAGGGGTCCGATGTGGTCATGGTCGAAGGCGGGTCGGGTCGACCGCTGAACGAGGACATTTGGTCGGGCCAGTTGGCGCAGATCAGGCCGGAGAACTACGACACCAGCGCGCCGCGCACGGACATGGAGATGCTCGTCGGCGGTGGTGACGCTGCCCGCGGCGCGGTGCTGAAGGCCAAGACGGCGACGGAAGCCGAGATCCTGGCGCAGGGTCTGCGCGGCCGAAGCGCCGAACGCACCGATGTGATCGAAGACCTTCTGACCGACGTCGGCACCTACGCGCTGGAGATGTGCCTGCGCAAACTTTCGCCGCAGGACGTAATCGAGATTGCCGGGCCGAATGCTCAGTGGCCCGCGTGGACTGCCGATCAGGTGTTCAAGCAGGTGTCGCTCGGCGTGCGCGGCGGCTCGACCGGCAAGCCCGACCGACTGCAGGAGCAGGACCGCTGGACGAAGCTGCTGCCGGTGATCGAGAAGGCGATGGCCCAGGTCGCGGAGTTGCGCCAGTCGGGACAGAACGACATGGCCGAAGCGGTGATCGAGCTCGTGCGCGAGACGCTGCGTCGGTTCGATGAGCGGGTGGACATCGCGCAGTTCTTGCCGGCGCCGAAGGAAGGCGAGCAGGATCAGGGTGGGCTCAAGGTCACGCCCGAGATGCTCGACCAGGCCAAGCAGATGGTGCAAGAGTTGCAGCAGAAGCTCGCCGACTGCGAGAAGGCGCTGCAGGACAAGGCGGCCGACCGCGATGCCGACATCCAGAAGGCGCAGATCACCGCCGCGGCTTCAGTGGAGTCGGCCGAAGAGGTGGCGCGAATCAAGGCGGCGGCCGAGGTCGAGGTGGCGCGGATCAACGCAGCGGCCAAGGCGCTGCAACCCGTGCCGGCCGAGCCTGCGGGGGTCGTTGGCGTACTTGACGGCTTGGACGCCCAGGACCAGCGCAGCGATGCGGCTTACCCCGAGGCCGGGGAAGATGTCCCCGCGGCGCATGCGGCCGTGGCCGCGATGATGGGCGCGCCGGTGGAGGCGATGGAGCCCGGCGAACAGCCGCATCTGCCGCCGCAGGGTTGATTCGTTGAGAAAACACGAAGCCTGAGCGGGCATCCTCGCGACACAACGACTGCATACGCCAAACCGCCATGATCATTCGCCGCCTGATCCGCCATGTGTACCGCCGCCCCGCCGATGGTGAGGGCGGCGACCTGGGGGGCTCTCCCGTTGTCGAGACCGCAACGTCGGCAGCCGCTCCGGCGCCCGCTCCGGTCGCGTCTGAGCCGGCTGCCGCTCCGGCGACGATGCTGGACGCGCTGAACAAGCACTGGAGCCGCGACGAGCTGGGGCGCTTCGCCTCTCCCGCCGAGAAGGCTGCCGCGGAGGCCGCGCAAGTCGCCAAGTTTGAAGCCCCGAAGCCCGCCGATCCGGCTGCGCCCGAGGACATCACGGCGATGCCGGAGGGGTTGGGCCAGAAGGCGCAGGAACGTTTCCAGAAGCTCGCCACGACGAACCGCGAGTTGACCGAGCGCGCGCAAGCGATGGAGAGCCAGGTCGGCTACATCCGCGAGACGTTCCAGGCCAACGGCATCAAGCAGGACCAGTTCGAGCAGGCCGTGGGCTTCATCGGCGCGATCAACCGCGGCGACTACCAGGCGGCCGAACAGCTTCTGCTGGGGCAGCTTCAGCAACTGGCCCTGATGACTGGCAAGAGCTACGGCAGCGCCGCCGATCCGCTGGCCAGCTTCCCCGATCTGCGCCAGAAGGTGGACGGCTTGCAAATCGCCGAGTCTGACGCGATCGAGACGGCCCGTCTTCGGCACATGCAACAGCAGCGCCAGCAGGCCGACCAGTCGCAGCGCCAGCAGTTCGAGCAGCAGGCCGCGCAACAGCAGGCTGTGCAGACCGCGCAGGCCGACGTCGATACGTGGTGGAAGCAGACCGCTGCGGCCGATCTGGACGCTCCGGCCATCGAGGCGCAACTGCTGCCGCACATCCCGACACTCCTTCAAGGCGTGCCGCCGCAGTCGTGGGCGTCCGTCGTAAAGGCGCAGTACAAAATCCTCAAGAACGCCGCCGGTGCATTCCGGCAGCCCGCTGCGGCAGCACCCGCGGCGCTTCGTCCGACCGGCGCCGGTGCGCAGCCCCAGGCGCGCCCGACGTCGATGTACGAGGCCATGTGGAACCGGTAGCGATGCCGGGTGCGTAACGCGGCATCGCGCACCGCACAACAGGCATGGTCCCGGCCTGGGGGAGAAATCCCCAAACGGGCACACAGGCTGAAAGCTGGGCTCGCCGCCAGCGTGTGTGACGTGTCGCCGGGTCGTCGTCGGCAGCAACGGGCTTCGGCCCTGTCCAACGCTTTCGGAGGCTTCCATGCCGTTTTCCGCTCAAGACATCCTCGACGCCGGCAAGGTCGGCCTCGATTTCTTCCTGGCCGCGAATCCCGTCGACCAGGTTGCCATGCAGCGCCCCCTGCTGAAGGCCCTTCAGGCCAAGAAGAAGGAGGCGCCCGGCGCCAAGCAGTACGTGGTCGAGCAGCTGCGCAAGACCTACGCCAGCAACTTCCAGTGGTTCAACGGCAGCAGCGTCGTGACCTACAACCGCCGCGTGACCAACGAGCAGGCGAACTACGCCTGGCGTTCGTGCCATGACGGCCTGGCGCTGGACGAAGACCGCCTCGCGCAGAACGGCATCATCGTCATCGACGATGCCAGCAAGGCCACGTCGGCGACCGACGCCGAGAAGATCCAGCTCACCAATCTGCTGGAAGAGCAAGCCGAGGTGTTGCGCCTGGGCTTCCAGGAGCAGTTCTCGTACCAGTTGCACCTGGACGGCACGCAATCGTCGGACGCGATCACCGGCCTCGACGGCCTGATCTCGCTGACGCCCACCAGCGGCACCGTGGGCGGCATCGATCGCAGCGTGGCGGCGAATGCGTACTGGCGCAACAACGTCAGCACCGGCCTGACCACCACGACCAGCACCGGCACGATCCTGAACAACATGGAAGTGATGTTCCGGCAGTGCACCCGGAACGGCGGCCGGCCCGACCTGATGGTCGCCGGCTCGACGTTCATCGACGGTTATCGCAACTTCGTGCTGAACACCTTCGGCCGGATGGACTTCGGCCCGTCCAACACCAAGAAGGTCGAGGGCGGCACCGAGATGCTGACGTTCCAGGGCGTCGACATCCAATGGTCGCCCGAGTTCCAGGAACTGGACGCCCGCTATGCGCCGTCGACCCCGTGGGAAAAGCGGTTGTACATGCTGAACAGCCAGTTCATCAAGCTGCGCCCGGTTTCAGGGCACGACATGGTGACGCGCAAGCCGCCGCGGGCCTATGACCGGTACGAGTACTACTTCGCCATCACCTGGCGCGGTGCGGTGACCGTCAACCGCTCGAACGCTCACGGCGTGGCCGCGCTGGCCTGATGTGACGTGCGGGCCGTCTTCAAGGGCGGCCCGCCCGATTGCAGTTGCCCATGCTCCAGGCGGTGGTGTGGGTTTGGGTCGGCTAAACGCCGGCCCCTTTTTGACCGCCGACCAACAAGGAGCCAGCATGGCCACTCGCAAACCCGCCGAAGCCTTCGACAACACCAACGTATCGCGCCGCGTGCTCGTGACGATCCGGCGCGATCAGACCACTTCGACGCCGCGCGTCGTGTGGCGGCATGAAATCCCGATCCTCGAAGCCATCCACGGCGAAGGCAACGCGGAAGAGACCGATCGCGCCGCGCTGGATGAAGGCTTTTCGGCGCGCGCTGCGCCTGACATGCTGGTCTACAACAAGCGCCAGGACGCCGCGCGCCGGCCGAGCGAATCGGCGGGCCTGGACTATGCGTTCATCGGCAATCCCGAGGCCGAGTACGAGCGGCTTGCCGCGGTGTACGGAAAGCATCCCGAGGTGAATCAGACCTGGGTCGAGAACATCTTCGGCCGGTTCAAGGCGGGCCTGTTCGCTCGCACGCTGGGCTCGGCCAAGATCACCGATCTGCCGCCCGCGCAACTGCGCGACCTGATCTTGGCGTGGGGCCACGCACTGCCCATCGCCACCAAGGACAGCACGCCGGCCGAGCGCGAAGAGGCGGCAAAGGCTCACGCCGCGTTCCACGGCCTGGAACATGCCCAACTCGTGAAGCTCGCCGAAGACGTCGGCGTCGAGCTCGGCACCTGATGGAGAGCCACATGCTGGTCATGATCATCCGCGACGGCGGCGCAACCAAGATCCCGAAGGACGTGGCGGACATGGACGCGGTGGAAGCTTTGCGCGCCGCCGGGCATGTGGTCGAAGTTCCGGAGGCGATCGAGCCCTCTGTCGGAGAAGTGTCGCCCGGGTCCGAGGCGGTCAGCCAGCCGGCGGCCAAGAAGGCGGCCAAGAAACCCAAGGCCTGACCATGACCTACCGCACCCTCGGCGAACTGGAGTCCGAGCTTCTGGCTCGGCTCGGCATGGGCGCCCAGGGCGCAAACGGGGCCGCGCAGATGCTGCTGCGGTCCTTCCTGCGCAACGGGCAGACCCAGCTCTACTGGGCGCAGGACTGGAAGCACCTGATCGACTACGCGGACAAGAGCCTCGGCGTCGATCAGAACCGGCTCGACTATCCGACAGCCGGCACGATGGATGCCTCGCATTCGTGCGTGCGGGATCGCCGGGTGTTGCGGATCGAGACGGTCTACAACGGGCAGTGGCGACGCATCCCCGAAGGCATCCGCACTGAGGACTGGTCGAAGATGGCGGTCAAGTCGTACCCGGTGCGATGCGAGCGGTACGCTCAGCTTCTGCTGTACCCGATCGCGAATCAGATCTACACGATCCGCTTCTGGTACGTGGCCGATCTGCAGCCGTTCACGACGGCCGGCGACCGCGCAACGCTGGATGACGAGATGATCCTGCTGCACGCGATGACCAATGCGAAGGCGCACTACCGGCACCCGGATGCAAAGCTATACGAGGGGCAACTGTCGTCGCTGATGGCCTCGCTCCGCGGCCAGTCGTTCTCGTCCGATGGCGTGTACCGCCGCGACGAGTCGCGCGAGATCGAGCGCAAGCCGGCCGTCGTCGGACGGGACGTCTGAACATGCCGGCGATCACCTACAAGGAGTTTTCTGGCGGCCTGGATCGGCGTCTTCCGATCGGCGTGCAGGATGCGAATCGGCTCTGGGAGTTGAAGAACGCCTACATCACCAGCGGCAAGAAGATCGCCAAACGGCCCGGCCTGAAGCTCGTCAGTGCCGGCTTGAGCGGAAGTGTCGGCTTGGCCGCGATGAATGGCGTCCTGTGCGTGTTCGTTGAAAGCGGCTCGACGTTCACGGCGCCTGATGGTGTGGCCGCGTTCACCTTGACCGGCTACAGCGGGGCCGCATGAGCATCACCGCGGTTCTCTGGGCCGGGATGTACCAGGGCTATCCGTATGTGGTGGCCCAGCATTTCGCGCTCGTTGGCGTCGCCTACCCGCCCGGCATCAGTGGCCCGTCGGTGCTGCGTTGGCAGTACATCACGAGGCACCACTACGTCGACGGCGCCGGCTCGACGATCATCGCCGATTCGAACTGCCCCCATGGGGCCAGCGTCACGAAGGCAGCCGGCAGGATCTACGGCATTGGGTCAAGTGTCGTGCGGTACTGCGCTGCCGGCGCGGCGCGCGACTGGACGACGGCCAGCGACGCGGGGTTCTTGCCTGTGTCGCTGCAGCAGGACACGACGGCCGACCCGACTGCGGTCGGCACGTTCGAAGACACGTTGGTCGTGTTTTTCTCCGATGGTTCGCAAGTCTGGGATGTGGCTACCGACCCGACGGCGAACGCCATTCGTCGGCGGATGTACGGCGTCGGGACGGAGCACGCGCAGAGCTTGGCGAGCTTCTACCGGGACCTGACCTTCGCCAGCGCTTTCGGCGTGCGCTCGATGAGCGTGCAGGAGGTGGTGAACCGCTTCGACGAGACGGACGTCGGCGTGCCTGTCGATGTCCTTGTGCGCGAGGCCCAGGCGACGCATGACGCGGCAACGGCTGATGTGAACGGGCAGCCAGTCATCGCGGCATGGATTCCTCAGTTTGGGCAGTATTGGGTTGTCTACTCGGACGGGTCTGGTGGGTCGCGCGTGTTCGCCTACAGCTTCAGTCGGTCCAGCAAGCTCGCGGCGTGGAGCGAGTACACGTTCCCGATCGCGATCAAGGCGATTGCCACGCTGGCCGGCAGGGTCTACGTGCGCGATGAGACGTCGCTGTACGAATTGGACTCAGCCGTTTACACCGACAACGGCGCGCTGATCGATGTCGACGTGCAGATGGCCTACCAAGATGCCAAGATGCCCGGCGTCGAGAAGATGTTCTATGGCGCCGACTACGTGTTTTCGGGCACGGCGACGGTGAGCTATCTGTACGATCCGCGCGACCAGGGCAAAGAGACCATCGCGCAGCAAGTCACGGGCGACAGCCGGCCCGGTACGCTGGTCCCGGTCGAGGTGACGTGTGCAGCCATCGCGCCGCGGTTCCGCCACTCGGCAGACGAGGCGTTCACGCTGGACATGGCCTCGCTCTACTTCCACTCGCTGACGGTGCAGACGGGGTGATCCAGCTGCGCGACCTGGCGCTGGCCGATGCGCTGGCGGTGGTGTCCGACATGCGCCAGATGGACGCCGAATGCATTCGCGCCGCATGTGGCCAGGAGCCGGGGGAATGGTTTGCGGTGGACCGGTGGCGCGCTCACGGCGCGGCCTGGACGCTGCTGCAGGATGGCATCCCGGCGGCCATCGGTGGCCTGTCGATGCCGCAGCCGTGGCTTGGCGTGTTGTGGCTTGTGGCTCGGCCCGGCATGTCACCCGCATCGTGGCGAAAAGCCCTGCGGACAACGCGCACAGTCATTGCTAGTGCGCCGAGGGCTGGCGTGCACCGCGTGGAAGCGCATGTCTTGAGCGGGTGGGCTGAGGCTTCAAGGTTCGCCGAGGCGCTGGGCTTGACGCTTGAGGGTGTCCGCGCGCATGCGGGCTCGCGCGGCGAGTCAATTGAGGTCTGGGCTTCGGCTGGGGGTGCGTAATGTCAGGTGGATACGTTGGGCCGAATGGGCAATGGGTGACTCCGCCGGATCAGGCTTCGAATGGGCTGTTTGGGCAGATGGCTGCGATGGCGGCCGGAGAAGGCAAGGTCGGCTATGTCGCGCCCGCCACGGGCGTCCCAGCCACAGACGCGGCGGCCATCATCGCCGCCTTCGTGGCGGCCAATGGCGGCCGAGTCGAGTTCCCGTCTGGCCAGACCTACGTGGTCGGCGGCAAGGGCGCACAGGTCGTCTACTTCGGCACGCTGCCGAGCCTGATTGACTTGCGCGGCTCAACGATCCAGGTCCGACCCGAAGTCACCGCGGCAACCACCAGCGCTGGCGTGAGTGCGGGGGCGACAAGCATCCCGCTCCAGGCTGGACAAGGGGCGCTATTCCAGGCCGGCGACTACGTGTCGCTGCACTCGTCGGCGTACAGCGGCCTCGCATTCGCCAGTGGCATCCCTGTGTCTGCGGTGGTCGGCGACACGTTGACAGTTCCCGCGATCACCTTCGACTCGTCCGCTACCAGCGTCACGTCAGGCGCCTTCGTGCAGCACGACAACGCCTGCATGTACCTTCAGGGGTCTGCCAGCACGCTGACCGGCGTCGCGCCCCTGACGATCCGCAACGGCATGTTCGATGGCAACGGGGCGGCCCGGATCGCCAACGGCCTGCGCCAAGCGTGGTCGTGCCACAGCATGCTCCATGTCTCTGGCATTTCATTGCGGCTGCTGAACAACACGTTCAAGAACGCACCGTGCGACACGGTTCTTCTGGCGTCCGCACCGTTCTTCAAGGCGATCAAGAACCACGTCGAAAACGGGTTCGGGAATGGCTTCCACATCGGCGGGTCGGTGAGCGCGACGGGTGATTGCATCGTCACCGGCAACAGCTTCCTGAACGTCACGCAAGCCACTGGCGCGACGACGCCGACGATTGACCAGTACCAGCACACCTACCAGTCTGGGCCGGTGTGCACGAGCAATGGGCCGTTCAGATCCGTCGTGGCGAACAACGTCATGGACACCGCTACCCGCTGGGGATTCGCGGCGGTCGACTCCAACGACACGGACATCAGCATCACCGGGAACGTGTTCTCGTCTTGCGGCGGCGGCGCCTGGCATGTGTACAGCTCGGGCAAGAACTCCACGATCACCGGCAACACGGTCAAGGCATGCGGCCGCGACGTGCCCGATGCCTCCGGCGTCAATCTGGAACTCACCGCAATCAAAGGCGCGTCTGGCGGCGGCGCGTCGACGAACACCACGGTGACCGGCAACACCTTCACCGACTCGGCGCTCTACATCGGCATCGACGCGACCGACGTGACCGTCGTCGGCAACACCTTCAACGCCCAGGGCCTCTCCAACGTCAACGGCTCGACGAACACCAATCTGACGGCGGTGATCATGGCCGTTGCGTCGTCGGGCGGTTGCAAGCGGCTGACGGTGAAAGGCAACACGATCAGCCTCCCGTTGAACAACAACAACTCCCTGAACGGCATTTCCATTGGGGCGTTGAGCGATTCGTCCATCGAGGGCAACACGATCAGCGGCGGCCGGATGGGGATCAGCGTCGGCGGCCTGCAGACGAACGTCAAGATCACCGGCAACAACCTGAGCAACCAAGGGGTTGCATCGGGCGGCACGTCTCCGCACGCGATCTATGCGCTGGCCGCCAGCGGCTCGCGCGGCCTGGACATCAGTGGGAACAACATCTCCGTCAGTTCGACCGTCGGCGCGGCGTGGATCGCAATCGACCTGTACGCCAACGGCGTGACGGCCGGCACGCTGACCTGCAACGGCAACAACATCAACATCAGCACGCGGCCGACCGGTGGCGCGACGGGCATTCGCTTCAATCAGACCGCGATCACCTGGTCGGGCTTCCAGATCAGCGTGAACGACAACTTCATCGCTATGGCCAACGCTGCGGACGCGCCGATCGTCCCGCCTGCTACCGGAGCGACGACGGTCCACTTCCTGCGCAACCGGATGTTCGGCGGCAGCACTCCGACGTTTACCGGCAACACCACCGCCATCGGCGGCGGCACGGATTCGAACTTCTACGCATAACTTCGCGCCATCGGCAGCAATTCACAAACACGAGGACAACATGGGCGGCGGCGGTGATGGCGGATATCAGGATCGACAGAACGCAATCGACAGCGACAAGGCTGCCGCTCGCGCAAAGCTCAACGAGTTGTTCGGAGTTGGCGACACCCCTGCCGCGCAGGCCAACAAGACCGCGGCGGATGCGCTTTACAGTAAGGTGCGCGGCGATGCTTTCAGCGCCGGCAAGACGCGCGTCGACGAGCAGCGAGGAGCGGCCGGGCGCAACCTGAAGTTCGAGCTGTTCGCGAAGGGCCTGAACGGCGGCAGCGTGGACGTGGATCAGAACGCGCTGCTTGGTCGCACCTACACCCAGGGCCTGACCGACCTTGGCGCGAAGGCTGATGCGACCGCGGCTGATCTGCGCGGCAACGACACTGCGGCCCGCCTGCAGCTTCTCCAGTCGATCGACAGCGGCATGGATCAGGGCAGCGCGGTGGGCAGCGCGCTCGGGCAGATGAAGGTCAACAGCGACAAGGCGGCGGCCGACGCCACAGGATCAAGCATCGGCGACCTGTTCGCGAATGCCGGGCTGCTGTACCAGAAGAGCCAGGCGTCGCAGGGGCGCTCGGCGGCAAATGCGTGGTGGCAGCAGAACGGCGGCGCTTACATCCCACGCGGCACGAGCGGCAGCCTGTCGTCGACGGGCTGAACAAGGAGAACGACATGGGGCCAGCATTGGCGACCGCCGGCAACGGCCTGGGATCGGGCCTGGAGATGGCCGGCATCGAATCGCAGCAGCGGCAGCGGCAGCGCATCCTCAACGATCAGCTGAACCGGTCGGCCAAAGTGCAGCAGCAGGGCTCGGCGGATGTGCTGAACGAAGCGCAGACGATGGCGCCGGCTGCGCGGATGGCAGCCATGCAGGCGGCCGAAGACCAGACCGCGGCGCAGACGCAGAAAGACCTGAGCGGCGCCGACCTGATCGACACCGCGGCCGATGGCGGCAACCAGTCGCAGGCATTCCTCGCGGCGAAGGCCGACCGCGCGCTGAGCGAGGGCAACCGGCTGACGGCACTTGCTCGCGCGGCGGCGAAAACGCGCTCGGTCGGTCAGGTACAGCAGGGCGAAGGGCTGCGGCGCTCGGCGCTGGCCGAGGCGCTAGGCTCGATGTACTCAACCAACCGCCAGGACGCGCAGGCGGCCAGCATGGACGCCGACTCGACGCCGATGCCGTGGTACGGGCAGCTTGGCAAGGCGGTCACGTCGGCGGGCAATGCGGCTGCACGCTCGGGCTGGTCGGGACGTTGACATGGGCAAGCTCACCACGTTCTCGGCTGGCGCTCGGGGCGCGTCCACGGGGCTCGGCAAAGCGTTGGGCGCGATCCTGGGCGGCGGCCAGTCGTACCAGGATGCCTACGATTCCGAGTTGGGCGCGCAGTCCAACATTGCGCGGGCGCTGGCGCAGGTGCGCGCGTCAGACGCTGCTGCGGGGCTGCACGAGGCGCAGGCGGCTTCCGTCGCAGCGGCTGACGAGCGGGCGAAGGCGCGGCCGGGGCTGGTGGACGCCGCGCTAGCGGCCTATTCCGGGACCGACGTCCCTACGCTCAACGCCTACCGTCAGAAGCTGACCACCGGGCAGGCGCCTCAGGTTCCGATGGGTCCGCCGGCCGAGGATGGCGGCATGGGCGTGGGCTCGCAGCAGTTCTCGCCCGAGGTGTCGTCCCGCATCGGGCAGGCGCTGTCGCGCTTCCTGCCGGTGGCCGTGGCCGACAAGGACGTGAATCCGGAGCAGTGGGCCAAGGCGCAAGGGCTGTACCGCGCGCAGGACCTGGGCGATCAGGTGTTGGCCGGCACGCAGACGCCGGCCGCCGTCGGGCGCGCGCAGGCCGCGGTCGAAGCGAAGCCGCTGTACCACGCTGGCGAGAATGGCGCGGTGCTGGACCTGTTTGGCGGCGGCCTGAACGAATCGGGCGGCCTGGCGCAAGGCAACATCGGGCTGATCGGCGCGAAGACCAAGGAGCAGGCGGCGGCGGCGGCGCACCAGTACGCGGGCGCCAGCGCGCAGACGGCCCAGGCCGCGAAGTTGCGCGCCGAGACTGCCGAGCTGACCTCGCCCGACGCGGCGTCGAAGCTGAGCCCGGCCGCGGTGGAGAACGCGGCCATTCGGTACAACACCGACGGCACGCTGCCGCCGATGGCCATGGGCGCCAAGGGCTCGATCGGTCGCACCGCGATCCTGAACCGCGCGGCAGAGCTGGCGCTCGGCACGCCGGGCAACCAGCGTGCCAACCAGCTTGACGCCAAAGCCGCCGCGTCGTCCCTCAGTCAACTGAGCAAGGCGCAAGCCATGTCGGCAGCCTTCGAGCAGACCGCCAACGCGAACGCCGACATCGCGCTTGACCTATCGAAGAAGATGGACCGCACCGGCGTGCCGCTGCTGAACGCCGGCATCCAGGCGCTGCGGACCGGGACGGGCTCCCCCGAGGCGACGCAGTTTGCCGCCGCGAACGAGACGTTCGTCAACGAGTACGCCAAGATCATGTCCGGCGGCCTGGGATCGGGCCCGGTGTCGGATCAGGCTCGCAAGAAGGCGAGCGCGCTCCTCACCACGTCGATGACGCAGCCGCAGTACGAGGGCAACGTGAAGCTGCTGCAGCGCGAGATGGCGAACCGGATGAAGGGCTACGAGGATCAGGCCGCAACGCTGCGTCAGCGCATCGGCGGTCAGCCGGCGGCGCCCGTTGTCGCGCCTGGCTTGCCGGCCGCGCCCGGCAAGCCAGGCTCCGCGTCCGGCCGCACCGTGACCGTGAACTACTGAGGCGGCCATGCCCTACTCGATCACCACGCAAGACGGGATCACGATCCAGAACATCCCCGACGAGACGCCGGCAGATGCGCCCGAGTTGAAACAGCGGGTGGCGACGATTCGCGCGCAGATGACGCAATCGAAGGACAGCGAGCCGGGCTACGTGGCTTCGCTGGCGGCCGGCGTCGGCAAGGGCGTCGGGCAGACGGCCCTCGGCCTGCAGCACTACATCGGCAAGGGCGTGCAGGCCGTCGGCGACGCATTGGCCCCGGCGCCCACGCTGTCGGGGCTGGTTGCCGGACAGCCGAAGGGCATGATCCAGCGCGCGGGCGACTGGCTGGTGAACGATGCAGCTTCGGGGCGCGCAAAGCTCGAAGGCGAACTGAAGCCGTACAAGGAAGCGAATCCCCTCACGACTGGCGTAGGAGAGGTCGGCGGCGAAGTTCTCGCGACGCTGCCAGTCGGCGGCGCTCTGGCGGCGCCCATCAAAGCGGCGGCCCGCGTGTCTCCCGCCCTGGCCCCTCTGGCGGACGCTGTGGCGACTGCGGGCATGCGTGCGGGCGGCGTCACAGGCTGGGGCGGTCAAGCCCTCCGAGCGGCCGGGGGCGCGGCTGTTGGTGGCGCCTCGGCGTCGCTGGTTGACCCTTCAAGCGTCGGCACCGGCGCAGCCGTCGGCGCAGTGATGCCGGCTGTCGCGCAGGGTGTCGCCAGGGTCGGTGGGGCCGTGGCCGACGGCGTGCGCAATGCCGTTCGTGGGCAGGCGGCTCGCACCGGGGGGGAGATCGGTCGGGCGCTGGAACTGAACACGCCTGATGCGGTACAGCAGGCCATCGCGGCGCTCCGTGCCGGTCAGCAGCTGGTGCCGGGCTCGACGCCGACCGCGGCCCAGGTGCTGGGCACGCCGCAAGCCGGGATCCTGGAGCGCGTGGTGTCGGACACCCGTGGCGGGTCGGCGATCAAGGACGCCTACGCGGCGCAGAACGCTGCGCGGCTGGCTGCGCTGGAGGGCGTGGCTCCGACGGCTCCGGCCGGGTACGCGACGGCGCGGGCGGATACCGGAACGGCGCTGCAGCGGTACGCGCAGGCCGAGGAGGCGCAGGCCACGCGGGCCATTCGCGGCCAGTACGGGGCAATCGACCCGAACGGCGCGGAGGCGATCCCGCTGCCGGTCGCCGACATGCGCGCAGCGGCCAACAAGTTCACCGGCGCGGGCTCGGTGGGCGACAACTCCATGCCGCGGCAGTTCGCTGCGAAGGCCGAGGAGTTGTCGCGCCCGGCTGGCCCTGCCGGCCCGTCGATGTGGGGCGCTGGCGTGCCCGACCTGACGCGACCGGCCGCATGGGACGAAGTGCTTCGGATGCGCTCGTCCCTGAACGAGCAGTGGTCGAAAGCACGAGAGGCCGGCGACAAGCAGGCAGCGGCGGCGCTCGATGCGCAGAAGACGGCGCTCGATGAGGCGATCAGGGCGCACCTCGGCCCTGAGGCGCTGGCGCAGTGGACCGAGGCCAACGCCTCCCACGCCGCCAAGATGGACCGGTTCCACGCCGGCCCGCAGGCGTCCATTTTCCAGGTACGCAACGGCGCGCCGGCGCGCGAGGGCGGCGAAGTCGCCTCGCTCTTCTGGGGCAACCGACCCGGCCTCGCCGAAGACGTGCAGAGTCTGCGCAAGCTGATCGACGACAACCCGTCGCTGCTGGGTCAATTTCGCAGCATGGTCACCACCGAGGGCGCCAACACGGCCGATGCCGGCGGCAAGCTGGGGACGAAGTTCGCGCGTTGGGTCGATGCCATGCGCCCGGGCCTGGAACGCGCGTTTCAGCCTGACCAAGTGGACATGCTGACGCGCATCGCGCAGGACATCCGGCGTAGCGAGGCGGCCGCCGCGGCCGGCATGTCGCGCGGGTCGAACACCTACCAGAACGCGAACAACGCGCTGAAGCTCGGATTGCTGGACAGTTCCGCGGCCAAGTTGGCGGTGGACAAAATCCCGTTCGGCGGTGCCGGCATCGACTGGCTGCGCACGACCATGCGCGACAGCAAGGCCAGCCGGCTCGCTCAGGCCCTGTCGGACGCCAACGCCGCTGCCGATGCCTTGGCTACCGGAGGCGTTCAACAACCGGGAGCGGTTTCGCAGCTTCTGGCGAGCCCGGCGGTGCAGAGTCTGTTCTACCGGGTGCCGGCCCCTGCGCTGGCGGATCGTCGAAGCCCATGAGGCGACGGAAGAACGCCACGACGAAGACGATCCCGGCGAAGATCAGGAGCCGCTTGAACGGGAAGCTGCTGAGGAAATCGAGCATCGCGCGAGTGTAGGCCGGCCCTTGCCATTCGTGGGGAAAACGCCAGCCGCGGGCGTCCACAGTACGGCGCATGAGCCAGCCCGCAGCCTACGCCCCTGCCACCGACTTTTCTGATGACGAGGTCGCCAATGTGGGCGGCCGGTCGACGGTCAGGACGGCGGCCCTCGATGCCGAATTCGCGGCGGTAGCCACCACGCTTTCGGGGGTGCTCGCAAACCTGTCGCTGAACCAACGCGACGACGGGGAAATCCGCGATGGCCGGGTGAAGTTGCACACACTGGCAAGCGATGTGCTGGCGCTGCTCGTGGCCTATGGGGCTACGCCGCGCGGGTCGTGGCTGACGGCCACGGTTTACGCGCTCAAGGATCTGGCGTCGCAGAGCGGGAACACCTACATCTGCGCCGTGCCGCACACGGCGGGCACGTTCGCCACCGACCTGGCGGCCGGAAAGTGGATGCTGTTCACGCTGGGCTCGGCAACGGCCGCGTCAGCAGTTGCATTCGCGCCGACGGGAACCATTGCGGCAACCGACGTCCAGGCGGCGATCAACGAATCCGACACGGAAAACCGAGCGCTGTCGGCGGCGGCATCTGCTGCTGTCGTCGCCGCCCTGGCTGACCTGGCCAACGCTTTGGACGTCACGAAGAACGACGCGCTCCTCGCGGTGAAAAGCGTGCTGACCGGCGCCGTCGCCACGACACAGCACGAGGTCAATTCGCGCGCGGTCTCCGTGTTCGATTTCCTCACTTCGGCGCAGCGGGCCGACGTGCTGGCCAACACGGAAACGCTCGACGTCACGAGTGCGATCCAGGCGGCCCTTACCGCCTTGAGCCCGTACGAAGCGCTCCACTTCCCGGCCGGCACCTATCGCGTGTCGTCGACGCTGACCGTCGGCGTGGACAACGTCACGCTGCACGGGCGGGGCAAGATCAAGTCGGCCACGACCTCGGAGTACGAGTTCATCATCACAGCCACCGGGCGCACCGGCGTGGTGATCAGGGATCTGGAGTTCGACATGAACCAGGCCGCCCGCGCGGCCGACCACACGCAGACCGTGCGCTACCACGGCCCGTATCTGGCCTCCTGCACCGACTGCACGCTCGACAACGTGACGTCGCGCAACACCCTCGGGTTCGGCGGCATCTCGGCTGTGTGCATCGCCATCGGGCAGGGGACGCGGGTCAGGGTCAACGGCTGTCGCGCGCTGAGCGGCGGCACGGCGGCGAAGACCTCGGATGGCATCTACACCAGCGGGCAGCAGAACGTCATCTCGGGCTGCATCGCGGCCAACTGCTACGACACCGGCTTCGTGATCGAGGATTCCGACTTCTCGGTGATCAGCGGGTGCACGGCCTACAACTGCGCGTCGCCGGCTGCCGTGACGGTCTCCCTGTCGACGGATCGCCGCGGCAACACCATCGCCGGCATCACCAGCTACAACTGGGACGCACCCAGCACTGGCGGCATTGCGGTCGCCACCCTGGCATCGACGGGCAACCTTTACGACACGACCATCATCGGCGCGAACCTGTACGCCAACACCGGCAGCGGCTACGGAAGTGGCGGCGCGGTGTGGGTGCGGCGCATCGGCTCTGGCAACGTGATCGGCGTGAACATCATCGGCGGGGTGATCGATGGCGCCGACTACGGGCTCCGCGTCGACGACGGCGCGAACGTGTGCGCGTTCGGCCTCCAGACGCGCAACATCGCCAGTTCGGCCTTCCTGTTCTTGGCCGGCGGCACGCACCAGGTGCATGGCTGCTTCGTCAACGGCGCCGCGGTGGGCATTGACGTGCAGGGGTCGGGAACGCGCGTCTATGCGTCTGGCGGCTTCGTGACGGCGACCACGTCGGCCGGCGTTCAGGCCCTGAACACATCGGTGCTGAACCTGCGCAACGTCGACATCTACGGCATCAGCGGCGGCGTCCGGACCAACAAGGACGTTGGCGCGTTCTTGAACTTCGGTGAGTCGGTCAAGAACCTGACCGTGAACACCGGTGCGACGTACACGGTGGCGGAGCAGGACACCACGATCGTGCAAACCACGGCGGCATCGGTCTACACCCTTCCGTCCGCATCGGCCTACGTCAACCGGCAGCTGGTCATCAAGACCGAGTTCGCTGGGACCGTGACCTCCGCATCATCGAACGTCGTGCCGCTGGCTGGTGGCGCGGCGGGGACGGCCATCCTGGCGGCCACGGCTGGCAAGTGGGCGACGCTGCAGAGCGACGGCACAAGCTGGCGCATCACCACCGCAAACTGAGGAGCCCCCCCCATGCTCACCATCGCCCTGACCATCCTCGGCTACCGCGCCGTCCTGGCAGTCGTCAACACCGGCCCGGCCGGAAGCTGGCGCGCCAAGATTGGCCGCATCCTCGGCAACCTCGCTGGCGGAAACGGCGACACCCCGTGAGCCGCGAACCGGTGGCCGCCGTCGGCCTGGCGGTCGGCATCGCGGCGCTGTACATCTCGCCGCAGCACGTCGCCTCGGCGCTGTCGCTGTATCAGCCCGGCGTGGAGTACGTGGCCGGTGGGATCGAGCGGTGCGCGCTGTGGCTCTTCGCTGCATGGGTGGCCTACGAGTGCGGCCTGTCGGTCATTGCTCGGGTACTACTGTGGCCGGCCTACGAGGGCGGCATGATGGCCGCGTCCCGACTGGCGCTGCCGATGGATCGCATGGTGAAGCTGCCGCCGGGCCAGACGGTGGGGGAGGCGGCTTTCGGCCCGTGGGCGACATGGGCGAGCATCGCCATCGCTTTTTGGGGGGCGGCCTACGTCGCGCAGGGGTTACGAGATGGCCGCCGCGCAGACCGCCGCTGAAGGGTTCACGCTCGCCAGCGTGGGGGCCGGGCTCGCTGCGGCGGGGATCGACCCGTGGTTGTTGTTCTTCGCCTCCCTCGGCGCCGGCATGTTTGTGCTCTTCGCCAGTTCCATCGGACGGTGGCGCTCGCTGGCTTGTGCTGCCTGTGCGCTGCCCCTGGGGCCGATCATCGGGCACGCGGTGGGGGTCAGGTACTTCGCTTCGGACGGCGACGCAATGAAGCTCGCAGCGTTCGTGGCCACGCCGGTGCTGGTGCTGCTGGTCCGGGGCCTCATCACCATGCTCGAAGCCCGCAGCGCTGGCCTGTGGGGAAGCGTGGCCGACCGCGTGACTGGCAAGGGCGGGCGGCCATGACCGGGGCGCAGATCGCTGCCGGGTTGCTGGCCTGCATCGTCGTCGCCGGCTACTTCTGCCGCATGGACGCGTTCAGCATCAAGCGCGACCACCCGGCGATGGGGCTGATCCACTTCCTCGGCTTTGCCGCTGCATCCTGGGTCGGATGCGAAGCGCTCACGCACGAACTGGGGCCATTGCACGGCGTGGCGCTGCTGGGCGCTGCCGCGTGGCTCGGCGGGTCGTACTGGTGGCGTCATGCCGAGCCGCAGGCATTCAACTTCAACCCGGACCACCGACCATGAACTACGAGGCCATCGGCGGCCGGCGCTGGCTCTTCGCGCTGCTGATCTTCGCCACGGCTACCGTTTTGCTGTGGTTCGGAAAGCTCGACGCGGCGGCCTGGGTGAATCTGCTTCAGTGGACGTTCGGCGCGTTCGCGTTCGCCAACGTGGTGCAGCGGGCGGTAGAGGCGAAGGCGGATCAGGCGCAGAAGTAGGTCGGCCCGGCACGATCGCGCCGCGTGAAGCGTGCGGCCAGCGCGCCGTGCGCCACGCGACCATCCGCGCCGGCTGCCGGTATCCCGTCAGCGCGTGCAGTTCGTCAGCGGTGAGGATCAGGGGTTGTTGCATGCCTACCGCTCCACTTCCCGCCCGTGCGTAGGCCGCCACTCGCCCGACCCTTTCGGGCACGCCTCGCGGATCAGCCACGGCACCAGCCGCATCTCCCACTCGTCGCGGTCGATCCAACCGCCGACGCAGATGGCATTGATGTCGAAGACCTGATCCCCGGCCATCGCCACCCAATGCGTCTGCCGGTAGCGGGCCGCCATCGGCACTCCCGGCCGCGTCCACGGGCCAGCCCATTGAACCCGCATCAGCCCGAACCGAAGGCGGCACCGAGCGCCCGGAGCGTCCCTGCGATAGACCTCGCGGTGCCGCGCACCGTGCGCGCGCAGAACGGAGGCCATCAGCGTCGGGTTCGTGTAGCCCTTCGTCTCGAAGTCGCCCAGCTTCGGCCGCAGCTCGTCGGGCGTCAGGTCGAGAACGGCGCAGAGTGCGCCGGGGCCGCAGTTGAAGCCCCAGGCGTCGGCCGCTGCGCTGGCCTCGTCGATGTTGAATCGGACGCGGCGCGGGGTGAGGGTCAGGGTCGGCATGTCACTGCACCGGATGCAGCCGCGCCGGCTTCTTCGGCATGGTCTTCAGCACGAACTGCGCGGTGCCGAGCAGCCGGTCGAAGGCGATGTCCGCGCCCTCGGCGTTGGCCATCATCACGCCGGTGACGCTGGCAAGCTTCATCAGGTAGTTCCCCATCGCTACAGGGTCGGGGCTCGACAGGCGGCAGGCGGTCAGGTAGTCGCCGACGGCTTTCTTCGCCAGGGTCTCGGCATCGGCTGGGGTGGCGGGCTTGCGGTCTTCGGTCATGGTCAGGCGCTCCCTTCGGCCCTCACGACGCGCGACAGCGCCCACGCCCACACAGCGCCGCCGGCCACCTTCGCGGCAAACAGCCCCGGCGCATATGCCAGCGAGAACCCAGCCAGCAGAGGGAACGCCAACGAGTCCACCGCAGCGCCAATCGTTACGCCTCCGAGGCAGCGCTTCAACCATGCGCCACGCGCCAGCCGGAAGGCTGCCCAATCTGCCAACGCCGACAGCGCGAAAGCCGCGAACGATGCCGCAGCAATCCGACCGCTAGCCGGGTTCAGCGCCCAACTCATGGCCGCAGCGGCGGCGATCAGTGCCAGCATCTGACGCGCGCTCATCTTGAGCGCAAGCCAGTTCCGCAATGCCAAGTCTAGGCCGATCAGCACAAAAGCATTGACCGGAATCGACGCGGGGCCGAAGTAGGCAATGCTCAAGTTCGCCAGCGTCAGCGTGGCGGCATAGATCATGGCGGCAATGGTCAGCGTCATAGCAGGCTTCCTTGGTCTGCGGGTTGAAACTCTGGCACGTTGAACGCCCATCGCGTCGGTGCGTTCTGCGATTCGATCCGGGCGCGCATGACTGCGGCGCGGGTGTCTTTGTTGGGCGGCATGTAGTTGCCTCGCCATGTCTGGTCAATGCCGATATTGCGGCCGATGTTGGTGCTGTCGGCGCTGCTGAACGGCAGGCGAGTAAACACCTCGGGGTTCAACATCCGCAGCCCGTGCAACTTCACCAGCGGCTCGCCGTCGTCGTTGCAGACCACGCGCATAGCCCGTGCAATCTGGCCCCACCATGCGGCCGTGCCAATGGTGGCGAACTCGCCAGAACTGCCGATGCATACTCGCGGCCAAGCGCTTGCCAGCCGCTCAAGGCGATCCAGGCTTTCGTGCATATGCCACACCGGGGCGCCAAACCAACGCGGCAATGGCCACTCGGTCAACAGCGCGTCGTTGTCGGACTCGCCGCCGTCGATCACGTCAGGCACGACGGCAAAGTCGCACGACGGGATTCGTTTGCAGGAGGAGGCCCACTCATAGAAGCCGCGCCAGTCCTGCACTGGCTCGCCTTTCTTCCACGCCGAAAACGCGCCGTTGTCCACCGCAAACGACTGGCACACTTCAGCGGCGACGCCCAACTGATCGGAATGCGCGAAGCTCACGAAGGCGTGTCCGGCATCAACCGCGCGCACAGCTGCTGATGCCGGGGTGATGGGCAGGCCGTGGTAATGGATCACGTCTTGCTCCCCGCCAGCCCACGCCAGCGATTGCAGTGGGTCATGGTGTTGCCTCGGCAAACAGGCCTTGTTGATCGTCGTATACCGGGGTGGCGCGGCTCTTGCTCATGCTGCGGTCGTACTCGGTAAACGGGGCTTTTTTCCAGACCCACCCATTGGCCCAGCGCGCCACGTCGCGCAGCTTCTGTGCCGTCCAGTCGTGCCGCACCCAAGGTTCCCGGTGCAGCGCATTGAGCTTCATCAGCGGTTGGACGTGAGGCTCACACCCGCCGTCGATCACGGCTTGGATGCGCGCCATGCACTTGGCGAACGGCTCATTCCCGATCAGCACATAAACCCGCTTTCGCTTGGCGGGCTCGGCGTGCAGCATCCGCATCACGCGGAGCACGTCGGGCAGTTCGTGCGTCTCGTCCAACGCAAAGCGCCACGGCCCGCGGCCGGCGTTCAGCAATGGCGCCCAACGCGCATAGACGTCGGGCGTGAAGGTGGCGGGCTCAAAACCGCTATTCGCATCCAGCAACGGCACACCCTCTGCGCGGTAGCGGTCGATGATGTGCTTCTGGTAGTCGGCCGGTAGGGCGCTCAGATTGTTGTCACACAGGACCGGCCGCACCGGGAAATCCGGCAGCAGCGTGAACTCTCGGCCTTCCATCGCCGGCACGATGCAGAAGTGGCACCCGACAGGACAGCCCCGGCTGGCGATGGTGGCCTGCGGGTTGTGGTGCGCGATCGCGTCCGGCGCATCGCCGCCAAGCTCGGCAACGTCGGACAGTTCATGCCGCATCTTTACCAGGAACAGCGCCGGCCCGCCTGCACGCACGCGATACCCCAGCGCCCGATACCACAGGGCGCGCGCATAGGCCTTGTCCAGCAGCCATGTGAACGCGACGGACAGATAGGCGATGTCGCCTTCGGTCCATTCTGCGAACCCGCCAGACCACGTCATTCGCGGCCCCAAGAGTGCCAGCAGATACAGCGCGCACGCAGCCAGCGCGACAGGGCGCGGTTGGTCATGGCGCGGCCAAGTCGCGCGCGTCGTCGCCTGCATACAAGGGCACGTCGTCGGACAAAACCCGATGCGGCGTAACGGGCAAAAACTTGAATTTTGTAGGCCATGCAATCCGCCCTTGTGCGTTGCGTTCTTTGTGCGGCGTCTCTCCGTCGAAATACCACCGGCGCATCCAGGCGCGAGGGCGGCGCGACAGGGCGCGGTCTTGCAGGAGGTCAGGCATCACAGGACGCCTCCCAGCAGGCGCTCTTTCTCGGCCCGGCGCTCGGCGCTGCGCTTGTTCTCTTCGTCGGTGAGCCACGTCCCGAGGCCCTGGCGGATGCGCTTGGCGGCGTAGCGCTGGCCGGCCTTGAAGCGCTCCACATCGCGCGAGTCGTTCGGCAGGTCGCGCACGTCCTCGAAGAACTCGCACAGTTCAAACGCGGCACGGCGCACGTCGGCAACGGTCAGAGGGTCAACCATGGTCGGGGGCTCCGGTGGGGGTGCGGCGGGTCATGCGCTGTATTCCTGTTCGGCCATCTCACAGAAGAAGCTGCACGACGGCAGTGCCTCGTTGCGCCTGGGCTCGCCCGCCGGCAGTTCGCGCAGCGGGAAGCGCTCGTTCTTCCGCGGGCCGCTTCGGTAGCGCAGGAACCACGACCCCGGTCCGATCTCGTCCTGCACCAGACAGTTGGCCTCGAACTGCTCCGGGAAGTCTTCGCGGATTGCACGCCAGTAGCCTTCACCGCCTTTCACGCACCCGATGCAGTTGGCGTTGTCGTAGCCGAGGCGGTACATCAGCGGCAGTTCGATCCCTGCCCGTTGCACCATGGCCTTGCAGTCTTCTTTGGTCAGCCCGGCGTCGATCAATGGGGCGATGACTGGGCGGTCCGGGTTGCGGTCGCGGAAGTCTTCCAGCCGGTCGGACTCCTCGGCGGTGTATCCGAACACCATCACGTCGCCGGGCTGCTTCCACCCGTCCAGCAGATCGCGCTTCAGGGCACGCGAACACGGCGCTCCGCGCGGCCCCATCATGAACTGCTTGCGCCGAAACACCCGGATCGTGCTGGCGCCGTCGCGCTCGTCGCGCAGCGTGTGGATTGGGCACCCGAACCACGCTTCGGCGTCGGCGGCGAACCGGCGGTTGTCCGGGTGCTCCTCCAGCAAAAAAGCGTTGATGACCTCCACTACCCGCGTTCCAGCGTGGGCGGCGATGGCGAGTTTCGTGGCCACCGCTGACGCGGCGCCGCACGAGAACTGGCAGACGATGCGGTCAGCCATGCTCACCCCCAGCCACCTCGGACACCATGCGGCACCCGGTCGGATTGCTCCCGCACATGCCCTCAGGGCAACCGCAGGGCGTCTCTTCCAGCATGTGCAGATCGGCGTCCAGCACCTCGCACCACACGCGGCGCCGCTTCGGGTCGTCAGACCAATGGAATTGGTGCCAGCCAAGCTCGCGGCCGAGGTAGATCAGCCGCTCCGGCTGGCCCTTCCAGTTGTACCGGCCGCCGCGCTTCATGGTCTCGGGCTTCAGGTCAGCGATTGCCGCCTCCACTGCCGCCGGCAGATCGTTGTGTTGGCTCGAATCGGCCATCGTGTTCTCGTCAGCCATTGGCGCCTCCCGTGCCGGCCGCGCCGTTCGTGGCTCTGCCGGCAACGATGTTTCCGTGCCACCCGCATCGGGCATCACACCCAATGCTTGGCGTGAGGGTCGGCGCCTGCATGTTGCCGTCCCAATGCCAGCGGTGCACGCCCTGCGCGTCGGCGTCAAGCGGCGGTCCGAGCGTCACCGGGATCTCGCAGATTCGGTTCGCGCCGCTCGGGCAATAGAACACGATCGCGTCGACGCCCTCCGGGTTGAGGCCGCCGCCACGCTTGGTCCTGAGGCCGAACTCGTCCCGCGACAGCGGGCCGCCGTTGTAGGAAATCGGGTGCGGTTTCATGCCTGGTCTCCAGCGCTGGGCGAGGGGATGCCGTGGGCGCGCTCGATGCAACGCACGATTTCCGTCAGGCTGTCGAGGCCGTCGCAGATCAGCAGTAGTTCCTCGTCGCGCGCCATGTCTGCAATCTGCTCCGCCGTCAGCGCCTGCGCTTTCTGCGTGGCCACTTGTTGCGGTTTCTGCAACGACTGCGGGACGAGGGGCGTCAAGTTCCGCACCACCACCCACGTCTCGTCCGGCGCGCACAGCGACACAGTCGGACGCCACCCTCCGCCGGGCGGATCGCCATCCACCCATTGCGCGCGGTCATACAGCCACGCCACCGGCTCCGCAGCCACCTCGGCGGGAGCAGGGGGAGCGGCGGCGAGCATGGCGATTGCGTCCTCCTCGCGGCCGGGGCTGTTGGAAAGTGAGAGGTGTCCGATTGCCGACAGCGCGCTTTGCCGCGTGACGTATTCGCCCGGCCCCGCCGGCACTCGGGCGGCCAGCGCGGAGGACAGGGCGGACTCCAGCGCGGTCAAGCGCTTGTTGCACTCGTCGGCCCATTCGGCGGTCGGCTCGACCGTCAGCGCTGCAATGCCGTTGGCGAAGTCTTTGATCTGCGCCATCAGCGCATCAAGGGTGTTGCTCATCGTGTCCTCTCCTTGTGGGTCAGTCCTGGGTGTAGAAGCGGGCGCCGATTGCTCGGCCATGCAAATGCGTGTTGCCGGGGAGGATCGGCGCTCGTGCATGGGGGTCGCCCGGGGAATCAAGCGGCTTGAGCGTCCCAAGCCTGGATGTAGTCGATCAAGTCGCAGCACTCGGCGACGGTGAGCGTTGATGTGCGACGAAACACCACGTCAATGCCGTTGCCGTCCAGCGCCGGCAGGATCGTCGTCGGCTCGCCCTTGGTTCGAAGCCATGCCGCAGTGAAGAGGCGCTTCCACGTCTCCACGTCCTGACGCTGCCCGGCCCACTGGCGCCGCTTGCTGATGTCGGTCAGCGCGGCATGCAACAGGGCGTTCTGCTCAGTGCTGCGGGTGCTGTCCTTGATGGACAGGTGGAGCTTGCGCCCGGCGATCAGGCGAGGCTTCATCCATGCCCAAAGGTCTTGGATGGTCTGGTGGCCCTGCTGTGCGTTCCACAGCGTCGTTGCGTGCGTGGTCATGCTGCCTCTCGCTTTTCGTGCCACCCGTGCGCTTGAGCATCAGCCCATGTGCGCGCGATGTAGCGGTCCTCGGTTTCGTCTCGCTCGGCTTTCGTCCAGCCAATAGCAAGGTCGTGCATCTGGTGGCACCCCATGTGCCCGCCGTGAGGTGCGCACAAGGGAAACGTGAATTCGTCGGACGCCTTCACGCTCTTGCCCTTGCCGTGCTTGGCCTGGTTGGAATGCGCCGCTTGGCTGTAGCCCTCAATCCCGCAGGCGACGCACGGCAAAGACGCCACCCAGCGCAGGTAGCTCTTGCTGCGCCAGTAGCGGAATTTCGGGAAGAGCATCACTTGATTTGCAAGTTGCGGCGGATCTCGACGTGGGCGCCCGGCACCGTTGCCCCGGCCTTCACAGCGGCGGCAATCGCGGTCTTGTCGGGTTCCGCCGGCGGGGGCGGTTTCTGGCGCATGAACTCGGCCGGGATCAGGTCGGGCTCGTCGATCACCACGGCCGACGACGCGCGCCAGCCGATGCGGATACCGGGGCCTTCCACCTTCTCGATACCGGTCGCCTCCAAGCAGCGGGCGAGGTAGGCCCGCAGCTGATCGGCGCGGGCCTCGGTTGCCTTGGCGCGGTCGGCCGCGTCATTGGCCCATTGCTTGATCGCGGCGGCGTCGGCCTCGAAACTGCGGACCATGTAGGCCACAGCCTGCGCCTTGGTTTCCAGTTCGCCGCTGATGCTTTCCAGCGTGTCGGCTACGGTCTGGGCGTCGAGGTCAAGATCAGCGAGGGTCAGCGCCGTAGCGCGGTACTCGTTGGCGATGGCGAAAAGTGCGGTCATGCTGCTACCTTCGGCTTGGCCTGGGCGCGCTTCTCTTCGGCCCATGCGTTGAGTTGATCCACTGCGGCGCTGTCGTTCTGCTCAAGCGCCACCTTCACGGCACCATTCAAAGCGGCCCTCAATTCACCGACGTTCGTGGCGGCCATGATGTCGGCGTGACGATCAGCCAGCCACGCGGCGCGCTCGGGGTTGTCTTCGCGCTTGCGGCCCTCCCACTCGGCGCGAGCCTCGGCCACATACTTGGAGTCGTCCCACCGGCCGCTGAAGATGTCGCCCGCGAACCCGATGTAGCTGGCGCACTTCACCAGTGCATCGGTGACAGACTTCTTCGGGGCGTCCTCGTCCACCATGAAGCCGCCCTTCGACTTCTCATAGACGGCCTTGGTCTGTCCGATCTGCTCAAGCTCGCCGCGCACGCCATCCAGCACGTACCAGAAGCGCACCACAGCCACATGGAGCACATCGGTATCGGTCAGGCGCTCCATGCGCTCATTCAGGATCGTGAAGCCCCATCCGATGCCGCACGGCCCGAATTCGGCGGTGAGTCGTTCGACGATCCAGTACGGCTTGGGACTGTTGCCGCTGTACTGCTTACCGGTGATCGGCTTCACGGCAGCGGGATCGGTGACGCATACACGGCGCCACAGAGTCATGTTGTCGGCCATCAGAAAGCCACCTGATCGGGATTCGCGCCGTTCCGCAGCGCTCGGGCCTCACGCCACGCACGCAGCGCGGCAGAGAGGGCATGCTTCAGGTCGTGCAGGATGTTCATGTGTACTCCTCAGGTTAAAGGGTGGCCCGGCGTAGTTGGCCGCCGCCCGACCGCCGCCCTACGTGGCTATCGCGGGCCGTTGATGGTTTAGCGCAGCAGCGTGAAGCCCTGCAGCAAGTCAGGCCCGGCGCGCCATACCAGCACGGCCACGCCAACAACGGCGGCGGCAACGGCTGTGATCAGCAGCCCGATCACGATGCCGCGGGCGCCCGACAAGTCGTCGCCTTCGCCTCCGGCCTGAAACTGCGCTTCGGTCGCGGTCGCGCGGAAGGCGGCCGGTTGCTCGGCCGTCAGCGGGTTGGGCTCGGCGCCGGGCAGGGTGTGCGGGTCATCCAGGATGATTGCCATGTCAGGTGCTCCACCAGTGAACGAGGACCAGCGCCCCGACGATGCCGATGGCATACGCCAGCACAGCGCCACGAATGCGGCCGGATGAGTGACGCTCAATCACCGGATACCCGACGTTGAAGCGGCAGTCTGCGAGGGTGCGAGGGGTCATTGCTTTTCCTCCGGTGTAGGCGCCTGAACCTCGTTCAGCGCTTGGTGCAGGCCGATGCGGTCAGCGTTCTCTGCCGCCCATTCGATAACGTGATCGGCCTCGTCGTACAGGTCGGCGGTGTCGGCTTCGGTCATGGTTTGCCCCAAACAACAGCGCGGCCGTCCAACAGACAAGCGCAATGTCAAAACACAGGTCCATTGCGGTGCCTGTTGGCGTAAGACTGAAGTTGCCGCTCACAAGTCGGTACAGCCGAGAGAAAAAGCTGATCGAGAACAACACCAACAGCGTCCACAGATAACTGTTCATCACCGCCCCCACTCCGTAGCCACAGCCTCCGGATGCGTCCGGCAGGCGATGCCCAGCTGAATCTCCGCGCCCCACTCGGTCACGATCAGCGCCGACATCCTGTCTGCAACCCAGCGGTTGCCGGTCCAGTAGAGGCGGGCGCGGCCGGCGCCTAGGGTCAGGTGGTAGGTCATGCGGCGCGCTCCTGTTGGCCGCGCTTCCAGTCGGCGAAGTCGCGCTCGTACCTGTCAAAGTACTCGGCGAACGCCTCGCGCAGCTTTGCTCGGTTCGTCGAGTCGGCGCAGTAGTAGCAGGCCACCAGCGAGCGCACGAAGCTACCGCCGTAGACCTCCATCATGTGGAGGGCGTTGTCGAAGTGCTGGGCGCTCATTCCGTCGCCAGCCAGCCGGCCGCCTCGTGCATCAGCGATTCGACGGCCTGACGGCTGTAGCCGCGCGGGTCGTCCAGCATCTTTTCGATCATCAGCAGACTGGCGCGCGCTTCTTCGAGGCTGGCGCGGACGTCTTGCTCGAAGTCGTCGTCCGGCGTGCGCGGGTCGTTTGGGTGGCCGTTGCAGGGTGCCCAGGTGCTCTGGTCGCCGTAGCCGGGTGCGCTGCGGAGGTTCATGGCCGCTCCCGTGGTGTCAGGCGGCGACGGGCTGCGCTTCGGCGGCGCCACGGCCATCGGCCTCGGCCAGCGCCAGCAGTGCAGTCTTGTTCTGGCGCCAAAAACGAAGTGCATCGCGGCCATCCATCTGCACGATGCGGGCGTCATCGAACGTGCGCCATTCGGCCAGCGAATGCAGTTCGCAGCCGATCTGCATGTGCTTGTCAAGGATGTAGACGATCCAGTGCAGGCCGCTGATTTGCAGTGGTGCGCGGTTGATCGTGACGCCGCCTCGCCACTTGGCGCCCGAGAGGTCGGCGCGCGAGAGGTCGGCGCACGAGAGGTCGGCGCGCGAGAGGTTGGCGCCCGAGAGGTTGGCGCCCGAGAGGTAGGCGCCCGAGAGGTTGGCGCACGAGAGGTAGGCGCACGAGAGGTTGGCGCACGAGAGGTTGGCGCCCGAGAGGTTGGCGCACGAGAGGTTGGCGCACGAGAGGTTGGCGCCCGAGAGGTTGGC
>Ga0228698_1000322_pt1 | contig 40519 bp, 35 predicted proteins | sample McNCre117_Aug_MG_FD_178015 | JGI IMG/M metagenome (GOLD analysis project Ga0228698, IMG submission 178015) | Freshwater microbial communities from McNutts Creek, Athens, Georgia, United States - 1-17_Aug_MG | ecosystem: Environmental > Aquatic > Freshwater > Creek | place: USA: Georgia... | reverse complement strand
CTCGGCGACTTGTTGACCTGGTGGGCATCCTGACCCAACCCGGCCAGCGTGGCGTTGCCATAGACGAGATGCGCCTGCCCGAATGAGCATCGCCATCGACACCAACGTGCTCGTTCGAATACTGGTGCAGGATCCGACCGCGCCAGATCAATGCGCCGCCGCACGTCGCTTGGTAGCCGAGGCCGCAGCGGCAGGCGAGCCCCTGTTGGTAAGTCTGTGCGCGCTGCTGGAGACCGAGTGGGTGCTTCGCAGCCGGTACAAGGTCAGCCGCAAAGCGATGTCAACGGCATTCATCGCCATGCTCGAAACGCCCGGCATCGAGTTTGAGCACGATCCCACCGTGGAAGAAGCCCTGTATCTGCTCGACCAATATCCGTCTGCCGACTTTGCCGACTGTCTGCTCGCGGCGCGCGCCACACACCTGGGCCGCGCCCGATTCGTGACCTTTGACGCCGGCGCTGCTCGTCTGCCGCGCGGTGAGCTCTTGCAGTAGCTCGCCTGCTTGAATCGGGTACCCTGGCCAGATCAGGTGCCGGCGCTGATCGCCGCTCACCGATGACAGGAGAACTTTCATGGTTGATGACGGCTCCAGACAGGCCACCGCTGAGTGGCCGCTGCCCAAGTTCCGTTTCCAGGTCACCTGGGATTCAGCGGTGATGTCGTTTCAGGAAGTGTCCGGCCTGGACGTGGAGAGGCAGCCGATTGAGTACCGCCATGGCGACAGCCCGGTGTTTTCAGCCGTCAAGTTGCCGGGCCTGAAAAAGGTCGGCAACGTCACCATGAAAAAGGGCGTGTTCAAGTCCGACAACAAGTTCTGGGATTGGTTCAACCAGATCAAGATGAACACCATCCAGCGTGTGCCGGTCACCATCAGCCTGCTGGACGAAGCGGGCCAGCCAACCATGGTGTGGACGCTCACCAATGCCTGGCCCACCAAGATCACCGGCACCGACCTGAAGGCAGAAGGCAACGAGGTGGCCGTCGAGGCCATCGAGATCGCGCACGAAGGCCTCACCATCGCCAACGCCTGAGGGGCAAGGGTGGGCGCTGGCGGGCAACTGCGCTGCCCGCCGCAGGCGACAATCCGGCCCTACGCCACTGCCTTGCCCGCTGACATGCACCGCCATCCCCTTGCGCGACTAGCCTGGTGCCTGATGGGCGCTGCGGCGGGCATCTCCATCGCCCTGTACCTGGCCGGGCCGCCTCACGCCATGTTTGTGCTGGCCTCACTGGGCGGCAGCTCGGTGTTCTTGTTTGGGCTGACGCGGGCGCCGGCCGCACAGTTGCGGGCCATCTTTGGCGGGCACCTGGGCGGCGCGTTCATCGGCATCGCGTGCACGCAGTGGCTGGGCACATCGCTGCCGGCCTATGCGCTGGCTGTCAGCCTGACGCTGGGCTTCATGCTGGCCACGCGCACCGTTCATCCACCGGCAGGCGCCAACCCGGTGATCATGGTGCACGCCCATGCGTCGTGGGGGGCGCTGTGGAGCCCGGTGCTGCTGGGCGTGCTGTGCCTGGTGGCCGTGGCCATGGTGTGGAGCCGGCTGTACCCGGGCCTGGTGCGCTACCCCGTGTCACCGATGGAGCCGTCGCCGCCTTCGCTGAACTGGGGCGGCTGGCAATAGGCTGCTGCCCGGCACCTGCAGGCGGGCGCGCAGCTGGCCGACCGCATCATCAATGAAGGCCCGGGTCTTCATCGGCAGCCGGCCCTGGCCGGGGTAGATCAGGCTGGCCGGCATGGCAGGCGGCGCCTCATCGGCCAGCACGGCTTGCAGCCGGCCATCGGCCAGGGCGCTGGCCACCTGGTACGACAGCACACGGGTCAGGCCCAGGCCCAGCTCGGCGGCGGCAATCGCGGCATCGGCCGTGCTGACCGTCAGGCGAGCGCGCACGGCCACGGGCCGCCTGTCGCCCCCATCACCTGCAAAAACCCAGGCCTTGGCGGCATCCAGGCCATCAAAGCTGATGCAGCGGTGGGTGGCCAGGTCGTCCAGTGATTGGGGCACACCAAAGCGCTGCAGATAAGCCGGGCTGGCGCACACCACGCGGCGCACCTCGCCCACCTGCGTGGCCACCAGGTTGCTGTCGGGCAGGGTGCCGATGCGCAGGGCCACGTCAACATGCTCTTCGATCAGATCCACGTTGCGATCACCCAGGCGCAGCTGGATGTCCACCTCGGGGTGTGCCTCCAGGAAGGCCGCCACCACCGGCACCAGGTGCAGGCGGCCGAACACGATGGGCGCGGCGATCACCAGCTGGCCCCTGACCTGGGCGTAGGCCCCCGAGGCCGCACGCTCGGCCTCGTCAACCTGCTCCAGGATTTGCCGGCAGGCCGCCAGGTAATCGCGCCCCGCATCGGTGAGCACCAGCTTGCGCGTCGAGCGGGTGAGCAGCCGCGTTTGCAGGTGGGCTTCCAGATCGGCGAGCTTGCGGCTGACGGTGGCCAGCGGCACGTTCAGCTGCCGGCCGGCCGCCGACAGGCTGCCCCCATCGACGATGGCGGCAAAGACAGACATGGCTTCCAGGCGGTCCATTGTTTCAAATATCGAGAGAAACATTCGCAATATTGCAGTCTAGTGCGCCAGATCGGGAATATCTACAGTCTCTTCACCGGAATGCACCGGCCCAAACCACCACCGGAGTCACACCATGTCCCGCATCCACACCCCCGCCAGCATCGACACCGCACCCGCCGCCGCCCAGCCCCTGCTGCAAGCCGTCAACAAGCAACTGGGCGTGGTGCCCAACCTTTTCCGCGTAGCGGCCAACAGCCCCGCCGCGCTGGAGGGCTACCTGGGCATGTCGGGCGCCCTGGCCAAGGGCCAGCTGCCCGCCGCCACCCGCGAGCGCATCGCCCTGGCCGTGGCACAAGTCAACGGCTGCCACTACTGCCTGTCGGCCCACACCGAGCTGGGCCGGCAATTTGCCAAGCTGAGCGACGCCGAGATCACCGCCAACCGCCACGGCACCTCGCTCGATCCCAAGGCCGATGCCGCCGTGCGCTTTGCGGCCAAGGTGGCCCGCGAGCGCGGCCATGTCACCGATGCCGATGTGCAGGCCGTTCGCATGGCCGGTTATGACGACGCGCAGATCGTCGAGATCGTGCAGCACGTGGCGCTGAACACCTGGACCAACTACCTCAACGAAGTGGCCCAGACCGAGATCGACTTTCCGGTGGCGCAAGCCCTGGCCGCCTGAACCTGCCAGCCAGGCCCGTGACCATGAACACAACGGCCCCCTTCGCCAGCGACATCGCCTTCACCGATGCCGTGAAAGCCATCCAGACCCGCAAGGGCTCACGCGCGGCCTATGCCCGCATGGAGCAAGCCGGCTCCTGGGAGCAGGCGATCACGCCCGAGCTGAAGGCCAAGATCGAAGCGCAGACCAGCGTGTTCCTGGCCACCGCCAACAGCCGGGGCCAGCCCTACATCCAGCACCGCGGCGGCCCCGCCGGCTTCTTGCGGGTGCTGGATGCACACACCATCGGCCTGGCCGACTTTGCCGGCAACCGCCAATACATCACCCAGGGCAATCTGGAAGAAAACCCGCGTGCCCATTTGTTCCTGATCGACTACACCCACCGCCGCCGCATCAAGATCTGGGGCACGGCGCGTGTGGTGCAGGGCGATGACGCGCTGACCCAGCAACTGATGCCCGCCCACTACCGCGCGCGGGCCGAGCAGGTGCTGCTGTTTACCGTGCAGGCCTGGGATGTGAACTGCCCGCAGCACATTCCACAGCGCTTTGAGGCGGCCGATGTGCAGGCGGCGCTGGACGAACGTGATCAGCGCATCGCTCAGCTGGAAGCCGAGCTGGCGCGCCTGCGCCGCCAGTGAATCACGGTGCTTGAAGCGTCAGCCTGTGCACAGGCTGACGCTGCTGCCACCAGGGCCGCTGCCTGCGCCACCCGATGAAAGCGCTGGGCCAAGCCGGGTGGTTCGTGTAACCTTGCTGCGCCAGCGATGGGTGAAGCACGGGCTCAGGCCTCTGCCGCCAGCCACTCGGCCAAGCCGTTCACGTAACAGGTTAGGAGTACCCCCAACCATGGACACACCGCTGGCCACCAGTCAAATCGTCGTACAGGTCTGCCTGTTTGCCTTTGCGGCCATCGCCGTGGCTGGCGGATCGCTGCAGATGGCCCTGGGACAACCCGACACCTCAGCCCGGCTGGACAACATCCACCGCTTCATGGCCGGCATCTACCTGTTCATGGGCATCATCTGCGGCTGGGCCGCCGTGACGGTGGGGCAACAAGGCACGCTGGTGTACCCGATTGCAGCCGGCGTGGTGGTGGCAGGCTGCGGCCGCCTGCTGTCCATGCGCAAGGTGGGCGTGCCCCAGCCCGCAGCACTGTGGCTGGGCTACCTGGTGCCTGAGCTCTTGCTGCCCTGGGTGCTGGCGGGGGCGCACTTTTATCGGCCGGCGGGGTGAGGGGTGGGGCGAATTGCGCGGTTTCATCACCCATTGCAACTGTGCTGGCCGTCGGTACCCAAATCGAACAAGGTCAATATCCTGCGTTCAGGCTTGTGCAAAATCCCGCAGTGAGTAAGGCCGAGCACTGCATGTCGTCGATCTATCACGAAGCCGTTTGCGAGAACCTTCCGGCGCATCCGCTCGAAGATCTTTGCAAGAAGCTGAAAGATGCCCCCTCGTCAACTAACCACCGCCAAGCACGACCCTGAAGCCGAAGCGCTGGGTGCGAAGCTGCTTCAGTCTGTTCGCGAGATGAAGGCCCGCACCTCGGCCCGCGCAACGCCAGTGCCACCGAAAGACATTGTCGAAGACCGTCCAAGCACCCGAGTTGTTTGCCAACGTGCCGGATAGCCATGGCCAGGCTCGCTCAGGTGACCATCACAGGTCCTGGCAATCAAGCCACCTCGAAGAGCCCAGCCGCGCCCATGCCACCTCCCACGCACATGGTGACGACCACGTACTTCACGCCTCGACGCTTGCCTTCGATGAGCGCGTGTCCGACCATGCGTGCGCCCGACATGCCGTAGGGGTGACCGAGGGCGATCGCACCGCCGTTGACGTTCAGCCGTTCGTCGGGAATGCCCAGCCGGTCACGGCAGTACAGCACCTGTACGGCGAACGCCTCGTTCAATTCCCACAGACCAATGTCGTCAACCTTCAGACCCGCCCGCTCCAGGAGGCGCGGCACGGCGAACGCCGGGCCGATGCCCATTTCATCCGGCTCGCACCCTGCGGTCGCAAAGCCCCTGAACAGGCCCAGCGGCGCAAGGCCTCGCTGCTGCGCGAGCTTGCCATCCATCACGACCACGGCCGAGGCGCCATCCGAGAACTGGCTGGCGTTGCCCGCCGTGACGACGCCACCCGGCACCGCCGAGCGGATCCTGCGCACGCCTTCGAGCGTCGTATCGGCGCGGATGCCTTCGTCCTCGCTCACCGTGACCTGCCTGGTACCCAAGCCGGTCTTCGGGTCCGCCACGCCCATCGTCACGGTCATGGGGGCGATCTCGTCCCTGACCAGGCCCGCCGCCCTTGCCGCTGCGGCGCGCAGCTGGCTGCGCACGCCGTAGGCGTCCTGCGCATCCTTGTCGACGCCATAACGCTTGGCGACGATTTCAGCCGTCTCCAGCATGGACAGGAAGTAGCTGGGCCGGTTTTCGGCCACCCACTCGTCCTTGATGTACGCGGTGTTGACTGTGGCCTGCACGCAGGAAATCGACTCGACGCCACCGGCCACCACCACCGGCACGCGGTCGACGATCACCCGCTGCGCGGCCAGGGCGATGGCCTGCAGTCCTGACGCGCACTGGCGGTCGATGGTAGTGCCGCCCGCTGTCACCGGCAGGCCGGCGCGCAGGGCGGCGTAGCGGCCAATGTTGTACCCGGTGGCGCCTTGCTGCAGTGCGCAGCCCATGATCACGTCTTCCACCTCTGCAGGGTCGACGCCCGATCGCCTGACGGCATGTTCGATGGCATGGCCGGCGAGCGTGGCGCCATGGGTCATGTTGAAGCTGCCACGCCAGGATTTGCCCAGCGGCGTGCGGGCGGTGGCAACGATCACGGCTTCTGTCATCTTCGTTCTCTCGATTCGCGTGTTCAGTGCAGGCGCAGTGACGCTTGCCTGCCTCAGTTGAAGGTCTTGCCTGCGGCCGCCAGCTCTCGCAGAAGTGGCGCGGCGGTCCAGAAGGTCGTGCCATCACGCTCTTCGCGTGCAAGACGCTCCATGGCGCGCTCGACTGCCAGCAGGCCCTGGCTGTCCGCGTAGAGCATGGGTCCACCGCGCCAGGCCGGGAAGCCGTAGCCGAAGATGTAGACGATGTCGATATCCGACGCGCGCTGGGCGATGCCCTCTTCGAGAATGCGCGCGCCTTCGTTGACCAGGGCGTAGATGCAGCGCTGGACGATCTCCACGCTGCTGATCTTGCGTGGCGTGATGCCGCAAGTCCGTCGGTGTTCTTCGACGAGGGCCTCCACGGCAGGATCCACCAGCGCATCGCGGCCGCCCTTGCCGTAGCCGTACCAGCCGGAGCCCGTCTTCTGCCCGAAGCGCCCGAGCTCACACAGGCGGTCGGCGATCAGCGTCGCGGTGGGCCAGTTCGCTCGCGGGTTCTCGGACCGCATGCGCTTGCGGATGGCCCAGCCGATGTCGTTGCCGGCGAGATCGCCCATGCGGAACGGGCCCATGGCCATGCCGAACTTCTCCAGGGCGCCGTCTACCTGCTGCACTGTGGCGCCTTCTTCCAGCAGGGCGATGGCCTCGCGCGAGTAGCCGGCGATCATGCGGTTGCCTATGAAGCCGTCGCAGACGCCGGAGACCACGGCTGTCTTGCGAATCTTCTTGGCGACGTCCATCAGGGTCACCATGACGTCGTCGGCCGTTTTCTCGCCGCGCACGACCTCCAGCAGTTTCATCACATTCGCGGGGCTGAAGAAGTGCGCCCCCACCACGTCCCCGGGGCGCCCGGTGAAGGTGGCGATGCGGTTCAGATCCAGCGTCGAGGTGTTCGAGGCGAGAATGGCGCCGGGCTTGCAGACGCGGTCCAGCGTCTCGAACACCGTCTGCTTGACGGCCATGTCCTCGAACACGGCTTCGATCACCAGATCGACCTGCGAAAGGTCGTCGTAGCTGAGCGTGGGCTTCAGCAGCGCGGTCAACGACGCCGCCTTCTCCGGCTTCATCTTCCCCTTCTTGACGCGACTCTCAAAGAAATCAGCGATGTGCTTGACGCCACGGTCGAGCGCCTCCTGCTTCGTCTCCAGGATCACCGTGGGCATACCGGCGAGCAGGAAGTTCATCGCAATGCCGCTGCCCATGGTGCCGGCGCCAATGACGCCCACGCTGGCGATGGGGCGCGGCTTGACGTCCTGGGCCATGCCTTCCACCTTCGCAGCCTTGCGCTCGCCCAGGAACAGGTGGCGCAGTGCCTTCGACTCCGGGCCAAGGTACAACTCCATGAACAGGCGTGCTTCGGTTTGCAGACCCTCCTCGAAGGGCTGCGTCAGTGCGGCCTGCACCGCCTCAACACATTTCAGCGGTGCCGGGTAGTGCCTGGACATCGCCCCGACGCTGTTGCGCGCGAACATGAAGAACGCGTCGGGTTTCGGGTGCGACACGCGCAGGTCGCGCGCGCACTTCAGGGCGCGGCCTTCCGTCACAACCTGGTCGGCAAAGACCAGCGCCGACTCGAGCAGGTCGCCCTCGACCATCCGGTCCAGCAGGGGGGTGCCATCGAATCGTTCGACAGGCACGGCCTCGCCCGACACGATCATGTTCAGAGCCGCCTCGACGCCGATCAGCCGGGGTAGGCGCTGGGTGCCGCCGGACCCGGGCAGCAGGCCGATCTTCACCTCGGGCAGCGCCAGCTGAGCCCCCCGCGCGGCGACGCGGAAGTGGCAGCCCAGAGCGAGTTCCAGGCCGCCGCCCATGCAGGTGCCTCCAATGGCGGCAATCACGGGCGTGGCACAGGTCTCCAGCACCGTGATCACCGCCGGCAGCATGGGCTCGGCCATGACGGCCGGTGTACCGAATTCCCGCATGTCGGCGCCGCCGGAGAAACCGCGCTCTGTGCCGATCAGGACGATGGCCCGCACCTGCGCGTCAGCCTCGGCGCGCCGCACGGCGGCGACGATGCCCGATCGAACCGGGTGGCTCAGGCCGTTGACCGGTGGGTTGTCGAGGCGAACCACCGCCGTGGCGCCGCGCAATTCATAGCTTGTGCAGTTCATGATCTTCAATAGCCGCGCCGCTGCGCCAGTTGGTCCAGGTGGAAGTGGGTGTCGCCGAAAAGCTCCTGCAGCACGCGGGCGCGCTTCATGAACAGGCCAATGTCAAATTCGTCGGTCATGCCCATGCCGCCGTGCATCTGCACGCCTTCCTGCACCGCCAGCGTGGCGGTGCCCCCGGCACGTGCCTTCGCGACGGTGACGGCTTCGCTGGCGCCCTTGGCGCCGGCGTCCAGTTGCCGCTGCGCGTGAATCACGGCCGCGCGCGTGATCTCCAACTCGGCGTACAGGTGTGCGGCGCGGTGCTGCAACGCCTGGAACTCGCCGATCAGGCGGCCGAACTGGCGCCTCTGCTTCAAGTAGTCGACCGTGCGGGCAAAGGCTTCATCGGCCAGCCCGAGCAACTCGGACGCGGCTGCCGCTCGTCCGGCATCGAGTGCTGCGTCCAAGGTGGCCGCGCCCTCGTGCAGAGGCCCCAGCACGGCAGCAGCTTCCACGCGCACCTTGCGCAGGGTCACGCGGGCCGCGTTGTGGGCGTCCACCATCACCGTGCGTTCGACTTCCACCCCAGGCGCGTTCGGTTCGACGAGGCAAAGGGTCAGTCCCGATTCGGTGCCGGCAGCACCGGTGCTTCGGGCAACGATGATCAGCAGGTCGGCCACATGACCGTCGAGCACGAAGGTCTTGGTGCCATCGAGCACCAGCCCGTCGCCGCCGACCTCGGCGCGCAGCGCGGTGGCGGCCGGCCGGTGCTTGCTGGTTTCGTCCACCGCGAGCGTGGCCACCGCTGCACCGCTGGCCAGCCGGGGTAGCCATGTCTGCTGCTGTGCGGGGTTGCCGCCGCGTAGCAACGCGCTGACCGCCACCACGCTGGAGGCCAGAAAGGGCGACGAGGCGAGCTGGTGGCCGATCCGCTCCATCACCACACCCGCTTCGACGTGGCCCAGGCCCAGGCCGCCGTGCGCCTCGGGGACCAGCACGCCAGAGAATCCCATCTCGGCAAAGCCCCGCCAGAGCGGCCGCGAGAAGCCGTCGTCATCGCGGCCGTCACGCAGCGCACGAAGGGCCGCAATCGGCGACTGCTCGGCCAGAAAGTCGCGCGCGCTGTCGCGCAGCATGTTCTGCTCTTCGGTCAGGATCAGGCTCATGGTTGGGTTCCGATTCAGGTTCAGGCGCCGGGCAGTTCGAGAATTCGCTTGGCGATCACGTTGAGCTGAATCTCGCTCGTGCCCCCTTCGATGGAATTGCCCTTGGACCGCAGCCACTCGCGCGTCACGGCGCCGTGCCTGGAGCGTTCGTCTTCCCAGGCCAGCGCATCGCTGCCGTGGATCGTGGCCATGAGTTCCCAGCGTCGCTTGTTCAGCTCGGCGCCGTAGTACTTGAGCATGGATGACAGGGCAGGGTGTGCCAGCCGAGCCTTGGCTAGGTCGCCGGTGCGTTCCAGGGCCAGGCGGAAGGCTGTCTCATCAGCTTCGAACTCGGCGATCTGCGCACGCAGCATCGGGTCGGCCAGGCGCCCCTGCGCGTCGCGCCCCAAACGGTCCGCGGCAAGGGGCCCCAGTGGTGGTGGGCGGTCGCTGTCGCCCATGGCGCCGATCATTTCGCGCTCGTGGGTCAGCAGGTACTTGGCCACATCCCAGCCCGCGTTCACTTCGCCAACCACCTGCCGCTTGTCCACCCGCACGTTGTCGAAGAAGGTCTCGCAGAAGGGCGACTTGCCGGAGATGAGCTGGATCGGCCGTGTTCTCACACCCTGCGTGGTCATGTCGAACAGCACGAAGCTGATGCCCATGTGCTTCTTCGCGGTGTCCGTGCGCACCAGACAGAAGATCCAGTCGGCCTGGTCGCCGTAGCTGGTCCAGATCTTCTGGCCGTTGACGATGAAGTGGTCGCCACGGTCCTCGGCGTGCGTGGCCAGCGAGGCCAGATCGGAGCCTGCGCCCGGTTCGGAGTAGCCCTGGCACCAGCGGATCTCGCCACGGGCAATCCTGGGCAGGTGCTCGAGCTTCTGCTCGTGGCTGCCGAATTTCAGCAGGGCGGGGCCGAGCATCCAGATGCCAAAGCTCAGCAGCGGCGGGCGACAGCCCAAGCTGCGCATCTCCTGTGCGAGCACCTTGGCTTCATCACTTGAAAGCCCACCACCGCCGTATTCGCGTGGCCAGGTCGGCACCGTCCAGCCGCGCTCGGCCATGCAGGCGAGCCACTGGCGCTGGGCTTCGGAGGCGAAAGACGCGCCGCGGCCGCCCCAGCAGGCATCCTCTTCGCGCGTCACCGGTTGACGCATCTCGGTCGGGCAATGGGCTTGCAGCCAGGCGCGAACCTCCTGGCGAAAGGTGGCGAGCGAGTCGTTTCCGGTCATGGCAGGCATTCGAAGTCGGCTGATTGAGCGCGGCGGCACGATAGCAGCGGATTTTTAGAAATGCAAACCAAATGTTCAAAAAAGATCAAAATGCCTTGATAGCACTAGAAGAATTAGGGAAATCTAGGAGATACCGCGTGTTCTGTTTTGGGCATCATTCGAATCTCGCGATGCCGCAACGGCAACGTCAACCGCGCGCCGAGTGATCCGGGTGAACCGGTCGATTGGCGCCAAAGGGTTTGTGCACAGATGCTGGATACCGTCCTGCAAGCGGGTGGTCAGACCACCGCACCCAAGACGCAGCGCTTCCAGGAGAAGCGCGAGGCTGTCCTCGACGCGGCGGCAAGGCTTTTCAACGAGCGCGGCCTCAAAGGTGCCGGGCTCGGTGACATCGCCGCCAGCGTCGGGTTGGTGAAGAGCGGCATCACCTACTACTTCCGCAAGAAAGAAGATCTGGCCGCCGCCTGTTTGCTGCGCGCCATCGCAGAAGCCAAGGCGCTGGCCCGCGAGGCCGCGCTCGAGGCCACGGTGCCCAGGCGGGTGGAGCGCTTTCTCGTCGGCCATGCCGAACAACTGGCGGCGATCGAACGGGGGGAACGCCCAGCGCTGATCGGCTTCAGCGAGACGAGGGCGCTGCCCGATGCGCAGGCCGCCGACGTGTACACCGCCTACATCGATCTCTTCCGTTCCGTGCGCAGCCTGCTGGTCGGGCCCGAGACCGCCGCGCTGGGTCGCGACGCCCGCAATGCCCGTGCCCATCTGCTGCTGTCAATCGCGCACACCTTGCCGGCCTGGGTCTTGCGCTGCGAGACCGACGAGTACACACGGTTGGCCCGCCGTGTCGCCGACATCGTGCTTCATGGCGTGCTCGCGGCGGCGCAACCCTGGCCCAGCGAAGCCGAGCTGTTGGCGCGCGCCCTGCCGGACCCGCCGCCGGCCGCAGATGAAACCGCCGAAGCCTTCTTGCGCGCGGCCACCGAGTTGGTGAATGACCAGGGCTACCGAGGTGCCTCGGTGGACAAGATCGCGGCCCTGCTCGATGCGACCAAGGGCAAGTTCTACCACTACAACGAGACCAAGGACGATCTCGTCAGTGCCTGTTTCGAGCGCAGCTTCGCCTTTCAGCGCCACTTCCTGAAGTCCGCCGAATCGGTGGCCGGGCCCAACGCCTGGCGCCTGGCTGCCCTGGCCAATGCCATGGTTCGTTTCCAACTCTCGGAGCGCGGGCCGTTGCTGCGTGGTTCGGCCTACAGTGCGCTGCCGGATGCGCAGCATCGCGAGGTGGTCTATCGCACCATGCAACGCCTGACAGAGCGATTGGGCAGCCTGCTCGTGGACGGGTTGATGGACGGGTCGGTGCGGCCATTGGACACTGGCCTGGCGGCCGAGGCGATCTCCGCGACGATCAACAGCGCGGTGGAACTTCGGCGCTGGGTGCCGGGCGTGACGGCCGACACCGTCATGCGGTTGTACACGCGCCCAGGTCTCCTGGGGCTGTTGTGTGACGAATGAAAAGCTGACTCTGCCAGGACCGTCGGCGAGAGCGCAGCGCAAAAGACCGAGATCGGAGACAGGACATGCATGCTTCACCTCGACTGCCGGCCAAGCCCAGCCCGATGGGGCATTTGCTGCTGCACGGTTCCTGCTCACGTTTCGAGACCCTGTTCAACAGCCCACGGGCGAGCGACGCCGAGGCCTACCTGCGCCAGCAGTACGGCGGCGATGCCGGCTTCGAATGGACCTTCGGCCCGGGCATGACGGTGCACCAGCGTGGCTTCGAGTTCTCGGGGCTGAAGGTGGGCACGACGCACTTCGGTGCTCCTGTCTCGGCCAGGGCCAGGGCGATCGCCGATAACCCGGGTTCGGAGTGGATCTTCCTTTGCAACATCAGCCCCGAAAGCCACGCGCGCTACCAGGCTCTCGCCGCGGCCCCTGGCGAGGCCTGCGCCATGCGTCTGAAGGACTTCGCCCTGGCCGAGACCACGGGTGACTATCGGGGACTTTCGATCACGATTTCCGATGCTGACCTGCTGTCGGCTCATCGCGCTTTGCATGGCGCACCCGCAGGGGCCAACCTCGAGTTCGAACGCAAGATGGCTGCAGGCAGCGTTGCCGCGGCCAGCGTGTTGCGCGTCATCGAGCGCCTGGCCACCACGCCCCGGTACCCTCATCAGCAGGCCGCACAGCTCGAGCGTGCACTGAAGGAGTCGGCGCTCTTTGAGCTGCTGCTGGCCTGGCCCGGCGCGCAACCCGCGGTGAGTGACCGAGCCATCTTGCCCGCGTCCACCCGGCTGGCGCGCGACTACATTCACGCACACATTGCCGAGTTGCCCACCATCACCGACGTGGCTGCGCATTGCAGGGTCGGCGTGCGCGCGTTGGACCGCGGCTTTCGCAAGCACCTGGGTGCTTCGCCCTGGCAATACATGCTGGAATTGCGGCTGCATGCTGTGCGTGAGGACCTGCTGGCCTGCCGCCATGGCGGTACGGTCACCGAGGTGGCGCTGCACTGGGGCTTTTCCAACCTGGGCACCTTTGCCGCGCGCTACCGTGAGCAATTTGGCGAACTGCCGAGCGAAAGCCTGCGCAGGGCCCGCTTCAACGGATCCGCTTTACGGACGGTGCCGGCCACACCTGCCGGCCAGTTCCGTTTCGAGACAGCGCGCTCCGTTGTTGGTTCTTAAACCGCATAGCCCCCAAGGGCTATGGCTGCACACAATTCAACGGCACGTGCAAGCGCCAGATCCCGCCGGGGTTTCGCAGCACGGCATTTGCCGAGGAATGCCCAGCGTGTCCCCAGCCCATGTGCAAGGCGTCTGCGCGCCTCGTTTTGAGCCGCTGCGGCAGCTCTTTGCCAGCAACATCACCAACGGCGTCGACCTGGGTGCGTCGCTGGCGGTGACGGTCGATGGTGAGTTTGTCGTGGATCTGTGCGGCGGGTGGGCCGATGTCGAGCGCACCCGGGCCTGGGGCCCGGAGACGATCACGCTGGTCTTCTCGACCACCAAGATGATGGCCGCACTGGCGGCACTGGTTCTGGTTGATCGCGGCGAACTGGACCTGGACGCGCCGGTGGCACATTACTGGCCCGAATTCGCAGCCCAGGGCAAGGGCGGCGTGCTGGTGCGTCATGTGCTGGCCCACACCTCGGGCGTCCCCGGCTGGGAGCAGCCGGTGACCATGCAGGACCTCTGCGACTGGGACAAGAGCACTTCGCTACTGGCCGCCCAGGCACCCTGGTGGGAGCCGGGCACGGCTTCCGGCTACCAGATGCGCAACCATGGGCACCTGATCGGCGAGATCGTGCGCCGCATCACGGGCGACAAGCTCGGTGCTTTCTACGCAAGGGAGGTGGCCGCGCCGCTGGGCGTGGACTTCCGCATCGGTCTGCCGGCCAGCAAGTTTGCACGTGTCGCCCAGCATGAATTGCCCAGCGCGCCGCCACGAATCACCCCCGACATGCTGCCCCCGGGCAGCATTCCGGCCAAGGTGTTCTTCAACCCGGTCGAAGATCCCGGCTTCAGGGAGTCCGCCACCTACCGGCAGGCCGAACTGGGTGCCATGAACGGCTTTGGCAACGCGCACTCGGTGTCGCGCGCGCTGTCGGTGCTGGCCAACGGGGGCGAAGTCGATGGCGTGAAGCTGCTGTCCGCCAAGACCATCTCCCGCATCTTCGAACGCCAGAGCCAGGGCGTTGACCGCGTGCTCGGCTTTCCGCTTTCCTGGGGCATCGGCTATGCGTTGCCGGCCCCCCCGTTGGACACGCTGGTGCCGGCGGGTTCCCAGGTCTGCTTCTGGGGCGGCTACGGCGGCTCGATGACCGTCATCGACGTGGGCCGGCGCATGACCATCTCCTTCGTCATGAACAAGCTGCAGCAAGACATCATCGGCGGCCCTCGGGTAGGTGCACTGGTGGCTGCCGCATACGCTTGTGTCGCGGCAACCTGAAGCCCGACCAGCATGAACCCGGCTGAACTGCAGAGCGCGTCAAGCCCGCCGCGGCAGATCCTGGACTTCGTCTACGAACATGAGGCGCAGGCGCCGGACCGCTTGTACCTGACGCAACCCATTGGCGGCCGCGAGGTGGTGGACTACACCTGGGGCCAGGTTGTCGGCCAGGCGCGGCGCATGGCCGCGCACCTGCGGACGCGCCGCTTCGAGCCGGGTGCCCGCATCGCCATTCTGTCGGCCAACTGTGCGCACTTCATCATCGCCGAACTGGCCATCTGGATGGCCGGCGGTACATCGGTGGCCATCTTTCCCAACGAGTCGCCGGCCACCATCCGCTTCGTGCTTGAGCATTCCGACGCCAGCCTGCTGTTCGTGGGCAAGCTGGACCAGTGGGAACAACAGCGCTCGGCGGTGCCGGCCGGGCTGCCCTGCATTGCCCTGCCACTGGCGCCTACAGCGACGACGTTCGAGACCTGGGACAGCATCACCCGCCACACGGCGCCGCAGGCCCAGAACGTGGCGCGCGCGCCTGGCGATCTGGCAATGATCTGCTACACGTCGGGCTCCACTGGTGAACCCAAGGGCGTGATGCACAGCTTCGAGCGGCTGTCGGACACGAGCATCCGCATCGTCGAATACCTCAAGGGCCTCTACGGCACCGGCGTCGAAGGCCGCAGCCTGTCCTACCTGCCGCTGGCGCACATCTACGAACGCGCCTGGGTCGAGTGCGCGTCCCTGGTGGATGGCCGCGGCCAGATCTACTTCACCGAGTCGCTGGCCACGTTTGCGCAGGACCTGATCCGCGCACGACCCAACGGCTTCATCTCGGTGCCGCGGCTGTGGCTGAAGTTCCAGCAAGCGGTCCACGCGAGGATGCCGCCCGAGGTGCTGGACGGCCTGCTGAAAGACCCGGTGTCCGGCCCGGTGGTGGCACGCGAGGTGCTCAAGGGCATGGGCCTGGACCAGGTGATCGCCGCTTCCAGCGGCTCGGCGCCGATTACACCCGAACTCATCGACTGGTACCGTCGCCTGGGCCTGAACCTGATGGAAGGCTACGGCATGACCGAGGACTTCGCCTACTCGCACGGTTCAAGTGAGGTGTTTCATGCCCCCGGCTACGTGGGGGTGCCGCTGCCGGGCGTGGAGGTGCGCATCGCAGACGGTGGCGAAATCCTCATCAAGTCACCGGGGCAGATGGTGGGCTACTACAAGCGGCCTGACCTAGACGCTGAAGCCTTCACCGCCGACGGCTTCTTCCGCACTGGCGACCAGGGTGAATGCCTGCCCAACGGCCTGCTCAGGATCACAGGCCGGCTGAAGGAAATCTTCAAGACCGCCAAGGGCAAGTATGTGGCGCCGGCGCCCATCGAGAACCGCCTGCTGGCACACCCGATGATCGAATCCGCCATCGTCACCGGCAGCGGACAGGCCGCCCCGTACGCGGTGGTCGTGCTGACAGAAGACTGGCGGGCGAAAGTCGACAAGGCCTTGAGCCGGGCACAGATCGAGAGTGGCCTGCGCAGCCTGCTTGCAGAGGTCAATGGCGCGCTGGCCGGCCACGAGAAGCTGGGAATGGTGGTCGTTTCGTCACAACCATGGAGCGTCGAGAACGGCTGCCTCACGCCGACGCTCAAGATCAAGCGCAGCCGCATCGAAGCCATGCTTGGCGCGCAAGTTGCCCATTGGTTCGCGCACAAAAGCCCGGTGGTCTGGGCCACATCATGATTGCAACATCGTCAAACTGGACATGCCCATGACCGGACTTGAGCCCGTGAGCAACCTGTACAGGTCCTATGTGCTGGCGGCGCTGGCCGTTGTCGGACTCATGCAGAACGTCGACCGCGTGGTCATCTTCATGTTTCTGCAACCGATCAAGCTGGAGTTCGGGCTGAGCGACACGCAGGTTGGCCTGATCAGCGGCGCGGCCTTCGCCATCACGCAGGGGCTGATGGCCGTACCGGTGGCACGTCTGGCCGACATCGGCAGCCGCAAGTGGGTCATTGGTGGCTGCTTCGCGGTCTGGTCGGCGTTGACCGCGCTATGTGGAGCCACCACAGGCTTCATTTCGATGATGCTGGCGCGCATCGGCGTGGGCGCTGGTGAAGCCGGCTGCGTGCCGGCCACACATTCGATCCTGGGCGACTACTACCCACGCGAGTTGCGCGCTCGCGCACTGGGTGTGGTGACCGGCGTCACCGCTCTAGGTGGCCTGGTGGGCATGGCTGGTGGCGGCGTGCTGGCACAGACCGTGGGCTGGCGCAACGGATTCTTCATGCTGGGTGCTGTCGGCGTTGTGTTGTCGCTGGTGTTTCACCTCAGTGTGCGCGAGCCCGCTCGTGCTGAGGCGCCCCAGCAATCAGGTGGTGCCGGGCAGGGTCTGCTCTCTCAGCTCGGCGATTTGCGCTCGTTCGGGCTGTTGGCGCTGGCGATGGCGCTGGCCACGCTGACGGGCGCGGCCGTGTCCTGGCTGCCCAGCTACTTCGCGCGAACCTTTGCCATGCCGCCGGCGCAGATCGGCGCCGCGGTGGGCCTGTCGGTGGGCTTTCCATTCGCCATCGGCACCATCCTGGGTGGCCACTTCAGTGTTCGCTGGGTGAGGCAGTCCAAGACTTGGGCCTTGCGCTTCGCGTCCATCACGCTTGCGTGCGGCCTGCCGTTTTACATGGCCACGTTCTTCGCTACCACGCCGTTGCAGGCCTTCGTTCCGTTGTTCGTATCGATGATCCTGCTGTCGGTGGCCGTGGGGCCTGTGTACCTGACCATCCAGGACATGGTCCTGCCGCAGGCACGCGCCTCGGCGGTGGCCCTGGTGGGTGTGTTGTCGAGCATCGTCGGTCACGGACTGGGGCCGGTGTTGATAGGCGCCATCAGCGACTGGATGCTTCGGGTGGACCCCAACGCCAACAGCTTGCGCGCCGCGCTGATCGGCGTGGGCCTGCCGCTGCTGGCGACCAGCTCCATGTACTGGTGGCTGGCGCGCCGCATCGATGCGCGCAACGTCGCGCCGGCCTGATGATTCACCACACACCGCCATGAACACACACACTGCCTCCCAGCCGCTGTTCACACTCGGTCGCTCGGTCGGCATGGCCGCTTTTGTCTGGGGCTACCCGCTGGTCGAAACCGTGCGCACCTGCCACGCGATGACCGTGGCCCCACCGTCGGAAGGCCGTCTCGCGACCTTGCCTTTTGACAAGCTCTTCATGAAGCCGAGCCCGAGCACCGCGGCCGACCGGGTGGTGGTGGCACCCTCGAATGACCTCTTGTACGGCACGGCGTGGATCAACCTGGCCAATGGTCCACGGCTTGTGACCGTTCCGTCCAGCCGTCGGCACGGCGGCCGCTACTTCTCGCTGGCGCTGTACGACGCCTGGACCAACAACTTTGCCAACCCGGGGCTGCGCCAATCCGACCCCGGTGGCGAAACGCTGGTGCTGGTGGGACCGGGCACGCCACCAGGTGCTGCGCTGGCGGCCGGCCTGCGCGTGCTGCATTGCCCCACCGACCTGGTTTGGTTGATCCCGCGGGTGTTGGTGGGCCATGGCGACGATGTGCTGGCTGCGCGCGCCCTGGCTGCGGACATGGCGGTACAGTGTCCCGAAGGCACGCACGCAGGCCGCCACCCGCCCTCCGTGTTGCGCTGGGCCGGCCCGTTCGAGAACGCGGTGGTGGCGTTGGGGCAGCGCCCAAACGATGCGGCCACTCTGGCCGCCGACTTTTTCACCAACCTGTGTCGCGCACTCGTGGACACGCCGCCGGGTGCCGGGGAAGAGGCACTGCTGGCCTGGTTCAAGGCGGCGCAGATCGTTCCCGGCGAAGGCCCCGACTGGGCCAGGCTGCCCGCCCCTCTGCGCGAGGGCCTGCAGCAAGGTCTGGTGGATGCGGTGGCGCTGATCGTGGCCGGCTCGCGCCAAAGTGACGACGTGGCATGGCGCGTGCGCTACGACATCGGCCGCTGGGGGACGGACTACCTGTTGCGGGCCATCGTCGCCTTCCGCGGGCTGGCCGCACTCGCCTGCGACGAAGCGGTGTACGCATTCAGCCACCTGGACGCCGACCTGCAGCCCTTGGACGGCAATAACACCTATGCGCTGCGGTTCGCCCCCGGCGGGCTGCCGCCGGTGGACGCCTTCTGGTCGGTGACGTTGTACGGCAAGGACTTCTTCATGCACCCCAACGAGCAAGGCCGCTTCGCCATCGGTGACCGCACGCCGGGCCTGCGCCATGACCCGGACGGCGGCATCACCCTGCAGTTCGGCCACGCCGAGCAGCCTGACAACCCCAACTGGCTGCCCGCACCTGCGGGCCCGTTTTCGCTGGCCCTGCGCCTGTACCACCCGCGGCCGGAGTTGCCGCAGTGGCCCATTCCGCCGACGCGCAAATTGGCGCAGTGATCGTCGTGCTGCACACCGATTAACCGGCGCCAGCGTTCACCGTCGGCGGCGCCCAGGCCGCCCCGTCGGCCAGCATCGCACTGATGGTGGCGGCGTCGAGACCGGCTTCGGCCAGCAGTGCGCGGGTATCGGCGCCACGGCGTGGCGGATCGCACAGTCCAACGGTCAGTGGCTCGCTGGAGTCGAACCCGATGCCTGGTACCGCTACGCGGCGCGTACCGACGGCCGCGGGCACCGACACCTGTGGCCATGCGGGCGCGGCCGCGCGCGCGGCGTCACGGGCCTCCAACACCGCAGTGCCTGGCACGCCATGCGCGGCCAGGCGGGCCTGCCAATCGGCAGTGGGCCGCGTGCGCAATTGCTCGGCCAACAGGGCCTGTGCCGTCGTGACGTCTGCAGCCTGGGCCGCAGCCTGCAAGGAAGCCAGCGCGGCCGGGCTGGCGCCGGCCTCCTGCAACGCCCGCATCAGGCCCTCGGCCTGGTTGACGGCATTGCACACCACTGCCAGGTGGCCGTCGGCCGCTTCGAAGGTGCCGGACATCGGGCTGCCCGAGAAGGCCGTGGACGCGCTGCGCGGCGGCGTGATGCCGCTGACCAGCGGTGCGGCATACACCGGGGCCAGCAGCGACAAGGCGGCGCCGGCCATGCTCAGTTGCAGCCACTCGCCCCGGGTGCGCGGCAGCGGGCTGCTGCGCGCGTCGGTTCGGTCGCGGCGATCTCGCCGCAACAGCGCCGCCATCACCGCCATGGCCGCCTGCTGCCCCACGGCATAGTCGATGACGGGAAAGCCCACGCGCTGAGGCCGGCCGGTGCCATCGGCGTTGGCAGCCATGAAGCCGCTGGCGGCCTGCACGACATGGTCGTAGGCCCGCAGGTTCGAGCCTTGACCGAAGCCAGTGATGGAACACACCACGATTTGCGGATGGCGCTCGATCAGCACCTGCGGGTCGAAGCCCAGCGCCGCCAGCTTGCCGGGCCGGAAGTTCTCCAGCAGCACGTCGGCACGGGCGATCAGCGTGGCCAGCGCCTGGCGGGCCCGTGGATCGCGTGCATCGACGGCCAGCGACCGCTTGCCCGCGCCCTGCGACACAAAGGCTTCGCCCAGCCCCAGCGCACCCAGTGCGGGGTCGGCCGCCTTGCTGCGGATCATGTCGTCGCCGTCGGCACGTTCGATTCGGATGACCTCGGCGCCCAGCAACCCAAGTTGGTAGCCTGCAAACGGGCCGGACAGGACATGCGTCCAATCGATCACGCGAAGCCCCGCCAGGGGGCCGGTTGCGGGCAGCGGGGCGATGGTGTCGAGATTCGACATTGGGGGCTTTCGTGTCACGTGGAGGGCACAGGAGGTCCTGCGGCTGTTCCCACACTGTCCTTGGCACCACACGGGCTGTCTATTCAGATTCGGAAGCAGCTGTGCCCTGGCTCCATCCCTATCAGGAACCCAGGGATCACCCTGGTCGGTTCCGAATCCGGATGCGCATGGGTTCCATCCAGTTCTGAAAACACATAGACCCGAGCGGGGCAGTTTTCGACACTGCTTGTGCGACGCTCGGATCAGAGCACGCGACAAATCCTGCCTGGGCCAGGCCCCACCTTGGAGACATCACCATGACCCGAACCACCGCTCCGACCTTGAACTACGCCGTCGCGGCGCTGATGGTCGGCATGGCTGCGGCTACGCCACAGGTTGGCGCGCAAACGACCGCTCCCGACGCGCTTCAAAGCGTGGTCATCTCGGCCGAGAAGCGGCTGACGACGCTCGACAAGACCCCTGAGGCGGTCAGTGCCATCAGCGGCAGCCGCCTGGCCGAACTGGGCGCAGCCGGCCTCGAGGACGTGGTGGGCCTGGTGCCCAACGTGTCATTCTCCACCGCCTTCGGCGTCGCCAAGATCAACATCCGCGGTGTCGGCTACAACTATGGCGACCCGGGGGTCGCCACGTATGTCGACGGCAGCTATGTCTCCGACCTGTTCTCCGCCAACACCGGCATGTTCGACCTTCAGCGCGTGGAGGTGCTGCGCGGCCCGCAGGGGGCGTTGTACGGGCGCAATGCCACGGGCGGTGCCGTGAATTTCGTGTCGGCTCTGCCGACTTCGACACTTCGCGGCCAGGCAAGTGTGCTTTTTGGCGACTACGGCCGCAAGGAAGCGGAAGGGTTCGTGTCGGGCCCTCTGGGTGAAGGCACTTCCGCGCGCTTGTCATTCCAGGCGAAGCAGCACGACGGCTATACCCAAAACACGATCGCCGGGCAGAGCTACGGCCCGGTGATTCCGGGGTTCCCGTCCACGGTCGCCCCGAACCGGGTGGACGACCAGAAGACCCAGGCTGTGCGCCTGCAGACCCTCACGGACCTGGGCAATGCCGGGACCCTCCGGCTGATCGCGGGGTACCACCGCGAGAACGACGTGGGCGCTCTTTACGCGGTGTTGCCGCAGCCGGCGCAGAACTCGCTGTACCTCTTCGGCGTCTCGCCCAGCAGCGACCGGTTCGTGACCAGCAGCAACGGCCAGAGCACGCTGGTTGACGCCAAGTCCCTGCAGGCCATCTACGAACGGCAGTTCGGTTCCAACACGCTGACTGTGACGGCCAGCCAGCGCGACACCAAGGCTGTCTATTTCAGCGATGGCGACGCCACACCCGCGCTGGTGTCGTCCACCATGCTTTCGAGCAACAGCGTCGACCGCAGCATCGATGCGCACATGGCCTCTGATGAACGCGGTGCACTGCAGTGGCTGGTGGGCGTGACCTACGTAGACTTCCAGGCGCACGCGAGCAACGATTTCAACCAGAAGCTGTCGTTGAAGATGTTCAACCCGCTGGCACCGGCGGCTGCTTCGGTCCCCAACAGCCTGCGCTTGGGCGGCGACAGCAAGACCAAGTCGTCGGCCGCGTATGCCGACCTGCGCTATGCCCTCACGCCGAGCCTGGCCTTGCGGGCCGGGCTGCGCCTGAGCCGCGACGAAAAGGACGTGAGCGAGTTCCAGACCAACGGCCTGACTCAGGTCACCCGGACGGCCACGCCCTCAGCCGCCTGGTCAAGCACGCCAGGCAACATCGGCCTGGAGTGGAATGCCAGCAAGGACACGCTGGTCTACGGCAAGGTCTCGCATGGCTTCAAGGCGGGGGCCATCAACGTCGGCCTGCTTCAGGCCAATGCCGTTGAGCCCGAGACGGTGACCAGCGTCGAGCTGGGTGGCAAGACCACCTTCCTTGACAAGCGCGGCGCGCTGTCGGTGGCGGTCTTCGACAGCCAGTACAAGAACTACCAGATGAACCAGATCACGGCGCTCAGTTCTGCGCTGATCAACGCGCCCAAGGCGCGCATCACAGGCCTGGAGGCCGAGCTGCTGTTGCGGCCGGTGCCTTCCTTGACGCTGGGGCTCAACGTGGGATTGATGGACCCCACCTACCGGGAATTCTCCAACACCAGCAGCCGTAATCCGGCCGTTGGCTTGCAGAACCTCGCGGGCAAGCAGCTGATCAACGTTTCCCGCTCCCAGGCCAGCCTCAGTGCCGATTGGAGTCAGTCCTTCGGTGCATACACCGCCTCGCTGCGTGGCGACTATGTCTGGCGCGACAAGTTCTACTTCACGGAGTTCAATGACGCCGACGTGATGCAGGCTGCCTACGGCGTGCTCAACGTGGCCGCTTCCATCCGTCCGACGGGCGGCAAGTGGAAAGTCTATGCCCAAGTGAAGAATGCCACCGACACGCAGGCCTACACCAACATCACCGTCGCTGGCACACCCAACGCGGGACAACGGGTCGCGAGTTACATCGCGCCGCGCACGGTCGGCCTTGGTGTGCAGGTGGACTTCTGAAGTCGGCCATGCGGTCCCTCCGCTCGCGCATCTGGTACCACTTGCTCAGGCGCAAGCTTGCGCAGCAAAGGGCGCTCAACCTGCCGCTTGCCGAGGCACGCGCGCTGAGTGACAAAAACAGCGCGCGCCTGTTCAGGATCCCCGCGGGGATATCGACCGAGTCTGCGCGGATTCAAGGACGGGACGGGGAGTGGCTCAGGCCTGATGGACCTTGCACGGCAGGGCTCCTGCTTTACCTGCACGGGGGAGCCTATGTCCAGGGCTCGGTGACGACTCACCGCGGCTTGGCCGCACGCCTGGCTCTGGCTGCCCGCACGCCGGCTTTCATCGTGAACTACCGCCTGGCGCCAGAGCATCCTTTTCCGGCCGGGCTGGATGATGCCGCTGCCGTCTATCGTGCGCTTCAACTTTCGCAACCCGGCAAGCCGATTGCCATTGTTGGGGATTCAGCCGGAGGCGGCCTGACTGTGGCCACGGCGCTGCGAATCCGGGACCAGGGCGGGGCCGCGCCTGCGGCGCTCGCACTGCTCTCGCCATGGACGGATCTGACGCTGGGCAACGCCACCCATCAGAGCAAAGCGGCGGTAGATCCGTTCTTCCCGGACAGCACTGCACTCGGCCTGGCGGCAAAGGCCTATGCATCGGCGCACGATCTTCGATTGCCGCTGATTTCTCCACAATTCGCCGATTTGGGCGGCTTGCCACCGACGCTGATTCACGTTGGTGACGACGAAGCACTCCTGGACGACTCGCGCATCCTGGCCGAGAAGATGATTGCGCAAGGTACGGCAGCGCAGATCGAGGTGTATCCCCACATGTGGCATGTGTGGCAGGCTCTTTGCGGGCGCTTCCCGGAAGCCAATCATTCTGTTTGCGCCATCGGCGCCTTCCTGAAAAGTCACCTTGAACAGGCCGCCCGTTGACGGCCCTGCCTGATCAAAACGACTTTTCGCACGACAACATGCCCAACTCATCTGAAGCTACGTCGCCAATGACCTTTGAAGACCGTCGCAAAATTCTTGTGGTTGGTGCCACCGGGTTTTTGGGCAGCAAGATACTGCGCCAACTGGCGTGCAATGATGCGATCTCCTTGCGCGCCATGTCACGTCGGGGTGGGCCGGCGGGCGCACCTGGCAAGGTGGAATGGGTGCGTGGCGACCTGATGGATCCTGGCTCGTTGGACGCCGCACTTGAAGACGTGGATGTCGTCGTCAGTTCCGCGAACGGCTACATGAAGGAGACCATCGAAGCGGACTTCGAAGGCAACCGGAACCTGATCGAGGCCGCCGCCAGGGCAGGCGTTAAGCGGTTCGTGTTCCTCAGCATCGTTGCCTGCGACGCTGCGCCTGACGTGCCGCACTTCCACGCCAAGAAGGTGGCCGAAGACCTGATCAAGGCCGCTGGCCTGCCCTATGTTCTCGTCCGCGCGCCTGCTTTTCTTGATCAGAGCGCCGACTATGTCGCCGATGGCGTGAGGGCTGGGCGCTTCTATGTGGTCGGTGACAAGACGACCAGATGGTCCTATGTGTTGTCCGACGATCTGGCAGTCAATCTTGCACAGGCTGCGACCTACGCTGGAGATGAAATTGTCAACCAAACCATAGACGTCGGCTGGCGCGACGGTGCGAAGAGCCAGAAAGAGATTGCCGACATAATTTCTCAGATAACTGGCAAATCTCTTTCGTTGTGGACCGTGCCCTGGCTGTTTTTCCAAATGATCGCCCGGCCCATCAAGGTGTTTTCGGACCTCGGTTATGACCTGGTTCGGATGTTTCTGTTCTTCCGCGCGGGCCGGTTCGTTTCAGATACACGCAAACAGGAGAGGTTCTTTGGCCCCGTCCCGACGGCACTTGATGCCATTTCCAGGTGGGCGGCGTACAACAGGCTTTCGTGAGACCGCGCAGTGCTCTGACTGACGCAGCTAGACCGCAGCCGCACGCGGTCAACATTGGGGTGGGCAAAGTGTTCTCGTCGGTCGGCGACGGAGAGGCTCGGTCTCTGAGGTAGTCAAGTTGGAGCGATTCCCTCTTTCGGCTTCGCTGCCGCCGAGTCACCCGGTCCATCAGCATTCATCGATCATTGCGGTTCAGAACGACGGCCCGGGCGAGCTGACTCCGGCCAATCGAGTGTCTGAAATGGGTCGAAAGCGGCCGCCACCGACCATCTTCCCGAACGATCAAGCTTCCCCGCCAATCACCCCCCCACCACCACATACCCCCGGTTCTCCACCGCATCAAAGGTGCGCATGCCCTTGATCAGGGTGGCGGTGGGCATCCACACCCAGCTGGCTGAGCCGGGGTTCACGTCCAGTACCAGAAACGAATCGGTTATGGCGTCGTAGGCGCCCAGGGGTGAGATGTGGCCGCCGCCTTGCTGGCCCACGGCTTCGCGGCGGTAGTTGATGATCACGTATTGGCCGGGCTGGGCCAGGGCGGTGGCCAGATCGGTGCGGATGTCGGCTTCGGGCTGGGTGTCGGCCACCACCACCAGGCGGGTGCGCAGGCCGTTGGCGCGCAGCATCTCGTCAAACTGGCGCAGCTGGTAGCCAAAGTCGCGCACGGTCTTGCCGTTGATCAGGGTGGGCTCGCCCAGCACCTGGGCGCGGGTTTTTTGGCCTTTTTCGATGACCAGATCTTGCGTGTAGCGCGGCACGATGGGGTTGGCGCCGGGGGGCAGGTGGCGCAGGTCACCGGGGCGCAGCCGCTCTTGGTCGCGGGGCAGATCGGTGCTGCGGCTGCGTGCGGCGTTCAGCACGATGGCGGCGCTGGTGGGGCCGCAAAAGGCGGCGTTCAGCTGCGCCTCAAACTGGTTGGCCAGCGCGGCAAAGCTGGCCTTGGCGCTGGCCTGGGCCAGGCGGCGCAGGCCTTCGTCGGAGGCAAAGGCTACCAGGCCGGGCGCGCTGGCGGCGGGTGCGGCCTGCTGCGCTTGCACCTGCGCGCCTGCCTGCGCGATCACCTGCGCCTGCGGGGCCGCCGCCATGCAGCCCAGCACGGCGCCCCACCACACTGTCAAACCGATTCGCGCCAGCCTGTGCATGCTTGTCTCCGCAGGCCGCGTTGGCCCTGGTTCAGTGTAGCCAAGGGCCCCTTGCCGGTGGCCTCAAAAGCCCAGCGCCAGCCCGGTTTGGCGGCGGGGGTCATTGGCGCCATAAAACCGGTTGACGCCCACCGGCTTGCCGCCCAGCGTGGGCGCGCCCAGCAGGATGGCGGCCAGGTGGTTGGCCGGCTGCGGGCCGGCAAACTGGTGGCCCCAGCCTTCCAGCAGCTTGCGGGTGTCGGGGCTCAGCGCAAAGGCTTCCACATTGGTGGCTTCGGGCAGCCATTGCTGGTGAAAGCGGGGCGCATCCACGGCTTCCTGGATGCTCATGCCGTAGTCGATCACGTTGATCAGCGTGTGCAGCACGGCGGTGATGATGCGGCTGCCGCCCGGTGTGCCCAGCACCATCACCGGCTTGCCATCCTGCGTCACGATGGTGGGGCTCATCGAGCTGAGCGGGCGCTTGCCCGGTGCGATGGCATTGGCCTGGCCCTGTACCAGGCCGTAGTGGTTGGGCACACCCAGCTTGATGGTGAAGTCGTCCATCTCGTTGTTCAGCAGCACGCCGGTGCCGGCGGCCGTCACGCGGGCGCCAAACCAGTCGTTCAGCGTGTAGGTGACCGACACCGCGTTGCCCCATCGGTCAACGATGGAGTAATGCGTGGTGTTGCTGCCCTCGTGCGGCATCACGCCGGGCCGGATGTCCCGGGACACACCGGCCTTGGCCGGATCGATGGCGGCGCGCAGCCGGGCGGCATAGGCCTTGTCCAGCAGGCGGCCCAGCGGGTTGTCCACAAACGATGGGTCACCCAGGTAGTTGTTGCGGTCCATGTAGGCGTGCCGCATGGCTTCGATCTGGTAGTGCACCGCCTGGGCCGAACGAAAGCCCAGCGCCTTGAGCGGGTAGCCTTCCAGGATGTTGAGGATCTCGCAGATCACCACGCCGCCCGAGCTGGGGGGCGGTGCCGACACGATGCCAAAGCCCCGGTAATTGCACTCCAGCGGCTTGAGCTCGCGGGCCTGGTAGCCGGCCAGGTCGGCCTGCGTGATCAGGCCCTTGCCGGCCTGGCTGCTGGCCGCCAGGGCCGCCGCCGTGGGGCCGCTGTAAAAGCCGGCTTCGCCGTGCTCGCTGATGCGGGCCAGTGTGGTGGCCAGGTCGGGCTGCACCAGCCGCTGGCCGGGCGCCCAGGGCGCGCCCTGGTTCAAGAAGATGGCGGCCGTGGCCGGGTCTTTTCTGAAATCGGCGGCGGCGCTGGCCAGCATGTCGGCGTCGGCCTGGTCCAGCACAAAGCCCTGGCGGGCCAGGCCGATGGCCGGTGCGATGAGCGCGCCGCGTGGCTGGCTGCCGTAGCGGGCGCGGGCCAGCTCCAGGCCGGCCACGGTGCCCGGCACGGCCACGGCCAGGTGGCCCAGCGTGCTGGCGCCCTTGATGACGTTGCCGGCCGCGTCCAGGTACATGTTGGCGGTGGCCGCCTGCGGCGCGGTCTCGCGAAAATCAATGAAGGTCTTGCGGCCGTCGGCCAGCTGGATGGTCATGAAGCCCCCACCGCCCAGGTTGCCGGCGGCGGGGTACACCACGGCCAGCGCATAACCCACGGCCACGGCGGCGTCCACCGCGTTGCCGCCCTGTTTCAGCACATCCACCCCCACGCGGGTGGCCAGGTGCTGGGCGGTGACGACCATGCCGTTTTCGGCGGCCACGGGGGCCTGGGATGCGGCGCGTGCGGCCAGGCCCAGCAGGGCCAGCGTGGCCGCCAGACAGGTGCGAACAAGGGCGTGACGGGACAGGGTGGGCATGTGGGTGGGGCCTGGGCGGCAAGGTGGGTTGCGGCGCGCAGGCAGTATCGCCACTTGTGGGCCACCGCGGTTGGGCGGGGCCTATTGCGCGCACCGCCTACGCCACCTGCGCCGCCGCCCGGTGCAGGTGGCTCATGAACTGCCGCACGGCTGGTTTGACGGCGCGCTCGGCCAGGGCCATGGCGCCCAGGGTCAGGGGCAGCGGGCCTTCGGCGATCGGCACCACCTGCATGAAGGGCGCGGCCGCCGGGTGGCGGGCCAGTGGCAGGGGCATCAGGCCCACGCAGTCGCCATTGCAGATCAGCGCCAGCAGGCCCAGGGTTGAGTTGACCACCGCAGCGGGTGGGGGCGGCACCAGGCCGTGGTGCTCAAACAGCGCCCGCGCATAACCCGAGTGGCCGCTGAGGCTGGTGTACACCCAGCGTGAGGGCGCCAGCTCGGCCAGCGATCGTGCGCCGGCCAGCGGGTTGCCACGGCCCACCACCACCACCATCTCGATGGGGATGAGCGGCTCGACATGGAACTCGCCGGCCGGCAGATCGGGCGGGATGGGGCCCACCACCAGATCCACCTCACGCTGGCGCAGCAGGTTCATCTGGCCCACGTACAGCTCTTCGCGCAGCTGGATCATCATGCCGGGAAAGGCCCGCCCATAGGTGCGCACGGCCTCGGGCATCAGCAGCAGCAGGGCCAGCGGCACCGCGCCGATGCTCAGCTCGCCCACCATGCGGCCGCCCATCTGGGTGATCTGCTGCACGGCTTCGTCCAGCTCGGCGGTGGCGGCCTTGGCGTGGGCGTGCAGCACCTTGCCCTGCGCAGTGGGGCTGACGCCCACGGTGGTGCGCTCCAGCAGCGGCGCGCCCAGCTCGCGCTCCAGCTCACGAACCATCTTGGTCAGGGCCGGCTGGCTGAGCTGCAGCTGGCGTGCGGCGGCCCGCAGGCTGCCGGTGTCGATGGCCGCAACCAGGGCCTGAAGGGCATGAAGGCGCATCGGCCAATGATAACCAAGGGTTATCGCGCTGCGCTGCGCGGCATCTTCCGGCCCAGGGCGGCGATTTTTAGACTGCGCGCTCTTTGCGCTGGGTCAACACCAGCGGTTTTCACCAACAACCGGAGACAAGATCCATGAGCCCCCTTCGCCGTCTGATTGCCGTGGCCGCCACGGCCTGGCTGTCCACCGCCGCGCTGGCCCAGGAAACCGTGGTGCTGAAGGTGCACCACTTTCTGCCGGCGGGCTCGTATGCCAACCAGCAGTTCATCCAGCCCTGGTGCGACAAGATCGCCAAGGATTCGGGCGGCAAGCTCAAGTGCCAGGTCTATCCCTCGATGCAGCTGGGCGGCACGCCCGGTCAGCTGTTCGACCAGGTCAAGGACGGTGTGGCCGATGTGGTGTGGACGCTGTCGGGCTACACGGCTGGGCGCTTTCCGCTGATGGAGGTGTTCGAGCTGCCCTTCATGATGCAAAGCCCCGAGGCCACCAGCAAGGCCTTGTGGGACTACGTGACCACCCATGACGCCGCCGAGTTCAAGGACGTCAAGCCCATTGCCTTCCACGTGCACGGCGACGGCGTGTTCCACATGCGCGAAAAGCCCATCCGCACCATGGCCGACCTGAAGGGCCTGAAGGTGCGCGCACCCACCCGCCAGACCAGCAAGTTCCTGGCTGCCCTGGGCGCCACGCCGGTGGCCATGCCGGTGCCGCAGGTGAGCGAGGCCTTGTCCAAGGGCGTCATCGATGGCGCCGTGGTGCCCTACGAAGTGGTGCCGTCGGTCAAGATCCAGGAGATCGTCAAGTTCCACTCCGAGACCGATCCGATGGAGCCGGCCTTCTACACCTCGACCTTCATGTTCGTGATGAACAAGGCCCGCTACGCCTCGCTGTCGCCCGAGCTGAAGAAGGTCATCGATGCGAACAGCGGCCTGGAGTTCTCGGGGCACATCGGCAAGGTGTTTCTGGCCGCCGACGCCGAGGGCAAGAAGCTGACAGCGCGCAACACCACCAATGTGATCCCCGCCGCCGAGCTGGCCAACTGGAAGAAGGCCGGCCAGCCCCTGGTGGACGGCTGGATCGCCGAGGTCAATGCCAAGGGTTTCCAGGGCAAGCCGCTGTATGACGCCGCCCGCGCGCTGATCAACAAGTACCAAGGCAGCAAGTAAGCCTGCCCACGCCCGACCCGCACCCCGCCACCGCGGCGGGTGCCTAGGAGACTTTCAATGAACGAACCCATTCCGGGTGCCCGCGTTGCAGGCACCCTGCCCGGATTCGGGCCGCTGGGCTACCGCCTGCTGGCCGTGTCCAAGTGGCTCTCACTGCTGGGTGGCCTGATCTTCGTGATCCTGGTCATCATGAGCATCGTCAGCATCGTGGGCCGCAAGCTCGCTGCCGCGCCCATCCCGGGCGATGTGGAGCTGCTGCAGATGACGGCCGCCTTCGCCTGCGCCTGCTTCTTTGCCTACTGCCACCTGATCGGCGGCGACGTGAAGGTTGATTTCTTCACGGCCCGTGCATCGGCCCGGACCACGCGCGCACTGGATGCGCTGGGCTCGCTGCTGTTTGCACTGATGGGCACGGCGCTGGCCTGGCGCGGCAGCGCCGGCATGTTGGCGGTGAAGGAATCGGGTGAGACCAGCATCATCCTGGGCTGGCCGGTGTGGGTGGCCCAGGCCTTGATGATTCCCGGCTTTGTGCTGATGGCGCTGGCCGGCTTCTACATGGTGGGTGCGCACCTGCGTGCCCAGTCGGTCGGCGCAGCTCATGAGGTGCAGGCATGAGCGGCATTGCAACCGGTTTGTGGATCTTTGCGCTGCTGATGGCCTTGCTGGCCCTGCGTGTGCCCATTGGCGTGGCCATGTTCACCATGGGCTCGCTGGGTTATGCCTGGCTCAGCGGCAGCTTCACGCCTTTGCTCAGTGTCTGGAAGAACGTGGGTTATGCCCGCTTGTCCAACTATGACCTGATCGTGATTCCGATGTTTCTGCTGATGGGGCAATTTGCCACCCACGGCGGCCTGAGCGCGGCGTTGTTCCGGTTTGTGGCGGCCTTCATGGGCCACTTCAAGGGCGGCATCGCGATGGCGTCGATCGGCGCCTGTGCGGGCTTTGGCGCGATCTGTGGCTCATCGCTGGCCACCGCCGCCACGATGGGCCAGGTGGCCCTGCCCGAATTGCGCCGCTATGGTTATTCGGGTGCGCTGGCCACGGGGGCCCTGGCTGCCGGTGGCACGCTGGGCATCATGATCCCGCCATCGGTGCCGCTGGTCATCTACGCCATCCTCACGCAAGAGTCGATTGGCAAGCTGTTCATGGCGGCTGTGCTGCCGGGCCTGATCGCGATGGTGGGCTACATGGTGGTCGTCAAGATCATCGTCAGCATCAAGCCCGAAGCCGGCCCCGCCGGCCCCCGGGTTCCCTGGGCGCAGCGCCTGACCGCCCTGGCCCAGGTGGCACCGGTGCTGGGCGTGTTTGCGGTGGTCATCATCGGCATCTACGGCGGCTGGGCCAACCCCACCGAGGCGGCGGCCATCGGCGCAGCGGCATGCGGCCTGCTGGCCGTGACGATGGGCGGCATGCGCTGGCAGGGCATTGTCGACAGCGCGCTGGGTACGGCGCAGGCCACGGCCATGATCTTCCTGGTGTTGCTGGGTGCCGACATGCTGAACACCGCGCTGGCCTTGTCCCAGATGCCGGTGGAACTGGCGGCCTGGGTCAAGGGCAGCGGCCTGCATCCGATGGTGGTGATGGTGGCCATCCTGGTGATCTACATCCTGCTGGGCTGCGTGATGGATTCGCTGGCGATGATCCTGCTCACCATTCCGATCTTCTATCCCATGGTGATGGGCCTGGAGTTTCACGGCCTGGGCGCCACCGACAAGAGCATCTGGTTCGGCATCCTGGCGCTGATGGTGGTCGAGATCGGTCTGGTGCATCCGCCGGTGGGCATGAACGTCTTCATCATCAACCGCCTGGCCAAGGATGTGCCGCTGGTCGAGACCTTCAAGGGTGTGATGCCCTTCCTGGCATCCGACCTGCTGCGCATCGTGCTGCTGCTGGCGTTCCCGGCCATCTCGCTGATTCTTGTCAACACCTTCGGGGGCTGAACCGCTCATCCTCCGGCATCCGGGGCGGGCCAGGTGGCCTGCCCGATCTGAAAGCACTGAACCAACATGGCACGCATCATCGGCGGCATCGGCGCCTCGCACTCACCCACCATCGGCTACGCCAAGGACACCGGCAAGCAGCACGATCCGGCCTGGAAGCCGATCTTCGACGGCTTTGACGCGATCCGCGACTGGGTGAAGCAGCGCGAGGTGGATGTGCTGTTCGTCATCTACAACGACCACGTCACCTCGTTCTTCTTTGACCACTACTCGGCCTTTGCGCTGGGCATCGACGACCGTTATGTGGCCGCCGATGAAGGTGGTGGCCCGCGTGAGGTGGCCCCGGCCATCGGCCATCAGGGCCTGGCCCGGCACATCGCCAACGCGCTGGTGGCCGACGAGTTCGACATGTCGTTCTTCCAGGGCAAGCCGGTGGACCACGGCCTGCTGTCGCCGCTGTCGATGCTGGCCGACCAGCAGGGCCCCTGGGCCGGCCAGGTGGTGCCGCTGCAGGTGGGTGTGCTGCAGTTGCCCATCCCCAGCGCCAGGCGCATGTGGAAGCTGGGCCGCACGCTGCGCCAGGCCGTCGAGAGCTACCCCGAAGACCTGCGCGTGGCGGTGATGGCCACGGGCGGGCTGTCGCACCAGGTGCACGGTGAGCGCGCGGGCTTCCTGAACGAATCCTGGGACAACGAATTTTTGGAACTGCTGGAGCGCTCACCCGACACGCTGGTGAACATGCGCATCGCCGATTACGCGGCCAAGGGCGGCATGGAAGGCGCCGAGGTCATCATGTGGCTGATCATGCGCGGGGCGCTGTCCGAGCAGGTGCGCTGCGTGCACAAGCAAACCTACGCGCCCTCGGTCACCAACATCTGCACCCTGGTGTTCGAAGACCTGGGCGGCGAGCCCGATGCCGCCGCCGTGCAGGCCTACCGCGAGCACATCGGCCACGAGCTGGCCGGCGCCGGCGGCCTGCCCGGCACCTACCCGTTCACCCATGAGCGCAGCCATGCCAACCTGCGCATCAACACCTTCCTGCACGATCTGGTGCAACCTGCGCACCGCGAGCGTTTCGTCCATGACTTCGAAGCCCTGGCCACCGAGCGGGGCCTCAGCGACGACGAAAAAACGCTGATCCGCGAGCGCCGCTGGCTGGCGATGATCCAGCGCGGCGTGAGCTTCTTTGTGCTGGAGAAAATGGCCGCCGTGCTGGGCGTGTCCAACCCCGCCGTGTACGCGGCCTTCCGGGGCGAAACGCTGCAGCAGTTTCTGGCCACCCGCAAGGTGCCCCTGACCTACTCGGTGGCCGGCGGCGACAAGGTGCGGCAGATGGACAAGGCCTGAGGCCTGGCCCTGCCGGCCTTCAGGCCTTGGCACGGCGCCGCGCGGCCGCCAGCCCGGCCAGGGCGGTCAGCACCAGCGCCGCGCTGGCGGGCTCGGGCACGTTGTGGCTGCCCGCCAAGGTGCCATCCAGCGACGGAAACTCCACCCGGATGCCTTCCTGGCTGCCGGTGTTCTGGTAGACGAACTCCAGCGTGTTCACACCGGCCAGCAGGTCGTGGTCCAGCGTGAAGGTGGTGCCCCAGCCGTTGAAGCCGCCGCAATTGGCGCCGGCCACGGCCACACCATTGAGCAGGATGCCGTAGCCGATGTTGTCCACGGCGCAGCGGCCGCTGATCGACACGGTGGACAGGTCGTAGCCCGACAGATCGAAGCTGGTCTTCACGTCGTAGTAGCCCACGAAGGCGCTGCCGCCGGGCAGGTACGACAGCCAGCTGGACAGGCCGTCGGTGCCCGTCCAGGCGGTGCCCACCGGGTAGCCGCTGACCATGGCCAGCTCGGGTGCGCCAATGGCCACCCAATGGCCCTGGTAGTAGACCGAGCCGCTGTAATGCGTGTCGGCCTGGTGGTTGCTCAGCAGGTTGCCGGCGTCATCCATGCCGGTGTTGTACAGGCCGAAGACGGGGGCGGCGCTGGCGGCAGTGCTGGCCAGGGCCAGCAGGCAGGCGCCCGTCAGCGTGGCCAGACGATGGGTGATGGCAGAGGTGGGCATGGGCAGGGTTCCAGTGTGAGAGGGCGGTGCACAACGCTGTGCATCCCCTGCTTACGCATGGCCCCACCCCCGCAAAAGCTCATCCGCCCGGCGCACCCCCCGCAACCGGGTGGTGCCGCTTGATCAGTGTCAATGCACGCCGCGCCCCTGGCCCTGCCAGTAACGGGCGCGGATGGCTTTCTTGTCGAGCTTGCCCAGGCCGGTGACGGGCAGGGCGTCGACAAAATCGATGGCCTTGGGGGTGTACACCGCGCCCTTGCGCTCACGCACCAGGGCCATCAGTTCTTCGGCGTGCACGCTGGCACCGGGCCGCAGCACCACCAGGGCGCGCACGGCTTCGCCCCATTTCTCGTCGGGCACACCCACCACGGCGGCGGCGGCCACGGCGGGGTGCTGGCTCAGCGCGTCTTCAACTTCACGCGGGTACACATTGAAGCCGCCGCTGATGATCATGTCCTTGCTGCGATCAACGATGTAGAAGTAGCCATCGGCATCACGCCGGGCCAGGTCACCGGTGTACAGCCAGCCGTGGCGCAGCGCGCGGGCGGTTTCTTCGGGCTTGTTCCAGTAGCCCTGCATCACCAGCGGGCCGCGCACGCAGATCTCGCCCACCTCGCCGGCGGGCACCTCCTGGCCATCGTCGTCCAGCAGGCGCACCTGCGTGCCCACGCAGGGCGTGCCGCAGCTGGCCAGGCGCTCGGGGTGGTTCACCGGGTCGTGCTCGTGGCGGTGCAGCACCGTCACGGTATTGGGGGCCTCGCTTTGGGCATACAGCTGCATGAACACCGGCCCGAACACCTGCATGCCTTCGATCAGGCGGGCCGGTGACATGGGTGATGCGCCGTAGATGATCAGCTGCAGGCTGCTCAGATCAGCCCCCTGCCGCGCCGGGCTGTCCAGCAGCACGTAGATCATCGTGGGCACCAGGAAGGTGGCGGTGATGCGGTGCTGCTCCACCAGGCGCACAAACTTCTCGGGCGTGAAGCCCTGCGTCATGGCGTAGGTGCCGCTTTTCAGCAGCACGGGCATGATCATGGCGCCGGCCGCATGGGTGATGGGCGTGAGCGCCAGGTAGCGCACCTCGGCGGGCCAATCCCAGTCGGCCATCTCGGTGAGGATCATCGTCACGTGCACGCGGTGCGTGTGCGCCACGCCCTTGGGCAGGCCCGTGGTGCCGCCGGTGTACACCAGCACGCACACGTCGTCGGGCTCGGCCTGGGCCACCAGCGCGGCGGGCGTGTGCCCGCGCGCGGCGGCCAGCACATCCTCGCCCAGGCCACCGCTGTCGCCAAAGCCCATCAGGCGCTGCACACCCGGCACACGCTGGGCCAGCACGCGGCAACGGTCGGTGAAGCTGCGCGGGTCAAAAAACAGGGTGCCCACGCCCGAATCGGCCAGGATGTAGGCGTGGTCGTCTTCGGACGAGGTGGGGTTCATCCAGGTCAGGCGCAGGCCCATCAGGTAGCTGGCCGCCGTGATCAGAAAGGCCTCGGGCCGGTTGGCCGACAAGGTGGCCACCGCATCACCGCGCTTCAGGCCCCGCGCCTGCAGCACCTGGATCACCTGGCTGATCTGCGCGCCCAGCTCGCGGTATGTCCAGCTCAGCTCGTCGCTGATGAAGGCCGTGCGCTCGCCGCCCCGGGTGATGGCCGTGATGACCAGATCACCCACGGTGCTGCCCTGGTACAGCGCGCTCATCGGGTGCCTCGGGTGCAGGTGGCGACAGGCGGTTGGGCAGGCAGGTGCATGGTGGCTCCTTGGGTGGGGGCAATGGCTGGCAGCGGGCTGGCTGCATGCGCCCCATCATGCCCAACTCGCTACCCGGCCCATGTATCCTTTGCGACGATGCGCGTGTTCATTCTGGCGATCGGCACCCGGGGAGACTTTGAGCCGTTCTGGGCTCTGGGAGCGGCGCTGGCCGACGCCGGCCACCAGGTCACCCTCGGCACCTCGTCCTTCCACATCCAGCCAGACAGCCGGCTGTCGTGGGTGCAGATCGGCCAGGCCTCGCAGGACGAGTTCAAGCGCTTTCTGGCCTCGCTGGCCGATGAGCCCAACCTGTTGCGGCGCTCGATGGCTTTCGGGCGCGGCTGGGCCATGCCGCAGGTTCAGCAATCCGAGCAGCAACTCACGGCCGTGGCGGCGCGCCACGATTACTTCATCGGCAACATGAAGTTCCCCTTGCTGCGCGGCGGGCAGGTGATGCCGGGTGCCTACGTGACCTACGACCCCCCCGTGCACAGCGATGCCTTGCGACAGTTTGGCAGCCACCTGCATGGGGGCCGCACGCTGGAGCTGGTGGCCATGCCCCGCGCGCTGGTGGATCCCGAAGCCAGCTGGCCCGCCGAGTTCCACTTCACCGGCTTCTGGCATGCGGATCAGCACCTGCCAAGCCAGGACGCCGTGGCCCCGGTGCTGCCGGCGGGCACGCCGGCGCCCGTGGTGCTGACCATGGGCTCGATGGTGATGCTCGACCACGCGGCCCTGCTGGGGGGCTTCAGCCAGGCGCTGCAGCAGATCGGCCGGCCCGGCGTGGTGGTGGGGGGCTGGTCTGGCTTGCAGCAAGAGGCCGCCCGGCACCCTGGCCTGCACTGGGTGGCCCATGCCGATTACGCCAAGCTGTTTGGCCAGGCTGCCTGCGTGCTGCACCACGGTGGCGCCGGCACCGTGGCCGCCGTGCTGCGCGCCGGGCTGCCTGCCATCGTGCTGCCCCACATACCCAGCCAGGCGCGATGGGGCCAGATCCTGCAGCGCGAGAAACTTTGCACGGCGGTGCTGTCGCCAACAGCCCTGCAGCCTGCCGAACTGCTCGCAGGCCTGCAGGCTGCGTGCGATGATCCCGAAGTGCGGCGCACGGCCCAATCCTGGCCGTCCCGCCTGGCCACTGATCGCGGGCTGCCCCATGCGGTTGAGCTGATCCAGGCCCACGCCGCACGGTTTGTACGGGCCTGAAGCAAGGGCCGCCCGATCCACGTCCAGATCTGTCTTGATCCGCCATGAGTTCTGCGTCCGGCATTGCCCCCAGCGCTGAGCCGCCCGTCATCGTTCAGGCGTTTCATGACACGCTGCTTGATGATCAGGGCCGACACTACCTTGACCTGTTCAGCGGCTTTGGGGCCTGCCTGCTGGGCCATGGCCGGCCCGAGGTGGTGCAGGGCCTGGCCGCGCAGGTGCAGGGCCCCTGGCTGCTGGGCGGCTTGCCGCACCCGCAGACCGCGCAGCTTGTGCAGGCCTTCGCGCCCCACCTGCCGGCGGGCATGACGCTGGCCAGCCTGACCAGCACCGGCATGGAAGCGGCCGAACTGGCCATCCGGGTGGCGCGGGTGATCAGCGGTCGTGCTGGCGCGCTGGGCTTTGCCGGCAGCATGCACGGCAAGTCACTGGCCACCGCCTACCTGGGCTGGGACAACCACGACGGCGTGCAACTGCCGGGCTGGCAACGGCTGCCCTTTGTGGACCAGGCCGACGAAGCGGCCATCCTGGCCGATGCGCAGCAGGCGCTGGGCAGTGGGCAGATCGGCGCCGTGTTTGTCGAAACCATGCAGGGCTCGAATGGTGCGCACGAGGCCAGCACCGGCTTTTACCGGCAATTGGCCGACATGACCCGCCGGGCTGGTGCCCTGCTGGTCTGCGACGAGATCCTCACGGGCTTTTACCGCACCGGTGTGCGCTTCCGGTTTGAGCACCATGGCCTGCAACCCGATGCCGTGCTGGTGGGCAAGGCCTTTGCCAACGGGTTTCCTGCCGCAGGCCTGCTGCTGGCCCGGCCGCACGCCTTGCAGCCGCGCATGCTGCCGGGCAGCACCTTTGCCGGCAACCCGCTGGCCTGTGCAGCGGTGGCCCACACCCTGCAGGTGATGGGCACGCTTGATCTGCCAGCGCTGGCGGGCGAGGTGGCGGCAGTGGTGCGAGAGCAGTTCCAGGACTTGCCGCCGGGCTGGGCGCTGCGCGGTGCCGGCGCCCTGTGGGTGCTCGATTGCGTCACGCCCGAAGCCGGCCGTCGCATGCTGCATGCGGCTTTTCGCAGCGGCGTGGCCGTGGGCGCCTATGGCCGCTGGCTGCGCATCATGCCGGCCGCCACGGTGGACCGCGCCCGCCTGGCCCAGGCTTGCGCCCGCCTGAGCCTGGCCGCCCGTGAAGCCAGCCATGCCTGAGGCGCGGGCCAGCCTGCACGCCGCTCATGCGCGGCAGGCCCTTGGCCACTGGCTGCAAGGCCCGGACAGGCTGGCCTTTGACATCACCGGTGTCCAGTTCACGCAATTTGAGCTGGCCGATGCGGCAGACCTGCTGGCGGTGCGCAACCACGACAGCGTGCGCCGCTTCATGCCGCAGGCCCAGCCCCTGGCCTGGGAGGCCCACCTGCGCTGGGCCCAGGCCCACCTGTGCAACGGTGATGTGCTGCTGTTCATGGCCCGCCGTGACGGCGTGGCCCTGGGCTTCTCGCTGTTGAAGCTGCTGCCCGCCGAGCACGAGCTGGAGCTGGGCGTGATGTTTGCCGGTGAGCGGCAACGCACCCTGCTGCCTGGTCTGGCGGCCACCCACACCTGCGCCATCGCCCTGGAGGTGTTTGGCGCGCAGACGGTGGTCACCTATGCCTCACCCGACAACGAGGGCGCGATCCGGCTCAATCAAGGCCTGGGTCTGCTGCCCAGCCAGCACAGTGACAAGCCGGGTGAGCAGTGCTTTCGCACGCCCGTGGGCCATGTGCGCCAGTTGCCCATCTACCGCCGCAGCCTGCCCCAGCTGCGTGCCAGCCTGCGGGTGATGGGTGCGGGCCCGCTGGCCTGGGCCGAGCCGTCATGACGCCCAGGCTGGCTTTCGTGGTGTCCAGCGACTACAGCGAGCTGGGCATGGCCGTGGGCGCGGCCCGGTCGGCGGGCGTGGAAGCGCGTGTGTACCTGCCCCGGCACCAGCAGGCCCTGGCCGCCAGTTTCCCGGGGCAGCGGCTGCGCCTGTTTGATGGCACCGCCGATTTGCTGACCATGCTCACGGCCTTCAAGCCCACGCACCTGCTGCTGTTTTCGGGCTACCTGTTCTTGCACCCGTCGGGGCCGGATCTGGCGGCCTTGCTGCAGGCCTGCAGCCAGCTGAGGCACCCGCCGCGGGTGGCCACCACCGATCCGTTTCTGGGCTTGCTGCAAGACCAGCAGGCCCTGGCGCAGCCTGCATTCCAGGCGGCCCTGCAGCGCCTGCCCGGCCTGCTGCCGGCCAACGCCCGGGCCGTGCAGGCCTGCACCCACCTCTACCCCGGCCCGGTGGCCGCCCTGGATGGCCCGGCCAGTCGGCAGGGTTACCGCCTGGTGGACGCGCCCGCCGCAGTGGCTCCCACCTGGCTGTTTGTGCTGGGTGAGCTGGAGGCGCAGGCGCTGGTCAAGCTGCACGGTGCGTCCCAGGTGGTCAACACCCTGCTGGCGCGGGCACAAGACGCCTGCGCGGCCGGCAAGCGGCCTTGCCTGTACCTGCCCCGGCCGCTGGCCGATGCGGTGGCGGCCGCCGCAGCCGGACGCCTGAAACTGGACAGCCGCCCTCATGGTGAGCACGGCGCCTTCAACGCCGAGGTCGACAGCGCCGAGCAAGCCTTTTACTGGAACTGGTCGTCCAGCTCACTGGTGCGCCGGCTCACCGCAGGCCTGCCGGTCAGCTTTTTCGGGCGCGGTCATGTCAGCCAGCTCTTGCCCGGTATCGCCGAACGGCTGATGGCCCATTTCTACACCGGTGGGCTGCCGCCGGTGATGGCCTGGGACCAGCCCCTTCAGCCGGCCGATCTGGCAGCGGTGCAGGCGGCGTCGCGGGCTGATCGCGAGGCCTTGGCGCAGCGCTACCGCGCCTTGCCGCGCCTGCCTGATCTGCTGCTCAGCCTGCCATGAGCCGAGCGGGCGCCGGGCTTCAGCGCGCCGGGGCAGACGCGACTTGGCGGTACTCGATCCTGGCCTTGGCAGCCAGGGCCGCCCGCTCACGCTTGATGAGCTCGGCACCGCGCTCATTGGACAGGTATTGCGCGATGCGGCCCTTGGCCTGATCCAGGGTCAAGGGCTGGTCTTCAATGCCGGTCAGCTGCAGCACGCTCAGGCCCCGTTCATTGACCACCTCAAAGGCGCCGCCGTCCTTCATGCGCTGCAGTTGCTGCAGCAGGTCGGCAGGCCAGTCTTCGGCCGGGCGCACCACCACGCGTGATTCGTGCACGATGCCGTTCTGCTTCAGCCACTTGGCGCGCTCGCCAAAGGTCTTCATCGGTTGCAGCGTCTGGCTGACCCGGGCCTTCTGGGCACCATCGAGCAGGATGGCCAGCTCTTGCACCCGGAAGACCTTGCGCTGCGCGAACAGCTCGGGGTGGGCCTGGTAGAAGGCGGTCACATCGGCCTGGTTGATGGGCTTTTCCTTGGCCGATTGCTGGTCGACGTAGGCACGGGCCAGCACTTGCCGGCGCGCTGATTCGAGCGCAGCGGCCACCTGGGGCTGCTGCTCCAGGCCTTGCGCCGTGGCGGCGTTGGCAAACAGCTGCTCGGAGATCAGGCGGTCAAGCACGGCGGCCTGCGCGCCCGAAGCGGCCTGCTTGCCGGCGGCCGCCGCCATCGCCTGGGTGGAGATCACGGCACCGTCCACCGTGGCGGCCTGCTCCAACTGGGGGGCAGACGAGCGGTTGCAGCCGGCCAGCAGCGCCAGCAGCGCCAGCCCCAGGGCTCCGGCCCTGCGTCGGTGATGGCGCGCGCTGGCGTGGCCTGGCGTCACAGCGATCAGCGGCGCGCTTGCCGGCGGGCGGCCGCCGACGACAGGGCCGCCAGGGCCAGGCCGATCAGCGACAGCGTGCCCGGCT
>Ga0228698_1000321_pt1 | contig 40560 bp, 35 predicted proteins | sample McNCre117_Aug_MG_FD_178015 | JGI IMG/M metagenome (GOLD analysis project Ga0228698, IMG submission 178015) | Freshwater microbial communities from McNutts Creek, Athens, Georgia, United States - 1-17_Aug_MG | ecosystem: Environmental > Aquatic > Freshwater > Creek | place: USA: Georgia... | reverse complement strand
TTTCTTGTTGCGCTACGCCAGCCTGCCGCCCTGCCGATTCGACGTGGTGGCCATCGAAGGCGAGCAATTGCAATGGCTGAAAGCCGCCTTCAATGCCTGGTGACCACGGGTGACGGAACCTCTGGCCTCGGGCCTGCTCTTATGATGCACCACCATGCTTGAGCAACGCATACAACAACAATTCTTCGAGAGCGCCGATCTCAAGTACCAGGCCGTTGAAACCCTGGTTCGCCCGATCGAAGAGGCTGTGGCCGCCCTGGTGGCGGGCCTCACGTCGGGTGGCCGCGTGCTGGTGGCCGGCCTGGGCGCATCGGCCAGCCTGGCCCAGCTGGTCACCGCTGAACTGCTGGGCGGCTTCGAGCGCGAGCGCCCGGGCCTGGCCGCACTGGCCCTGGGTGTCGATGGCGCGGCGCTGTCGGCGCTGGCCGCCGTGCCCCACGACGGCGGCTTTGACAAGGTGTTGTCACGCCAGGTGCAGACACTGGGCCAGCCCGGTGATCTTCTGCTGCTGATCGACACCGATGGCAACCACCCTGCCTTGTTGGCGGCCGCGCAAGCGGCGCAAGGCAAGGACATGACCGTGATCGCCCTCACCGGCCGCAGCGGTGGCGCCCTGCGCGCAGCGCTCAGCGAAACCGATGTGCTGGTGGCCGTGCCCCATGACCGCCGTGTGCGGGTGATGGAGACCCACCTGCTGGTGCTGCATTGCCTGTGTGATGCGATCGACCTTCAACTTCTGGGTGAACAGGATCCCGAATGACCAACACTTCCAAGCAGCCCCTGTCTCTTGTCCGCCTCACCGTGCTGGCCGCCACCCTGGGCGCGGCCGTGCTCACCAGCGCCTGCGCACCCGTGGTGCTGGGCGGCGCCGTGATGGGCTCGGCGATGTCGTTCACCGATCGCCGCACCGCCGGCACGCAGATCGAGGACGAGGCCATCGAGCTCAAGGCCCTGCCGCGCATCAATGAAACCGTGGGCGAGCGCGGGCATGTCAACACCACCAGCTACAACCGCACCGTGCTGATCACCGGCGAGGTGGCCACCGAAGCCGACAAGGCCACGGTCGAGCGTGCCGTCTCGCGCATCGAGAACGTCAAGGCCATCGTCAACGAACTGGCCGTGGCCGGCAAGAGCTCGATCGGTTCGCGCTCCAACGACGCCATCCTCACCAGCAAGATCAAGGCGGCCTACATCGACGCCAAGGACCTGCAGGCCAATGCCATCAAGGTGGTGACCGAGCGCGGCACCGCCTACCTGATGGGCCGCGTCACCGAACGCGAAGCCGGCCGCGCCGCCGAACTGGCCCGCGCCACCAGCGGCGTCAGCAAGGTGGTGCGCGTGTTCGAGATCCTCACCGAGGCCGAACTGGCGGATCTGCAGCCCAAGACCAAGTGAGCGCCAGCGCTGCGATGGGCCGCAGCGCTGCCTCGATCACTTCAGCCGCTTGATCAGGCTGGAGGTGTCCCAGCGGCGGCCGCCCATGGTTTGCACGTCGGCGTAGAACTGGTCGACCAGGGCGGTGACGGGCACGCGGGCGCCGTTGCGGCGGGCTTCGTCGAGCACCAGGCCCAGGTCCTTGCGCATCCAGTCGACGGCAAAGCCGAAGTCAAACTTGTCGTCGACCATGGTGCCGCCACGGTTGTCCATCTGCCAGCTTTGGGCCGCGCCCTTGCCAATGACCTCGAGCACCAGCTTCATGTCCAGGCCGGCCTTCTGGCCAAAGGCGATGCCTTCGGACAGGGCCTGCACCAGGCCGCCGATGCAGATCTGGTTGACCATCTTGGCCAACTGACCAGCGCCGCTGCCGCCCACCAGGGTGACGGCCTTGGAAAACGCCATGGCCACCGGCTTCATGGCGTTGAACGGGGCGGCGTCGCCGCCGCACATCACGGTGAGCGCGCCATTGACGGCACCGGCCTGCCCGCCCGAGACGGGTGCATCCACAAAGTGCAGGCCCAGCGTGCGGGCGGCGCTGTACAGCTCGCGGGCCACTTCGGCCGAGGCGGTGGTGTGGTCGATGAAGGCGGCACCGGTGTCCATGCCGGCGAAGGCGCCGTCGGCACCCAACACCACCGAGCGCAGGTCGTCGTCGTTGCCCACGCAGGCAAACACGAACTGCGCGCCCTTGGCGGCCTCACGCGGGGTGGCAGCCGCCTGGCCACCGTATTCAGCGGCCCAGGCCTGGGCCTTGGCGGCGGTGCGGTTGTACACGGTGACCTGGTGCCCGGCGCGCGCCAGGTGGCCGGCCATGGGGTAGCCCATCACGCCCAGGCCCAGAAAGGCGACGCGGCAGGACGGGGTGGCTTCGTAGGTTTTCATCGCTATGTCTCTCACATGATCTTGAAGTGTTCGGTGCCGGCACCCAGGTCGCGGTTGCGGGCCCGCTGGCTGTGCAGCTTGATCTGCAGGCGCAGGTCGTTCAGCGAGTCGGCGTTGCGCAGGGCGTCTTCCAGGGAGACCTCGTTGCCTTCGTACAGGTCATACAGGGCCTGGTCGAATGTTTGCATGCCCAGCTCGCGTGAGCGGCGCATCAGGTCTTTCATCTCGGCGATCTCGCCCTTGAAGATCATCTCGGCGATCAGCGGGGTGTTCAGCAGCACCTCCACGGCCGCGATGCGGCCCTTGCCTTCTTCGCGGGGCAGCAGGCGCTGCGACACGATGGCGCGCAGGTTCAGCGACAGGTCCATCAGCAGCTGTTGGCGCCGCTCTTCGGGGAAGAAGTTGATGATGCGATCGAGCGCCTGGTTGGCGCTGTTGGCGTGCAGCGTGCTGATGCACAGGTGACCGGTTTCGGCAAAGGCCACCGCGTGCTCCATGGTCTCGCGGTCGCGGATCTCGCCCATCAGGATGACGTCGGGCGCCTGGCGCAGCGTGTTCTTCAGGGCCTGTTCCCAGCCGTCGGTGTCGATGCCCACTTCGCGCTGCGTGATGATGCAGTTCTTGTGCGGGTGCACAAATTCGACCGGGTCTTCGATGGTGATGATGTGGCCGTAGCTGTTTTCATTGCGCCAGTCCACCATCGCGGCCAGCGAGGTGCTCTTGCCCGAGCCGGTGGCGCCCACCATGATGACCAGCCCGCGCTTGGTCATGCTGATGTCTTTCATCACCTTGGGCAGGCCCAGCTTGTCGATGCTGGGCAGGGTTTGCGGGATGGTTCGCAGCACCAGGCCCACAAAGCCCTGCTGCATGAAGGCGTTCACCCGGAAGCGGCCAATGCCCTGGGGCGAGATGGCGAAATTGCACTCTTTCGTGCGTTCAAACTCGGCGGCCTGGCGCTCGTTCATCACGGCGCGGGCCAGGGCCAGGGTGTGCTGGCCGGTCAGCGGCTGGGGCGACACCCGGGTGACCTTGCCGTCCACCTTGATGGCGGGCGGGAAATCGGCGGTCAAGAACAGGTCGGATCCGCCGCGCGTGGTCATCAGGCGCAGCAGATCGTTGACGAACTTGGAAGCTTGTTCGCGTTCCATGGTGTGGGGCTCCCCTTTGGGCTGGGAATTGTGGCGCAGGTGGGAGGCCCGGTGCGACGTCCGTTGCGGTCAGGCAGGGATCGGCGCGACAAGCTCGGGCGTCAGCCTGGGAAGTTCTCCGGAATCTTGGCCTTGGAACGGGCTTCTTCGGCCGAGATGACGCCGCGGCGAACCAGATCGGCGAGGTTTTGATCCAGGGTTTGCATGCCCTGGCTCTGGCCGGTCTGGATGGACGAATACATCTGCGCCACCTTGTTTTCGCGGATCAGGTTGCGGATGGCCGGCGTGCCGATCATGATCTCGTGGGCGGCGGCGCGGCCCGAGCCGTCCTTGAGCTTGCACAGCGTTTGCGAGATCACGGCCACCAGCGATTCGCTGAGCATGGCACGCACCATTTCTTTCTCGGTGGCCGGGAACACATCGACGATGCGGTCGATCGTCTTGGCCGCGCTGCTGGTGTGCAAGGTGCCAAACACCAGGTGGCCGGTTTCGGCGGCGGTCAGGGCCAGTCGGATGGTCTCCAGGTCGCGCATTTCGCCCACCAGGATGGCGTCGGGGTCTTCACGCAGGGCCGAGCGCAGCGCGTTCGAGAAGCTCATCGTGTGCGGGCCCACCTCACGCTGGTTGACCAGGCATTTCTTGCTTTCGTGCACGAATTCGATGGGGTCTTCCACCGTCAGCACGTGGCCGTACTCGTTTTCGTTCAGGTGGTTGACCATGGCCGCCAGCGTGGTGCTCTTGCCCGAGCCGGTGGGGCCGGTCACCAGCACCATGCCGCGCGGGCGCAGCGCCAGGTCGGCAAAGATCTTGGGGGCGTTGAGTTGCTCGAGCGTGAGGATCTTGCTGGGAATGGTGCGGAACACCGCGCCCGCGCCCCGGTTTTGATTGAAGGCATTGACCCGAAAACGCGCCAGGCCCTGGATCTCGAACGAGAAGTCGCATTCCAGCGAATCCTCGTAGGCCTTGCGCTGCGAGTCGTTCATGATGTCGTAGACCATGGCGTGCACCGCCTTGTGGTCCAGGGGCTCGACATTGATGCGCCGCACGTCGCCGTTGACGCGGATCATCGGGGGCAGACCCGCCGACAAATGCAGGTCAGAGGCTTTGTTCTTGACCGAAAAGGCCAACAGTTGGGTGATGTCCATGGGTGCTTGGAGTAGGCTCAGGGCATTATGACGAGCGTTATCGACAACTTACAACGTGTTCAAAGCCGGATTGCGGACGCTGCGGCCGCAGCGGGCCGGGCCGTGCACAGCGTCACGCTGCTGGCCGTCAGCAAGACCTTTGCCGCCGACGATGTGCGCCAGGCCTTTGCCGGTGGCCAGCGCGAATTTGGCGAAAACTATGTGCAGGAAGCGCTGGACAAGATCAGCGCGCTGGCCGATCTGCGCAGCCAGATCACCTGGCACCTGATCGGCCCCCTGCAAAGCAACAAGACACGCCCGGTGGCTGAAAGTGTCGATTGGGTGCATTCAGTCGACCGGCTCAAGATCGCCCAGCGCCTGTCCGAGCAGCGCCCGGCGCACCTGCCGCCGCTGCAGCTGTGTTTGCAGGTCAACATCAGCGGCGAGGCCAGCAAGAGCGGCCTGGCCCCCGATGAGGTGCTGGAAGTGGCCCGCACCGTGGCCGCGCTGCCCCGGGTGCGCCTGCGCGGGCTGATGGCCATCCCCGAGCCGGTCAGCGACGAAGCCGCCCAACGCGCGCCGCACCGGGCCTTGCGCCAGTTGCTCGATCAGCTGAACCAGGCCGGCCTGGGCCTGGACACCCTGAGCATGGGCATGAGCGCCGACCTGGAGGCCGCCGTGGCCGAAGGCGCCACCATCGTGCGCGTGGGCACGGCCATTTTTGGCGGGCGCAGTTATCCGGCTGGCTGAGCGTCAGCCCGGGCCAGCGACCTGAGGCGGCCCGCCCCTGGGCAGCCCTGCGGCCGGGTGCTCAAACTCCCCCTCAATCGATCTTCAGGCCGATCTTCTGGATGATCGCGCCCCATCGCTTTGAATCCGTGTCGAGCACGCGCTTGAAGTCGTCGGCGCTGCCGCCCACCGGGGTGAGGGCCTGGCTGTCGAGCACGGCGCGCACGCCGGGGTCTTTCAGGGCGGCGTTGACGTCGGCGTTGATGCGGGCCACGACGGCCGGTGGCGTGCCGGTGGCCACGAACAGGCCGTTCCAGGCCAGGGATTCAACGTGCGGGTAGCCCGACTCGATCAGCGTGGGCAGCTCTTTCAGAGAATCGAGCCGCACCGCGCCGCTGGTGGCCAGCATGCGCACCTTGCCCGAGCGCACCAGGGGCAGCAACGCCGGGGCCGTCATGAAGGTGGCGTCGGCCTCGCCCTGCGCCACGGCCATGGCCGCCGGGGGTGAGCCATTGAAGGGAATGTGCGTGGCGGCAAAGCCGCCCTCGTTCATCAGCAGGGCCATGGTCAGGTGGGCCGAGCTGCCCTGGCCCAGCGACGAAAAGTTGGTCTTGCCGTCGCGGGCCTTGGCCCACTCGACAAACTCGCGCACCGTCTTGACCGGCAGTTGCGCATTGACCGCCAGCACATTGGGTTGCGAGGTCGTCATCACCACCGGCACCAGATCGCGCACCGGGTCGTAGGGCATCTTGCGGTACATGTACGGCGCAAAGGCGATGGGGCCGTTGAAGCCCAATGCCATCACATGGCCGTCGGGCGTGGCCTTGGCCGCCACGTCCACACCCAGCATGCCGCCTGCGCCGGGCTTGTTCTCGACCACCACGGGCTGGCCCCAGCGCTCCTTGAGCTTGTCGGCCAATTGGCGGGCAATCACATCCAGCGAGCTGCCCGCTGGCGCCGGCACCACCAGGCGCACCGCGTGCGTGGGCCAGGGCGCGGGCGCCTGGGCCTGCGCCGGGCTCGGCAGGGTGGTGGCAAGCAGGGCGGCGGCGGCGGCAGCCAGCAGGTGTCGACGGGTCATGGTGGCGATGGTCAGAGGTTGCAGCCCGCCATCGTAGCCCCCCGGCGCCGTCAGGGGTACAGGCCGCGCTCCTGGCGCGCCATCAGGATGCGCTCGCAGGCCACGGCGAAGGTGGCGGTGCGCAGCGTGATGCCGTACTGGTCGGCGGTGTCCCAGATGCGCTTGAGCGCGCCCACCATGATTTTGTCCAGGCGCAGGTTGATCTCGTCTTCGGTCCAGAAGAAGGACGAAAAATCCTGCACCCACTCAAAGTAGCTCACGGTGACGCCACCGGCGTTGCAGATCACATCGGGCACCACCAGGATGCCGCGTTCGGCCAGCACGTCGTCGGCGGCGCGGCCGGTCGGGCCGTTGGCGCCTTCCAGCACCAGGCGGGCCTGCAGGCGCTGCGCGCGGGCGGCGGTGATCTGGTTCTCAAGTGCCGCGGGGATCAGCACCTCGCAGGGCGTGTCCCAGAAGGCTTCATCGGCGATCACCTCGCCGCCTTCAAAGCCGGCCACGCCGCCATGCGCCTGCACATGCGGAATCAGCCGCGACAGATCGAACCCCGCCCCGTTGTACAGGCTGCCGGTGTGGTCTTGCACCGCGACGATGTGCGCACCGGCCTGGCCAAACAGCTCGGCCGCCGACGAGCCCACATTGCCAAAGCCCTGCACCGCCACCCGGGCGCCGGTCAGATCCAGGCCGATGCGGCGGGCCGCCTCGCGCCCGGTGACAAACACGCCGCGCCCGGTGGCCTTCACCCGGCCCAGCGAGCCGCCCAGGTGGATGGGCTTGCCGGTGACCACGCCGGTGGCGGTGGCACCGGTGTTCATCGAGTAGGTGTCCATCATCCAGGCCATGATCTGGGCGTTGGTGTTCACATCGGGCGCAGGGATGTCCTGCTGCGGGCCGATGATCAGGCCGATCTCGCTGGTGTAGCGGCGGGTCAGGCGCTCCAGCTCCTTGTGCGACAGCGTTTTGGGATCAACCCGGATACCGCCCTTGGCACCGCCAAAGGGCAGGTTGACGGCGGCGTTCTTCACGCTCATCCAGGCCGACAGGGCCATCACTTCTTCAAGGGTGACATCGGGGTGGTAACGCACACCGCCCTTGCCCGGGCCGCGTGTGAGGCTGTGCTGCACCCGGTAGCCCTCGTGGTGGGCGATGGTGCCGTTGTCCAGTTCAATGGGCACGTCCACGATCAGGGCCCGCTTGGGCCGCTTGAGGGTGTCCACCCAGCGCGACAGCGAACCCAGGTAAGGGGTCACGCGGTCAACCTGGGCCAGGTAGGTGCCCCAGGGGCTGTCCGAGGTGGGCTGAACATACGAGAGCGTCATGGTGGTCTGGCATCCTGTTGGGAGTGGGACAAAGGGCTGATCGCTGCCGCGCCTTGTGGGCCGGGGCCGATCTGCCTGGCGCACTGTAGGGGCCGCCGCAGCGCTTGTGGGTGCCCATGCCAAGCCTGCATGGCCTTTGCTGCAAGCCGCATGAGTGGCCAGCGCCGCATCTACACTGGCTGCATGCAAGCCTTTACCCCTTCCAGCACCGCGTCGTCCACCATCGCCTTCATCGGGGGCGGCAACATGGCTTCAGCCCTGATCGGCGGGCTGATCCGCGCTGGCCGCGCGCCCGCCGACATCCTGGTGATCGAGCCCTTTGCCGCCCAGCGCGACAAGCTGCAGGCCGACTTTGGTGTGCGCACGCACGCAGCGGCCGACGCCGCGCTGGCCGCAGCATCCCTGGTGGTGTGGGCCGTCAAGCCCCAGTTGTTTGGCGAGGCCGCCGCACCGTGCGCCGCCCACGTGGCCGGTGCCCTGCACCTGAGCGTGATGGCCGGCATCCGCAGCGACGCCATCGCCCGCGCCACCGGCAGCGCCCGCATCGTGCGCAGCATGCCCAACACGCCGGCCCTGATCGGCCGCGGCATCGCCGGGCTGTTTGCCACGGCGGCGGTGTCAGCCGATGAGCGCACGCTGATCGAGCAGGTGCTGGCCCCCACCGGCCAGACCCTGTGGGTGGATCGCGAAGCCGACCTGGACGCGGTGACCGCGCTGTCGGGATCGGGCCCGGCTTATGTGTTCTATTTTGTCGAGGCCCTGACGGCTGCCGCCGAGCAGATGGGCCTGAGCGCCGAGCAGGGCAAGCGCCTGGCCCTGGCCACCTTTGACGGCGCCACCGCGCTGGCCACGCAATCGAGCGAGCCGCCCGCCGTGCTGCGTGAACGCGTCACCAGCAAGGGCGGCACCACCTATGCGGCGCTGCAGTCGATGGAGGCCGCCGGCGTGAAGGCGGCACTGCAGACCGCCGTGCTCGCCGCCCAGGCGCGTGCTGCGGAGCTGGGCGACGAGTTCGGGCGCTGACCTCACCCATCAGGGCTTTTGAAGGTCTTTCCCGTAGTTGGGCGACCGGGGCCCTGGCAGCACGCCGTTGTACTGCGGCGTGAGCAGGCGACGGTTGGCGATACCGGCAAAGTTGAAGGACGCGTCGGTGGCGGTACCGATGATCTGCTTGACCACCGCGGCCACCAGCAGGCCCAGCGGACCACCCTGGTTCTGTTGCTGCTGCTCTGCGGAAGACGCAAAGGCGCTGCCTTTCCAAAGCACCTCGCCAGTCTTCAGGTCGACGAGGCGTCCTTCGACTTCGACTCGGGTCTCGGAGTCGATGATCTTGTAGCTGGTGCCATACCGCTTGACGCGGATGTAAACGGCGGCATCGGCACCGAACACCTCGCGCAGCTTGGTCGTCGGTAGTTCAGCAGCATCGTTGGCGGTTTGCACGCCGTTCTGCTTGAGCATCTCGTCGACCAGTGTCACTGGCAGCACGTAATAGCCGGCTTCGGCCAAGGGCAAGGTGGCATGTGCCCAAACGCCTGGTGTGCCTTTGACATCGGGTGATTCATTGACGGGCGGCATGACCAGCAAGGTCACCGGCTTGGCCTTGTTGTAGGCCGTGTAGTCGTAGGGGGGGGCCTTGGTGGCGCAGGCACCCAGCATGGCCGTTGCCAGCAACGCTGCCGACATCTTGAGGGGGCGTGCAATGTTCATGCCGGTTTCTCGCTCTTGAGGGTTTTTTCCGTGGCGGTCAACTTCTTGAGCAAGCTGTCCATGAAGGGGGCGGATTCAGGAAACGCGGCCTTCTCGGCTTCCCACTGGTTGCGCGCTTCAGCGGCGTTGCCAAGATTGAGGTGCAGCATGCCCAGGTGAGCACGGAAGCCCGGGGGCAGGGCCGCATTGGCGGCCTTGGCTTTCTCGGCGTGAACCTGCAGCGCCTGCAATTGCTCTTCAGGGCTGGCGCCCTCACGCAGCAGAGCCCGATATTGTTGCGTCGGGAAGGTGTCCCACATGTACAGCGGGGCCGGTCCCCGGTTGGCGGCGCAGGCCGTGCACAGCAGTGTCACGGCAGCCAGGCTGCCGAGGCGGCTCAAGAAACGTCGGCTCATCGCTTGGACTCCTGGCCCCACTGACCGGCTTCGCGGCCGTTGACCAGGTTGTTCACGGCTTCGCGCATGGCCAGATCCAGCACCTTGCCATTGAGCGTGGCGTCGTAGCTGGCCGTGCCGCCAAAGCCCACGACTTCGCGCGTGGACAGCTCGTATTCACCCGCACCCCGTGCAGAGTAGACCACCTCAGACGTCACAGCATTGACGATGTTGAGCGTGACCTTGGCATAGGCCACTTGCGACTTGCCGCGACCCAGGATGCCAAACAATTGCTGGTCACCGACTTCCTTGCGGCCGAATTCGGTGATGTCGCCGGTGACCACGTACTGGGCGCCGCGCAAGGTTTGCGCCGTGCCTTGCAGCTTGGCTTCCGCGCTGGTTTCAGCCAGGTTGTCACGGTCCATCACCGAGAAGCGACCCGATTGTTGGAGGTGAGACACCAGCACCGTCTTGGCCTGGCTACCGAGTCGATCCACGCCATCGGAGAACACACCCCGCATGAAGCTGGAGCGGTTGTCGAACTTGCCAACGGCGATGGGGACACGCACACCAGCATAGGTGGTGGCTGCCGATTGCACCTTTTCGACCTGGATGGTTCGTGATGATTCGGTGGCGCAACCGGCCATCAGCACGGCCATCGTGCCGGCGATGGCCAGATTCAGACTGGATCTCATTGGGCTTTCTCCCTCTACATGGACAGACAACAGGCACCGAGCCTGACTGGCCCGATGTGGACAGTCTATATCCAACTTCCGTAAGAGTTAGCCTGCCAGCGCTTGCCGTCCCTTCGCTGGCTGATCAAGCGCGAGGGGGCGCGCTCAACGCCGGGCCAGGTCCACTACCACCCCCGCAAACACCACGAACCCCACCCAGTGGTTCAGGCGAAAGGCCTTGAAGCAGCCCTCGCGGCTGCGGCCTTTGATCAGCGTGTAATGCCAGGCGGCCTGGGCAGCGGCGGCCAGCAGGCCCAGTGCATAGGCCTTGCCCAGGCCCAGGCTGCGGCCCAGCAGCCCCCATGACACGATGTACAGACCGTAAAAGGCCATGACGGCGGCGACGTCCCAGCGGCCCAGCGTGATGGCCGAGGTGCGAATGCCGATCTTCAGGTCGTCATCACGATCGACCATGGCGTATTCGGTGTCGTAGGCCAGCACCCACAGCAGGTTGCCGGCCAGCAGCAGCCAGGCCTGCAGCGGCACGGCGGCGGCCACCGCGCCCAGTTGGGCATCGCGCCCACCCTGCACCGCTGAAAACGCCATCGGGATGCCAAAGCTGAAGGCCACACCCAGCACCGCCTGGGGCATGGCCACCACCCGCTTGGCGTAGGGGTAGGCCACGGCAATGGCCAGCGCCCCGAACGACAGCCAGATGGTGGGCGGGTTGGTGGTGAGCACCAGCCCAAAGGCCAGCAGGGCCAGCACGGCGCCCACGGCCAGGGCCTCCTTGGCGGGCAGTGCACCGCTGGTGACCGGGCGCTGCGCGGTGCGCTTGACGTGGCGGTCAAACTCGCGGTCGGCCACGTCGTTGATGCAGCAACCGGCGCTGCGCATCAGGATGGTGCCCAGCGTGAACACGGCCAGCAGGTGCCAGCCGGGGAAGCCTTCGGCGGCCATCCACAGGGCCGCCAGCGTGGGCCACAGCAGCAGCAGCCAGCCGGCGGGGCGGTCCCAACGGATCAGTTGCAGATACAGGGCCAGGCGTTGGCGCAGGGGCATCGAAGAAGACATGGCCAGCAGATTGTGGCGCAGGGTGGTGTCGATAATGGCCGCCAACCCCACCTGGCCCGACCGTCATGACTGCTTATCACCTGGATGTGCACCCGCAAGTGGCCGACGCGCTGGCGCAGGGCCGGCCGGTGGTGGCACTCGAATCGACCATCATCAGCCACGGCATGCCCTGGCCGCAGAACGTGGAAACGGCCCTGGGCGTGGAGGCGGTGGTGCGCGAGGCTGGTGCGGTGCCGGCCACCATCGCGGTGATCGACGGCCGCCTGCAAGCCGGATTGAGCCAGGCGCAGATTGAACAACTGGGGCGCGCCGGCGAAGCCGTGACCAAGGCCAGCCGCCGTGATCTGCCAGTGCTGGTGGCGCAGGGCCGCACCGGGGCCACCACGGTGGCGGCCACGATGATCATCGCGGCGCTGGCGGGCATCCGGGTGTTTGCCACCGGCGGCATTGGCGGCGTGCACCGGGGGGCCGCCACCACGATGGATATTTCAGCCGACCTGCAGGAGCTGGCCCGCACCGATGTGGCCGTGGTGTGTGCCGGTGCCAAGAGCATCCTGGACCTGGGCCTGACGCTGGAATACCTGGAAACCCACGGCGTGCCGGTGATCGGCTACGGCACCGATGAATTGCCCGCCTTCTTCACGCCGCACAGCGGCCTGGGCGTGGATGTGCGGCTGGATTCACCGGCTGAGGTGGCGGCGGTGATGCGCGCGAAATGGGCCCTGGGCCTGGGCGGCGGTCTGGTGGTGGCCAACCCGATTGCGGCCGACCTGGCCGTGCCGCGTGAGCAGATTGACGCTGCCATCGCCCAGGCGCTGGCCGATGCGCAGGCGCAAGGCGTGGCCGGCAAGGCCATCACGCCGTTCTTGCTGCAGCGGGTGAATGAGCTGACCGGCGGGCGCAGCCTGTCGACCAACATCGCCTTGATTCGGGCGAATGCGGCGCTGGCGGCGCGCATTGCGGCGGCTTGGGCTGCAGGCTGAGTGTGCTGATTGGGATCATGCGCCCCGCGGCCGTGTGCGGGGCGCAGATGGCCCGGGGGTCGTTCTCCGGGACCACGCTCCCGGGGCACTGCCGCTGGATCTACGAGGCCTGACTATCCTCACCGTCGGTGCCACCACGAGGCAAGAGGTCACCGGGAATGGGCCCTGCGCCCGCCCCCCGAACCACCTGCGCGTGGGGCTCGGCTGCGCCTTGGCAGCTCGCTTCGGGCGGCGGGTGGTCGCAGGTACCCCTGCGGCCGGGTGCAGACATGCAACGCGGCCCAGCGCCGGGCCGCCCCAAGCGGGCCGCGCAACCCGCCTGGCGGGTGGTCGCAGGTACCCCTGCGGCCGGGTGCAAACGTTTAATCTCCCATGCGCTGCTGAAAGACCAGGCCGGCGTGTTCACGTAGGGCGTGGAAGCGGATCTTGGGCCAGTTGCTTTCGATGGCGCGCAGCTCGGGTGAGTACTCAACCAGCAGCGTGGGGGCGTTGACGGCGTCGTAGGCCATGCGGTGGCTGTTGGCGTCGATGAAGCGCTGCAACTCTTTCTCGCCGCCGTTTTCGGGGTCGCAGGTGACCCATCGGGCAATCGAGAAACGGCAGGGGCTGATGCGGGCCTTGCAGCCGTATTCGTGCTCCAGGCGGTGCGCCACCACTTCAAACTGCAGTTGGCCCACGGCGCCCAGCATCAGCACGCTGCCGGCCACCGGCTTGAACACCTGGATGGCGCCTTCTTCGCCCAACTGCTGCAGGCCGGCCTTGAGCTGCTTGGTCTTCAGCGGATCAGCCACTTCAACCATGCGGAACATCTCAGGCGCAAAAAAGGGCAGGCCGGTGAACTGCAGGGCTTCGCCCTCGGTCAGGGTGTCGCCCAGCTGCAGCACGCCGTGGTTGGGTATGCCGATGATGTCGCCGGCATAGGCCTCGTCCAGCAGCTCGCGGCGCTGGCTGAGGAAGGACACCACGGTGTTGGGCCGCAGCTCTTTGCCCGAGCGCACCACCTTCAGGCGCATGCCGCGCTCGAAGTGGCCGCTGGCCACGCGCAGGAAGGCGATGCGGTCGCGGTGGGCCGGATCCATATTGGCCTGGATCTTGAACACCACGCCGGTGAACTTGGGCTCTTCGGGCTGCACCTCGCGCTGCATGGCCGGGCGCACGCCGGGTGCAGGGGCCAGGTCCACCAGGGCGTCCAGCACTTCCTGCACGCCAAAATTGTTGACGGCCGAGCCGAAGAACATGGGCGTCTGGCGGCCCGCCAGAAACTCGGCTTCGTCAAAGGCCGGCGCGGCGTCGCGCACCAGTTCGATCTCGCCGTTGGCCTGCTCGTAATAACTGCCAAAGCGGGTGGCCAACTCGGGATTGCTCAGGCCGTCGATGATCTCGTCGTTGTCGTTGGCCCTGTCTTCGCCCGGCTTGAAGACGCGCATCTGGTTCTTGCGCAGATCCATCACGCCGCCAAAGGTCTTGCCCATGCCCACCGGCCAGGTGAAGGGCACCACCGTCATGCCCAACTCACGCTCGATCTCGTCCATCAGGTTCAGGGGCTCCTGCACTTCGCGGTCCATCTTGTTCACGAAGGTCAGGATGGGCGTGTTGCGGGCCCGGCACACCTGAAGCAGGCGGCGGGTTTGCGGCTCGACGCCATTGGCCGCGTCGATCACCATCAACGCGGCGTCCACGGCGGTCAGCACACGGTAGGTGTCTTCCGAGAAATCCTGGTGGCCGGGGGTGTCCAGCAGGTTGATGACGCAGTCGCGGTATTCCATCTGCATCACCGACGAGGCCACCGAGATGCCGCGCTGCTTTTCGATCTCCATCCAGTCCGACGTGGCGTGACGGCTGGCCTTGCGCGCCTTGACCGAGCCGGCGATCTGGATGGCACCCGAAAACAGCAGCAGCTTTTCGGTCAGCGTGGTCTTGCCCGCGTCGGGGTGGCTGATGATGGCGAAGGTGCGGCGCCGGCGCACCTCACGGCCCAACGGCGAGGCCGTGGCGGCGGGCGAGGTGGGCAGGCTGTCGGTAGGCAGATCGGACATGACAAGGCGGCGGCCCGCTGTCGCAGGTCGCCGCATCCAGGGCAGATGAAACCCGCGATTATCGGCGCTGCGCGCCTGCGACGGCCCGACCGGATGAATTCGGCCGCCATCGATTGCAAACCGGCCATCACCGGGGCACTGTCGCATAACCGACACACTTGCACCGTGCAAAGCTGGCATGAAACCTGCCAGTAACGCTATCGTCACGCCCATCCCATCCGCTTGTATACCAACCAGACAAGGACGTTCTCATGTCGAAAATCACGCACACCACCGCCCTGGCCGCTGCTGCACTGCTGGCCATTGCCCCGGCCACCCAGGCCGCCGACTGGAGCGACACCTCGCTCGGCTTCCGCACCGGCAGCTCGTTTGCCGAGCCCTTCAACACGCAAGACATCAGCAAGAAGATCGTGTCGCTGGGCCATGTCAGCGGCTACAAGTACGGCAGCAACTTCTTCAATGCCGACCTGCTGCTGTCGGACAAGAACGACCCGTCCAGCGCAGGCGCCACCACCGGCGCCCAAGAGGTGTACGTGGTGTACCGCCACACCCTCGACCTGGAAAAGGCCACCGGCACCGCCATGAAGTTTGGCGTGGTGCGTGGCGTGGGCCTGACCGCCGGTTTTGACTTCAACACCAAGACCGACGCCGGCTACAACTCGAAGAAGCGCATGTTCGTCGTCGGCCCCACGCTGAACATCGACGTGCCTGGCTTCCTGAACGTGAGTCTGCTGGAGCTGTTTGAAAGCAACGCTCCCTACAGCACCTTCAGCCACACCGGCGTGTCGCGCTACACCTACAAGACCCACCCGATGATCACCGCCGCCTGGGGCATCCCCCTGGGCAAGGACACCGGCCTGGCCTTCGAAGGCTTTGCCAACTTCATCGCCAGCAAGGGCAAGGATGAGTTCGGCGGCAACACCGCTGCTGAAACCAACATCGACATGCAAGTCATGTACGACCTGACCAAGACCGCCGGCATCAAGGGCGTGAAGATCGGTCTGGAGTACCAGTACTGGAAGAACAAGTTCGGCAACGATGCCAGCGGCTTTGCTGGCAAGGGTGCCTTCGCCAAGACCCCGATGCTGCGCGCCGAATACCACTTCTAAGCTGCAGCGCTGCGGTGGCCGCCCGGCCACTGCCGCACCGGCCGCCGACCCTGCCCCCGTGGCAGGCGGCGGCTTTTTTTCATGGTGCCTGCCGGTTAAGCTGGCGGCCCGATCACCTGCTTGCGGCCCGCCATGAGCAAACTGTCCACCCTGCCCCCGCCCCCGTACTGGGCCGTCATCTTTGCCAGCCAGCGCACGGCCATCGACGAAGGCTACGGCGACATGGCCGCGCGCATGGTGGCGCTGGCCGCCCAGCAGCCGGGCTTTCTGGGCGTGGACAGCGCCCGGGGCCCCGATGGTCTGGGCATCACGGTGTCGTACTGGGCCAGCGAGGCCGACATCGCCGCCTGGCGTCAGCATGCCGAGCACCAGATCGCCCGCGAGACCGGCCGCACCCGCTGGTACGAGCACTACACCGTGCGGGTGGCCAAGGTCGAGCGAAGCCATGGGCGGCTGGCCTAGGCGCTTCGCAGGCCTGGCCTGTGGAGTGCTTGGCCCCCACCTGAAAGGCCTGCACCCAAGCTGCGCATGGTGCCCCGATAGTGCGTGCTCATTGCACCAAGCCGGTGTGCACCACTGGGCTGCGCGTTCCGCATGAACCGCCTGCCACGCCTGCTGGTGTGCTGCCTGCTGACCTGGTTTCTGTGGCGCCTGCTGGGTGTGCTGGATGTGACGCTGCCGCTGCTGCTGTACCGCCTGCTGGCCCTGCCGGCGGTGACGGGCCAACTGGGCGCGATGTCGGTGCGCGTGCAAGAGCTGACCCGGCGTTATCCGGCTGAAGGCAGCCACCATGCTTTCAAGGGTCACAGCATCGAGGTGCTGGAAGACGACACACGCCAGCCCTGGTTGAGGGCCAGTGATGTGCGCAAGGTGCTGCCTGATCTGCCGCGTGATGCGGTGCTGCGCCAGCGCCTGGGGGCGGGTGCGGCCACCCGGCGTGATGCGTCGGGCCTGTGGTTGCGGGCGCAGGATCTGGCCGATTCGCTCGCTGCCTCCCAGGCCATGCAGACCATTCGTTTCCGGCACTGGATCGAGCGGGACATCGTGTGTCCGGCCCGCCGCCGGCTGGAGCTGCGCCGCTGATTCAAGGCACCGGTTGGTGTCACACCGGCGGGCGCCACCCTGGACGCTTGCATAACGACACAAAAGAGCATGCGCCCCTCTGGGCGACTCCCATTGTCGGCGGCGCTGGCCTGCGATAGCCTGCTTGCGGCAGTGCATTCGCCGCGCCTGCGGCGCCCAATCGACCATCCCCCGGAGTGCCTCGACATGGCATGCGACACCTTCGACGATTTCACCGACCTGGCCAAGTACCGCCAGTCTTTCATGGGCGATCTGCAGATCGCCAAGTCCAAGGCCATCAAGCTGGTGATGTTGGAGGCCTTCGAATTCAAAAGCGAGAAGGGCTTTGCCATGGTGCTGGGGGCCGTGCCCACCGCCATGATGGACCAACTCAAGAAGAAAGCCGGCAAGGTCAAGGCATCGGGTGCACTGGCCCTGGTCGACGGCGTGCTCAAGGTCACCGTCAAGTCGGGCAAGCTGGTCGACAGCGACATGAAAAAGGCCCTGGAGCTGGCCCGCGTCAAGCGCGAGTTCACCATCGCCGCCGTGGGCGAAGAGCGCGAGGCTGACGAAACCGAAGACGAAGACCTGCCTTCTGGCGAACCCGTGCTGCCGCCCAAGCTCAAGGGCGCAGGCGAGGCCTTCATCACGGCCCAAAACCAGCTGGTCGAGTTTTTCAAGGTGCGCTACGAGGCCATGCAGTGGCACGAGGGCCAGATCAAGACCCAGCAGGACGCGACCAACAAGATTGCCGAGATCGAGAAGGGTGTGGCGGATTTGCGCTTGTCGATTGCCGCCGCTGAAAAAAAGAAGGCCGATCTGGGCAAGGAGCTCAAGCAGCTGACCAAGGACGAGGTCACCAAGTTTGCGAAGGGTGGTCTGGTGCGTCTGCAAAAGGCCATCACCGACCAGGAGAAGCTGGTGACCAAGCTCACCAACGACATCGCCAAGCTGGAGCGTGGCCTGCCGGACCTGAAGGTGCTGGCGGCCAAGCACGGCTCGTCGCGGCATGGCGCGCAAACCGACGTCAGCCTGCAGGCTCGCCGTGCGGCCACCGGTGGCATCACCCCCGACCAGCGCGACAACGTGCACGGGGTCAGCGAATCGCGGGTGGACGATCAGGGCAATGCGCTGGTCGAAGTCACTTGGAATTCAAGCGTCAAAATCAAGCTGAACAAGAAGAAGGGTGCGCAAGACGTGCTCAACGGCGCAGACATCCACAAGGCGTTGATCACCGAGGTGTCCAAGCTCGACAAGGTGGACACCAATACCGCCTCCAAGTTTCACTCGCACGAGCTGGAGCGCGAGGCGGTGGAACGTGCCACGGCCAAGGTGACCAAGGAATGCATCTGGAGCGAGATCCTGGAAGGCACCGAATGGAAGCCCCTGGACACCGTGACGGTGTACGTGGGCCCACCCCGCAAGGGCCCAGGCTGGGGCTTCAGTTATGTGAGGCCCGCCGAAATCGCCAAGACCGCCGTGGACGCGGCCAATGTGGCCATCGAGCGCTACCGCAAGGGCGGCACACAAGAGCAGTTGCTCAAGGACCTGAACGTGGTGATGACTACCGTGAAGGAAAGCGACAAACAGGGCAAGCAGATCGACAGCCAGGTTCCCATGGTCAAGACCTGCCGCGTGACGCTCAAGCGTGTGGGCAAGGGCTGGACCAGCATCACCCATTTCCCCGATCCCACCGCCACCCCGGCTGGCTGGTCTCTCAGCGGCCAGGCGGTGCGCCTGAACGCCAAGGGCCCCAAGCTGACGGTACCGGGCGGCGCAACGCCCTGAGCCAGCGGCCGGTTCAGCCGGGCTGGCGCGCCAGCGGGTTGGGCGTGGGCTCGGCCACCTTGCTCAGGCGGTTGCGGTCGGTGTGGTGGAAGGGCTCGGCCTGGCCGGCGATGGCCAGCACGGTGTCTTGCTCGTAGCTCCAGGTGCCGTCGTCGTGCGTGGTGACGCGGATGCGGAACCCGGTGGTTTTGAAGGCGCTGTTCAAGAACGGTGCCGAGCAGATGCCCCAGGTGTCCAGGCCTTGCGTGGCCACCAGCTCGAATTCGCGGGCGTCGGCGGCCGCGGTGCCGGCGGCCATGGCGGTCAGGCCGCGGGGGATGGTCAGGGTGTGGATGACGCAGCCGGTGGCCGGCTCCCACAGCCAGTAGCCCACCTGGTCGTGGTAGGTCTTGATCTGCTCGGGCTTGGTGACATGCACGTGGTAGCGCAGGCCGTACAGCAGCTGCGGGCCATTGGTTTGTGGGTCGATGGGCTGCAGCTCGATGCGCTCGACATAGGCCTGTTTCTTGGGGCCTTCTGCCTTGGGTTTCACATCCAGGCCCTGGCTGCCTTGCCACACGCCAGCCAGGGCGCGCAGCGGGCCCAGGTTGGCCAGCGTGTTGACGTCAATGCCTGGCGGCTCGGTGTAGATGTCTGCAGGAATGTCGCTCATTTTGCGTGCTATTTACTTGCCGCCCGATTTGCCCTTGATGTCGGCACCCACGCCCTTGTTGACAAACTGCAGCGTGGCCACCTGTGACAGGTCCACATCACCGGCCTTGTACAAGCCGGCCTTGACCATCTGCTCGTAAAAATCCTTGATGCGGGCCGCGTTCATCGCGCCAATGCCCTTGGTGGCGGCCTCGCCTGAATCAACGATGCCCTGGGCCTTCATCAGCGCCACCGAGGCCTCCATCTCGGCCTCGGTCATCTCGGGGTTGTCGCGGATCATCGCGGCCGCTGCCGCCTTGCGGTTGCCGTAAAGGTAGTTGGCCCAGCCAATGGCCGATGCATCCACAAAGCGCTGCACCAGATCGGGCTTGTTCTTGACGGTGTCGGCGCGCGCTTCAATCAGCGTGCTGTACGTGGAAAAGCCGTGGTCGGCCAGCAGGTGCACCACCGGCTTGAACTTGCCCTGGTTTTCAACGTAGATGGGCTCGGCCACCGAATAGCCCTGCTGCACCGCCTTGGGGTTGGCCAGGAAGGGGCCCAGGTTGTAGTTGTAGGGCTTGATGGCTTCGTCCTTGAAGCCGTGCGTCACCTTCAGCCACTGCCACCAGGTGAACTGGCCATCCTTGGCCACCAGGGCCAGCGGCGCGTTCTTGAGGTTCTCAAACTTCTCGTAGCCCTGGCCGGGGTGGGCCAGCAGGGCCTGCGGGTCTTTCTGGAACATCGCGGCCACCACCACGGTGGGCACCTTGTTCTTGATGTTGTCAAAGCTGTGCAGCAGGTTGCCGGTCATCAAGAAATCAATGCGGCCGGCAGGCAGCAGCGGCCGGTTGTTGACCGACGGGCCGCCTTGCTGGATGGTCACGTCCAAGCCGTACTTCTTGTAGGTGCCATCCACCACAGCCTGGTAGAAGCCGCCGTGCGCGGCCTGGGCCTTCCAGTTGGTGGCAAAGGTCACCTTGTCCTGGGCCAGGGCCGGGCCGGCCAGCAGGGCCAGGGCGGTCAGGGTCAGGGCGTGTCGTCGTTGCATGGGGTCTCCGTTGAAGGCGAGGGGTTCAGTGCGGCGCGGCCGATTCTGACGCGTGCCAGGGGCCCAGCAGCCTGCGCGACAGCGCGCCGGTGATCCAGAAAATGATCACGCCGGTGGCCACCAGCAAGGCCAGCGCGGCAAACATCTTGGGTGTTTCGGTGCGAAAGCTGGCCTCCAGGATGCGCGAGGCCAGGCCGGTTTCGCGGCCGGCGGCACCGGCCACCATCTCGGCGGTGACGGCACCAATCAGGCTCAGCCCGCCCGATATGCGCAGGCCCGCCAAAAAATAGGGCAGCGCGGCCGGCACCCGCAGCAGGGCCAGGCGCTGCCAGGGCGTGGCGCGGTACAGCTTGAACAGCTCTCGCAGCTGCGGGTCGGCGGCGCGCAGACCGATCACCGTGTTCGACAAGATCGGAAAAAACGCCACGATCCAGGCGCACAGCAGCAGGGCCGCGTGGGTGCTGTCCACGTAGATCAGGATCAGCGGGGCCACCGCCACGATGGGCGTGACCTGCAGCACCACGGCCACCGGCATCAGCGCGCGCTCGGTCAAGGGCGACAGCGCAAACACGCCGGCCAGCAGCACACCGCCCGCACAGGCCAGGGCCAGCGCCCCCAGCGTGATCTGCAGCGTCACCCACCAGCTGTGGCCCAGCGAGGCGGCGTTCAGCCACAGCGTTTGCGCGATCAGGCTGGGCGTGGGCAGCGTGTAGGCAGGGATGCCTGCGGCGCGCACGCCCAGCTCCCAGGCCAGCAGCAGGCCCACGATCACCAGCGTGGGCAGCGCGCGCTCGGCGTGGCTGCGCATCATGCGGGCGCGCCCTCGCCCGCATGAGCGGCCGCCAGCGCCTGGCCCAGTTGCAGGCAGGCCTGCGCAAAGGCCGGGCTGTGCCGAAACGCCGGCTGCCGGGGGTAGGGCTCGTCGATGGCCAGCTCGGCCACCACGCGGCCGGGGCGGGCCGCCATCACCAGCACCCGCTGGCTGAGAAACACCGCCTCGGCCACGCTGTGGGTGACGAACAGCGCCGCCATGGGCTCGGCGGCCCACCAGGCCAGCAGGTCGCTGTTCAGGGCCTGGCGGGTGATGTCGTCCAGCGCCGCAAAGGGCTCGTCCATCAGCAGCACACGCGGCCGGGTGACCAGGGCGCGGGCCATCGACACCCGCATCTTCATGCCGCCCGACAACTGCGCCGGCCAGGCCTGCGCAAAGTCGGCCAGGCCCACCCGGGTCAGCACCTGCTGCACGGCCGGTGCGGCCTGCTGGCGCGGCACGCCCTGCAGGCGCAGCGGCAGCCACACGTTGTCAAACACCGTGGCCCAGGGCATCAGCGTGGGGTCTTGAAACACAAAGGCCGTGGGTTGGGTGGCATCGGCCCGCAGTGCCGGCGCATCCACCTGGCCCGTGCTGGCTTGCTCCAGCCCGGCGGCCAGGCGCAGCACCGTGCTCTTGCCGCAGCCCGAGGGGCCCAGCAGGGCCACAAACTGCCCGGCGCTCACCTGCAGCGACACGCCCGCCAGCGCGGCCGTGCCGCTGGCAAAGCGCTTGGACACGTCTTGCAGCTGGATCAGGGGGGCGGATGCATCGGCCATGCCCCAAGTGTGCCTGCGCCCGGGCCGCTGTGCGGGCCTTGGGGGTTTGGCGCCAGCGTCAAGACAGCCGCGTCATGCCCGTCAAGGGGCAGGCGTACACGGCGTTGCGCAACGCGGCCACCGCCTCATACCGCGTGAAACTGCGGCGCCAGGCCAGCACCACGCGGCGCGTGGGCACCGGGGCCTCAAACGGGATGAAGCGCACATGCGCCTGGCCCTCAGCGGGCACGCTCAGCTGCGGCACCACGGTGATGCCCATGCCCGAGGCCACCATGTAGCGGATGGTCTCCAGCGACGAGCCCTCGAAGCTCTTGCGGATGCCCTCGGCATCGCTGGCAAAGCGGGCGAACTCGGGGCACGCCTCCAGCACATGGTCACGAAAGCAGTGGCCCGTGCCCAGCAGCAGCATGGTTTCCTTCTTCAACTCTTCAGAGCTGATGCTGCTGCGCTGGGCCAGCGGGTGGTGCGCTGGCACCGCCACCATGAAGGGCTCGTCATACAGCGGCGCCACGGCCAGCCCGGCATCCGGAAAGGGCTCGGCCATGATGGCGCAATCGAGCTCACCGGTGCGCAGCATGTCCAGCAGCCGCGCGGTGAAGTTCTCTTGCAGCATCAAGGGCATCTGCGGCGTCAGCTCGATGATGTTCTTCATCAGCTGCGGCAGCAAATACGGCCCGATGGTGTAGATCAGTCCCAGGCGCAGCGGGCCCGACAGCGGGTCCTTGCCGCGCTTGGCAATCTCCTTGATGGCCGCGGCCTGCTCCAGCACCGATTGCGCCTGCCGCACGATGGCCTCGCCCAGCGAGGTGACGCTCACCTCACTGGCACCGCGCTCAAAAATCTTGACGTCCAGCTCTTCTTCGAGCTTCTTGATGGCCACACTGAGCGTGGGCTGCGACACAAAACAGGCCTCGGCCGCACGGCCAAAGTGCTTTTCGCGTGCCACCGCGACGATGTAGCGCAGCTCGGTGAGGGTCATGGGGGCGGATTGTGAAGCCAAGCGGGCGGCGGTGGGCTTGGGGCTTGCAGCAGGCGGGTGGCTCCCTCAAGCCTTCAAAAAATCCGCCTGCGTGCCCAGCCAGCGGGCCACATGCGCCCGGGCGGCGTGCGGGTGGCGGGTGAGCAAGGCGGGCGCGGCTTCGCGGGCGCGTTGCAGCAGGGGGGCGTCTTCGTTGAGGTCGGCAAAGCGCAGCAGGGCGTCGCCGCTTTGGCGGGCACCCATGAACTCACCAGGGCCGCGGATCTCCAGGTCGCGGCGGGCGATCTCAAAACCATCGTTGGTTTCGGCCATGGCGCGCAGGCGGTCTTTGCCGGTGGGTGACAGCGGGCCCTGGTACAGCAGCACGCACACGCTGGCCACGGCGCCCCGGCCCACGCGGCCGCGCAGCTGGTGCAGTTGCGACAGGCCAAAGCGCTCGGCGTGCTCGATCACCATCAGGCTGGCGTTGGGCACGTCCACGCCCACTTCGATCACGGTGGTGGCCACCAGCACGGCCATCTGGCCGCCGGCAAACTGGGCCATCACGGCGGCCTTGTCGGCGGCGGGCATGCGCCCGTGCAGCAGGCCCACCGCGTGGCCGGGCAGGGCCGCGCTGATCTGCGCATGGGTTTCGGTGGCGTTTTGCAGGTCGATGTGTTCGCTTTCCTCGATCAGCGGGCACACCCAGTACACCTGCCGGCCGCGGGCCACTTCTTCGGCAATGGTGCCCAGCACGGCGTTGCGGCGGTTGTCGGCAAACACCTTGGTGAGCACCGGCGTGCGGCCGGGGGGCAGCTCGTCGATGGTGCTCACGTCCAGGTCGGCAAAGTAGGTCATGGCCAGGGTGCGCGGGATGGGCGTGGCGCTCATCATCAGCAGGTGCGGCTCCAGGCTTTGATGGGCCAGCTTTCGGCGCAGCTCCAGGCGCTGGGCCACGCCAAAGCGGTGCTGCTCGTCGATGATGGCCAGTCCCAGGCGGGCAAAGTGCACGTCGTCTTGAATCACCGCATGGGTGCCCACCACCAGTTGGGCCTGGCCGCTGGCCACCTTTTCGACCATCTGGCTGCGGGCCTTGCCCTTGCGGCTGCCGGTGAGCCAGGCGATCTCGATGCCCAGCGGCTGCAGCCACTGGATCAGCTTGCGAAAGTGCTGCTCGGCCAGCAGCTCGGTGGGGGCCATCAGCGCGCATTGCCAGCCGGCATCGATGGCGCGGGCGGCGGCCAGCGCGGCCACCACGGTCTTGCCCGAGCCCACATCACCTTGCAGCAGGCGGTGCATGGGCGTGGCGCTGGGCTCGCCGGTCTGGGCGCGGCCCAGGTCGTCGGCGATCTCGCGGCTGACGCGTTGCTGGGCGCCGGTCAGCGCAAAGGGCAGTGTGGCCAGCAGGCGATCATGCAGGCCGCCCTCGCGCGGCGCCAGCAGGGGGCCGCGCAGGCGGGCGCGCTCACGCTGGGCCGCCAGTTGCGACAACTGCTGGGCCAGCAGCTCTTCAAACTTCAGGCGTTGCCAGCCGGGGTGGCTGCGGTCTTCCAGTGCGGCCAGCGAGGCACCAGCGGGTGGGTGGTGCAGGCGTTGCAGGGCTTCGCGCAGCGGCGGCAAGTGGGGTGGCACCACGCCGGGTGGCAGCACTTCATCCAGCGGCGCGCGGCGCAGCGCGGCGGCCACGGCCTTGCGCAGGTACAGCTGGGGCAACTGGGCGCTGGTGGGGTACACCGGCGTCAGTGCGGTGGCCAGCGGGGTGTGTTCGTCCACCGCCTTGAAGTGCGGGTGCACCATCTCGCGGCCAAAAAAGCCGGTGCGCAACTCGCCCCGCACCCGCACGCGCTGGCCCACTGCCAGGGTTTTTTGGTGGCTGGGGTAGAAGTTGAGAAAGCGCAGCAGCAGCGAGCCGCTGGCGTCGTCCAGCCTCACCACCAGCTGGCGGCGGCCGCGCAGCTCGATGCGGCACTCACTCACCGTGCCTTCCACCTGCACCGGCTCACCCTCGGGCGCCTGGGCAATGGGCGTGACCTGGGTTTCGTCTTCGTAGCGCAGGGGCAGGTGCAGGGCCAGGTCGATGTCGCGGCGCAGCCCCAGTTTCTCCATGGCGCGCTGCGGCGCGGATTTCTCGCGCGCCGGGGCGGGGGTGGGGGCCTGTGCGGGCGTGGCGGATGCCGGGGGCATGGGCTGATTTTGCAGGTGAACGGCAGGTAAAGGCCGCTCAAGCTTGACGCTGGTGGGCCGATAGAGTCAGATCAACCCCCATCTCGAGCGGGGGTGCTGGAGCCTGCATGCAACTGTTTACCACCCAATACCGGCCCGAATCCGGCTGGAGCCGCGCCTTGCCGACCGAGCTGGACAGCGCCCAGACCCTGGTGCTGGTGTTTGGCGGCCGGGCGTTGGGCGACGACGCCCGGCCATTTGATGAGCTGGCCGCCGCCCTGCCGCAATCGCTGCGCGTGGGTTGCAGCACGGCTGGTGAGATCAGCGACAGCCTGGTGCACGATGCCAGCCTGAGCGTGGCCATTGCCCGCTTTGACCACACCCGCCTGAAGCTGGCGGTCACGCCAGTGGCTGGGGCCGCAGAATCAGCCGATGCGGGTGCACGCCTGGCCGCTGACCTGGCCACCGGGGGCGATGACCTGTCGGCCGTGTTCGTGCTGTCCGATGGCCTGTGCGTCAATGGCACGCCGCTGGTCGATGCCCTCACGCGGGGCCTGCCTGCCGGGGTGTCGATCACCGGGGGCCTGGCCGGTGATGGCAGCCGCTTCGAGAAAACCTGGGTGCTGGCTGGCCAGCGCCCGGCTGCCGGCGTGATCGCTGCGTTGGGCCTGTACGGCCCTCGCCTGCGAGTGGGCCGCGGCTGCGACGCCGGTTGGCTGGACTTTGGCCCCGAGCGCCGCATCACCCGATCCGAAGGCAATGTGCTGTACGAGTTGGATGGCAAGCCCGCGCTGGATTTGTACAAGACCTACCTGGGTGATCTGGCCCAGGGCCTGCCCGGCTCGGCCCTGCTCTTTCCCCTGTCGATCCGCGCGCGGCAATCGGGGGCCAAGCCCCTGGTTCGCACCATCCTGGCCATCGATGAAGCCCGCAAGAGCATGACCTTTGCTGGCGAGATGCCGCAAGGCCATGTCGCCCGCCTGATGCGCACCACCAACGACAACCTGATCGACAGCGCCAGCACGGCGGTGGGTCATGCCGCCCAGGATTGGGCCGGCAGCGGTGATGCCCTGGTGGTGTCGGTCAGCTGCGTGGGCCGCCGCCTGGTGCTGGGCGAGCGCTGCGACGAAGAGGTGGAGACCATCGTCGAAGGCGCACCCGCCGGTGCCGGCCATGTTGGCTTTTATAGCTACGGCGAGATCTCGCCGGGCCTGGAAGGGGGCGTCAGCCAACTGCATAACCAGACCATGACTGTCACGGTGTTCGGCGAGGCCTGAGCCCATGGGCGCACCGCTGCACCCGCTGCTGTTGCGCCAGCTTCGCAAGTTGGGCCTGGGGCCCGACGGCCACAACTTTGGCCCGGAGCAATGGGTGCCGCTGATGGAGCGCATCAGCCTGGCCTATGAGCGATCAGACCAGGAGCGCTACGTCATCCAGCACTCCAATGCGGTGGCCACCGAAGAGATGAACCAGCTGCACGCCGAGCTGCGGGCCAGCCAGGCGCGCCTGGCCAACCTGGTGGCGCTGTCGTCAGACTGGGTGTGGGAGCAGGACGAACAGCTGCGCTTCACCTATGTGTCGGCCGATGCATCGGCCACGGGTTACGAGCCAGCGCAGATGATGGGTTATGTGCGCCAGGTGAGGCAATTGCCGCCGGTGCCGGGCCACGACCCGGACGCCTTTGAAGCCAAGGTGGCGGCGCGCCTGCCCTATCGCAACTTCACCTATGGCCTGACGCGCAGCGACGGCGCGCCGCTGTATGTGCGCATCAGTGGCGACCCCATCTTTGAAGACGGCGAGTTCAAGGGTTATCGCGGCGTGGCCTGCGACGTGACCCAGGCCACCCTCAACGAGCTGCACATCATCCAGCTGGCGCGTTTTGACAGCCTGACCGGCCTGCCCAACCGCAACATGTTCATGAACGAGCTGCAGGGCAAGCTGTTTGCCTCGTTCGAGACCGGCGAGCCCTTTGCCGTGCTGTTCATCGACCTGGATCGCTTCAAGTCGGTCAACGACACCCTGGGCCACGACGTGGGCGACGAGCTGCTGAAGGTGATGGCCCGCCGCCTGCAGGGCCTGCTGCGCGATGCCGACATGGTGGCGCGGCTGGGTGGCGACGAGTTTGTGGTGCTGATTGACGCCTGCGTGGATCCGGCCGCGCTGTCCAAGGTGGCCAGCCGCCTGCTGGCCGATTTGTGCGAGCCGCTGTACCTGGCCGGCCGCAAGCTGCAGATCAGCGGCAGCGTGGGCATCAGCGTGTACCCGGCCGATGGCATCGATGCACCCACGCTGCTGAAGAATGCCGACACCGCCATGTACCTGGCCAAGGCGCAGGGCAAGAACAACTTCCAGTTCTTCACGCCCGAGCTGGCCCAGCGGGCCGCCAAGTTCTTCGCGCTGGAGGGCGACCTGCGCCTGGCGGTGGAGCGCAACGAGCTGGTGCTGCATTACCAGCCCAAGTTTGAAGGCCGCAGCGGTGCCCTGTGCGGCATGGAGGCCCTGGTGCGCTGGCAGCACCCACAGCGTGGCCTGCTGGGCCCGGGTGAATTCATCGAGCTGGCCGAAGAAAGCGGCCTGATCGTGCCCCTGGGCCGCTGGGTGATGAACGAGGCCTGCCGGCAGCTGCGCGCCTGGCGCGACGAAGGCCTGGCGCCGCCGGTGTGCGCCATCAACCTGTCGGTGCGCCAGTTTGCCAGCGACAGCCTGATGGACGACCTGTGCGCGGCCCTGCGTGATCACCAGCTGGAGCCCGCCGCGCTGGAGATCGAGATCACCGAAAGCCTGCTGATGGCCAACCCCGAGCAGGCACAGGCCGTGCTCAAGCGCCTGCGCGAGCTGGGGCTGGCTGTGGCCATCGACGACTTTGGCACCGGCTATTCGTCACTGGCCTACCTGAAGACCTTTGCGGCCAGTGCGCTCAAGCTTGACCGCAGCTTTGTGGATGGCCTGCCGCGCGACCGCGACGACCTGGCCATTGCCCAGGCGGTGATCGCCCTGGCCCACAGCATGGGCATGGAAGTGGTGGCCGAAGGCGTGGAAACCGAAGACCAGCTGGGGTGCCTGCGCGAGCTGGGTTGCGACCAGGTGCAGGGTTACCTGACCGGCCGGCCCATGGTGGCCCAGCGCATGACCCGCCTGATGCCCCTGGCCCTGCACCCGGTGATGCTGCCGGGCTGGCCGCTGGACGACGAGGCGCCCCGCGCGGCCAACGGCGTTTGAGCCCTGGCGCTCAGCCCAGCTGGCGGTAGAAGTAGCGCGTGTCGCACAGGCCGCCGTGCGGCAGCAGGGCATAACCGGGCACCACACCGCAAGCCACCCAGCCGCCGCGTGCATACAGCCGTTCGGCCTCGGGGCTGGCGGTGTCCAGCACCAGCAAGGTCTTGCCGGCTTGCCGGGCCAGGCCTTCGGCGGCGCGCAGCAGGGCTGCACCCACGCCCTGGCAGCGTGCCCGCCGATGCACCAGCATCTTGCACAGATCGGCGCGATGCGGCTGGTTGTCGGGCTGATCGAGCACCAGCTGCACCGTGCCCACCAGGCCCTGCCCGTCGCGGGCCACCAGCAGCGCCCGCTCGCCCTGCGCCACACCCTGGGCCACCTTGCGCCAGAAGCCCTGTGCGCGCTCGACGGTCAAGGGGTGCATGAAACCCACCGATGCGCCGCCGCTGACGCAATCGATCAGCACCTGGCCAAGATCGTCGATCTCGGCATCGGTCAACGACGTGACAGCTTGCACCACGATGGCGGTGGGGGTGGGTGTCATGATGGTTTGAACAAGGGGTTGCTGATGACCACCGCATAACGCGCAGGATGGCGGCTGCGGTTGTGGAAATGGGTGGGCTCGTCCAGTGACATGGCCAGGCAATCGCCTGCCTTGAGCACATGGGCCTGGCCGTTGGCCGTGACCTCGATGCGACCTTCGATCACCCACACCTGCTGGTGCACTTGGCGGGGCACGCCGGCGTTGTCGTAGCGCACCTGCTGCCCGGCCGGAAAGTGCACTTCCACGATCTGCATGGGGCTTGGAAACCCTGCCGGCGACACCTGACGCCTGACATAACCGGTTTGCGGGTCGCGCCAAACCGCCTGCTGGGCCAGGCGCGCCAGCGGCTCGGGCGCCTGCCGCGAGACAGGGCTGACATCGAACAGCGCCGCCAGCGTGGTGCCCAGGCCCTGGGCCAGCTTGTCCAGCACCACGGCGGTGGGGCTGGATTGGCCGCGCTCGATGGCCGAGATCATCGAGCGGCTGACGCCACTGCGCTCGGCCAGGGCCTGCAGCGCGAGGCCCTGGCTGCTGCGCAGCGCATGCACACGCCGGGCAATCCGCAGGTTGATGTCGTCACTTTTTGTTTCATCTAACATATTGGATTTAGTGTCTTCTATACAGGATCCACCGTCAAGTCGCCGCATCGCTGCGCAAAAAAGCCATCGCCATCCGGCCATCGACGGCGCACAATGGCGGCTGTACCGGGCGTGGCAGCAGCCTTGCTCCTCCCGGGATCCGAGCAGTACTGAAGGACATTGCAGTGACGTTCCTCGAACGGATACCCGGCTACAAGCCGAAGACGGCCTGGCTTCGCCAGATCATGGCTGAATGGGCACGCCACGGTTACGGCGACGTGCAGCACCATGTGCGCAGCGACACCCTGCTGTGCACCCGTGACGGTCAAACCTCACGCCACGCGCTGGCGCCGCATTTCGGCCACTACATGGGCCAGCAATGGCTGGAGCGCGAGCGCAGCGTCGAGCAGGCCGTGCTCAACATGATCACCGAGCGCGAACTGCAGCTGCGGCCCACGCCCGATGTCTCCATGTTGCGGCCGGTGGTGCGTGACCGGGCCTTTGGCTGGTTTCGTGATGCGCGGCAAGGTGCCACGCCCAGCGAGGCGCAGTCGCTGGCACGAGGCCCCGCGATCGGGCAAGACCACCAGGTGTACCTGGCCATCCAGCGCCCCGAGCACCGGCAACTGATCACCCGGCAGCAGGTTGACGAACTGGGCCTCAACCTGTCCCAGGCCCTGGACCGCGCACAGGACAACCTGCTGCGCATCAGCCAGCCACGCTGGCGCGCCATCGGCCCCGATGCCTGGGAGGGCGCCTGGGACGATGGCTTCGAGTGCTCACGCCTGCTCTTGCCTGAAGTGGTGCTGCCGCTGGATCTGGCCGGCGAAGCGGTGGCCATCACGCCCTTGCACAACAAGCTGCTGGTCAGCACGCGCCGCAGCACGGCCGGCCAGCGGGCCATCCTGGAAGCCGCCCTGCAAGCCGGCTCGGTGGACAGCAGCTGGAGCTCTTCGCACATGCTCAGCCTGGATGCGCGGGGCCGCTGGCAACCCTACGAGCCTTCGCACGCCGCCGCACAGCAGTTGCAACGCCGTCTGGCGGTCACCATCGCGCGCAGCCAGTACCAGCAGCAGCAGCCGCTGCTCACCCAGGCCCTGCAATCCCTGGGGCGGCCTTTTGAGGTGACCGACTACGACACCGTTGAAACCCCCGACGACCTCACCAGCGTGGCCATCTGGATCAAGGGCCACGACACCTTCTTGCCGCGTGCGCAGCACCTGGCCCTGATCGACCCCGATCACTTCAGCCGTGAACAAACCCTGGTGGTGCCCTGGGATCTGGCGGTTGATTACCTGGCGCCGCACCTGAACCCCGTGGCCGGGGTAGAGCCGCCGCGCTACCACGCCACGCTGTTTCCCAGCAACGAGGTGCTGCAATCGCTGCGGGCACGGCAGGCGGCGGCCTGATGGGCGCCGCTGCGGCGCTCAGCTGCTCACGCCATCGGCCTTGAACATCGCCTTGATGCCGCGCACCGCCTGACGTATGCGGTTTTCGTTCTCGATCAGCGCAAAGCGCACGTGATCGTCGCCGTGGTCACCAAAGCCGATGCCCGGTGACACGCTGACCTTGGCCTTGGCCAGCAACTGCTTGGCAAATTCCAGCGATCCCAGTGCCGCATAGGCCGGCGGGATCCTGGCCCAGATGTACATGCTGGCCTGGGGGGTGTCCACGTCCCAGCCGGCTTCGCGCAGGCCCTTGGCCAGCACGTCGCGCCGGCGCTGGTAGGTGGCGGCAATGTCTTTCACGCACTGCTGGTCGCCCTCCAGGGCGGCGATGGCGGCCACCTGCACGGGGGTGAAACTGCCGTAGTCGTGGTAACTCTTGATGCGGGCCAGCGCCTGCACCAGATCGGCATTGCCCACCATGAAGCCGATGCGCCAGCCGGCCATGTTGTAGCTCTTGCTGAGCGTGAAAAACTCGACCGCCACATCCTTGGCACCGGCCACCTGCATGATGGACGGCGCCTTCCAGCCATCGAACACGATGTCGGCATAGGCCAGGTCATGCACCACCAGGATTTCATGCTTCCTGGCCAGCGCCACCACGCGCTCAAAAAAGTCCAGCTCGACGCATTGCGCGGTGGGGTTGCTCGGGAAGCCCAGCACCATCATCTTGGGCTTGGGGTAGCTGCCGCGAATGGCTTTTTCAAGCTCGCCAAAAAAGTCGACGCCGGGCACCAGGGGCACGCTGCGGATGTCGGCCCCGGCAATCACCGCGCCGTAAATGTGGATGGGGTAGCTGGGGTCGGGCACCAGCACGGTGTCGCCACGGTCCAGCGTGGCCAGCATCAGGTGGGCCAGGCCCTCCTTGCTGCCAATGGTGACGATGGCCTCGTGGTCGGGGTCGATGGCCACACCGTAACGGTCGCGGTACCAGTGCGAGATCGCCCGTCGCAGCCGGGGGATGCCCTTGCTGGCCGAATAACCGTGCGTATCGGGCCGCTGGGCCACCTCGGTGAGCTTGGCCACGATGTGCGCCGGCGTGGCGCCATCGGGGTTGCCCATGCTCATGTCGATGATGTCTTCGCCGCGTCGGCGCGCTTCGGCCCGCAGTTGCGCCGTAATGTTGAAGACGTAGGGGGGGAGTCGATCAATGCGCGGGAAATGCCGCGACTTGGACGGTGCGCCATCGCGCCCGCCCGGTGGGAGGCTGGTCATGAGAAGAGCTTTCAACGTGAGCGCCCGGAACCGTCCGAGCGACGTGGGCCTTGCCTTGCGCAAGGGCCGGCGGCCATCGTAACCCAGGCCGGGCGCTGCGCGCCAGCACCGGGCTTGCGCCGCGACACGGCTGGTATCGCCACGCGGCACTTTGCAAGGCGCCAGCCAGGGCCGCTGCCGGGGCCCTGCGCCTGCCGATAATCACCGGCCTGTCGGCGCTTGCACGCTGCAATCGGCCGGCTCAACTTCCTGCTGTCGTTCGAGGATTCCCGTGCGCCCTGTTGCTGCGATTTCCAACTGGCTGGCCCCCTACCCGCGCTTGCGCTGGGTGGTGATGGGCGGCCTGGCCCTGCTGGCGGCGCTGCTGCTGGTCATCGTGGGCGGGGTCATCTGGTTCACGCCGCAACTGCCCTCTCTGGCGCCGGTCACCACCTACCAGCCGCGCCAGCCGCTGCAGGTGTTCACCGTCGAAGGCCAGGAGATCGCCCAGTTTGGTGCCGAACGGCGCGTGTTCGTGCCCATTGATCGCATTCCGCCGCTGATGCAGCAGGCCGTGCTGTCGGTCGAGGACGCCCGTTTTCGCGAGCACTTCGGCATCGACCTGAAGGGCGTGGCCCGGGCCCTGGTGTCCAACCTCACGGGGGGCCGCCGGCAGGGGGCCTCCACCATCACGCAGCAGGTGGCGCGCACTTTTTTCTTGTCGTCACGGCTGACCTTTGAGCGCAAGTTCAAGGAGGCTTTGCTGGCCCTGCAGATCGAGCGGCAGCTCAGCAAGGATCAGATCCTGGAGCTGTACATGAACCAGATCTACCTGGGCCAGCGTGCCTACGGCTTTGCATCGGCCGCCGAGGTGTACTTTGGCAAACCGCTGGCCGAGCTGACCATCGCCGAGGCCGCCATGCTGGCTGGCCTGCCGCAAAACCCGTCGTATGCCAACCCGGCCACCAACCTGGAGCGCGCGGTGCAGCGCCAGCATGTGGTGCTGGCCCGCATGGTGGCCACCGGCGCCATCACGCCCGAGCAGCAGGCCCAGGCGCGCGCGCAACCCCTGCGCATCCGCTCGGCCGCGCACCAAACCCTGCACGCCGAGCACGTGGCCGAGATGGCCCGCCGCGCCGTGGTGGATCGTTTCGGCACCGAGGCCTATTCGCAAGGCCTGCGCGTGTACACATCCTTGCGCGCTGCCGACCAGCAGGCCGCCTGGGCCGCCGTGCGGCGCGGCGTGCTCAATTACGACGCCCGCCAGCCCTGGCGCGGCCCCGAAGACACCGAAACCCTGCCCGCCGAAGGCGCCCCAGCGGCCGAGGTGGAACGCGCCGCTGCCGCCGCACTCAAGGATTACCGCGACGACGAAGACCTGCGCGTGGCCATCGTGCTGCGCGCCAGCCCGCGTGAGGTGCAGGCGCAACTGGCCAGCGGCGAGCAGGTGCTGATCAAGGGTGAGGGCCTGCGGGTGGCCCAGGCCGGCCTGGCCGCCAAGGCCGCCGCCGAGCTGGCCGTGACGCGTGGCGCCATCATCCGCGTGATGCAGGCCACGCCGGCCAGGCCTGGCGCCGCCGCACCCTGGGCCATCGTGCAATGGCCCGATGTGCAGGCCGCGCTGGTGGCCCTGGACGCGCCCACAGGCCGCATACGCGCCATGATCGGCGGCTTTGATTTCAACCGCCAGCCCTTCAACCACGCCACCCAGGCCTGGCGGCAGCCGGGCTCGTCGTTCAAGCCCTTCTTGTATTCGGCCGCCCTTGAAAACGGCGTGATGCCCGGCACCGTGGTCAACGACGCGCCCTTCACGGCGGCCGATGGCTGGACACCGCAAAACTCCGACGGCCAGTTTGACGGCCCGCTCACCCTGCGCCAGGCCCTGGCCAAATCCAAGAACCTGGTCAGCATCCGCGTGCTGCAGCAGGTGGGCATCCCCACGGCACTGGCCTGGACCAGCCACTTCGGCTTTGAGCAGGCCAAGCAGCCCGACAACCTCACGCTGGCCCTGGGTGCGGGCAGCACCACGCCCCTGCAACTGGCCCAGGCCTACGCCGTGCTGGCCAATGGCGGCTGGCGTGTGCAGCCCGTGGTCATCGAGCGCATCACCGATGCCAAGGGCAAGGTGCTGTTTGAAGCGCCGCCTGCCCCCGCGCTGGAAGAGGGCGAGCGCGCCGTGCCCGCCCGCAATGTGTTCATGACCAACAGCCTGCTGAACGACGTCACCCGCGTGGGCACCGCAGCACGCGCACAAAAACAGTTGGGCCGGCCCGACATCTATGGCAAAACCGGCACCACCAACGACGCCGTCGACGCCTGGTTTGCCGGCTTTCAAAGCACCGCGTCGGCGACGCCCGGCGGCCCCAGCACCGGCACCGTGGCCGTGGTGTGGATGGGCTACGACAACCCCGAAAGCCTGGGCCAGCGTGAATCGGGTGGCGGTGTGTCCCTGCCCATCTGGATCGACTACATGACCGTCGCGCTCAAGGGCCTGGCCGTGCCGCCCAACCCTTCACCCCCCGAAGGCGTGAGCATGGCCGACGACGACTGGCGCTACAGCGAATGGATGGGCGGCGGCCATGTGGTGAGCATCGGCCTGGCACCCGGTGAAGGCGCGGTGGTGGCACCGGCCGCTTCGGCGGCGGGGTTGCCGGCCAGTGCGGCGAGTCAGGGTCGGTGACGCCGTACTGGCTGGCTGCTGCCGAGCAAGGTCCCATCTCGGTTCTTGCCCTGCGTCTGAACCCGGTCGTTCAACCTTGGCCCCGTCGTCACCATGCCCATCGGGCCATGGAACAATTCGGACAGTCCTCTTGAACAGGCCGGTCAAGCCTGCCCACCATGTCTGCCCCAGCCCCACGCACCTACACCGTTTCTGATTTTGATTTTGAGCTGCCCGATGAGCTGATCGCCCAGCATCCGGCGGCCCAGCGCAGCGCCTCGCGCCTGCTGGATGGCACCGGGCCGGTGCCGGTGGATCGGGTGTTCAGGGATTTGCCTGGCCTGCTGCAGCCCGATGACCTGCTGGTGTTCAACGACACCCGGGTGATCAAGGCACGGCTGTATGGCGAGAAGGCCACCGGTGGCGCGGTGGAGGCGCTGGTGGAGCGGGTGCTGCCCGGCAACGAGGTGCTGGCCCATATGCGTGCCAGCAAGTCGCCCAAGCCGGGTGCGCTGGTGAGTTTTGCGCGCGGTGCTTTCGAGGCCGAGGTGCTGGGCCGGGGTGGCCCCGATGGCGGGCTGTTTCACCTGCGTTTTCCGGGTGATCCGCTGGCGCTGCTTGAATCGTTTGGCCATGTGCCGCTGCCGCCCTACATCACGCACGCCGATGCCGCCGAAGACGTGGCGCGTTACCAGACGGTGTTCGCCAAGCGCCCGGGTGCGGTGGCAGCGCCCACGGCTTCGTTGCATTTTGATGAAGGCGTGCTGGCCGCGCTGGCCGCGCGGGGCGTGCGCAGCGCACGCGTGACGCTGCATGTGGGCGCGGGCACGTTTCAGCCCGTGCGCTGCGAGAACCTGGCCGATCACAAGATGCACAGCGAGTGGTACGAGGTGAGCGAGGCCACGGTGCAGGCCATTGCCGACACCCGCACCCGGGGTGGCCGGGTGGTGGCGGCGGGCACCACCACGCTGCGGGCGCTTGAATCGGCCGCGCTGGGCGGCAGCCTGCAGGCCGGCTCGCGCGAGACCGAGGTGTTCATCACGCCGGGCTTCACGTTCCGGGTGGTGGACATGCTGGTGACCAACTTCCACCTGCCCAAGAGCACCTTGCTGATGCTGGTGTCGGCGCTGGCCGGGCACGACCATGTGCGTGCCCTGTACCGCCACGCCATCGAGTCGCGCTACCGTTTCTTCAGTTATGGCGACGCGATGTTGCTGCAGCGTTGCTGACCTGCTCCCGCCAGGCTGAGGGGGTATCGACCAAACGGCTGACTGCCGCCGCAGGCCGCAAGCGGCTGACAATGGCGCGCATGGCGCCCGCTGTTCGATCACTGCTGGCTGGTTTGCTGGCCTGGGTGCTGGGGCTGGCGCTGTGCTGGGCGCTGCCCGCTGCGGCGCAGTCCGGTGGCGCGCCCGCTTCGGTGGTGGTGCCCATCAAGGGCGAAACGCTGGACAGCGCGTGGTTTGCCAGCCAGCCCCAGGGCCCGTGGGTGAAGGTGGCCCTGCCCGATACCTGGTCGCTGCGTGACCAGCCCAGGCCGGCCATGGGCTGGTACCGGCTGGCTTTTCGGGTGCCGTCGGCCACGCCGCCCAGCGGCCCGTCGGCCCAGTGGGCGCTGGGTGTCGAGCGCCTGAGCAGCCGCCACCGGGTGTGGCTCAACGGCCAGTTGCTGCGCGACACCCTGCTGGCCTCCACCCAGGCCAATGCGCAGGTGGCTTCGCTGATGATCCACCTGCCGCCTGCCATGCTGCGTGATGGCGAGAACCAGCTCGATATCCAGGTGGACGGCGGCCTGCGCGCGGGCCTGTCGCCGCTGATGCTGGGGCCGGCCATCGTGGTGGAGCAACTGCACGTCAGCCGCTCGGGCCGTCAGGTGCTGTGGCCGCAGCAGCTCAATGCAGCGGCAGCCGGCGCCTGCCTGTTTGCGCTGCTGCTGTGGTGGCGCCGGCCCAGCGAGGCGGCCATGGGCTGGTTCGGCCTGCTGGGCATGCTGGCATCGCTGCGCAACCAGGCTTATTACGCGGCCAATCCAGGCCTGCCGGGCACCATCACCTCCTTGCTGTTTTTTGTGGCCCAGATCGTCAGCGTGCTGCTGCTGGGCTTGTTTGCCATGTCCCTCACCCGGCGGCGGCCCCGCGCCTACCGTCCGGTGTTGTTCACCGGCACGGCCGTGTTGTTGGCGGTGGGCCTGTCGGTGGCCGTGGGTTCGGATGACCCCGGTGCGCTGGATCGGGTGCGGGCCCTGGGTTACCCGGTGCTGGGCCTGCTGGCGCTGCCCGCGCTGTGGTTGATTGGCAGCCGCGTCAAGGCCATGCGGGGCGGCGAGCTGGTGGCGCTGCTGGGCGCCTTGCTGGTGGTGGTGGTGGCGGGTGTGCACGATTACCTGTACCAGCAGGGCCGCCTGGCGCTGACCGAGCAGTGGTGGCTGCCCTTTGCCACGCCCTTGATGGTGCTGGCGTTTTCGGTGCTGATGGTGCGGCGCGTGGTGTCGGCCATGTCGCAGGTGGAGGTGCTCAATCAGACGCTGGAGCAGCGCGTGAAAGACCGCACCGAGGCGCTGGCGGTGGCCCATGCCGCCAAGTCACGCTTCCTGGCAGCGGCCAGCCATGATCTGCGCCAGCCCGTGGTCACCATCGGCCTGCTGGTGGGCCTGCTGCGCGAGCAGATCACCACCCCGGCGCTGCGTAGCATGGTGGTCAAGGTGGATGAGGCCGTGGCCGCGATGGAATCGCTGCTGGCCGGCTTGCTGGATCTGTCGCGGCTCGAATCCGGCACGGTGCGGGCCCGCTGGCAACGGGTGCCGCTGCAGGCGCTGTTTGATGCCGTGGCGGTGCATGAGTCCGAAACCGCCCGCCGCAAGGGCCTGGCCCTGCGCGTGCGGCCCACCGATCTGGCCGTGCAGGCCGATCCGGTGCTGCTGGAGCAGATCGTGCGCAACCTGGTGAGCAATGCGGTGCGCTACACCGATGTGGGCGGCGTGCTGCTGGCTGCGCGCCGCAGCGGGCCCGGGCAGCTCAGCATCCAGGTGTGGGACACCGGCCCCGGCATCGCGCCCGACAAGCAGGCCGCCGTGTTCGAGGAATTCGTGCAACTGGACAACCCCCAGCGTGACCGCAGCAAGGGCCTGGGCCTGGGCCTGGCCATCGTGCAGCGCAGCGCCGCCCTGCTGCATGCGCCGCTGCAACTGCGTTCACGCCTGGGGCGGGGCTCGTGTTTCAGCCTCACGCTCGGTTTGGCCGATGGCGCCACCGCGCAGGTGCCCGCGCGTGCCCCGGATGAACGCTGGCTGGCCGGCATGCAGGTGGTGCTGGTCGAGGACGACATGGCCGTGCGCGAGGCGCTGGTCACCCGTCTGCAGGCCTGGGGTGCGCAGGTGCGGGCCCATGCCGAGCCGCGCGCCTTGCGCCAGGCGCTGGATGCCTTGCAACCCGGCGAGCGCCAGGCCGATCTGCTGATCACCGATCTGCGCCTGCCGGGGGGCACCGGTTTTGATGTGGTGGATCTGGCTCGGCGCCGTTTTGGCCCGTTGCCGGTGCTGGTGATCACTGGCAACACCGCGCCCACCGAGCTGGCCCAGTTGGAAGCGCGGCAGGTGCCGGTGCTGCACAAGCCGTTTCGGGCAGATGAGTTGCGCTCGGCGCTGAGCCTGGCCTTGGCCGGCCGCCCCAGCGTGGTGGCGCCTGGTCTGTCGCCCGGCTAAAACCGCAAGCCCAGGCGCGCTGCGGCCACCACGGCCTGGGTGCGGCTGTTCACGTCCAGGCGCCTGAACACGGCGGCCAGATGGGTCTTGACGGTGGATTCGGACAGATCCAGTTCACGGCAGATCAGCTTGTTGGGGTGACCGTTGATCAGCAGCCGCAGCACATCGGATTGGCGGGGTGACAGCCCCAGTGATTCAGGCGTGATGCTGGCCGCAGGCGGCGGCAGGCCGGCCGGTGGCAGGTAAACCCCGCCATCGAGCGTGATTTGCAGCGCATGCGCCAGGGTGTCGCCCCGCGCCGTCTTGGGCACAAAGCCACAGGCGCCCAGCTCGATGGCGGTTTCGACGGTTTCGGGGCGGTCATCGGCCGACAGCACCACCACGCGCACCGCTGGCGCGTGGTCGCGCACCAGGCCGATGGCCGAGGTGCCTTGGGTGTCAGGCAGGTTCAGATCCAGCAGCACCAGTTGCAGATCAGGGTGCTCATTCAGGCGGGCCAGGCCTTCGGCCATGCTGCCGGCATCCAGCAGTTGCAAAGCCGGGAAGCGCACGCCAATGAGCATGCCCAGCGCATCGCGGAACAGGGCGTGGTCATCAATCAGCAGGGCTTTCATGCAGCAGGTGTCAGCAAGCTCGACAGGTTGGCGGGCCACGGGGGCTTCGACGGATTACAGCATGCGCCAATTTGGTCAATGGGCGAACAAACCGTCCAAAACCAGCCCTGTTGCAGTGCCTGGACTGGCGCTTCCGCCCTGGAATGGTGCGTCGCGGCCGCTACCCCCTTGAACACGGCTCGTCCAAACGGAGGAGGCGGCTGCGGGTTTGATTTTTGATAATCATCCGCAGTGAATGCCATAGACCAGAGGGAGGCATCGCCAACCCCGCGCGAAGTACGGGGAGTCGATGCGACATCAATGGATGCGTTCATAACGCGTTAGATGAGCGGCGTTGGCCGCTGCATGCGCGAACCGTTGTTCATCCTGGAGAAACACCATGCGTTCGTCTCACATCCTGGCCGCCTTGAGCGCGGCAGTACTGGTCGCCTGTGGCGGCGGTGGCGGCAGTTCAACGCCAGCCGGCCCCGGCGTTGACCCCAACGCGGCCACCGTGTCGCTGTCGGGCGTGGCCGCCAAGGGCCTCATGGCCAATGCCGATGTCAAGGTGTATGCCGTCAAGAGTGATGGCACCGTGGACACCAGCACCGTGCTGGGCACCGCCACCACCGATGCCAAGGGCCAGTACACGCTGAGCTTTGCAGCCACCAAGGACCAGCCCTACGTCATCACCGTCACGGCCAAGGCCGATGGCAGCACCACGCACCTCGATGAAGTCAGCGGCACCAGCCAGGCGCTGCCATCGGGCTTCACCATGCGCGCCGTGCTGGTGCCCGCCTCGGGCGGCACGGTGACCACCTCCACCAGCGTCACGCCCTTCAGCGAAATGGCTGTGGCCGCAGCGGCCAAGGCCAGCGGCGGTGTCACCACAGCCAATGCCAAGCAGGCGCTGTCCACCGTCACACAGTTGCTGGGTTTTGACCCCAGCACCGTGAAGGCCTCGGCCCTGACCGACGCCACCACCAGTGATGAAAAGAAGCTGGCAGTGATGCTCACGGCCGTCTCGCAACTGGCCAACAGCGGCGATCTGGGCTGCGGCAGCGGCAGCAACGGCGACAAGACCAAGTGTGTGGTCGAGAAGCTGGCCGCATCCACCAGCAAGGACAGCATCAAGCTGAGCACCGGCAGCACCGATGTGTCGTCCACGCTGAGCACGGCGCTCAACACCGTGCTCAGTGACGACAAGGTGCGTGGCAAGGTGGACGCCAGCACGCTGACCACGGTGGTGGCCAACCTGGGTTGCTCCACCAACTGCGCGGCGGCGCCCACGGGCACCACCACGCAGCCCTCGGCCACGGCCACGGCCATTGCCGCAGCCAAGCTGCTGTTCGGGCAGATCAAGACCGACTGGGCGGCCATGTTCAGCCGCGGTGGTGCCACCAGCCTGGCCGGCGGCGCGGTCAACAAGGAGGCGGTCAAGTTCAACAACGCGCTCACTGGCGCGCAAATCCCGCTGGAAGCCCTGGCCAAGGACGTGGGCACCCTGCTGCTGGGCGTTGACCTGTACAACGACTACAAGGCGGGCCGCACCAGCAGCCCGTCGCGCGGCCGAGGTGATGGTTCGCTGGTGACCGGCAATGGCACGGTACCGGCCGGTGCCACGGTGCCGGTGGGCTGCACGCTGTACCAGGATTCGAACACCACGGTCACGGCCACGTCGCCCAGCAATGCCAATTTCATTGCTTGCGCTGCGC
>Ga0228698_1000320_pt1 | contig 40600 bp, 37 predicted proteins | sample McNCre117_Aug_MG_FD_178015 | JGI IMG/M metagenome (GOLD analysis project Ga0228698, IMG submission 178015) | Freshwater microbial communities from McNutts Creek, Athens, Georgia, United States - 1-17_Aug_MG | ecosystem: Environmental > Aquatic > Freshwater > Creek | place: USA: Georgia... | reverse complement strand
CAACCCAGAACGCCTATGTCGAACGATTCAATAAAACCTACCGTACCGAAGTACTGGACTGCTACGTGTTCGAGTCCTTGAACGAAGTTCGAGACATGACAGCCAATTGGCTACACCGATACAACCACCACCGACCACACGAATCCTTGGGCCGCATCCCCCCCGTTGAGTACCGTGTGAAACAATTCCCAAACCTCTACTTCTGACTGGAACAGGAATTCGAGGGGGCTTCAGGCTTCAGGATAGAGTACGGTCATGCAATCTGATGATTTTATTGATCCGATAGTCGTGCATGAGCCGTATGTGGAAAAACTCGCACGTGCGGTTCTTAGGGGGAGATGCGGTAGTGATGCCGTGTCCCTGACCTTCACCAAGTTTCATCTGGCCGATGCCAACCTGAGGGGCTTTACCCGTTCTGTGCTGACGGTTGTCATGGCAACCTGTGCGGGGCTATCGCTCGCCCAAACAACAAAACCCTCCGCCCCCAGGGAACCCAGTAGCCTGTCTCGCGCCGAACTGGTCTACATCACCTTGCTAGGGGAAATGCAACTCCAAGCTGGCTCTTCGGGTGCAGGGTTCTCGTTGTTACTCAACGCCGCCAAAAAATCTGGCGATATCGATTTATTCAAGCGGGCCATACAAGTTGCCCTGCAATCCCGCGCAGGCGATTCGGCCTTGGATGCAGCCAAGGCCTGGGCCGAAACTCAAACCAAAGACCCAGAACCAGTGCGGTTTGCCATCCAGGCATTGGCGGGCATGGAACGAGTCGATGAAACCGTTCCGCTGGTAGAAAAATTGATGGAACGCGTGCCTGCTGACGACCAAACCGACGTGTTGAATGCAGTCGGGCAATTATTCAGTCAATCCCAAAAAGCCGCAGGCTCCCTCGGCGCGGTGGCACCGTTGCTCAAACGCTGGCAAGCCAAGCCCGAAACACACAGTGCCAGCCTGGCGGCCCTCGCACGCATTCAATGGGCAGCGGGTCAGCCAGAAGCTGCACTGGATAGCTTGAAGCAAGCCATGCAGTCCCCCAAACCGGCAGAAATGGCCGCCTTGCTGGCCATCGATTGGTTGACGAAACCATCTGCCCCGCCAGAAGACTGGGTCCGGACTTTGCTGCAACGCCAACCGCAGATGTTCAAAGCCCGAATGGCATTCGGAAGGCAACTGCTGCGCCAGGAGAGATGGTCAGACAGCCGCCGGGAATTGGAGCAATTGACGCAAGAGCCTGAGCAATCCCACATCCCCCCCGAGAGTTGGTTGATGCTGGGCGCATTGCAGTTGCAAGACAAAAATATGGCAGCAGCCAAAAACAACTTCGAGACCTTTTTGCAAAAGGTGGGAGAAGAAGCACCTGCTCACCTGATAACGGGGCGCAACCAGGCCTACCTGTCTCTGGCTCAAATTGCAGAAGAAAGCAAGGATCTCGAGGCGGCTGAACGGTGGTTGGACCGGGTTTCCGAGGAGGAAGATCCTCTGCGAATCACAACCCGACGGGCTGTGCTTCTGGTCAAAACTGGGCGTTGGCAAGAAGCCGTGCAATTGATCAGAGCGTTGCCAGACAAACCAGAAGATAACAACAAAGCCCGTTGGCTAACGGAAGCACAAGTGCTGAAGGAAGCAGGCCAAGATCAGCTTGCCTATGACAGATTGTCAGAAGCGTTGGCATTGATGCCCAACGACACCGAGTTGCTCTACGAACAAGCCACCTTGGCCGAGAAACTGGGCCGTCATGCGGACATGGAATTGCTGTTGCGACAGGTCCTGCGATTGGAACCAGACCACCACCACGCCATGAATTTCCTGGGTTACTCCATGGCCGAACGAGGGGATCGGCTACCCGAGGCCAAAGCATTGATCCAAAAGGCGTTGTCTCACTCCCCCAATGACCCGTTCATCACAGACAGCCTGGGTTGGGTTGAATTCAAAATGGGCCACACCGCAGCAGCGTTGGAACTCCTGCAAAAAGCTTTTGACAACCGGCAGGACGCAGAAATCGCCCTGCACCTAGCGGAAGTTCTGTGGGTCACCCACAAAACGGAGGAGGCCTTGCGCCTATTCCACAAAGCCAATCAATTACAACCTGGCAACCCTCTGCTATTGCCACTGATACACCGCCTGGGTGTGCCATGGCCTTGAGTCGGTTGGCAGGATGGTACCTGGCATTGGTTGTAGGGCTGATTCAGGTTGGATGTGCATCTGTGAAATCGAGTCATGCGGACTTGACGCATGCCAAGCATGAGCCATGGCATGGTCGCTTCAGCCTGACACGCTCCGGAGACCCCACTCGAATGGAACGGTTGAGTGTTTCCTTCGAATTGAGAGGCAACGTTCAAGAGGGGGAACTGGTTCTGGAGGGTCCATTGGGAGCCCGGATTGCGCGTGCCACCTGGTCGCCCACCGGACCCGCCTGGCTGGAGCGTGGAGAACAAAAAGACCCATTTGCTGACCTGGCCACATTGACCGAGGCCGTGGTGGGGCAGCCGCTTCCCATGGGAGCCCTATTCCAGTGGCTACATGGCCACGAAGCCAGCGCCCCACCCTGGGCCGTTGATTTGACTCAGTGGCAAAACGGCCGGATCACTGCGTGGCAACAAGTGGGAAGCGAAAAATTGAATATTGTGGTTTTGTTCGAAGCGCCCAACCCACCCCTGCCTGAATCTGTGGAACCATGATCTCCTGTCTGTACGATCTTCCAGCCCCGGCCAAACTGAACCTGTTTTTGCACGTCACGGGGCGAACTGATGACGGGTACCACCAGTTGCAATCGGTGTTTGTTCTGCTGGATCTGGCAGATGTGGTGCACATGGCGCTTCGGCCCGACGGACAAATTTCAAGAGAGGATCTGGCCGCAGACAGCACAGCACCCACTTTGCCTGCAGAAGACCTGACCATTCGGGCCGCCAAGTTATTGCAAGCGCACACTCAAGTGACTACAGGCGTGCACCTGGGACTGCTAAAACGCACACCTTCCGAGGCCGGCATGGGAGGCGGATCATCAGACGCGGCAACCACACTGATTGGGTTGAACCGTCTATGGAACACAGGTCTCACGCGCTTGGAACTTGCCAAATTGGGACGACAACTGGGCGCCGATGTGCCGTTTTTTATTCATGGAACGCCTGCATGGGTGGAAGGAACAGGAGAACGAGTCACACCACTGCCCGTTCCTACGCAACGATACGGGGTGGCCAAGCCACCGGTGGGACTCTCCACCGCAGACGTATTCAAGCACCCGGAGTTGAACCGAAACACCGCCACCACGACACGCGAACAAGCGGCCGCGCAGATGGCGATTGAACCGCTTTTTGGGCGCAACGACCTACAACCCATTGCACAGTTGCTGTGCCCAGAAATTAACTGGGGCTTGCAGCGTTTGGCCAATCAGGGTCTGCAGGGGCGGATGACCGGCTCGGGCAGTGCACTGTTTGCACCGTTGGCATGGGGCCAAACGTTGCCGTCTTTTCCCGATTCCTGGTTTCATCAGGAATGTGCAAGTCTGAATGAACATCCGTTGTTTGGATGGAGTCATTGAACATCAAACAGCACTGGTACAAGTTGGGTCAAAAATTAGCTATAATGCGAGCTTCGGCCAGTTACTAACTGGCCTGGTGTAGGGGAGTCGCCAAGTTGGTCAAGGCACCGGATTTTGATTCCGGCATGCGAGGGTTCGAGTCCTTCCTCCCCTGCCAAATGTTCATTGAAGCTCAGTGAGCAAACGCACACCACCACTTCGCCGACGCGCTCCGTCGGCGATTTTCTTTGGTTCGTTCACTTTCAGCCAAGCCATCATGACAGAAGCATCCAGCCCAGATTTCATGATTTTCACCGGCAACGCCAATCCGGTGCTGGCCGCAGAAATTGCTCGTCACACCGGCACCACCGTTGGCTCGGCCAATGTCGGGCGTTTTTCTGACGGTGAAGTTTCGGTTGAAATCACGCAGAACGTGCGGGCGCGCCATGTGTTCGTGGTTCAGCCTACCTGTGTGCCTACCAACGACAACCTGATGGAACTGATCATCATGGTGGACGCATTGAAGCGGGCCTCGGCCGACAGCATTTCTGCCGTCATTCCTTATTTTGGCTATGCCCGTCAGGATCGCCGCCCCCGCTCCAGCCGTGTGCCCATCACTGCCAAGGTGGTGGCCAACATGCTGCAGGCTGTGGGAGTGTCACGGGTGCTGACCATGGATCTGCACGCTGACCAGATCCAGGGCTTTTTCGATATTCCGGTAGACAACATCTATGCATCGCCCGTGCTGTTGGGCGATCTGCGTCAGAAAAACTACCCCGACCTGCTGGTGGTGTCGCCCGATGTGGGTGGCGTGGTTCGAGCGCGCGCTCTGGCCAAGCAATTGGATTGCGACATGGCCATCATCGACAAGCGCCGTCCGCGCGCCAACGTGTCGGAAGTGATGCATGTGATCGGTGACATCGAAGGCCGCAACTGCGTGATCATGGACGACATGATCGACACCGCTGGTACGCTGGTGAAGGCTGCCGAGGTCCTGAAAGACCGTGGTGCAAAAAGCGTTTATGCCTATTGCACACACCCCATTCTGTCTGGCCCCGCTGTGGAACGCATTTCCAAAGGTGCGGTGGACGAAGTGGTGGTGACCAATACCATTCCATTGAGCCAGGCCGCACAGGCTTGCGGAAAAATCCGCCAGTTGTCGGTTGCGCCCTTGATGGCAGAAACGATTGCCCGCATTGCATCGGGTGAATCGGTGATGAGTTTGTTTGCCGACCAGGACCAAGCGGTCTGAGCGTGCGAACGACATGGGGCTGCTTGGCAGCCTTTTTTTAAACGGGTGTCCCTGGTCGCGGGGCTCACCTCATTTGGAGTTACATCATGATGAAATTTGTCGCTTTCGAGCGCGCCAAGCAGGGCACGGGTGCGAGCCGCCGTCTCCGCAATTCCGGTCGTACACCAGCCATTGTTTACGGCGGTACCACACCAGCTGCCCAGATCGAACTGGATCACAATGCCCTGTGGCATGCCCTGAAAAAGGAAGCTTTCCACGCCTCCATCCTGGAAATGGAACTAGCTGGTGCAACTTCCCAGGTTCTGCTGCGCAATGTGCAGTACCACCCCTTCAAACAGCTGGTTTTGCACGTGGACTTCCAACGTGTGGATGACACCACCCGCCTGCACAAGAAAGTGCCTTTGCACTTCGTGGGCGCAGAGAACTCGCCAGCCGTCAAAGAAGACAAGTGCCTGATCAACCACGTCATGACTGAAGTGGAAGTCGAGTGCTTTGCCAAAGCCCTGCCCGAGTTCATCACCGTGGACCTGAGCAATGTGGTCAAGGGCCAGTCCCTGCATCTGAAAGACTTGGTGCTGCCCGCCAACACCTCCGTGGTGACCCACGGTCGCCCGAACCAGACCGTTTGCAGCATCGTGGAACCCGAGCCCGAAGTGATTGCCGCTCCAGAAGTCAAAGTGGACGACAAGAAAAAAGGCAAAGGTAAGAAGTAAGCTGATGGCTTTTTCTTTATGCGCCCGATATAGGCGCGCGCACACTTGCCCACAAGAACGCGCGTGCTAACAGCTGCAACGGGTCGAAACTATCAGAATTTTGAACGGGCCTGTTCAGCGATTGCCGGGCTTATCGAGCGTTTCAAAAGCACTCACAAAAGTTTTAATATGCGGTCTCGTGCTTCCATCAGAAAAAATAAATTTGGCTTGCTATAATAATTAGCTTTGGTGGCTGTAGCTCAGTTGGTAGAGTCCCAGATTGTGATTCTGGTTGTCGTGGGTTCGAGCCCCATCAGTCACCCCACAAGTTCAGAAAGCCCTTGATTTATCAGGGGCTTTTTTGTTTCTGGGTCGCACTGCTACACGCGAGGTGGCATGCAGGGCACTTTCAGACATGGCGACGTTCTCTGGGCACGCTTGGTGGTGCCCAAGCGCTTGCGACAGGCAGCGGGACGGCGGGAGTTCATTCGGAGCACCGGTGTCACGATTTGCACTCTGGACGCGTAGTCGGTGCGCAACTTCTGGCAGCGTGGCGTCTGCAACTTTTGCGCCTTGAGGGTGGACGTTTTTTGAACGACGAACATTTGCGGCGGCGGCTGAATGGCAGCCCCACCTTGCACGTGGACGGACATATCAGCCTTGCACGTGCGTCTGAACTGACAAGCATTGCGGTTCCGTGGGTGGTGTCAACACCCCCACGGTTCGCGTCCTTTTTGCTTGCACCGGTCAGTTTGGCAGATTTTCAAACCCGAAATAGCGCCTCATCCATCACCGCCAATGTGTCTGCCACCAGCGGCACAAAGTCCATCTGGTCCAGCACGTCGCGCTGCAAATCCACACCGGGTGCCACTTCAAACACCTCAATGCCCTGTGCTGTCAGGCGGAAACTGGCGCGTTCCGTCAAATAGAGCACTTCCTGCCCACGCACCAAGCCCTGAGGGCCGCTGAAGGTGATCTGATCGACCTTCTTCACCAGCTTTTTCACGCCGCCCTGTTGCAGCACGCGCATCTGACCGTCGCCGGTTTGCAGCTTCACGCCTTTGGCCGCCAGCGTGCCGCAGAACACCACCTTTTTGGCGTTCTGGGCAATGTCGATGAAGCCGCCGGGGCCCACGGTCACGCCACCCAGGCGTGAAACGTTGACCGAGCCCTCTTCGTCAAACTCGCCAAAGCCCAGGAAGGCGATGTCCAGCCCGCCGCCTCCGTAAAAGTCGAACTGCGTGGCCGCGTCCAGCATGGCGGTGGCGTTGCGGGCGTAGCCAAACAGCACACCGTCCATGAGCGTGCCACCGTAGGTGCCGTGTTCGATGGTCTGGTAAATGCGGTGCTGCTCGTCGCGAGCGGCAATCAGCTTGGCCACGGCGTCGGGCACGCCCACGCCGTAGTTGATGACCGGGCGGGCTTTGCCGGTGTTGAACAGCTCGATGTACGCGCGGCGGGCCACAGCCTGGCGCTCGCTGAAGGCTTCGGCGGCTGCGGCCACTTCGGCGGCATGGTCGGCGCTCTCACTGGCATAGCGCGCTTCGCCCGTCAGCTCACCGCTGAAAGCCGGATCGAACGGGATGTCGTAGCTGGTTTGCTGGTTGGGGTCCACGACAATGGCATCCACCCACGCCGAGGGAATGCGCACTTCCCGGGCCTTGAGGGCACCTTTGGGCAGGCGCTCTTGCACCTGCACGATGACCTTGCCGCCGCTGTTGCGGGCGGCCAGGGCGAGGGACTGGGCGTCGAGGTTGGCGGCTTCGTGCTCGAAGCTGATGTTGCCGTCTTCATCTGCCGCGCTGGCGCGAACCAGGGCCACATGGATGGGGAAGGGCTTGTAGCGCAGGTATTCGTGGCCGTCCATCTGCAGCACTTCGGCCAGGTCGTCCTGGGCGGCGTTGTTCATCTTGCCGCCGCCGTGGCGTGGGTCGCACACGGTGCCCAGGCCCACGTGGGTGATGAGGCCGGGACGACCCGCGCCAATTTCGCGCATGAGCTGGCTGCTGACGCCGCCGGGCAGGATGTAGGCCTCGATTTGGTTGGCCAGCGCCAGTTGCTGCATGGCGGGCGACCACACCCAGTGCCCGCCAATGACGCGCTTGACCAGCCCTTTGTGGGCAAAGCAGTTCATGCCCTTGGTCTTTTTGTCGCCAATGCCCAGTGCGTGCATGACGGTGAGGTTGCGGGGGGTTTGGGTGCTGAGGAACCGGGCCTGCACCGCTTCAAACAGGTGCGTGGCTTCCATCAGGCCGCCGCCGCCGCCCATGAGGCCGACGGTGTCGTTGTCTTGAATGAGGTTGGCTGCCTGGGCAGCGGTCATGAATTTGGTCATCTTGGTGTCTCTTGTTGGTTTGTTTTGACGTGTGAGTTGTCTTGTGGGCGTGTTGGGCTCGGGTGCTGATTCGGATGCGGATACAAGGTCAAGTTTCTGGGCTGAGTTGTGGTTGGCGCACCGGTGTGGGGGCATGGCGGCTTCCTCATACTGGGGTACCAGAAATCGTCAGCCGCCACACCCCCACACCGGTGGGTGCGTGTGTGCTGCCGCCAGGGAATGCCAGCAGTCCGAAAGCCGAATACCAATGGCCTGTTGTTTGCCGCGGCGAGGGTCCGAGGGGGAGCCCGCTTTTCCAGACGAGCGCCAAGCCGCGAGGCTGGGGTGGGGTGACCGCCGATTTTCGGTACCCCGGTATGAGGCGGTTGCCCCACCCCAGCCTTGCGGCACTCCTGTTCAACGCCAACCACGAACCCCAGCAGCACCCGGCCCATCACCAACCGTCCCTACACACCAAACAACGAACAGCAAACGCCCCCGCTGAACTCAACACATCAGCGGTTCACATCAAACAGCACCGCCCCCTTCTTCATCGCGGCCTTGGCAATCACCCCGCGGTGAATTTCCGACGTGCCGTCAAAAATCCGGTAAATCCGTGCATCGCGGTAGTAGCGCTCGATCGGCAGTTCTTTGCAAAAGCCCATGCCACCAAAAATTTGCACCGCCCGGTCCACCACACGGCCCAGCGTTTCGGCGGCGTGCACCTTCACCATGGCAATCTGCTCGCGGGCGTCCATGCCTTGGTCCAGCATCCAGGCAGCGTGGTAGACCATCCAGCGGGCAGCGTTGATTTCAATGACGCTATCGGCAATCTGCTGCTGCACCATTTGAAAGTCGCCAATGCGCTGGCCAAACTGCTTGCGGTCGTTGGCATAAGCGGTCATCAGCTCGCACACGTGCGTGGCTTTGCCCACGGCACGGGCGCCCACCTGGGCCAGGCGCACCACGTTCAATGCGCCCATGGCCAGCTTGAAGCCCTGGCCCTGCTCGCCCAGCAGCGCGGCGTCTTCCAGCACCACGTTGTCGAAAAACAGTTCCAGGTGCGGCGTGCCGCGCAGGCCCATCATTTGCTGGTCTTTGCCCACGGTGAAGCCGGGCAGGCCCTTGTCCACCATGAACATGGAAATCTCTTTCTCGCCTGTTTTGGCCGACACCAGGAAAAAATCAGACCACTCGCCGTCGCTGATGAAGTGTTTGCTGCCGTTCAGCACCCACTGGCCTTGCGCGTTGCGCTTGGCGTGGGTTTTGATGCCTGCGGCGTCAGAGCCCGCGCCCGACTCGGTGATGGTGATGGCGCAGGTGCGTGTGCCTTCCACGGCGGGTTTGAGCCAGCGGTCGATCTGCTCGCCCTTGCAGTGCAGCAGCGGCTCGTACACGTTGCCGAACGAGCGGCGGATGAGCATGTCGGTGGTGTGGCCAAACTGCTCCTCGCACATGATGCGGTCGATGTTGGACAGGCCGCCACCACCCAACTCGGCGGGCATGTTCAGCGCGTACAGGCCCAGCTCCTTGGCTTTGGCGTGGATGCGGCGGGCATCGGCCTCGGGCAGCGCGCCAGTGTTTTCCAGCGCGTCTTCCAGCGGGTGCAGTTCTTCGGCGATGAAGCGACGGATGGTGTCGATCATCATTTTTTGTTCTTCGTTGAGGGAAAAGTCCATGGTGTGCTCGATTCAGAAAGGTGGATTGGTGCAGCTCAGTCGTGGCGCAAAGCGCCACAGGGGTGGGCCAATCAAGCGCTGCTGAACCAGCGCGCTCCGAAGAAGAACGGGAGCCGGGAGAGGTGTTGCCGTGGAATCAGCATGGTGGTTTCAAGCCTTGGCGTCGCAAAACGGGCGGCTGGCGGCCAGGCAGGTGGCGGCCCACTGGTGGGGCGGCTCCACCGCTTCGCGGGGGAAGTTCACCACTTCCACGCTGATGGGCAGGTCGGCAGGCAACGCAGCCATCAGTCCGGCCAGGTCAATGCTGCCGTCGCCTGGCAGCAGGCGCTCGCAGCGGGCGGTGTGGATCATTTGCTCGGTGCTGAAGTGGGTACCCGCTTCGGCATCGCAAATTTGGGCGTAGTGCAGCAGCTGGCGCGGGATGGCGCGGATGTCGTCCAGCGTGGTGGCGGAGCGGCCAAAGTGCAGCGCATCCACCAGAATGCCCGCGTTGGCCGGGGTGCCCGCGTTTTGCACGATGCGCAGCGCTTGGGCTGCGTTTTTCACTGCCGTCCAGGGCATGAATTCCAGGTCGGCGGTCAGGCCGTAGGGGGCCATGACCTCGCACAGGCGGGCGTAGTTTTGGGTCAGCCGGGCTTCGTCGGGGTCGTCACCGGCCACCAGAATGGCTTTGGCCTTCAGAGCCGCGCAGGTGTCGTACAGCGCATCCCAGGTGTGAGGGTTGAAAGCCTCGCCGATGCGGATGATTTCCACGTCGAACACGCCCACGCCGGTGTCGGCCATGACAGCCTGGGTTTCTTTCAGTGCGGCGGGCTGGCCCAGCATGAATTGCTGCGGCGCACCGGGTGCGTTGGGCCACAGGCGCAGGCCCACAAACTGGTAACCATTGGCCGCCGCCACGCGAACGGCCTCTGCCGGGGTGCAGCGGTGCGACGACAAGTAGGCAAGAGAGTAGACGCGGCTCATGTTTCGTTCACTTCAGGGGCGACACGGCTGTGGGCAAGCCGATGGTGGACACCATGTCGGTGGTGAGGTGGGCGGGGCCACCTTTTGGGGGCCAAATGCCTTGGGCCACCGCGTCGGCGCGGGCTTTGGAGCGTGCGTCCAGGCTGGAGTAAGCCCAGATGTTGGTGAAGCGCAGCGTGCCGTCCAGCGCCACCATGGCCACCACGCAGGGCGACAGGGCTTCGCGCGGGGGCACGTACTGCTCCCACAGGTCGATGGTGGGTTGCACGCCGCCGGTCTTGATGCCATAGGTGCGGATTTCGTACACCGGGCCGGTGATGCCGCTCTCGGCGCTGGGGCGCACGGGCTTCATCCACGGGAAGCCCTGGTAGCTGTGTTGTTCCAGCTTCTGGAAGATGTCGCCGCAGCCGAACGGAGAGGCGCTTTTCTGGGTGCGGTCGCGCTCGGCTTGCAGGTCGGCCAGGGTGGCAAACCCGCGCATCACGATCATCTGGTTCAGCTGGCCAATGTCGGTGAACCAGCAGGCCAGCAGTTCCCCTTGGGCTTGCGCGTCAGCGCAGAAGGCCTGCACGTTCTGGGCGGCTTGGCCTGCGGTGCCAAACGGCAAGGTCATGGTGGCGAGTTCGTAGTACATGCGGTGCTTTCGTGAAGAGGGGTGTGTTCAAAAGTTAAATAGCAAACTATTCAATTATTAAAAGCGGTAAAGGCTTTTTTTTATTGAAATTTCTCGGTTGGCTGGCTGGCTGGTATGGGGGGGGCGTGGGCCAGCTGCCTGGCCGGTCGCGAGGCTGACCGAATGTTGGGCCTCGTGGTTTGCCGCGTGGTGGGCAGCCAGGTAGCCAAACACCATGGCCGGCCCCAGGGTGATGCCGCCGCTGGGGTAGTGGCCGGCCATCATGCTGTTCATGTCGTTGCCTGCGGCGTACAGCCCGGCAATGGGCTGGCCCTGGGGGTTCAGAACCTGGGCGTTGGCATTGACCTCCAGGCCCGCAAACGTGCCCAGGCTGCCGGGGACGATGCGCACCGCGTAAAACGGCCCCTTTTCCAGCGGCCCCATGCAGGGGTTGGGCCAGCCTTGCTCGGCGGCAAAGGCCGCATCGCCCTGAATGCGGTTGTAGGGGGTGTCGCCCCGGCCAAATTCGGTGTCTTGGCCCGCCAGGGCCATGGTGTTGTAGCGCTTGACCGTTTGCGCCAGCCCGTCAGCGGCGATGCCGCAGGCGCGGGCCAGTTCGGCCAGGGTGCGGCCACGCTTCAGGTAGCCATTGGCCAGCATGGGGCCCAGCGGCATGGGCGCGGGCTTGACGGCACCCAACCCGTAGTGGCGAATGAAGGCGTGGTCCACCACTAGCCAGGCTTCTATCGTCTGGCCGGGGGGCGTGGCGGCCAGCAGGGCCTGCATGACGTCGTGGTACGAGTCGGCCTCGTTGGCAAAGCGCTGGCCGTTGGCGCGCACGGCCAGCAGGCCGGGCTTGGCCCGTTCGATGAGGTGCGGAAAGTGCGCCACCGAGCCATCGGCCCGGGGCACGAGCGACACCGGTGCCAGCGCAGCGGCTTGCAACAGGTGTTGGCCCACGGTGCCCCCGGCGCTTTCGCCCAGGCGCAGGCCGTCACCCGTGTTGCCGCGTGATGCCGCTGACCAGTGCTCGTGCCCGGTGGGTGCATGGGGCAGCAGGGCGCGTTTGCGCTCGGTGTCGTGTGGAAAGCCGCCGCAGGCCAGCACCACGCCGCAGCGCGCGGTGACGTTGACGGGGCCTTGGGGTGTGGACAGCACCGCACCGGTGACGCGCTCGCCACCGTTCTCTTTCACTTTGAGCAAGCGTTGCGCGCCGCATTGGGTGCGGATGCTGACACCGCATTCCAGCGCGGTGGTGGCCAGTGCCGCCACCAGCGCATTGCCATTGACCAGGCGCATGCCGCGGCGGTGCAGCAGCAAGTCTTTGACATGCGCCAGCACCCGTTTGGTGACGTACCAGAACGAGGCGGGTTTGCGCATGGCATTCAGAAAATGCCGCAGCTCGGCCCCGGAGGCAATGCCCATGCCCCACAGCGTGGTTTCGGGCAGTGGCGGTTTGAGTTGTTGGATGGCAGAGCCCAGCTTTTTGCCATCAAAAGCTGCAGCACACAATGACCGTCCACCCAGCGAGGCGTGCGGATTTTTTCCATGAAAATCAGGAATGACATTGCCGTCAATGAACTGCAGCGCCGTCTGGCTCTGGAAAAACGCCACCATGTGCGGCGCGGTTTCCAGGTAGGTGCGGGCGCGGGCTTCGTCAAACCGATCACCCATTTCGTGGCGCAGGTAGTCCAGCGGGGCTTGCAGGGGTTCATGGATGCCCGCTGCCACGGCCAGGGGGTTGCGGGGCAGCCACATCCACCCGCCCGACCAGGCGGTGGTGCCGCCAAACTGGGCGTCTTTCTCGGCCACGATCACTTTCAAACCGAGCTTGGCCGCCGTCACAGCGGTGGCCAGGCCCCCGGCGCCGGAGCCAATGATCAGCAAATCGCAGTCGTGGGAGGAGGTGTTCATGGGGTGGTGCAACGCGGGGCAGATGCGCAGGCTGGTTCAAAGCGCGTTCGAGGCGCGTTCAGGGCCGTTTTGGGCGTGTTTAGGGTGCGTAAATGGGTTGGCGGCTGCCACCGTTGGCTGGCGCGCCCGTTTCGGCAGTGAGGTTGAAGAAGGGCGATGCACCGCTGGCTGCCGCCAGTTGCTGGGCCACAGACTGGAGTTCGGAAGCCAGGGCCTGCATGCGTTCCGGGGTGAAGCGCACCGTGGGGCCCGCCACCGTCAGCACGCCCATGGCGGGTTGACCGGCAAAGCGCACAGGGGCAGACATGGCCGACAGGCCCAGGCTGTAGGTGTCGGTGGTGATGGCATAGCCCCGCGTGCGGGTTTCCTGCACGGCGGCCAGCACTTCTTGCAGCGTGGTGGGTGCGGCAGGGCCAAATTGCTCGGGCAAACCCAACCCTTGGTTGATGACCAGGGCCAACGCCGCGTCGTCAGGCAGGGTGGACATCCAGGCCCAGCCTGACGACGAGCAGCTCAACCGGGCGTCACTGCCCATGTCGGGGTCGTAGCGCAAACCCTGGCGGGCACCTTGCGCACGGGCCACCCAGGTGAGGCGGCTGCCATCCACCACCGAAAGGCGCACCAGCTCGCCAGATACCTCGGCCAGCCGGTTCAGCAGGGGTTGGGCAATGTCCACAATGCCGCTGTTGCTCAGGTACGAGAGGCCCATGCTCACCAGCTTGGTGGTGAGCAGGTAGTCGCCATGGCCGCGGGTCTGGCGCACATAGCCCAGGCGCATCAGGTCGGCCAGCAGGCGGTGCACCGCGCTGCGGGGGATGTTCAGCTGGTCGGCCACGGCAGCGAGTTCCATGCCCTCGCCGTGCTGGGAGAGCAATTCCAAGATGCCAAGGGTTCGTTCGAGGACGCCGTTCATGGTGGAGTGTTCCTTGGATGGTCGTGTGTGGAGGTTCAGGGACTCAAACCGTACACGACACGCTTTGACCGGTGGCGGCGGCTTGCAGCAGCGCCTGTGTGACCTGCAGCGTGCGCAGGCCGTCCAGCGCCGTACACAAGGGGGCTTCTTCCCCTCGAATGACGGCTGCGAAGTGCAGCAGCTGGCGGGTATAGGGGTCAATTTTGTGAGCGGCACTCTGAGTGCGCACCAGCGGTTGGTGCCAATGGCGTTCACCCCGGTAGTGCCAGAACGACAAATCGGGCAGCGACAGCGAGCCGTTGGTGCCGGTGAGGTGCAGCGCGGTCACGTCTTGCCGGGGGTACTGGTCCTGTTCTGCGGCGCATAGGTCCCAGATCCAGGGCGACACCGCAGTGTCCGACAGCAACACCGTGCCCAGTGCCCCATTGGCAAAGCGCAGCAGGGCGGCGGCGGTGTCTTCCACCGCAAAGCCGCGCACCGCGTTGCTGCTGATGGCTTGCACCTGCTCCACCTCGCCACACAGAAACCGCAGCATGTCGATTTCGTGGATGAGGTTGATGAGCACCGGCCCGCCGCCGGGCTCGCGCCGCCAGGCCATGTCGAAATAGCCCTCTGGCTTGTAGAAGCAGGCCATGGCGTTGACGCCCACCAGCCGGCCCAAATGCCCCAGTTGAATCTGTTGCCAAGCCTGCTGGGTGATGGGGTTGTGCCGACGGTGGTGGCCCACCAGCACCGCAATGCCTGTGCGGGCCTGGGCATCCACCAGTTGCTGGGCCTCGGCCACGGTGTTGGCAATGGGTTTTTCCACCAGCGCCGGAATGCCTGCAGCCAGGCAATCCATGGCTTGTGGCACATGCAGCACATTGGGTGTGGCCACGATGGCCCCCTGGGGCCGAAAGCGCTCCAGTGCTTCGGTGTGGGTGGCGGCCCAGGGCACGCCTGCCGCTTCGGCCACAGCCCGCCCGGCATCGGTGGGATCTGCCACACCGGCCAATTGCAGGCCCGGTGTGCGTTGAATGCGGTCCATGTGGGTGCGACCAATGGCCCCCGCACCAATGACGAGCAACGAAACAGGAGGGGTGGTGGTGTTTGGCAGCATGGCGTGGCGTTGTTGATTGGGAGTGTATTCAAAAAAAGAACAAAATTCAAATATGGAACACAATTCCACTTTTATGTATCATTCAGGCCTACACCAACCACCTGCACTTGTCCATGTCGCAAACATCCAGCCCCGAACTCAGTGGCGCCACCCGCGTTCATTTCATTGTTGGAGACCCCATTGCCCAGGTGAAATCGCCTGCCGGCGTGACCCAGGCCTTTGCCAGCCACGGCCAGAATGCGGTGTGTGTGCCCGCCCATGTGTCACCCGCCAACCTGGCGGCCTGGGTGCAAGGTGCCTCGCTGGCGCAGAACGTGGACGGCATCATCGTCACCGTGCCGCACAAATTTGCCTGCACCGACTTGTGCGGCACTACGTCCGACCGGGCGGCGTTTTTGCACACCGTCAACACCATGCGCCGCAATGCCGATGGCACCTGGCATGGCGACATGTTCGATGGCTTGGGCTTTGTGACCGCCATGCAAGACAACGGCTGCCAGCCTGCGGGCAAAAAAGCGTTGCTGGTGGGGGCAGGGGGCGCTGGCTCGGCCATTGCACACGCACTGGTCATGGCCGGTGTGAGCGAGTTGGCCATCCACGACCCGGATGACCAGCGGCGTGGCGCACTGGTCGATCGCCTGGCGGGCTTGGGCCGTTGCCCGGTGACGCATGGCTCTGCCAACCCCGCCGGTTTTGATCTGGTGCTGAACGCCACCCCGGTGGGCATGAAGGCGTCTGACCCCTATCCGCTGGATGTGAGCCAGCTTCAGCCTGGCATGTTCTGTGGTTGCGTCATCACCGCCCCTGCGGTCACGCCCTTCATTGCAGCAGCCCGCGAAAAGGGCTGCAACACCATGACCGGGGCCGACATGTTTGCCCGGGTGCGCGACCTGATGGTGGCCTTTTTGCTGGGGAAATGACCATGAACGTGTTGGAAAACCTGAGCGAATTGCCACTGAACCCGGGTTACGACCTGGTGGTGGTGGGCGCAGGCGGTGCCGGCATGGCCACCGCGCTGTTTGCTGCTTTGGAAGGCCAGCAGGTGCTGCTGGTGGAACGCACGGGCCATGTGGGCGGCACCACCGCATGGAGCGCCGGGACCACCTGGGTGCCGGGCAACCACCATGCAGCCAAGGTCAACCCCACCGACACGCTGGCCGATGCCGCGCGCTACCTCACCAACGCCATTGGCGAGCGCACACCAGCGGCGCTGCGCCAGGCGTTTCTGGACAACGGCGGCGATGCGGTGCGCCACATCGAGGCCCACACCGATGTGCAGTTCCGCCCCTACGCCAAACACCCGGACTACATCTCCGACCTGGGCGGCTCGGTGCTGGCCGGTCGCGCCCTGGAGCCTGTGCCGTTTGATGGCCGGTTGCTGGGCAACCTGTTCCGGCTGGTGCGTAACCCCATTCCGGAGTTCACGGTGCTGGGGGGCATGATGGTGGATCGCACCGACATCAACCACCTGCTGGCCCTGAGCAAGTCGTGGGCATCGTTCAGCCACGCGGTCAAAATTTTGCTGCGCCATGGCATGGACCGCCTCACCTACCCACGCGGCACCCGGCTGGTGATGGGCAATGCGCTCATTGCGCGCTTGCTGTACTCGCTGTCCAAGCATGCCAACGTGACGCTGTTGCTCAACACCTCGGTGGCCTCGTTTGAGCGGACCGAGCAGGGCGTTCAAGGGTTGACGCTGGAGCAAGGCGGCAAGCAGAAAAAAGTAGCTGCCAAGCAAGGCGTGGTGCTCGCCAGCGGTGGTTTCAACCGCAACCCAGAGCTGCGAGCAAGCATGTTGCCTGGTGCGGATATGGGCTGGTGCCCCGCAGCGCCAGGCCATACCGGCGGTGCGCATGCACCGGCCAAGCAGGTGGGGGCGGTGTACGGGCAGGGCGCTTTGAGCAACGCGTTCTGGGCGCCGGTGTCGCTGCGCAAGCGGGCCGATGGCAGCACGGCAGTGTTCCCACACTTTGTGATGGACCGCGCCAAGCCCGGCATGCTCACCGTCAACCAGGCAGGCCAGCGGTTTGTGAACGAAAGCACCTCGTACCACCTGTTTGGCCTAGCCATGCAGGCGGCGCATCAGAAAACGCCCAGCATCCCGGCTTACCTCGTTTGCGATTCAAAAGCCCTGCAAACCTACGGCATCGGCATGGTGCGCCCTGGCGCATCGGCGGGCGACATGGCGCCATTCTTGGCCGATGGCTACCTGGTGCAGGGTCAGACGCTGGACGAACTGGCACAGAAGCTGGGCATTGATGCTGCTGGCCTGAAAACCAGCGTCGAACACATGAACCGCTATGCCGAAACCGGTGTGGACCCGGACTTCCAACGGGGCACCACCGCCTATCAGCACAACATTGGCGATGCGGCCGCAGGCCACAAAAACCCCAACATGGGCCCGCTGACCACCGCGCCTTACTACGCCGTGCGCCTGTACCCAGGCGACATTGGTGCGGCCACCGGTTTTGCCACCGACGGCAACGCCCGTGTGCTGGACGCCCATGGGCAGCCCATTGCGGGCCTGTACGCCGTGGGCAACGACATGCACTCCATCATGGGCGGGGTGTACACCGCACCGGGCATCACCATTGGCCCTGGGCTGGTATTTGGGTACCTGGCAGCGCGGCATGCGTCTGCACGCGATTGAACAAGGTGAGGTACTGCGTATTAACCCGTTTTACGTTCGATGATTGATCGAAAAAAGTCGATCACCGAACGCATGATTCGATTTTTTGTCTGATGTTCCAAGCCTGCAGGCCTACATTCGCCCTGCATGTTCCGACGCTAGTGTTTTTTCCAACTTGGCTGATCACGGCCAAACATTCCAACGAGGAGACCTTTGTGAAGCAAACCCTGAAATTTGTGGCCGCTGCGGCTGTGCTGGCCCTGGGCGGTGTGGCTCAGGCCCAAGACATCAAGATTGCCAACATCGTGGAACTGTCTGGCCCCGGCACCACAGCGGGCACGGTATTCAAAAACGGCGTGGAACTGGCCATCAAGGAAATCAACGCCGCCGGTGGCATCCTGGGCAAGAAAATTGCCCACACCAACGAAGACACCCAAACCAACCCCGGCGTGGCCAAGGGCCTGACGCAAAAAGCGGTGGACAACGACGTGTTTGCCATTTTCGGCCCGGTGTATTCGGGTTCCATCATGGTGTCCATGGCCGAATCGCGCCGGGGCGAAATTCCCAACTTCACCGGTGGTGAAGCCGCTTCGGTCACGGCGCAAGGCAACCCCTATGTGTTCCGCACGGCCTTTGGTCAAAGCGTGTCCTTCCCCAAATTGGCCAACTTCATCAAATCCAAAGCCAAAACGCTGGCGGTGATTTATGTGAACAACGACTTTGGCAAAGGCGGCCGCGACACCCTCACCAAGCTGCTGGAAGGATCTGGCACCAAGATCGTGGCCGATATTTCCACCGATGCAGGTCAGGTGGACTTCTCCGCAGCGGTGCTGAAAGCCAAGCAGACCGATGCCGACGCCATTTTTGTGTACACCAACGAAGAAGAGTCCGCCCGTGCACTGCGCGAATTGCGCAAGCAAGGCGTGAAAAAACTCATTCTGGGTGAAACCACGCTGACGGGCCAGAAAGTCATTGAGTTGGCTGGCGAAGCGGCCAACGGCGCCCAAGCGCACGTCGGTCTGACGGTGGACGCCCCTCAGTTCAAGGCATTCGGCGCCAAGTACAAAGCCGAATACAAAACCGATTCCGACCACAACGGCATCAAAGGCTATACCGGCGTGTATGTGCTGAAGGCCGCCATCGAAAAAGCGGGCAAGCTCGACCGCAAAGCCGTGGCAGCCGCCATTCACAACAGCTGCTTCAGCGCCAAGCAGCATCCCGGCGTCCTGATGGACGTGTGTTTTGACGACAAAGGCGACTTGGACCGCGAAAGCTTCTTGATTGAAGTGAAGAACGGCCGCCCCGAAGTGGTGGCCACCCTGCCGCCCGCTGGCTTGGTCAAAAAGTAATTTGAATCTTGCCGATCAGGCGGACCCCTTAGGGGTGTCCGCCTTTTTTTGACTCTTTGCGCTGCTGTGGCGCCATTTTCTGGGGGTCTGAATGACCGATTTTCTCCAACTCACGCTCAGTGGCATGGCCACCGGCAGCATTTACGCATTGGCTGCGCTGGGGTTCACCTTGCTGTGGCAGGCATCCGGCACCATCAACTTTGCCCAAGGCGAATTTGTGATGCTCCCGGCCTTCATGATGGTGGTGGCCCTGCATTCCGGGTTGCCCCTCACGCTCGCATTTGCCATCAGCATCGTGCTGGCGGTGCTGGTGCTGGGCTGGCTGTTCAAGCGCGGTCTGGTGGACCCGCTGTTCAAGTACGGAATGATGCCCATTGTGGTGGCCACCATTGGCCTGTCCATTGCCATGCGAAATGGCGTGCGCGCCGGTTACAGCGCGGAGCCGCAGCCGTTCCCCCAGGTGTTTTCCGACAAGATTTTTGAAGTGGCTGGCGTCACGGTGTCCGCCGGGGACATTGGCACGTTTGTGTTTGCCTTGTTGCTGGTGCTGTGTGTTCAGTCGTTTCTGAACAAAACCGTCACCGGCCGCGCCATGCAGGCGGTGGCGCAAAACACCGAGAGTGCGTCGGTTCTGGGCATCAACGTGCCCCGCATGATTTTTTACACCTTTGCCATCAACGCAGTGCTGGCCGCCGCAGCGGCTTTGCTGGTGACGCCCACTTACCTGGCCAAATTTGACATGGGCGAGGGCCTGGGCAACAAGGCGTTTTTCGCCGCCATCATCGGTGGCTTCAACAACTCCCGGGGCGCTTTGCTGGGTGGGTTGATTGTGGGCGTGTGCGAAAACCTGGCTGCCGCCTACATCTCCCCGGCGTACAAAGATGCGGTGGCGCTCATCATTTTCATGGTGGTGATCCTGTTCAAGCCCCAAGGCTTGTTGGGAACCAAAGAGGAGCGCAAAGTATGAAAAAGCTCAACCTGCTGTTTGCGCTGGCTTTTCTGGCTGCGCTGGTGGTGGTGCCCAGTTTTCTGAAGAACTATGGCATCCACATCTTCACCACCTGGCTGGTGTTCATCATGGCCACCATGGGGTTGAACCTCACGGTGGGCTATGCCGGGCAAAAGTCTCTGGGTCATGCCGCCTTCTTCGGCATTGGGGCCTATACCGTGGCGGTGATGCTCAAGGCCGGTTTCAGCTTCTGGCTGGGCTTGCCGGTGGGGGCATCCATCTGTTTTGTGGTGGGGCTGATTCTGGGTTTCCCGGCGCTGCGCGTACAAACCATTTACCTGGCTTTTGCCACGCTGGGCTTCAACACCGCACTCTGGCTGGTGATGCGCAATGAAGAGTGGCTGACCGGTGGCACCTTTGGCATCAACAACATCGCACGCCCATCGCTGGGTGGCCTGAGCTTTGATGGCAACCTGGCGTACTACTACCTGGTGCTGGCGTTCACATTGCTGCTGGCGGTGCTGTTGTGGGGGCTGCTGCGCTCGCCCTGGGGCAAAGCCTTCACCGCGCTGCGCGACAACCCCATTCGGGCCGAAAGCCTGGGCATCGACACCCGTGGCTACACGCTGCTGAGCTTTGCCATCGGCGCGGCCTATGCGGGCATTGCGGGCGGTTTGTATGCCTCGCAGGTGCAGTTCATCGACCCGGCGTTGTTCACCGTGGGTGCGTCCATCATGATGTACCTGATGGTGGTGGTGGGTGGCCCCGGCTACTTCCTGGGTCCGGTGCTGGGCTCGGCGGTGGGTGTGGTGCTGCCCGAATGGTTGCGCTTTGCCCAGGCCTGGTACCTGTTTGTGTTTGGTGCGGCGGTGGTGCTGCTGATGATCTGGCTGCCCGACGGCCTGCTGTCCATTCCCGACCGCCTGCGCGCACGCCGTGCCTCGCGGGAAGCTTCTGCGGCACGTGCCGCGGCTGCGCAATCTGTGGCCCAGGGAGTCAAACCATGACCCATTCGCATCATCAAAGCCGCCCTGACGGGGCGCCGGTGCTCAAAGTCACCGACATGAAAAAGGCCTACGGCGCCATTCAGGCCGTGGGCGGGGTGTCGTTCGAGGTGCGCCCTGGCGAGATTTTTGGGGTCATTGGCCCCAACGGATCTGGTAAAACCACGCTGTTCAACAGCATGCTGGGCCAGATCACGCCAGACAGCGGAGTCATTGAGCTCAACGGCGAAAACGTGACCGAACTCGGCCCCCTGGAGCTGAACCGCAAAGGCGTGGGGCGCACGTTCCAGACGCTGCAGGTGTTTGGCAAGATGACGGTGCGCGACAACCTGATCGTGGCCGCGCAGGAACACAGCGGCTCCATGTTCAGCCGCATGTTTGCGCCTTCCGACTCTGGGCTGGGGGCCAAGGCCGATGCCTTGATTGACCAGTTCCACATCCGCCATGTGGCCGACAAAAAGGCCGGCGAGCTGAGCTATGGCCAGCAAAAGCTGGTGGACATCGCCATGGCCTTCATGAGCGAGCCCGACCTGGTGCTGCTGGACGAACCTTGCGCCGGTGTGAACCCTTCTCTGGTGGGCGGCATCAGCTCGCTGCTGAAGGAGTTGAACCGCAGCCGGGGCGGCAGCTTTGTGGTCATTGAGCACAACATGGACTTTGTGATGGACCTGTGCCACCGCATCATGGTGATGGTAGAAGGCAAGGTGCTGGCCATTGGTACGCCCGACGAAATCCGTGGCAACAAACAGGTGCTGGACGCCTACCTGGGGAGCTGACATGAGCGCACCAAGCACCACAACCACCGCAGCCGCCACAACCACGACGCCCTGCATCGAGTTCGACAACGTCACCGCCGGGTACAAGGATTTCATGATCCTGAACAACCTGTCGTTCAGCGTGCGTCCGGGGTCTATCACGCTGCTGCTGGGCCCCAACGGGGCGGGAAAATCCACGGTGCTGAAAACCCTGTTCGGTTTGCTCAAACCCCGCCAGGGTCAGGTGCGCCTGAACGGGAAAGACATCACCGGTTCCACCCAAAAGGCGCTGCTGGCGCAGGGCATTGCCTTTGTGCCGCAAGGGCGCAACCTGTTTGGTCAGCTCAGCGTGTACGAAAACCTGGAGCTGGGCGGCATCACCCTGGGCATGAAAACCACGCACGAGCGCATTCCGGGCGTGCTGGAGTTTTTCCCCCGGGTGAAAGAGCGGCTGCATTCCCGCGCGGCATCGCTGTCGGGTGGGGAGCAAAAACAGCTTGAAATTGGCCGTGCCCTGCTGCTGCGCCCGCAGGTGGTGCTGATCGATGAGCCGTCCATTGGCCTGTCGCCCATGGTGGTGCAAGACGTGTTCAAGCTGCTGCGCAAGCTGGCCGACCAGGGCACCACTGTGCTGATGGTGGAGCAGAACGTCAAGAGCGCCTTGAAGTATTCGGACGATGCGATTGCGCTGGAGTCTGGGCGGCTGGTGCTGCACAAACCGGCAGCCGAAATTCTGGCCGACCCCAACATGGAGCGCCTGTTCCTGGGCGGCGCCCACACCACCAGTGCCACTGCCCACGCATTGCCTGCTGCGGTCTGATCTGCTGGGAAAATAGGTAAAAAAAGGTTGCTTGGCGTAAGCCCTGCAACCTTTTTTTGCTATTACAGAATGGGGCGCAAATTCTTGGCGGCTTCCTGCATCACGGGCAGTACACGGGCCAGCGCATGGTCTGCACCCTCGCGGTTCATGGGCATGGTGATGCTGATGGCGCCGTGCACCCGGTTCTGGTGGTCCCACAGGGGCACGGCCACCCCACGGTAGTTCAGCTCCAGCTGCTGCTCCGACAACGCCCACCCCTGGTGGCGAAACGTCTGCAAAGTGGAGCGCAGTTGCTGGGTGTTGGCATGGGTGAACGAGGTGTAAGCCGGCAGTTCCCGGTTGTGTAGCCAGATGTCCATGTCCGCCTCGGGCATGGCCGCCAGAATGGCCAAGCCTGCCGCAGTGATTTGTGCGGGTACCCGGGCACCCGGCCAGTAGCCCGAAGCGGTGTGGCGCGGGCTGCCGCTGCGGGCCAAAAAGATGGTGTGGTCCCCGTCCAGCACACCCAGGTAGGCCACTTCGTCGGTTCCTGCGGTGATGCGTTGCAGGCTGGGCTGAACCAGCCGGGGAAGTCGGGCCGATTCGATGTACGCATGGCTGAGCCGCAGTACGCGCGGCATCAGCCAGTACAGCTTGCCGTCGGAATCCACATAGCCCAGGTGTTGCAGGGTTTTGAGGTAGCGGCGGGCGGCGGTACGCGTCAGGCCGCACCGTTCACCGGCTTCGGTGGCGGTGAGGCGAGGGTGCAACGCATCAAACGCTTGAATGATGGACAGGCCTTTTTCCAGGCCGGCAATCCAGTCGCGTGGGTCGGGAGTCATGCGTCTATTGTCATTGAGTGGATACTCCATGGAGGTATGTGTGTTCATCAACGTCATTTGCTGATCGGGGCTTTGCTCTCTGTGCTGTTGCACACCCTGTTGGGGGTTGTGGCCAGCGGATGGTGGCCGCCCTCTCCACGCCAACCGGCGGCCCATCCGTTGTCGCAGCAGGTGTTGTTCATGGAAGCGGTGGTCCACCCGCTCCAAAATGTTCCATCTGCCACAGCGCCGCCGCAGCCCGTTCCCCCGTCTGAAGGGCCACCCAGGAGCCTGGCTCCAGCGAGCCCCCAAGCCGTGTTTTCGGAACCACCCTCTCCAATGGGTACGCGGCCACGCGCCAGCATGGCTGCCCCGCCAGCACCCACCGCCGAGGAATGGGCTTTTGCGGCCCGCTACACCAACAAAAACAGCAAGGGTTACCGGTACAGCTGGGGGCAGCAGGTCCGCAGCATGATGGGAACGGCTTTCGAGGGGCCCGACCAAGGCATGGTGAGGCTGCGGGTAGAAATAGCGCCCGATGGAACGCTGACCCGGCTGGAAACATTGTGGTCCACCTCCGCCGTGGCCGAGCAGTTGGCGCGTCAGGCCATTTCATCCATGCCGCCTCTGCCCCCCACACCGACAGGCAAGCCACTCCTGTTTGAAAAAACCATTTCGTTCACACCGCACGCTGTCGATGGGCCACCCGTTTACCGAGACGATTGCTTGCCCGATCCACCCGCTTTCCGTAACCGGTTTGCCTGGAATGGCACTTCGCCGGGTGGCTCTGATGAGCCTGAACAAACCGCACCGCTGGACCCGCAGGTTCTGGAAGAATGCCTGAGGCAATTGCCAAAGGATTCGCTGGACGCAGAGGCCGCGCACGACCAGCGGTGGCTGGAGCAGTGGCGTTCTCCGAACCTCGGCCGATGAGCAGCCAAAATACCGGTTCTATGGAGGGTTGAACCATGGCGTTGCGCGAAACGTTGCAGGCTTGGGCTCAGCGGGTCAAGCGTGACGGTGTCACATTGTGGTTTGCGGGAAAGAATCCCCATACACCTTGGTACGCCAAAGCCTTGGGCGTCTTTGTGGTGGCCTATGCACTGAGCCCCATTGACCTGATACCCGACTTCATCCCCATCTTGGGTTATGTGGACGATGTGCTGCTGCTGCCTGCACTCATCTGGCTGACCATCCGATTGCTGCCGCCTGAAGTGCTGACCGAATGCCGACGCCAGGCCGATGACTGGATGCGAACCCAAGGCGCCAAGCCGCGCAGCCGGGCGGGTGTGGTCCTGGTGGTTGGGGTGTGGTTGTTGGTGGCGTTGGCTGCCTATGCTGCTCTGGCACCCCATTTCTAATCCAATTGTCAATTCTGAACCAGCTCACCATGAGTTGGGGTGGCAGTTTGCCCTGCAGAGGGTGACATCAGGGTACTTGGTTGGCTGCCGAAGATTACTTGCCGCCCGTGCGCAACATGACAACCTGGCGAAATTTGCAGCTAATCACATGATAGACGGCTGGATCGGCTAGCGTTCACTTTCAGATTGCACGCAATGGGTCAACTGTATTCAGGGCGTTGGATCAATTCGATCTTGTAACCGTCTGGGTCAACCACAAAAGCAATCACGGACTTGCCGCCCTTGACCGGACCGGGTTCCCGGGTGATGGTGCCCCCGTTTGTACGAATCTGGTCGCAGGTGCTGACAACGTCCGGTACGCCGATGGCCAGGTGACCATATGCCGTACCTAACTCGTAGTGATCTACGCCCCAGTTGTAGGTCAACTCGATTTCTGCGTGTTCTGGGTTGCTGCCATAGCCTAAAAAGGCCAAGGTGTATTTGTATTCGGTGTTTTCTGAGGTGCGCAGCAGCCGCATTCCTAGAACTTGGGTGTAGAACTGAATGGAGCGCTGCAGGTTTCCCACCCGCAACATGGTGTGCAAAATTCTCATGGATGCAGATTGTGGCGCGATTTACTCAACCATCTATATGGTCAATGGGCGCTGGCACGGTGTTACCGAGCCGGCAGGTCGAATACCAGACATGTGGTCGTGGCATGGGCGTAAAGCCTGCCATCAGGTCCAACCAGTCGTGCTTCTGCAGTTGCCAGCTGGCGGCCGCAATGCAGAACCTTTCCTTCCGCTCGAACGCGAGGAACGTCGGGTGTTAGGGCTCGTACGATGTTCACACTCAGTTCGGCTGTGGTGTACCCACGTCCTGCGGGTAGGAGGGTGTGCACGGCGCACCCCAATGCCGAATCGAGCAGGGTGGCAAACCATCCACCGTGAACGGTGCCCATGGGGTTGAGATGCTGAACGGATGGTGCACCTTGGAAAACGGCTTGGCCCTCACTGACTTCAATCAGCAAAAAATCCAGAGTCTGCGCAATGGTTGCAAAGGGCAATTCGCCGTCTAAGACGGCTTGCATCATTTGCAAACCGGTCTTTCCTTGAACCATGGCGGGTGTGGCCACACCCGCTCCTGGCCCTTTGGAAGCGCTTGCTTTCACGATGGCTTCTTGCTGAAGCCACCTTTCCAGATGGTTGGTGGGCTGGGTCATAGGTGTGACTGCCGAGGGTGCTTGGTCGACTTAACGGATACGGCCAAAGCTGGTGCGCAATGGGTCGGCCGGGCCACCGTTGCCACCGCGCGAGCCACCATTTCCCCCTCCGCCGTTGCCGCCGCGACGGCGGTTGCCACCACCGTTGCCACGGCCGCCCATGGAATCGATGCTAGTGCGCAATGGGTCCGGCTGGCCATTTCCACTGCCACGCAAGCGCGGTTCCCGAATGCGCATGCTGCCCAAGTGAGCGTTGGGTCCAGGCTGGCGCTCATAGGCGTCGTTGTCACCGTCAAAGTCTGATGGCGCCCGGTCCATTCGGGGTTGTTGTGCCTGGCGTGGCTCGCCTTGGCGATCGCCTCGGTTACCACCTCGGTTATTACCTCTGAATTCTGGTCGACCTTCGCCGCCTCGGTTGTCTCCGCTGCGGTTGCCCCCGCGGTTTCCACGGCGGTTGCGGTTGTTGCGGCCTTCGCCGTCTACGCGGGGTGGACGTGGAGCGGCGGCATCGCCCATGGTTTTGCCACTGGCCTCGTCCGAAACGGTCCCATCCGCGTTCAACTTGGGGCCTGCTTGGCGGGCGGGGCGAGGCTTTTGCTCGGTGGCTTTGCGTTCGCGGATGCGCTGCATCATGTCCTGGCGTGCAGCCTTGGCCGCTGCGGCCATGACGTCACGGCTGGGGGCTTTACCCGCTCCGCCCCAGATGGTTTGGCGACCCATGGCAATGGGTTCGGCCTTTTCGCCTGCAGCAGGGCCAAAGCCCTCGATGACCTGGACAGGAATACGCTGTTTGGTGAAGCGTTCAATGTCCATCATGAAGCCTTCCTCGTCCATGCAGACGAGGTTGACGGCTTCACCGCTGGCCCCGGCACGACCGGTACGGCCAATGCGGTGCACGTAGTCTTCCGAGATGTTGGGGATCTCGTAGTTCACCACATGCGGCAGGTCGTCAATGTCAATGCCGCGTGCGGCAATGTCTGTGGCCACAAGGGCACGTATCTCGCCGCTCTTGAACCCCGCAAGGGCTTGTGTGCGTGCGGCCTGGCTTTTGTTGCCATGCAGCGCCATGGCCGTCACACCATTCTGGTTCAAATGGTCGGCCACCTGGTTGGCGCCGAATTTGGTGCGGGTGAACACCAGCACCTGACTCCAGTTGTGCTGGTTGATGATGTGGACGAGCACATCTTTTTTGCGCTCGCGCCCCACTGGGTGAATGACCTGGGTGATGCGCTGAACGGTGGTGTTGCGGGGGGTGACCTGGATGTGTTCCGGTTCACGGAGCAGGCCGTTGGCCAGGTCGCGGATGTCATCGGAGAAGGTGGCCGAGAACAGCAGGCTTTGTTTGTTGGCGGGTACCAGTGCCAGAACCTTCTTCACGTCGTGGATGAAGCCCATGTCCAGCATGCGGTCGGCTTCGTCCAGTACCAGCATTTGGACGCCGGAGAGATCCAGGAAGCCCTGTTGTGCCAGATCCAGCAGGCGACCAGGGGTGGCCACCAGAATGTCCACCCCGCTTTTCAGAAGTTTGATTTGCGGGTTCATGCCCACGCCACCAAACACCACGCCCGAGGTAATTTCGGGCAGATTTTTGCCGTAGGTGCGCACGGAGTCTTCGACTTGTGCGGCCAGTTCTCGGGTAGGGACCAGCACCAGCGCCCGGATGGGGCGGCCCTTGCCTGCGGCTGGGGTGGCTTGCAACATGTGCAGCATCGGCAGAGTAAACGCAGCGGTTTTACCGGTGCCGGTTTGAGCCCCTGCCAGCAAGTCTTTGCCGCTCAGCACGGCCGGAATGGCCTGCGCCTGAATGGGCGTTGGGTTTTCGTAACCTTGCTCACGGACCGCTTGCACGATGGCGGGAGCCAAATTCAGTTCATCAAATGTCATGGAATCAAAGGCGCCTGTCCGAGGCGCTGGGGACATGCCCACTCCGCAGCCCAATACAAAGGCGCAGCGGTCAGTCGGGAGCACGAGGTTCACAGGTGGGTGAGCACAGAGCGGCGCATGGGCCGTTGGCTTCAACCCCAGCAGATTGCTGGTTGGATGCCGACTGGGGCACCGAACGGGACGTATTGTGGCATGGGCCGATAATTCTGGTTTGAACATGCTGGCGCACCCATGCGCTGGCCGTTGTGTCAAGGCCACGCCTTGACCCCTCTCGTCCCTTTTTTCACGAACTCCTTTTTTACCGCAAAGCCATGGCCCAGTACGTTTTTTCCATGAATCGGGTGTGCAAGACTGTGCCCCCCAAGCGCCAGATCCTGAAGGACATTTCCCTCAGTTTCTTCCCTGGAGCCAAGATCGGCGTGCTGGGCCTGAACGGTTCCGGCAAGTCCACTTTGTTGAAAATCATGGCTGGTGTGGACAAGGAAATCGAGGGTGAAGCAACGCCCATGCCGGGCATCCAGATTGGCTACTTGCCGCAGGAGCCCCAGCTCAACCCTGATCAAACCGTGCGCCAGGCAGTGGAAGAGGGCATTGGCGGGGCGCTGAAGGCGAAAGCCCGTTTGGATGAGGTGTATGCTGCCTACGCTGAGCCAGATGCCGATTTTGATGCCCTGGCTGCCGAGCAGGCCGAGCTGGAAGCCATCATCGCGGCCAGCGGCTCCGAAAATTCCGATTTGCAGTTGGAGCTGGCGGCCGATGCGCTGAACCTGCCCCCTTGGGAAGCCAACATCAAAAACCTGTCTGGCGGCGAAAAACGCCGCGTGGCCCTGTGCCGCTTGCTGCTGAGCAAGCCCGACATGCTGCTGCTGGACGAGCCCACCAACCACTTGGATGCTGAAAGCGTGCATTGGCTGGAGCAGTTTCTGCAGCGCTTCCCAGGCACTGTGGTGGCCATTACCCACGACCGCTACTTCCTGGACAACGCCGCCGAGTGGATTCTGGAACTGGACCGCGGCCACGGCATTCCCTGGAAGGGCAACTACTCCGACTGGCTGGACCAGAAGGAACGCCGCCTGGAGCAGGAGCAAAAGAGCGAAGACGCCCGTGCCAAGGCCATGAAGGAAGAATTGAAGTGGGTGCGCTCCAATGCCAAGGGTCGTCAGGCCAAGAGCAAAGCGCGTCTGGCCCGTTTCGAGGAGTTGAGCGACGTCGAATACCAGAAGCGCAACGAAACCAATGAGCTCTTCATTCCCGTGGCCGAGCGACTGGGGGCGCAGGTCATCGAGTTCAACGGCGTGACTAAGTCGTTTGGCGACCGTTTGCTGATGGACAACGTGAGCTTCTCGGTGCCGGCAGGTGCCATCATCGGCATCATTGGCCCCAACGGTGCGGGTAAATCGACGCTGTTCCGCATGATCCAGGGCGTTGAGCAGCCTGACAGTGGCAGCATCACCATCGGCCAGACGGCCAAGCTGGCGTTTGTGGACCAAAGCCGCGAATCGCTGGATGGCGACAAGACGGTGTGGGAAGATGTGTCAGGCGGGCTGGACAACATCACCGTGGGCAAGTTCGTGATGCCCAGCCGGGCCTACATCGGCCGCTTCAACTTCAAGGGCAACGACCAGCAGAAACTGGTGAAAAACCTCTCCGGCGGTGAACGCGGCCGCCTGCATCTGGCCAAGACCCTGGCCCAGGGCGGCAACGTGCTGATGCTGGACGAACCTTCCAACGACTTGGATGTGGAAACCCTGCGCGCCTTGGAAGAGGCCCTGCTGGAATTTGCCGGCAGTGCGATGGTCATTTCCCATGACCGCTGGTTCCTGGACCGCATTTGCACCCACATCCTGGCGTACGAGGGTGACAGCCAGTGGTACTTCTATGACGGCAACTTCACTGAGTACGAAGCCGACAAGGTGCGCCGCCTGGGAGAAGAGGGCGCCCGTCCCAAGCGGGCCCGCTTCAAATCACTGAAATGAGGGCCCCCACACTTCCGCTGGTCGCTGCCCCCCGAGGGGGCGTTCGCGCCTTGGGGCGGCCCGGCGGCATTCAGGGTTTTGGAGGTTCGCATGGTTTCTGACGATGACGTGCTGGCGGCCACGCGCCGCTGGTTGGAGGAGGCGGTGATCGGGCTCAACCTGTGCCCCTTCGCCAAGTCGGTTTATGTGAAAAACCAAGTGCGTGTTGTGGTGAGCCATGCCCGCCACATCGACGGTTTTCTGGACGACTTGGACCGTGAACTGGAGCTGCTGAAAACCACGCCTGCCGAGGAGGTGGAGACCACCCTGCTGGTGCACCCCACCTTGTTTCCGGACTTTCTGGTGTTCAACGATTTTCTGAACGTGGCCGAAGAGGTGCTGGAAGAACACGAGCTGGAGGGTGTGGTGCAGATTGCGCCCTTTCACCCTGACTTTGTGTTCGATGGCGAGCCCGAAGGCGACATGAGTCACTTCACCAATCGCTCGCCTTACCCCACACTACACCTCATCCGCGAAGACAGTCTGGGCAAGGCGGTGGACGCCTATGGCAACACCGATGAAATTTACGAGCGCAACATCGAGGTGCTGCGGACACTGGGGCACCCGGGGTGGAAGCGATTGCTCGGATCGAATTAATTTTGATATAAAAACAAGCCTTACCGCTTCATTGGTAATGAATCATAGCTATTGTTTTTATCAAATTAGGGGTGTGGAATGAGTGAGTCCACTGTCAAGAGAACCGGCTCACCCGAGCTGATGCGTGCCTGCTTGGACGAGGCCTTGGCAGAGGCGTCAGGGCTCATCATGCGTTGGTGCAATGCACTGGGCGACGTGTTGCGACAGCAGGAGAGCTGGACGGCCAACCCAACTGCCAAATCCCAGCTGCTGGAAGCCAAGAAGGCGCTGGAGCAGAGCAAGACCGCCTGGATGGCGCGTTGGCCAGATGAATGGCGTCAAGCCATTGCCGAAGCCATGCGCAAGCGGCGCGATGGCGACTTGCCCAAGCGCAGCATGGTGTCGCTGAGCTTCGACGATCTGGAGCTGATGGATGAAACCCAAATCCATTCCACCGTGCAAGCGGCCCGCATCGGGCAAGCGGTAGAAGGCGATACCGGTGGCGTGCTCTCTGAGCTGACAGCGCTGCTGTCTGGCGTGCAGGGTTTCGATTCCAACCGGCCCGACAACAACCCCTTGCGGCCCGATGTGGCCATTGAGGCCCTGCACCGGGCCATGACCGGCTTGACCCGGGACACTGCCACCCGCACTCTTTGGTTGACCCATGGCAGTGAACCCCTGGGGCAAGAGCTGCAAATTCTGTACCGTCAGCTGGTGCATTGGCTGACCCAAAAGGGGGTCAAGCCGGCAGACTACAAACTCATACAAACCGCATCCATCAGTCCCATTCCCCGCACGGGCGGGGCTCGCCATCGTCCCATCGGCTTGGCGGACCAGGAGGATTTGGTCACTCACCAGGCCCGGGAAGAGTGGGTGCCAGGAGAAGCACCCTCCGATTTCTTGACGCTCGATAACCTGCACGATCTCATCCACACCGGTGCCATGCCCATGGTGTCGGTGCCTGTTTCCAATACGGTCCAGACGGGTGGGTTTCCTTCGCTGGATGCCCACGCGTTCGCGACCACTGAAGCCCCACCACTCGTCAAACCGGCTGCAGCACCGGACGCAGGCGGATCGGAATCCATGCGGGCATTGGCCAGCGAGGTGGTCAATCTCATGCTGGATGGCATGGCGCGTGACCCTCGCATGCTGCCGGGCGTGATGACCTTGATTCGGCATATGAAGCCCGCCCTGCTGCGCATTGCGGCCGATGACCCCCGGTTTTTTGTGGATCGATCCAACCCGGCTCGTCAACTGCTGGATGACATTGCCCAGCGCAACCTGTCGGTGGGGGCAGAGCAGGCTGCGGGCTTCTCGGCATTGCGTGCAGCGTTGGAGGATGTGGTGCAATTGTTGCAACGCACCGACATCCGAGTGGTTTCCTTGTTTGAAACCTCGCTGGATGTCTTGGCTGCGTTGGATCGACAAGATTTGTCGCATGCCGCAACGCCCCTGACCGACAAGGCGGTGGGGTCCTTGGTCAAGGCCGAGCAGCGTCAGGTTTTGGCCACTCAGGTGGGGGCAGAAATTCGCAAGCGTCCCGACTTTCACCACGCGGCTCCGCTGGTCCAGCGTTTTTTGGCGGGGCCTTGGTCGTTGGTCATCGCCCATGCCCGACTGAATCCCATGCCTCACGGCGAGACGGGGCGGGTGGTGCCAGAGGTGCGCTTTGCCGGTGTGGTGTCTGACCTCATCTGGTCCAGCAGGCCGGATGCTGCTGGAACTGGTCGGGCACGCCTTGTGAGGCTCATTCCCGGCCTCATGCGGACCTTGCGCGAGGGCCTTCAGTCCATTGAATACGAAAGCGTGGCGGCCAGTCAGTTCATGTCCCGCCTGATGGCCTTGCACGAGGCTGCGCTGACGGGCCAGCCCGCACCCAAGTGGGATGCGGAAGTGGAATCGGCTGACCCTGCTGCAGAGGCCGATGCATGGCTTCCCGCCGCAGACGAGTTGGACGCCGATGTCTGGCTCCGACCCAATGAAGCCGCCGAAACCGGTTTCATGGACGAGCCACTGCCCACGCTGGAACACGACACGGATTTCGAGGACACCCTGCCCCTGTATGCACCGCCTGAGCGGGCAGGCCGGACCGGCGCTGACTGGATGACTCAGCCCATGCTCACTTTGGGAACGTGGATTGAGCTGCGCCGGGAGTCAGGCGAATGGGTGCGTTTGCGGCTGGTATGGGTGAGCCCCCACGGGCTGATGTACCTGTTTGCCGGTGGCGATGCGGGGCGGACCAGCTCCATGAGTCGTCGCCACTTTGAGGGTATGCGTGCGACCCAACGCATCCGGCTGCTGGCCACTCAGAGCCTGGTGGATGATGCACTGGACACCGTGATGCAGGCGGCCGTCCAAAACACCGCCCGCCTTGGCGGTGGGCGTGCAACAAGTCCCACCCAACGCCAGACGGCACCAGCACCTGCCCAGGACACGCAGTACCCCGACTTGTTGCCGCCTTTGGCTTGAGGGCGAGTCGAGCTCACTGTGCCAGGACGGCAAGGGGTTGGCGAACAGAGCCTCAGCGGCGCAGCGCCTGAACGGTGTATTGCCCTGCCACCTTATCCACGGTGACCTGAACCTTGTCTCCGATTTGCAAACCCTGCAGCAGTTGGGGTTGGTGGGTGGCAAACACCATGGTCATGCCCGGCATGTCGAGATTGGGGATGGGGCCGTGCTTCAGCGTCAGTTTGGCGGTGGTGAGGTCGATTTTGCGCACCTCCGCATCGACCCACGGAAGCGAGCTTGCTGCGGTGGCCGACGCTCCCGCTCCTTGGGAGGTGGTGTCAGCGAGGTGGGCACCGCCTGCATGCTGGTGCTGTGAAGTCTGTGGTGCCTGTTGGGCGTTAGCGCCGCCGCCTAGCAACATGCAAGCGGCCACGGTGAGAAAGGTGCCCAGTTGCGTTGACCGTTTGCGGGTTTGAATGGAGCGGGGGACTGTGTGTGAACGTGTCATGTGGAATGGGTTCGGGTGGAGGAGTTTGATGGGGTGTATCACTGAACAATCAGCGTGCCACGCATGCCCGCCTCGAAATGGCCGGGCAGTAAACAGGCGTAGCCAAAACGGCCAGGGCGGTTGAAGTGCCACACGATGTCGGCCTGTTTGTCGGGGTTGACATGTGCCATGTAGGGTTCGTCGTGCGCCATGTCTGGAAAGCGTTTCATCCACTCCGCATGGGCCGCCAGCGCTTCGTCGGTGCCCAGCACCACCTCATGCAACAAGCCGCCCTGGTTGACTGCGCGCAGCCGCCAGGTTTGACCCAGGGGCACGCTCAGACGGTTGGGGGCGATGCGCATTTGGTCGTCCAGGACCAGCGTGATGGTGCGGCGGACGTTCATGGGGTTGCCAGCCATCCCCCAGGACATTTGCTCGGCCTTTGGCGGTTGGCTGCTGGGTTGGGTGGTGTGCACCTGATTTTCATGAGAAAAAGCATATCCACCGCTTACAAATAGAGGTAATGCAGCTATTGAATTGAATGCTCTTCTGCTCCAATTGTGGCTGTTTGATGTGGGCATGGCAGCTCCTCAATGGCCCGTATGGCGGGGTTTTTTGGCTTGCCCCTGTACCGCTTGGGCTGGTGTGGCTTCAGCAGCTTGATGCGCGGTGTGTGCGGCCTGTGGGGGGCTGACAGGGGCTGCTGCCAGAGGTGGGCTGCCTTTCCATTCACGAGCCTGTGTGCCCGGTGGCATGGTGTACCAGCCTGGGTCGGTGTAGTCGCCCGGCTTCTGATCAGCACGCACTTTCAGTACCGAGAACATGCCGCCCATTTCCAGGGGACCATAGGGTCCTTGACCCATCATCATGGGCAGGGTGTTGTCGGGCAGGGGCATTTCCATGTCGCCCATGTCGGCCATGCCGCGTTCGCCCATCAGCATGAAGTCGGGACTCACACGCTGCAATGGTCGAACCAGGCCGCTGTGGTCCACCCCAATGGTGGTGGGCACACCGTGACCCATGGCGTTCATGGTGTGGTGGCTTTTGTGGCAATGCATGGCCCAATCGCCGGGTTCGTCGGCCACAAATTCCAGCTGGCGCATCTGACCCACGGCGATGTCGGTGGTGACTTCGGGCCAGCGGGCGCTGGGTGGCACCGGGCCGCCATCGGTACCAGTGATTTCAAACTCGATGCCATGGATGTGAATGGGGTGGTTGGTCATGGTCAGGTTTCCTACCCGGACTCGTACCCGTTCATTCAGTCGGGCTACGAGGGGATCGATGGCCGGAAACACCCGGCTGTTCCAGGCCCAAATGTTGAAGTCCAGCATGGTGTTGACGTTGGGGGTCTTGCTGCCGGGCTCTACGTCGAAGGCGTTGAGCAGAAAGCAGTAGTCCCGGTCCACCTGGGCGATGGTGGGGTGCCGACCTTTGGCATCCAGCTTGGGGTGGGTGATCCACATGCCCATCATGCCCATGGCCATCTGGGTCATCTCGTCGGCGTGGGGGTGGTACATGAAGGTGCCTGGGCGGCGGGCCACAAATTCGTACACAAAAGTTTTACCCACCGGAATTTGTGGCTGCGTGAGGCCGCCCACCCCGTCCATGCCTGCTGGCAGTCGCTGACCGTGCCAGTGCATGGTGGTGTGTTCAGGCAGATGGTTGGTGACGAAGATGCGCACGCGGTCGCCCTCCACTACTTCAATCGTGGGTCCTGGGCTCTGGCCGTTGTAGCCCCACATATTGACCCGAAAGCCAGGGGCCATTTCGCGGACCACGGGTTCGGCCACCAGGTGAAATTCTTTGACGCCATCGTTCATGCGAAAGGGCAGTGTCCATCCGTTGAGGGTGACCACTGGTCGGTAAGGCTTTCCTGCACCGGTCACACCGGGCGGGGTCCAGGGTGGGGCGGTGTGGGCCGTGGTGTGCAACACCGGTTCGGGGAGATGGGCCAGGGCGTGGCGGGGTACGGCGGTCAAGGTTGCTGCGGTACCCAGTGCAGCGGTGGCGGTTTGACGGAAGAAGTGTCTGCGGTCCATGGTCTCAGTGTCCTTCTGCTGGGGCGGCGTTGCTGTTGGTGGGCGGCGTCAGGGTGGGCTCGGCTCCAGCCAGCACCGCTTGCCAGTCCAGCCAGGCCAGTTGCCAGTCGCGTTGGGTGCGTACCTGGGTGCGCTCGGCATCTGCCCGGGTGCGTTGGGCGGCCAGCACATCCCAGGTGCTGGCCAACATACCGTTGGCACGACGCTGGATTTCTTCTTCCAGTCTTTGGGTTGCTGGCAAAGCCTGCTGCACGCTGGCGCGCAGCGCCACATGGGCGGCTTGCAGGTTTTGCCAGGCCATGTGGGTTTGTGTTTGCAGTTTGATGCGCAATGCGTGGAACGCGGCGGCGTCGTTCCAGGCTTGGGTCACTTTGCTCGATGTGCTCAGGTCGGTCGGTCGCATTTCAGGTGGCGTGATCCACAGTCCGCCAGTCGTTGGAGGGGGGGTTAACCGTTGGGCCATGCGCTGTTGGGTTTGCGCCCATTCCCCGGGGGCCAAAGTGCTCTGGCTGATCTGGTGCCGGGCATTCAGCGCTTGCCAGTCGGGCCGTTGTGACAGGTGTTGCAACACCTCCTGAAGCTGGCTGTCGCTGGGTGGGGGGGGCAACTCGGCCCAGTGGATGGTGGCGGCCGCAGGCCAGGGTGCGGGCGTTGGTTCGGTGGTGAAAAATGGGTGGGGTGCTACCGCCGCAGGTTCCAGCATGACCAGTTGTTGCAGTGCCTGATAGGCGGTCTGCGCCGTTTGACGGGTGGCGTTGGCGTCTTGCACTGCGATCAGATGGGTGCGTTGCAGTTGCAGCCGTCGCATTTCGCTCCAATTGCCTACTTGCTCCATGCGGTGCGCCAGCTCGGTCGCCAGTCGGGTCGATTCGGCCTGATCAGCCGCTAAAAGTGCTTCTTCCCTGGCAGCGGCGGCCCGCCACCAGGCTTGGAGCACATCACGTGACCATGTGGCCACTGCCTGCTGCCGTTGCAGTCGGGCGAGGGCGTTGTCGGCTGGAGTGCCCCACAGGTCGATGCGTTGCAACAGCGCTGCTCTTTGCAGGGTTTGGGGGTCGGGCAGTATGGGGAATATGGGGCGATGCGATGGCAACGACAAGGTGGCTTCTGCCTTCAGCACATCGGCATGGCCACGCGGAAAACGGGCTACCGCCTCGTTGGCCTGCCGCCAAGTATGGGTGGTTGCAGCCGGGTCTGCCGCAGTGAGGGCGGATTGGGCATGGGCGGGGCCATGCGTCAACCAGACGACGGTTCCCAGAGCACCGCACAGGGATAAACGCAACGGGGCGCACCAGCCACGAAGGCGGTGCAAACGAAACCAATGGAGGGAATGCATACCCTGACTCCTGAAACACACAAACAGAAATGTGCTGCCGTGCGTGGTAGAGCGGCAGCACATGCAAACCACCTGGTTCAGGTGGTGGGGTGTGTTCAGGCGATGGGCGGTTTGTGTGACGGTGCGTGGGTCACACTCGCATAGGTGCTTGGCGGCGCCTGCACCCCAGCACGTACCGGGTAAAGCCGGCTGGCTGACGCCCACGCAGTCAGCATCACGCCATGACAGACTTCGCAACTGCTGCAGCTGCCACAGCCATCGTGGGTGGTGGGAGCGGCGTCTGCCGTGGCATCGGAACCGACGGAGGGCTGGGCATGACCGTGGGCTTCGGCGGTCTGATGCGCTGCATGGCGGGTCAGTGTTTGGGCAGTGTCCAGAGGCTCATGGCAGCCAGTGTGACTGACCATTTGCGCAGCCAGATGTGGCATGTAGGGCGGCAGCTGTCCCAGCATGGTGCCGTAGCTCCATGCCCGCAAGGGCATCAACGCCAAGAACAACCAAATCCAACAACGTGCCATGGCTAAAGGATACGCGGTGAAGCGGATAAGTTCCCAACCGTTGCCAAATGGGCGGCTTAAAACCCGGTAGTGATGGCATTCACGATGCCACCATGGTCGTCCACCACGGGCATCCACCGCCAGCGGTCGAAGGTGGTGCAGGGATGTGAAATGCCCAGGCCCACTTGGTCACCCACGGCCAACGGTGTGATGGGATGGCTGCCGGCATCCCATTCCAAGTAGGCATGGTGGTCGTTCAGCCGGGTGATGCGGGCTTGCGCGGGCAGACCATGGGTTTGGCGGGTGCCGGCTGGCACCACCGCCAATGGCACGGGCAGGCCCCAGTCGTGGGAAAGGTCGCGCTTGCCCGCATTCAAAATGGCCAGACCGGGCTCGGGCAGTGATTGAACCGAGCACCACACCTCCAGCGCCGCTTGCAAGCTGCTGCTGCAACCCCCAGTGGCGGCATGCCCCAGGGAATGGCCCGGGGGCAGGGCACTCAAACGGTGGGTCACCCGGTGAACCAACCGCTGGTAGGCACCATGGTCGTGGGTGATGTAGCAGCCTGAGCGCAGCACGCCCACCACCGGTTTGGACAGGTTGCTGGCTGGCCCATCAGGGGTGGACAGCTTGCCCAGCCAGGCCAGCACCAGGTCAAACACCGCGGAACCGCCTGCTGTGACCCAAATGGCGTCGGTGCGGTCAAACGCTTCTGCCCGATCACAGGCTTTGAGCACCGTTTGCACCCGGGTCATGAGCCCATCCACCAGGGCCCGGTCTGCGGCATCATCCCCTTGGGCCCACAGGCCTTCGTAGCATTCCACGCCCACCAGCTGGGCGGCAGGGCTGTGGGCAATGCGTTCGGCCAACGCCAGGGCGTGGGCGTCGTCTCGGCAGCCGGTTCGCCCCCCTGTCAGGCCCAATTCGAGCAGCACCTCGAATGGGCGCGTCGTGCCAGTTGGATGCTGGTGCCAGATGGCTTCCAGCGCGTCGAGTTGGGCATGGGAATCGAGCAGAAACGGCGTGCGCAGGTCGGGGTGCTGGCTTTGCAGTTTGAGCAGCCAGTTCAGGTCGTGTGGCAACCAAACCTGGTTGGCCAGAATGGCCCAGCGCACGCCATGTGCCACTCCCTGGGCCAGTTGGGCCACATTGGCAAAGGTGATGCCCCAGGCTCCGGCCTGGAGCTGGGCCTGCATCAGTTCGGGCGAAAGGGAGGTTTTGCCGTGTGGAGCCAGTTGCGCACCGGCTGCAAAAACCAGTCGCTGCAGCCAGCCCAGGTTGTGCGTCAGTGGGCCTTGGCGCAAGACGGCGCACGGCATGGGCCAGTCGGGTTGGTGGATGTTCCAGCCTTGTTGACCCACTTCGGAGGCAGAAAGTTGAGGCCCCCATGCCGGGTAGCCCTTGTGGGTGAGTGCTTGCAGCAGCATGTGGGGCCTTTGGTGGTGTGAGGCAGGCTGAATTTGCTCTGAAAGTGAACTGGCGTTTTTCGAACTGGCCGGGTGGGGTTGGGTTGGGTGAAAGGGGTGTACCCCCAAAGGGGGTGACCATGAGTAACACTGCCCGCCTATTGGCCGATGCAAAGGCCCACCGTGCCCGTGCGTCACAAAAAACAAACCCCGCCGAGCCTGGACCGGCTGAGCGGGGTGAAAACACTTTGGCAAGTGATGTAAACAAGTTTGATTCTACCGAGCCTGCTGAAGCGTGCACGGAGTTTTTGAAAGACGTTTTGCCGGAAGTACCGGGGGCGAATTACTGCCTTTGGACCAAGCGCGACAAACGCCATCATTGGTTCGGCACGCTTGATGACACGCTGGCGGCTATATCCGGGCAGTTCATTAACGTGCCCGATACCTACTTTGGTACTGCAGCGTTTGGTGGTGCGATTAGCCCAAAAACAGGCAGTGTCGCCAGAGCGCAAACCAACATTATCGGGAAGCTGGCACTTTATGCCGACTTGGACTGTGGTGCTGAAAAGTTCGCCAAAAAACCAAGCGAAACCTATCCAACACAGGATGATGCACTCCGGGATGCGGTTCGGATCGTAAAAGCTGGACAACTGCCTGCGCCGACTTACATCATCAACAGCGGTACGGGTGTGCACCTGTATTGGTGCCTCGAAAGAGCGATCGACTCCACCCAGTGGGACGTACTGGCCGGGGGGCTTGCCCACTCAGGTGCACACGCTGGACTCAAATTTGACCGGGCATGCACTGAGGATTCTGCCCGGTTGTTGCGCCCGATTGGGGCACTGCATAGATGCGGCAATCGCGTCACGATTCTGAAGAAAACGGGGCGCAAGTACACCCCAGATCAGTTGGCCAAACAGTTTGGCATTGCAGTTGTCCCGGGCTTTTCACAAGAAACCGACCCCGCCATGTTCGAAATGGTGAAGGGGGACGTTACCCCGGCCTACGACAACACCCCGGGCGATTTTGAACAGATCCAAGGCGAATGCGAGGCCATGCGATGGGCAGCAGACCCAGTGAATCAACCCGAGGTCAACCGCAACCTATGGCTGAATGGGCTGAGTATCGCCACACGGTGTGAAGGTGGACACTTCATATCGCCGCCGGACCATCTTCGTGGGTACCGTGAACGGCACGGGGTTTCTGGTGGATGACACGGGTAACCGGCGATTCTGGGTGCTGGAGGTCGTGCGCTGCCATGTGTTGTCCAAGGAGGACATGCAGCAGGTATGGGCCGAGTACATGCATATGTACCGCAACGGGGCGCGATGGCACCTTGACCCGCAGACACTGGCCGAACTCAACTCGGAGAATGAGCGGTTCACGGCTGTGGACCCCCTGCGCGAAAAGATCGCTACCCGGTGGGACTGGAGCGGCACCGACTGGTCAAAAGTGGACCCAGTGAACTGGCGCGGCTGCACTGCCGTGGTGACATGGAAAACGGCATCCGATGTGTGCCAAGCCATCGGAATTGAACGCCCCACCCGCTCCGAAGCCACCCGCGCGGGGACCATTGTTCGCCAGCTTCAGGCCACCCACGGACAGTGCCACCTTCAGTGCCACCTTGATCAGCTCGAACGGCGGGCAAACGGCACGAGGCTGCTGGCTGTCCCTGCAAAAAACGGGTGGATGCAATGAAAAGCCAAAAAAACAGTGCCACCCTAGTGCCACGTTACCCCGTTCTGGGAGCAGGTGGCACTGTAGGTGACCCTGCCGCAAACCCGCGCCAGCATTGGGAAAACACCCTTTTAGTGCCACCTATTTCTATAAAAGAGTAGAAAACACTAGGGGCAGGCCAGAGGGGGGCGCAGACAGCGCGGGGGTATATATAGGAAATCATGCCCCTAGGTGGCACTGGTGGCACTGTTTTGCCAAAGACACCCCCCGTCGCCCCACTGCCAAAACCTTGCGCAAACTGGACAGACTGGCCAATCGGACTTGAAGCCCCCTCGAAAACCTGATCCAGGTGGGAGTAGAGAATTCCAACCAACGGAGTCTCTACGTGAAGAAATCCAGATTCAGTGAAAG
>Ga0228698_1000319_pt1 | contig 40606 bp, 40 predicted proteins | sample McNCre117_Aug_MG_FD_178015 | JGI IMG/M metagenome (GOLD analysis project Ga0228698, IMG submission 178015) | Freshwater microbial communities from McNutts Creek, Athens, Georgia, United States - 1-17_Aug_MG | ecosystem: Environmental > Aquatic > Freshwater > Creek | place: USA: Georgia... | reverse complement strand
GGCTGGAAAACCTGCCAAGGTCGCAATCACCGCCATCATGCGAAAGCTCGTCGTCATGGCAAACGCCCTGCTCAAGGCAGGGCGTCAATGGATGCCAAAAACCGCTTGATCAACACGGATACTCTAATTGTGCTGTCCGGATGCACGTCCTGGCGAGATATTCCAGACGATGTGAAGTTCGTTGCACTGCATTCTGACTACGGGCCAAGCCACTCTAATATCAGGGGAGAGGTCTTAGACATAGAGATTGAATCTAACTTCAATTACATTGAGTATAGTCAGGGATCACAATCCGTATATGCAGAAATGTATTTCTGCGGCAAAAAAGAAGAAACACCCAAAAGTATTTCCGGACTATCTTTGTATAAGAATATGGGAGGATGGGTTCCTGTCCATTTTGGTGGACATGATACCTCCCCACCGCCATATCGTTATCATGCAGCCTTTTATGTCTCACGCTATGACACCTTCGTACACGGGCAACTTGATCATAGCATCAAATCCTACGACCTCAGAGACAACCCGGTAGACCTTTGCCTCTACACGGATATCAGCACTTACTATCACGAGAAATCCAATATCGTGCGCATCCCCAAGGAATATCTGATCCAGTTCTTTGCCGAGAACCCCAGGAAATAGGCCGCAGCTCAGTGGCATTGAAGCAAGACAGAAACAGCTCGGCCGTTAATCCTTGGCCAAAGCGCATCGCTTTATTGGTTCTGGCAGCCTTGCTTTTCACTGGCTACCGGAAGTACGAGGCATGGAATCTGGAAAACCTGATGGATTTTTATGGAATTCGGGAGAATTTTCCTGATCCGCAGGAGCGACAGTTCCTACACCTCGTGCTTGAAGGCGATGTGGACCGTGTTTTGGCCGAAGCGGAAACCGTTCCCGGTGGCATCAATGCCACCGGGGCGGACGGTTTGACGCCTCTAACGATCGCCGTACTGCATTTAGATATGCCCATGGTCAAGGAGCTTCTCAAAGCTGGAGCCAATCCCGATGGCGCCAAACGCAGAGTGCCTTTGGGGATTGCTGTTCAAGCCTATAACTTAGATTATGCCAAGGTGCTTTTAGCTGCTGGTGCCAACCCAGATGGGCTCCCTAGTGCCAGCCCCCCTTTGGCAGAAGCCGGACTTCTCAATGTGCGCCAGGCTGTTGACTTGCTCTTGGCCTCAGGTGCTCATGTAGACGCTAAGGATGCCCGCGGCGAGACAGCGGTGATCACCACCGCCGCTGCGAACCATGTCGGCATGGTGAATTACCTCCTAGATCGCGGCGCCTCAGTTTGGACCGTGACAGATCTTGGCCATACGGTTGCTGGCCTTGCCGGGAGAAGCTGCCTTGAGGGGAGGATCTACACTTCCGATGTTGCAGAGTGCCATCGCCTTCTTGATCGACTGCAAGCCGCCCACTATCCCATGCCGCCGCCCTCCCGACAGGATATGCTGCGCCTTGTTAAAGAAGGAAACTGGCCCCCCAAAGACGCCATCGGCGCAACACCTTAGTAGTCGCTGCCAACATTTCTCGGTGTGTGCAACCCGTTGCCGCAGAATGAGCCCGCTGAGGTCGGCGGGATGATATCGAAGCGCCTCCTGCCGAAGACGTAAAAGCTGATCTTGCGCCTGCCCCGAAGGGACATCCAGCACCTCACCCAATCTCACAGCCCCCCCTAAGGCTGCTTCAGCAACAAGTCGATCCTTGTCTGGTAAGCAGCCGCAATGCAGGCAAGCTGATCCAGGCATGGATCGCGGACCGTATGCACCCATCCGGCTTGCTCCCGCTTCAAAGCCAGCGGATCGCGACTTTCCTTGAGCGCCGCCCTGTAGACTTCAGCCAGCTTGCGATCCAAAGCGGCAAGATCGGGATCGGAACAGACACGCTTTTCCTGCAGGGTGGTAGCCTTGGCGCAATCGAAGCTGGGGCTGGTGCTCGTTGTCTCTTGTGGGAGGTTTGCGGGCGTTTCTGCCGTAGGCTGGGCGGGCGAAGGCGCTGCAGCAGCCGGCGGGGAAACTGGAGTGGTTTCCGGCTTTACCTCCTCGGAAGGCGGCTGAGGCGCTGTCGCAATTGGCTCCACATGAGAAGGCAGGGCGACGGTCTCTGCTGCCGGAGCCGTTTCCGCTGGCTTTTCTTCTGTGGGGGCTGCGGTGGGAGCGGGCTCCTGCATCGACGGGCCGGTTGGGGCGACTTGCTCTTGCGGCTGCGGTGCGGCCTCCTTCGCGACTGGCGGGTCAACCGGAACCGGGACAGGCGTGTCGGCCTGAGCCTTCTCTTCCGGCTGGTCATGACGGGGGGCCAAGACCGAGGTGACCTTTTGCCACATCCTGCTGAAGAACGGCTCGTGGCGTTCCTGACGCAGTGCTAGGCCAGTCCGAAGTTGGGAAACCCATGCCTGATAGGCGGGCTCCAATGGGAAAGGCAACTGAGATTGAGGAGAGCTCTGGATATCGCCCTCTTGGTTTGCGACGGCCATAAACGCAATCCCGATAGTATCGACTCGGCCTCGCACCTCCTGACCACCGATTCCCAAAAAAGCTCCTCGTCCGGACTGGCACTCTTCTTCGGCGCAACCGTAGACCGCCAGATACACCTCCTTCTCTCCAGCAATAACCCTTACCCTATCTCCGTAGCGCAGATTGTCTTGCAGGCGCTGAGTAGCGGCGGCAGGGTCCCGCTCTGCTAGAGCCTTAGCCAGAGTCATGTTTCTGGGAAGCAGTACCGCCAACGTGGCGATGGTATGCGCTCGGACATTTTTGTCCGCCAATAGGTCAAATGGCTTTTCCCCGTCGAATTCCTGCCATTGCCCAACGGTGGAAAGCGGCGCGAGGGGAGGAGGAAACAGTGTGAAGGCGATGACATAGCCGATCAACAATCCCGCGCCGGCCCCGATTGCCTGGGGACCCAGCGCCCAAAACAGCTTGGCCTTCAGCAGCCCCGAGAACCCACCAGAGGTCAGAATGAAGTCCGGCATCACGAATTTGCGAATCGCGTCTCCAACCAGCCAGCCGATCAAGGCCAGGGGCGGGCAGAAGATAAACACGGCGATGCCCCGCACCACGGCCGAATGCGCCAGCCAAGGGTCGATCACCCGGACCGGAGCACTGAAGGGAATGACATTCTTCCCGCCAAGCGCTCGTCCTAGATATTGCTTCTGATAGCTCTGCTCTAAAAGACCATTGTCCAGCAAGACCGGAGCGTCATTCAGCCCATCGAAGAACCGCAAGGATGGCAGCATGTCGCCAATGAAGTGGAAATACACATTGGAATAGGGATGCGCCAAAATCTGACAGCCCTGCACGGCCTCCATTGTCTTGATTCTGCCGAGAATATCGAGCAGACGCCCCTGGTTGTCGCGGTTGTAGATGTAATCGGACACCTGCTGAGAAACGACATCCTCCCAGCTATTGTTGATCATGATGAAGCTATGCGACTCATCGATGAGGATAAGCCCGTTCTGATCCAGCAAATACTCGCCCGACAAGCGGCCAAACCGCTCGAACTGAACCACATCAAAGAACGACATCACCTTGTGCTGGAGGATGTTCTCGGCCCCGTAGAAGGAAATATTTCGACGGGATGGAATTCTGTAGATGGGGCGGCCACGCTCTCCGAAGAAATTCCGGTTCTGGTAGAACGACGTCATGTTCATGGAAACAAGGCCCCTCCCGAGGCAGAAACGGATGATCCCAAACACAAAGAGGGGGGCCACTCTCCAGACTTTGATGAAGCGCTCTCCATGGCCAGCAGAACACCAGCGCAATCAGACGGGCGTTTCACCACCAACCACCTCAATGACGGCGGGCATCATGTCAGAAAATATATTTACCGAAAATATATTTTCTCGTGCTTGGGGTGGGTTCGCGGCCAACTCGCCATGTGAAGACGCAATCGCATTTCGGCGCAGCCCTGAAGCGCTATCGCCTTGAGAAGCAGCTAACGCAGGAAGAATTGGCGTTTAGCGCCGGCCTTTCCGTGGTGTATTTGCGTGGCCTGGAGGCTGGGCGGTTCAACCCGACCCTGAATGTGATCTTCGACCTGGGCAAAGCCTTGTTGGTCCATCCATCCGAGATGATGAAGGACATCCCTCTGGATGCTGAAACCCGCGACGAGACGCGAAAGCGCCCTGGCCCTCCGGAAGGCACTGCCCGCAACGGCAAGTGACAACCGCTTTTCATCGAATTTCAGACACATATCATTCCCGTGAGAAAGCGAGGCATTTCCTGGCTTTTTGCCCCCGTTCGATGTCGAGCGGTGCCTTATCATTTTGAAGGGAATATGGCTGGCCCAATCAAGGGGCCGAAGAGCTAGTGCGACTGCCAGGGATTCAGCAACCGAACCCCGGTCGGCTCGAAATCCGCCAGATTGCGCGTCACCACCGTCAGGCCATGCACGATGGCGGTAGCGGCGATCAAGGCATCGCGGTCGCTCCGAGGATCGGGCACATGCAGGCCCGCGCAACGTAACGCCACAGCCGTATCGACCGGGAGAATCCGCCCGGCAAAAGCGGGCAGGACATGCTCATCGAACCAGGTCCGCAGAAGTGCGCCCTGGGAAGGGTCTCGCCTTTCGATCTGCAGGACACCCATCTCCAATTCCAAGATCGTGATGGCAGACAGATAGAGGCTGGATGGCGATTGCCGTTCGGCCCAAGCCACCACTTGGCGGTCGGCCTTGCCGGCTTTCGCCTTGCGCAGCTCCGAGACCACATTGGTATCGAGCAGAAACATCAGGACAAATCCGCCGGACGGGCCACTTGGCTCAGTTTTCCGGGCTGGAAGTCGATCTCGGCTCCCTCGGGCATCGCCAACAGATCGACGATCGTCCCACCGCCGCCACTCATGCGCTGATAGGCATCTATCGTCAGCAGAACATGCGCCGGCTTTCCCCGGTCGGTGATGATCACCGGACCTTGGGTAGCGGCCTTCTTAGCCCGACCGACATCCTGATTGAACTCACGGCTGGAAATGGTCGTGACCGTCATGCGGCACCTCCTGACGAATATGTAGTTACATTACTACATCGCCTCCCCAACTTCAATCGCCCCCCTCATCCCCGCTGGCTCAAGGCCAGTTCTTCCCCCGAAAGGATCACCGTCATGACTGTTGCTGCAGCCAGCTCTGGCTTCAAAGTTGACCCACATCGGGGCCAACAGATCACCCGCGTCTCCTCGGAATGGTTCTCGGACCCGCATGGTGGATAGTCGGGATATCCGAATCGAAGCCTGCCCAGACGAAGCCGATGCTCTGTCGGTGATTGTTCCTGGCTGCAAGACACCCTTACAGCCCACCCATTGGGCCTTTGGCCAGCTTTGCAGTCTGGTCGGGGCTCCAGCTGGCTATCTGCGGGACATGCCGGAAATGCTGGCTGGGATCAATCTGCAATACGGCCTGTCCAAGCGTGGCAGCGAAACGATCAAGATCCTGGAACTCGATGACCAGCGCCACGAGTTGCGAGCCGCCACTGGCCCCGATTACGGACGGGTCTTTGATTTCGAATTGGTCGATGCGGTCCGTCAGATTGCCGGAAACGGCATTGGCGACACCCGCTGGAAGGTGCCGGGAGCCATCGACTGGACGATCTCGATCTACAATCCTCATGTCGATGTCACCCAGGAGACCACCACGCTTTACGCCAGCGACCGGGACGTCTTCCTGTTCTTGGTGGATGACACCCATCCCATCGAGGCGGGAAAGCTTCCTGACGGCTCTCCGGATCTGTTCTTCCGGGGGTTCTATGCCTGGAATTCAGAGGTGGGATCGAAGACTCTGGGCGTTGCTTCTTTCTACCCTCGGGCCGTTTGCCAGAACCGAAACCTGTGGGGCGTCGAAGGATTCGAAGAAATCGTCATTCGGCATCGCAAACATGCCGGAAGCCGATTTGCTCAGGAAGTTGCCCCTGCGCTGGAGAACTTCGCCAACTCCAGCACCGCCTGCTTCGTCGCCGGCATCAAAGCAGCCCGACAAACCATCGTCGCCCGCAATGATGACGACCGCCGAGACTTCCTGAAGGATCAAGGCTTCGGCAGGGCTGACAGCACCGCCATCCTGACGGCTGTCCTGGCCGAAGAGGGCCGAGCCGCCGAGAGCATCTTTGACTTCGTGCAAGGAATCACGGCTCGGGCTCGTCAGTATGACAATCAGGATGCCCGTATCGATCTGGAGCAGCGGGCCAAGCGCCTGTTGGATCGGGTGTAGCTGTCTAAAAACGGGCGCTAAATTGTCTAAAAGCGCCCGCGCAGCTACACATGGATTTAACGCCCCCTGGGGATACCCTGGGGATACCCATCGCAAAAATAACTAACCCCAATTTTATGCTAGTCCTTTGAAATCATTGGTGCGCCCGACTGGATTCGAACCAGTGGCCCCAGGATTAGGAATCCTGTGCTCTATCCTGCTGAGCTACGGGCGCCCAAGCGGGTTATCGCATGGGCGGCGGCTGGGATCAAGACGGGGGGTATGACGGGAAGCGATCGGCGGCGTCGATCAGGGCCCGCAGGATGCCCGGCTCCAGGGCGGAATGACCGGCATCGGAGATGAAGTTCAGCTCGGCTCCCGGCCAGGCCTGGGCCAGATCATAGGCCGAGACCGCCGGGCAGACCATGTCGTAGCGGCCTTGGATGATCACCGCCGGCTTGCCCTGCAACAGCGGCATGTTGCGGAGCAGCTGGTCGGGCTCCAGAAAGCCCCGATGCATCATGTAATGGGCTTCGATCCGCGCCATGGCCAGGGCCGAGGGCGAGGAGCGGCCGCCGGGTAGCTCGGGCAGCAGGCGCGAGCAGCCTTCCTCATAGGCGCACCAGACATGGGCGGCGGGCATATGCACCAGCGGATCGGGGTCCATCAGGCGGTGGTGATAGGCGGCCAGCGGGTCGTCGCGCTCGGCTTCGGGCAGATAGGCCAGGAAGGCGGCCTCCGCCTCGGGGAAGACCCGGCCCATGCCGCGCAGGAACCACTCCACCTCTTGCGGACGGAACAGGAAGACCCCCCGCAGGATGAAGCCCTGGCAGCGCTGGGGATAGGCTTGCCCATAGGCCAAGGCCAAGGTGCTGCCCCAGGAGCCGCCGAACAGCAGCCAGTTTTCCACCCCCAGATGGCGGCGCAAAGCCTCGATATCGGCCACCAGCAGCGGGGTGGTGTTGTCCTCGACGCAGGCATTGGGCGACGAGCGGCCGGCGCCGCGCTGATCGAACAGGATGATGCGATAGCGGTCAGGATCGAAGAAACGGCGATGCACCGGCGAACAGCCGCCTCCCGGCCCGCCATGCAGGAACAGTACCGGCTGGCCCTCGGGATTGCCGGACTCCTCCCAATACAGCCGATGCGGCCCACCCACCTCCAGCCAGCCTTGCCGGTTGGGATCGATCAGGGGGTAAAGACCATCGAACGCGCTCATGACCGATCCTTTGACGGCAGCTCTTTCTGCGGCGGGATTTTGGCAGGCCAGGGGCCGTCCACCAGCTCGATCTGCTCGGGGTGACTGATCTCCATCATGGGGCCGGCGCCTTTTCCGATCCAGCCCCGAACGCGCAAGCGCCGCCCGGCCAGAGCCGACAGATCGCCCGGCATCCGCCGCAGCAAGCCCTGGGGGATCTTCAGCCCCAGGCCGCTGCGCCAGTCCTCGCCGAAATTCACATAGGTGAAGCCATGGGTGACATTGACCGAGGTGACGGCGCCCTCGACCACCTGGACGCTGTCCAGAAGGCGCGGCGTCTCTTCCGGAGCCCGCAGCGCCGTTGCGGGATCACCCCACAGGCCGCGCTTGGCGAGTCTGGCCTCGGCTTCGGCCTCCAGCATCCGCGCGGCGGCGGCGCGATCATCGGGCGCGGTCTGCACCCGGGCCAAGCCCTGGCGCAACAGGTCGCCTTGCAGCCAATGGCCGTCGGCGGTCATCAGATGCGCCGGCAAACGCCCCCAACGGTCGGGCTTGCCGGCGATATAAAGCCCCAGGGACTGCCCCGCCGTCAGGGACAGAACAGCCTGCTGCGGCTTGACGGCTCCGGTCCGAGGCAAGGCCACGCCAGCCAGCCGCAACAGGCGGCCATCCTCCAGCACCAGGGAATCATTCCCCCGAACGGCGACGAGCCGAACCGTCCCGGCAGGGTCCAACCCATCGGGAGGCGGCTCGGCTCGGGCCACCAGGGTCGGCAGGGTCAGCCAGAAGGCCAACCCCGCCAAGAGAGTGAAAGAGCGGCTTATCCCACCCGCTCCAGCATGCCGGCCAGACGGCGGGCAAAGGCGCTGGGATCGGGAACCGTCTCGCCTTCGACGATGCGGGCCTGATCCAGCAGCAGATGGGCGGTGTCGGCCAGACGGTCGGCGGCACCCTCGGTCAGGGCCTCGGCGGCCAGACGCTTGATCAGCCCGTGGGTCGGGTTGACTTCCAGGATGCGCGGCGATTCGGCATGGCCCTGCTGATGCTGGCGCATCAGGCGCTGCAGATGCAGCCCCATATCGCCTTCATCGGCCACCAGGCAGACGGCGCTTTCGGTCAGACGATCGGAGGCGCGGACATCCTTGACCTGCTCGCCCAGCGCCAGCTTGAAGGCGGCGACCAGCGCGGCCATGGCGTCGGAGGGAGCGGCCTCGGCCTTGGGCGTCTCGGCCTCGCCTTCGGCGGCCTTGATGCCCGACAGATCGGCCGAGCCCTGCGCTACCGAGCGGAAGGGACGGTCCTGATAGCTGCTGACCGCCGACGGCCAGAACTCGTCGATGGGATCGGTCAGCAACAGCACCTCGACGCCCTTGGCGCGATAGCCTTCCAGCTGCGGCGACTTCTTCAAGGAGTCCAGGTTGTCGCCGGTGATCATATAGATCGCCTCTTGGCCTTCCTTCATGCGGCCCAGATAGGTCGCCAGGGAAATCGGCTCGTCCGAGACGGTGGTGCGGAAGCGGCACAGGTCCAGCACGTCGGAGCGACGCTCGAAGTCCTCGTACAGACCTTCCTTCAGCACCGCGCCGAAGCTTTCCCAGAAGGTCAGATAGCTTTCGTCCTCGGCCTTCTTCTTCAGCTCGGACAGCACCCGCTTGACCAGACCGGTGCGGATCTTGGACAGCATGGGATTGTGCTGCAGCATCTCGCGGCTGATGTTCAGCGGCAGATCCTGGCTGTCCACCACGCCGCGCAGGAAGCGCAGGTAAGCCGGCAGCAGCTCGGCGCAGTCGTCGGTGATGAAGACGCGACGGACATAAAGCTTCAGATGCTGCTTGCGGTCGGGATGGAAGATATCCAGCGGCTTCTGGGTCGGCACATAGAGCAGACCGGTATATTCGATGGCGCCCTCGGCCTTGTAGTGCAAGGTCAGCCACGGCTCGTCATAGGCATGAGCGACGTGGTGATAGAATTCCTTGTACTGCTCGTCGGTGATCTCGGACTTGGAGCGGGTCCACAGGGCCGAGGCGGAATTGGCCGCCTCTTCCTTGTCGCCGTCCACCACGATCACCGGCAGGGCGATATGGTCGGAATAGGTCTTGATGATGTGGCGCAGGCGATAGTCCTCAAGGAACTCGTCCTCGCCTTCGCGCAGGAACAGCTTGAGGGTGGTGCCGCGCGGCGCATCCTCGGCCTCGGCGACGGTGAATTCGCCCTTGCCGTCCGAGACCCAGCGCCAGCCCAGGGTTTCGCCGGCCTTGCGGGTGGTCACCTCGACCTTCTCGGCCACCATATAGGCGGAATAGAAGCCGACGCCGAACTGGCCGATCAGCGACATGTCCTTCTTGGCGTCGCCCGACAGCTGCGACAGGAAGGCCGCCGTGCCCGACTTGGCGATGGTGCCTAAGTTCTCGACCAGATCGGCGCGGTTCATGCCGACGCCGTTATCGGTGATGGTCAGGGTCCGCGCCGCCTTATCCGGGGTGATGCGGATCGAGAATTCGCCATTGCCTTCCAGCAGCGCCGGCTCGGTCAGACCGGCATAGCGCAGCTTGTCGCAGGCGTCGGATGCGTTGGACACCAGCTCGCGCAGGAAGATTTCCTTGTTCGAATAGAGCGAGTGGACCACAAGATCGAGCAATTTGCTGACCTCGGCTTGAAAACATAGTTTCTCTTCGGCCATGACAGGAGTAACCTTATTATCGTTCCCGTGGGTTGAAGCTTTCGCCCGCAGGATATGAGGGAAAGCTCCTCCGGGCGCAAGCCCCGGACGTAAAGTCCGGTTTCTGCTATAGAAGCGGCGTTGCTCTTCCCCCGTCGAATGGGTACAGTTTCCGCCCCGCCGGGCTTGAAGCGGACAGGACTACAATCCGCCGCCCCAGGCATAAAAGCGTGGGCACCGCCCTTCCCAGGGGCGAAGTTATTTGACGGAGAGTTTCATGCAGATTCCCTTGCAGATCACGTTCCACGGCATCGACCACTCCGACGCAGTGGAGGAACGCATTCGCGAAAAGACGGCCAAGCTGGAGCAGATCTTTGATCGCATCACCAGCTGCCGCGTGGTGGTCGAATCGCACCACCGCAACACCAGCAACCTGCATCTGAAAGGGCAGCCCTTCCACATCCGCATCGATCTGACGGTTCCCGGCACCGAGCTGGTGGTCAAGCGCGACCCCAAAGACGCCCATGTCAACGAAGACGTCTTCGTGGCCTTGCGCGACGCCTTCGACACCATGACCCGCCAGCTGAAGGACTATGTCAGCCGCTCGCGCGAGGCTCGCGCCGCGCAATAAGCTGGATGTGATCCATCCCTGACGGGGATGGTTCTAGGATGACAGGCCGGGCCCAGGCAAATGCGGGGCCCGGCCTTTCTGTTTGCAATCCGGGCCGTCAGCCCCGATCTTCTGTGCATCATGATGCAAGAGCGCAGCCCCGCCCGGATCGTCGCCGTGCTGGGGCCCACCAACACCGGCAAGACTCATCTGGCGCTTGAACGCATGCTCGGCCATGGCTCGGGCATGATCGGCTTTCCGCTGCGGCTGCTGGCCCGCGAGAATTACGAGCGCATCGCCCGCATCAAGGGGGCCAACGCCGTCGCCTTGCTGACCGGCGAGGAAAAGATCATTCCGGCGCATCCGAAATATTTCGTCTGCACGGTGGAAAGCATGCCGCTGGACCGGCGGGTGGATTTCCTGGCGGTGGACGAGATCCAGCTTTGCGCCGACCCCGAGCGCGGCCATGTCTTCACCGAGCGGCTGCTGCAGGCCCGCGGCCAGTCCGAGACCATGTTCTTGGGCGCCGAGACCATCAAGCCCCTGATCCGCAAGCTGGTGCCGTCCTGCGAATTCATCTCGCGGCCCCGCTTCTCGCAGCTGTCTTACACCGGCCCGCGCAAGCTGACCCGGCTGCCGGCCCGCTCGGCCATCGTCGCCTTTTCGGCGCAAGAGGTCTATTCCATCGCCGAGCTGGTGCGCCGGCAACGGGGCGGCGCGGCGGTGGTGCTGGGCGCCCTCAGCCCCCGCACCCGCAATGCCCAGGTCGAGCTTTATCAGGGCGGCGAGGTGGATTATCTGGTGGCCACCGACGCGGTGGGCATGGGTCTGAACATGGATGTGGACCATGTGGCCTTCGCCGCCTTGCGCAAATTCGACGGCCGTTCGCCGCGCGGGTTGGAAGCCACCGAAGTCGCCCAGATCGCTGGACGCGCCGGGCGGCATATGAATGACGGCACCTTTGGCACCACCGGCGATATCGGCGGCATCGATGACCAGATCGTCACCGCCGTGGAAAGCCACAATTTCGCCGCCCTCAAGCGGCTGCAATGGCGCAATGCCGAGCTGCGCTTCACCTCGGTCGAGGCGCTGCTGGCCTCGCTGAACCGCCTGCCCGACCATCCCGCCCTGATGCGGGCGCGGGATGCCGACGACCATCTGGCGCTGCTGGCCCTGTCCCGCGACGAAGAGCTGATGAAACAGGCCAAGCATCCCGAGCGGGTCAAGCTGCTGTGGGATGTCTGCCAGGTGCCCGACTTCCGCAAAAGCCTGGCCGAGCAGCATAGCCGCCTGCTGGGGGCCATCTTCCGCCATCTGACCACGCCGTCCGGCAAGCTGCCCGCCGATTGGCTGGATGCCCAGGTCAAGCGGCTGGACCGCACCGACGGCGACCTGGACACCTTGATGACCCGCATCGCCAATGTGCGGACCTGGACCTATATCAGCCATCGCGGCGATTGGATGCCCGATCCCTTGCATTGGCAGGAACGCACCCGCGCCATCGAGGACCGTCTCTCCGACGCCCTGCATCAGCTGCTGACCCAACGTTTCGTCGACCGCCGCACCGCCGTCTTGGTGCGCAAGCTGAAGGATGGCGGCGAGGATCTGGTCTCGGCGGTGGCCCGTTCCGGCGAAGTGCTGGTGGAAGGCCATTTCGTCGGCACCCTGGACGGGTTCCGCTTCCAGGCCGATCAGGCGGAAGGGGCCAATGCCGCCCGCGCCGTCGCCGCCGCTGCCCAACGAGCCTTGCGCGGCGAGATCGCCAGCCGCATCGCCCAGGTAGCCGCCGAGCCCGACGAGGCCTTCGCCATCGAGGATAGCGGGCAAATCCTGTGGCAGGACTCGCCGGTGGCCCGGCTGACGGCGGGCGCCGACATCCTGCGGCCCATGGTCGAGCTGCTGCCCTCGGACCTGATCGAGCCGGTAGGGCGCGAGGCCTTGCAGCGCCGCCTGTCGGCTTGGCTGGATCACTTCCTGAAAGCCGCCGCCCGGCCTTTGTTCCAAGCCCTGGACGCCCCCTTGTCGGGACCGGCCCGGGGCGTGGCCTATCAGTTGGCCGAGGCGCTGGGTTCACTCCCCCGCGCCGGCGTCGAGCCGCTGCTGGCGCCCCTGTCCGAAAGCGACCGCAAGGCGCTGGCCCGCTTGGGCATCCGCATCGGCATGGACAGCCTCTATCTGCCCGACATGCTCAAGCCCGCCGCCCAGCGGGTGCGGGCCTTGCTCTGGTGCGCCAGCCGAGGCCGCTCGCCCCTGCCGGTGCCGGCACCGGGCCGCACCTCTCTGCCGCTGCCGCCCGAGACGCCGCCCGCCTTCCTGGAGGCGCTGGGCTTCCGCATCTTGGGCAAGCGGGCGGTGCGGGTAGATATGCTGGAGCGGGTTGCCGCCGAGCTGCGCAAGCTGGCCCGCAAAGGCGCCTTCCCCCTGCCCGCCGCCCTCTGTCCGCTGCTGGGGGTCAAGCCAGACGAGATGCCCGAGCTGCTGGCCGCCCTGGGCTATCACCCCACCAAGGATGGCCAGTTAGAAATACGCCGCAAGCCGCAGCATAAAACCAAGCCGCCCCGCAAGACGGCCATCAACCCCGACTCGCCCTTCGCCAAGCTGCGCGACCTGGGGGCGGGATGAGCGACAAGCTCAGGATCGACAAATGGCTGTGGTTCGCCCGCTTCTGCAAGACGCGCGGCATCGGCCAAGGCTGGCTGGAAGATGGGCTGGTCAGCCTGAACGGCCAGACCGTCACCAAACCCGCCAGCCAACTGAAGCCCGGCGACGAGCTGATCCTGCCCATGGGGCGGATGCGCCGTCAGGTGCGGGTGCTGGCCCTGGGCGAGCGGCGCGGCCCAGCTCCGGAAGCCCAGGCGCTCTATCAGGAACTCGCGGTCTTGCCGCCCGCCGAAGAATAGCCATTTCTGGCCTGGGGTTGCCGGGCGGCTTCGGCTGTGTTACGGACTCCCCCATGCAAGTCCGTTTCGGACTTCCCACATATAGCCGATCCAAGACCGCTCCGAGGGAGAACGCCATGACCTACGTCGTCACCGAGAACTGCATCAAGTGCAAATTCACCGACTGCGTCGAGGTCTGCCCGGTGGACGCCTTCTATGAAGGCGAGAATTTCCTGGTCATCAATCCCGATGAATGCATCGATTGCGGCGTCTGCGAACCGGAATGCCCGGCCGAAGCCATCTTCCCCGACAGCGACGCCAAGGCCGCCGATTGGGCCGAGATCAACCGCAAGTTCTCGGGGGAATGGCCCAACATCACCAAGCAGATCGAGCCGATGCCCGGCGCCGAAGAGCAGAAGGGCCGCCCGAACAAGAAGGCCGAGCTGAGCCCGAATCCGGCAAAGCGCTGATTCACAAGACATTTACAAATCCATAGAGCGGCGAGGGTTTTCCACAGGGGACCCTCGCCGCTAATTTTTTGAAAAAAGAGTCTTTTTCAATGAATTCTTCTGTTCGTAACAAACCCGTCATGCTATAAAAAGCCACCTCGCCGGAGTGCGCTCTGGCGATGGCGGGCAGTTGCAGCACTGCCCCACGGGCCAAAGGCCCCCACAGGCAACATTGATGAAGTTATAGGGATCTGCCGTTTCGACGGGCGGTGCCAGGCGATTGTTTCGCTTCGCGCCGAAGGGCTCCTGTTTTCTTGGGATGCAGAGGGAAATCATGCTGAACAACATCACGTTCAACGAAGGCGACTATGTGGTCTATCCGACTCACGGCGTCGGCAAGGTTCACGCCATCGAGCGTCAACACATCGCGGGACATGAGCTGGAACTGTTCGTCATCACCTTTGACCGCGACCGCATGACCCTGCGCGTGCCTGTGCCGAAGGCCAAGAAGTCCGGCCTGCGCAAGTTGTCGACCCGCAATGCCATGGATGTCGCCCTGGACGCCCTGAGCGGCCGCGCCAAGATCAAGCGCGCCATGTGGAGCCGCCGCGCCCAGGAATATGAAGCCAAGATCAATTCCGGCGATCCGCTGGCCATTGCCGAAGTGGTGCGCGACCTGCATCGCAACGCCAATCAGCCCGACCAGTCCTATAGCGAACGCCAGATTTACGAAGCCGCCAAGGAGCGTTTGGCCTCGGAATTGGCCGCCGTTCACGAGATCGAGCCGGACCAGGCTACCGAAAAGCTGGAAAAGCTGCTCGCCGCCGCTTAATCTATCGTTAACCGGAGGGTGCCTGGGGGCATCCTCCGCTGACGATGGGTCGGGCGGAGCCAGCGGGGAGCATGTCGGAACAATCACTTTTCGCGACTTTGCGTCCCGATTCCCGCGTTTGGGCCGTTGCCGCCATTCATGGCGAAGTTGACCGGCTGCGGGACCTTCACCGCCAATTGCTGAGCGAATTCCAGCCGGGAGACCAGCTGGTCTATCTGGGCAATTATTCCGGGCGCGGCGCCGCCGTGCTGGAAACCATCAACGAACTTCTGCTGTTCCGCCGCTTCGTCATCTCCCACCCCGGTGTCGAGGTCGAGGATGTGATCTTTCTGCGCGGCGGCCAGGAAGAGATGTTCCACAAGCTGTTGCAGCTGCAATTGGCCCCCAATCCCCAGCAGGTGCTGCAATGGATGGTCGGCCAGGGCATCGAGCCCACGGTCGAGGCCTATGGCCACAAGATCAGCGAAGCCATCCTGTCGGCCCGCGACGGCATCTTGTCGCTGACCAAATGGACCAGCGCCCTGCGCAATGCCATCCGCGCCCATGACGGCCATACCGCCCTGACCAGCGCCCTGCGCCATGCCGCCTTCACCGATGGCGGCGGCCTGTTGCTGGTGCATGCCGGACTGGACCCGCAGCGGCCGCTGCTGGCGCAAAGCGACAGCTTCTGGTGGGGCGGCGCCGGCTTCCCCGCCATCGAAGAGCCCTACGAGAACTTCACCCGCATCCTGCGCGGCTTCGATCGCCGCCAAGGCGGCCTGCAGGAAGGCCCCATCACCATGACCCTGGATGGCGGCTGCGGCTTCGGCGGCCCGCTGGTGGCCGCCTGTCTGACCTCGTCGGGCGAGCTGGTGAAGACTCTTTCCGCCTGAGACCGCGATTCCCTTGCTCACCATGGGATTTGCATATAGCATATCCACACTACCTTGCCGTAGTTCGTGGAGATTTTCCAGTGAGCCTTTCCAATCGGACGATCCTGCTCGTCATTTCCGGCGGTATTGCCGCCTATAAGAGCCTGGATCTGATCCGCCGCCTGAAAGAGCGCGGCGCCCGAGTGCGCTGCGTCCTGACCGATGGCGGCGCCCAGTTCGTCACGCCCATGGCGGTGGCCGCCTTGTCGGGCGAGACGGTGCATCGTGATCTGTTCTCGCAGACCGAGGACAACGGCATGAGCCATATCGCCCTGACCCGCGAGGCCGATCTGGTGGTGGTCGCCCCCGCCACCGCCGATCTGATGGCCAAGATGGCGGTGGGGCTGACCAACGATCTCGCCTCGGCCCTGCTGCTGGCGTCCGACAAGCCGATCCTGATCGCGCCCAGCATGAATGTGCAAATGTGGGCCCATCCCGCCACCCAAGGCAATCTGGCGACCTTGCGCAGCCGCGGCGTCTTGCAGGTCGGGCCCGGAGCCGGTGATCTGGCCTGTGGCGAGACCGGCGATGGCCGCATGGCCGAAGTGGCCGAGATCGTCGCCGCCGTGGAGGCTGCCCTGACCGCCAGTGGCCCCTTGACCGGCAAGACCGCCCTGGTCACCAGCGGCCCCACCCACGAACCCATCGACCCGGTGCGCTTTATCGCCAACCGCTCCTCGGGCAAGCAAGGCCATGCCATCGCCGCCGCCCTGGCCAAGCTGGGGGCCAAGGTCACCCTGGTCAGCGGCCCGGTGATCCTGCCCGATCCCGCCGGCGTCACGGTGATCAAGGTCGAGACCGCCCGGCAGATGCTGGAGGCCTGTCAGGCCGCCCTGCCCGCCGATATCGCCGTCTGCGCCGCCGCCGTGGCCGATTGGCATGTGGTCAATGCCGCCACCGAAAAGCGCAAGAAAGAGGCCGGAGCCCCGCCGCCGTCCATCGAGCTGACGCCCAACCCGGATATTCTGGCGACCCTGTCGGCCCCCGGCTCCCATCGTCCGCGTCTGGTGGTGGGTTTCGCCGCCGAGACCGAGAAGCTGGAAGAGCATGCCCGCGCCAAGCTGGCCCGCAAGGGCTGCGACCTGATCGTCGCCAACGATGTCTCGCCCGCCAGCGGCACCTTTGGCGGCGACGCCAATGCCGTGCATCTGGTCAGCGCCCAGGGCATCGAAAGCTGGCCGCATCTGCCCAAGACCGAGGTGGCCGCCCGCCTTGCCACCCATATCGCCACTCTGTTGGAGAGCCGTTGATGAGCGCCGCCGTTCCCGTCCAGGTCAAGCGCTTGGCCCATGGGGCCGACCTTCCCCTGCCCGCCTACGAGACCGCTCATGCGGCCGGTCTCGACCTGTCGGCGGCCATCGCCGAGCCGGTGATCCTGCCGCCCGGCGGCCGCGCCCTGGTGCCCACCGGCCTCGCCATCGCCCTGCCCGAGGATCACGAGGCGCAGGTGCGCCCCCGCTCGGGCCTGGCCGCCAAGCATGGCGTCACCGTGCTCAACAGCCCCGGCACCATCGATGCCGACTATCGCGGCGAGATCAAGGTGATCCTGATCAATCACGGCCCCGAGCCCTTTACCGTCACCCACGGCATGCGCATCGCTCAGATGGTGATCGCCCCGGTGTCGCGGGCGGCCTGGGTCGAATGCGACGAACTGTCCGAAACCGTCCGGGGCGCCGGCGGCTTCGGCTCCACTGGTCTTGTGAAGTAGGGAAATTCCGACATGCTCCGTCCCTCCAAGAAAATGCTGTTCGCCATCGAAGCGGTGCTGGACATCGCCTATCACGCTGGCGGCGAGCCGGTGCAAAGCCGCGAGATCACCCGCCGTCAGGACATTCCCCGGCGCTATCTGGAACAGACCCTGCAACAGCTGGTGCGGGCCGGCATCCTGACCGGCGTGCGCGGCCCCAAGGGCGGCTATCGTCTGGCCCGCGAACGCCGCCGCATCTCGGTGGGCGAGGTGGTCCGAGTGATCCAGGCCATGGACCTGAATGACGAACCCCAGGAAGAATTGCCCAGCTCGGAACTTGGCATTCAGGTGATCCGCCCCATGTGGTCGGAAATGCAGGAAGAGCTGATGCAGAAGCTGGACGCCATCTCGATCGACGATCTATGCATGAAGTCCTATCAGACGGGCATCGTCAGCGAAGCGACGCAAAAATTGGATTTTGCCATTTGATTCTGCGTCGGGATGATATAAATACATACAAGCGGTGCACATATGCACCATATTACACTCTGGCGAGGTAAATTATGAGCAACAACCCCACCGCCTTCCGCGGCCGCATCTATGACAGCGTCATCGACACCATCGGCGCCACCCCGCTGGTGCGCCTTTCCAAGCTGGCCGCCGATGGCGGCGCCAAGGCCGACATCGTCGGCAAGCTGGAATTCTTCAATCCGCTGGCCTCGGTCAAGGACCGCATCGGTCTGGCCATGGTCGAAGCCGCCGAGGCTGCCGGCCAGCTGAAGCCCGGCGCCGTGATCATCGAGCCGACCTCGGGCAACACCGGCATCGCTTTGGCCTTCGTGGCCGCCGCCAAGGGCTATCGCCTGATCCTGACCATGCCGGAAAGCATGTCCATCGAGCGCCGCAAGATGCTGGCCCTGCTGGGCGCCGAGCTGGAGCTGACCCCGGCCGCCAAGGGCATGACCGGCGCCGTCCGTCGCGCCGAGGAACTGGTCAAGGAAATCCCCAACGCCGTCATCCTGCAGCAGTTCGAGAACCCGGCCAATCCGGCCGTGCACATCGCCACCACCGCCGAGGAAATCTGGGCCGACACCGCCGGCAAGGTTGACATCCTGGTGGCCGGCGTCGGCACCGGCGGCACCATCACCGGTGTCGGCAAGGCCCTGAAGGCCAAGAAGGCCAGCGTTCAGGTGGTCGCGGTCGAGCCTGAGGACAGCCCGGTTCTGTCGGGTGGCGCTCCTGGCCCGCACAAGATCCAGGGCATCGGCGCCGGCTTCGTGCCCGGCATCCTGGACCGCAGCGTCATCGACGAGATCCTGAAGATCAGCAACGAGAACGCCTTCGCCACCGCCCGCAAGGTCGCCCGTCTGGAAGGCGTGCCGGTCGGCATCTCGTCCGGCGCCGCCCTGGCCGCCGCCATCGAGCTGGGCTCGCGCCCGGAAAATGCCGGCAAGCAGATCGTGGTGATCATTCCCTCGTTCGCCGAGCGCTATCTTTCCACTGCGCTTTTCGAAGGGATCGCGTAAAAGAGGGGCATGGAGTTCACCGAAGACCAGATCCGGCGTTACGCCCGCCATATCATCCTGCCTGAAATGGGCGGCGCCGGTCAGGCCCGCCTGTTGGGGGCCAAGGTCTTGGTGATCGGCGCCGGTGGTCTCGGCTCCCCTCTGATTCTTTACCTCGCCGCCGCAGGGGTGGGGCGCATCGGTGTCGTCGATGACGACAGGGTGGACCTCACCAACCTGCAACGGCAAGTCATTCACGGCAATGACAGCCTGGGCCTGCACAAGGCCGACAGCGCCGCCTTGACGGTCGCCCGCATCAATCCCGATGTCCGCATCGTCTCGCACAAGCTGAGACTGGATGGCTCCAACGCCGCCGAGATCGTCGCCCAATACGACATCGTCGCCGACGGCTCGGACAATTTCTCCACCCGCCTTTTGGTCAATGATGCCTGTTGGTTGGGGGGCAAGACCTTGGTCTCGGGCGCGGTACTGCGCTTCGACGGCCAACTGTCCACCTTCAAGGCTCCGGGCCCCTGCTACCGCTGCCTCTATCCCGCCCTGCCCGCCGACGAAGACATGCCCAGCTGTGCCTCTTACGGCGTGCTGGGGGCCATGGCCGGCGTCATGGGCAGCCTGCAAGCGGTCGAGGTCTGCAAGGAGCTGCTGGGGATCGGCGACAGCCTGTCGGGCTCGCTGCTGATCGTCGATGCCCTGGGCACCGCCTTCCGCAAGGTGCGCCTGAAGCCCGACCCCGCCTGCCCGCTCTGCGGCAGCCATCCCAGCATCACCGATCTCTCCGGTCATGGCAGCACCGCCCATGCCTGCGGCTGAGACCACCCGCCCCGACAAGCTGTCGCTGGTGCTGTTCTCGGGCACGTTCGACAAGGTGCATTACGCCCTGGCCATGGCGGCGGCGGCACTGGCCAACAATCAGCAGGCCACCTTGTTCTTCACCATGGGCGCCTGCCGCGCCCTGTTGGCCGGGGATGGCTGGCATCGCCTGCTGCCCGGCGAGAACGGCCTGCCCCCCGCCCAGGCCGACGCCACCCTGACCGCCAAGGGCATCGGCGGCTTCGAGGAACTGCTCTCGGCCTGCGTGGCGCTGGGAGCCACCGTCATGGTCTGCGAGATGGGCCTCAGGGCCGAAGACATCGCCGCCGAAAACCTGCGCAGCGATGTCGAGATTGCGTCCGGCGGATTGGTGACATTCCTCAATGACGCTTCGCGCAACGGCAGCGTCGTTCTAATCTAGTGTCCCAAAGACCAAAGTCGTAAGGCCAAAGTCTCAGGGACGTAAGTCCTATATTTCGTCGATCCCGTTCTAAGGATGATCGCCCCTGGCGTTTCAAACCCGGCAAACACAAGCAGGGGAAGCGCCATGCGACTTATCCAAAAATATCTGGGAGCGAAATCATGTCTCAGTCTGCTTTCTTCATTCCATCCCTGAACCTCATGGGCGAGGGATGCATCGTCACCGCCGCCGACACCATGGCCGGATCGGGCCGCAAGCGCGCCCTGATCGTCACCGACAAGGTGTTGAACCAACTGGGCGTGGTGGCCAAGATCGCCGCCTTGCTGACCGAGCGCGGCATCGCCAGTTCGGTCTTCGATGGCGCTCAGCCCAACCCCACCATCGGCAATGTGGAGGCCGGTCTGGCTCTGCTGAAGGCCGACGGCTGCGATTGCGTCGTCTCGCTGGGCGGCGGCTCGCCCCATGACTGCGCCAAGGGCATCGCGCTCTGTGCCACCAATGGCGGCGGCATCGCCGATTACGAAGGCGTCGACAAGTCGGCTCTGCCGCAATTGCCGCTCTATGCCATCAACACCACCGCCGGCACCGCCAGCGAGATGACCCGCTTCTGCATCATCACCGACGAGAAGCGGCATGTGAAAATGGCCATCGTCGATCGCCATGTCACGCCGCTGATGTCGGTGAACGATCCCAGCCTGATGCTGGGCAAGCCTCCGGCCCTGACCGCCGCCACCGGCATGGATGCCCTGACCCATGCGGTCGAGGCCTATGTCTCGACCATCGCCACCCCCATCACCGACGCCTGCGCCCTGAAGGCGGTGACCATGATCAGCCAGCATCTGCGGCAAGCGGTCAAGAACGGCGCCGACATCGCCGCCCGCGAACAGATGGCCTATGCCCAGTTCCTGGCCGGCATGGCCTTCAACAATGCCTCGCTGGGCTATGTCCATGCCATGGCCCATCAGCTGGGCGGCTTCTACGACCTGCCCCACGGCGTCTGCAACGCGGTGCTGCTGCCCCATGTGGAAGCCTTCAATGTCGCCACCTCGGCGGCCCGGCTGAAGGATGTGGCGCAAGCCATGGGCGTGGATGTGTCCGGCATGACCGACGCCCAAGGAGCCGAAGCCGCCCTGGCGGCGATCCGCACCCTGTCGGCCGATATCGGCATTCCCGCCGGTCTGGTGCAGCTGGGGGTCAAGGCCGAGGATATCCCGACCCTGGCCGCCAATGCCCTGAAGGACGCCTGCGGCCTGACCAACCCCCGCCCGGCCAATCAGACCGAGATCGAGGGAATCTATCAGGCGGCTATGTAAGCCGGCTGGCGACTGGCCCCGGCTCGCCCGTACCGATGGGCTTGCCATCGACGGTGATCAGGGGCCGGATGCCGCTGGAGCTGGTGAGGAAGGCCTCGGAGGCCTCCCATAGGTCGGCCACCGCCAAGGGTGCGGTGGCCGCGCCCAGCCGGTCCATCACCACATGCCGCATGATGCCGGGCAGGCAGCCTTCGGACACCGGCGGCGTCAGCACATCGCCATCCAGCACCAGGAACAGGTTCGCGGCGGTGGATTCCGTCAGCTTGCCCTGGCTGTTGAGCAGCAAGGCCTCGTCGGCGCCCTTGGCCTCGGCCTCGCGGCGGGCGGCGATATTGTCGAGATAGTTCAGCGTCTTGAAGCGGGCGGTGGGCGAGAATTCGTTGCGCCGGGTGCAAGTGGCGATGATGGCCTTGACCGGACCCGGCTTGGGCGGCAAAGGCCCCGTGCTCAGCAGCAGGGTCGGCGTCGCCTCGGCAGGCGGCAGAATGCCGCGCGGCCCCGGACCACGGCTCAAAGTGATGCGCAGCATGGCCTCGGTCTGGCCGTTGGCCTCCAGCAAAGCGGTGATGGCGGCGGCGATCTCGGCATCGGACTGGGTCAGCGGCAGACCGAAGAATTCGGCTCCGGCCCGCATGCGCTTCAGATGCGCCGCCAGATGCTCGGGCTTGGCCTTTTGCACCCGCAAGGTCTCGAACAGGCCGTCGCCCAGGGTGAAGCCGCGATCGGCGGGATCGATACGGGCGGTGTCGGCATCCTGCAAGCCACCATTCAGCCAAATCTTCATTACAAGCCCTCCAGGCTGGCCAGCATGGCCCGCGCCTTGACCAAGGTTTCGGCATATTCCGCCGCCGGATCGGAATCGGCGACGATGCCGCCCCCGGCGCGAACCCCCACCGTTCCGTCAGGCGACAAGGTCATGGTACGGATTGCCACGCTGCTGTCCATGGCTCCGTCGAAGCCTACCCAAGCAAAAGCGCCGAACACCGGCCCGCGCCGCACCGGCTCCAGCTCGGCGATGATCTCCATGGCCCGCACCTTGGGCGCTCCGCTGATGGAGCCGGGCGGGAAACAGGCCCGCAGCAAATCCAGCGCCGAGCGCCCCTCGGCCAGCTGCCCCGTCACCGCCGAGACCAGATGATGCACGGCGGCGAACCGCTCCACCGCCCATAGCTCGGGGACTTTCACGCTGCCGGGACGACAGACGCGGGCAAGATCGTTGCGCATCAGATCGACGATCATCAGATTTTCCGCCCGATCCTTCTCCGAGTCCCGCAAGGCCTCGGCCAGGGCATCATCTTCGGCGGGGTTAGCACCACGGGGGCGGGTGCCTTTGATGGGGCGGGTCTCTACCGCTCCGGCGGCATCCACCGCCAGGAACCGTTCGGGCGAGACCGACAGCAGGGCGGCATTGCCCAGGCTCAGGCAGGCGGCGAAGGGGGCCGGAGCCAATTCCCGCAGCCGCCGATAGAGCATCACTGGCGTCAGCCCATCGGGCATCCGCGCCCGGAAGCGCTGCGACAGATTGGCCTGGAAGATGTCCCCAGCATGGATGTAGTCCACCACCCGGGCGATGGCGGCTTCATAGGCTTCGCGGGTCTGGTCGGGGGTGACGCGGGCAGTGCGGCTCCAATCCAGCGCGGGCAGCGGCAGTGCCGCCTCCAGCCGGGCTTTCAGCGCCTCGGCCTCGGGGCCGATGACCCAGGCTTTACCCTCGGCATGGTCCCAAGCGGCGATGGTCTCGAACAGCCCCATGGCCGAGCCGGGCAGCCCCAGATCGTCGGGCTGATGATCGGGCAGCCGCTCGACCCGCCGGGCCAGGTCGTAGCCTAGAAACCCCGCCAGCCCGCCTTGGAACGGCGGCAAGCCCGGCAGGGCCGAGCGATGCGGCCCCAAGGCCTGAGCCAGTTCGGCAAAGGGATCGCCCTCGCCTTCCCGCAGGATCAGGCTGGGAGCGACACAAAGATAGCTATAGCGCCCCCGCCCCTGGGGCTCGGCACCGCTGTCCAGCAGCAGGGCGAAGGGATCATCGGCGCAGACCGCATAGGCCGCCAGCGGGGAAACCCCAATCAGCGGCAGCGCGGTCTGAGCCATGACGTGATCCCAGAAAGAGCTTGGCCGCCCGAAGGCGGCCAAGGCAGTTACAGCAGGTTGGCCAGAACCCGGTCGGGCGGCTGATGGCCGTCCACATGGGTCTTGATATTGATGAGCACCTTTTCGCCCATATCAATGCGGCCTTCCAGGGTGTTGGAGCCCAGATGCGGCAGCAGCACCACATTGTCCAGCTCCAGCAGCTTGGGGTTCACCGCCGGCTCATGCTCGAACACGTCGAGACCGGCGCCGGCCAGCTCGCCCTTTTGCAGCATGCGGGTCAGCGCGTTCTCGTCGACGATCTCGCCGCGGGCGGTGTTGACCAGATAGGCATGGGGCTGCAACAGCTGCAGACGGCGAGCCGACAGCAGGTGATAGGTGGCCGGGGTGTGCGGGCAATGGATCGAGATGACATCCATGCGGGCCATCATCTGATCCAGGCTTTCCCAATAGGTCGCCTCAAGCTCGCGCTCGACGTCGGGATGCAGACGGCGGCGGTTGTGATAATGGATCGACAGACCAAAGCCCTTGGCGCGGCGCGCCACGGCCTGACCGATGCGGCCCATGCCGATGATGCCCAGGCGCTTGCCCCAAATGCGGTGACCCAGCATGTAGGTGGGGCCCCAGCCCTGCCACTTGCCGGCGCGGACCACGCGCTCGCCTTCGGCGACGCGGCGGGGCACCGACAGGATCAGGGCCATCGCCATGTCGGCGGTGTCCTCGGTCAGCACGTCGGGGGTGTTGGTGACGGTGATGCCACGCTGGCGGGCGGTGGCGAGGTCGATATTGTCGACACCGGCGCCGAAGTTGGCGATCAGACGCAGGTTCGGCCCGGCCTGGGCCAACACGCCGGCGTCGATACGGTCGGTGACGGTCGGAACCAGGACGTCGGCGACCTGCACCGCCGCGATCAGATCGGCCTTGCTCATGGGCTTGTCATCGACGTTCAAACGCGCGTCGAACAGCTCCATCATGCGGGTTTCGATGGGATCGGGCAGCTTGCGGGTAACCACGACCAGCGGCTTCTTATTTGCCATTCGGTCTCTCCCTAATTTTTATCTATCTTGAACTGACTTGGACGATTTTTTCTTTGTTCTAAGGTCGTATCAAGAGCCGCGCCCGATGTCTAGTGTCGGTTCGATGGCGGCATAACTTGACCCGGCCTTTTCACCCTGGCACAAAGTCGGTATGGACGCCTGGACCTTCAACCCCCGAATTCTGCTGATTTGCGCCTTTCTTGGCCTGAGCAGCTCTGCCCTGGCCGCCGAGAGCACCGGTTTGCCGCTGCCGCGCTTCGTGTCGCTGCGCTCGGACGAGGTCAATCTGCGCTCGGGGCCGGGCACGCAATATCCCATCGACTGGATCTATACCCGCCGCGATCTGCCGGTCGAGGTGATCGCCGAGTTCGAGACCTGGCGTAAGATCCGCGACTGGCAGGGCTCGGAAGGCTGGGTGCATCAAAGCATGCTGTCGGCCCGGCGCATGGGGGTCATCACCAGCGGCCGCAAGAAGCTGAAGGCCGAGGCCGACGACCGCGCCCCGCCGGTGGCCGAGCTGGACGTCAATGTCGTGGGCCGCATCCTGACCTGCCCGCGCGACAAAAGCTTCTGCAAGCTGGAGGTCGAGAACATCCAGGGCTGGCTACGCCGCGACGAGTTCTGGGGCGTCTATCAGGGCGAGTTCATCGAATAAACCCGCCCCGTTTCGCGCCTGCTCAGCTCGCGGGGGCCTGCAGGATCGCTCCATACCAGCCCAGACCGGCATAGGTTTCATAGCCCGGCGTCAGGGAATAGCCCACCAGCACCCCCTTATCGTCCAGATAAGACCCCATCTTGCCGCGATTGCTTTGCAGGGTGATGGTCTCGCTCAGGATGCCCTTGCCGTCGGACGAGGCGATGATGCGGTGATGCTGGTCCAGCAGCACACAGCGGGTCTGGCCCTTTTCATGATCGCCCAGCCGCACACCGCCGACCACGGTCTGAGCCTGGGGCTGCCAGTCGAAGAAGATTCCCAGCACGCCCAGCACTTCGCCATTGGCCTCGCCGCCCCGGCGGATGGCGGTGGCATAGGGCACCACCAGACTTTGCCCCAGGGCATTGTTGACCTGCACATCGGCCACGGCGAAATCGCCGCCGTCGCGGGTCGCCAGCGAGTCCTGGAACCAGGCTTCCCGCGAGACATTGGTGCCCCGCGCCTGGGGATAGCGCCCCGGACGGCCATTGGCCACCACGATGCCGTCCTTGTTGGCGATCCAGAGATCAAGATAGACGGTATAGCTGTCCAGGATCACGCCCAGGCGCTTGGCGGCATGGGCCTCGACCTCGGGGCTGGAATGGACCAGACAGTCCACCACCGCCGAATCGGTGGCCCACCAGCGCACATCGCACGAGCGCTCATAGAGATTGCGGTCGATGATCTCGATCATGTTCAGCGCCAGATCGGTCAGGCGCGATCCGCGCAGCTGCGAGATCAGGGTCTCGCCCAGGCTCATCAGGTCGTTGATGCTTTTCGACATCTCGCCTTCCAGGGCCTGGGTGATGCGATTGATGTCGTCCGAAACGTTCTTGACCTCGTTGGCCACCACGGCGAAGCCCCGGCCCATTTCTCCGGCCCGGGTCGCCTCGATCAGGGCGTTCAAGGACAGAATGCGCGTGGTGCCGGTCACCGCCTTGATGGCGCGTATCTTGTCGCTGGCGACATCATTGACGGCGCGGGCGAGCTCCAGAATGCGTTCCGGTTCGGACAAAATCCCCTCCCTGACCTGATTGGCCTATTAAATAATCAGTCACCCCCAATTGCCGAGTATATAGGCACGACCGTCACAATTCCAGTGACATCATCGTCAGAAAGGCGGGCGCCCCCATGCGAAAGTCTAGGATCGACGCCGGAATAGGCACACGGAAATCTTGAGGCGCGAAGACGCTTAGGGCATTCTTTCCGGCTCTTCGAGTCGAGGCCGATCATGAGCGATAAACGCGTCTATCTTTACGACAGCACCCTGCGCGACGGTGCGCAGACCCAGGGCGTGGATTTCTCCCCGGCGGACAAGACCGCCATCGCCCGCGAGCTGGATCGTCTCGGCATTGACTATATCGAAGGCGGCTGGCCGGGCGCCAACCCCACCGACGACGCCTTCTTCGCGGCGCCCCCGACCCTGACCCGCGCCAAGCTGTCGGCCTTTGGCATGACCCGGCGCTCGGGCCGCTCGGCCGACAATGATCCCGGCCTGCAGGCCGTGCTGATCCCCACCGCCAAGACCGCCACCCTGGTCGGCAAGAGCTGGGACTTCCAGGTGGAAACCGCGTTGGGCGTGGCGCTGGATGAAAACATCCGCATGATCTCGGACTCCATCGCCCATGCGAAGAAGAAGGTCGGCGAGTCGATCCTAGACGCCGAGCATTTCTTCGACGGCTACAAGGCCAATCCCGACTACGCCCTGTCCTGCGTCAAGGCCGGCTATGAGGCGGGCGCCCGCTGGATCGTGCTCTGCGACACCAACGGCGGCTCGCTCCCCCACGAGGTCGAGGCGATCGTCCGCGAGGTCTGCAAGATCGTTCCCGGCAGCCATATCGGCGTGCACTGTCATAACGACTCCGACAATGCGGTGGCCAATTCGCTGGCCGCCGTGATGGCCGGCGCGCGCCAGATTCAGGGCACCCTGAACGGCCTGGGCGAACGCTGTGGCAATGCCAACCTGACCTCGATCATCCCCAATCTGGTCCTGAAAATGGGCTTCGAGACCGGCGTCTCGGCCAATGACATGACCAAACTGATGCATGTCTCGCGCATCCTGGACGAGCGCCTGAACCGCGCCCCCAACCGCAATGCCCCTTATGTCGGCGAAAGCGCCTTTGCCCATAAGGGCGGGCTGCATGTCTCGGCGGTCGAGAAGGACCCCCGCTGTTACGAGCACATCGCCCCCGAACTGGTGGGCAACCGCCGCCATATCGTGGTCTCGGATCAGGCCGGGCGCTCGAACATCCTGGCCCGCTTCCGCGAGGTCGGCATCGATGTCGATCCCACCGACCCCAAGCTGTCCAAGCTGCTGGAAGAGGTGAAGCAGCGGGAATATGCCGGCTATGCCTATGACGGCGCCGAAGCCAGCTTCGAGCTGCTGGCGCGGCGCGTCATGGAAGGGGTGCCGGAATTCTTCCGCGTCGATTCCTTCCGCGCCATCGACGAGCGCCGCTGGAACGCCAAGGGCGAGCTGATCACCCTGTCGGAAGCCACCCTGAAGGCCCATGTCGGCGAGACCGAGCTGATGACCGTGGCCGAGGGCAACGGCCCCGTCAGCGCCCTGGACGCCGCCCTGCGCAAGGCCCTGATCCCCATCTATCCGCAGCTGGCCGATCTGAAGCTGGTGGATTACAAGGTCCGCATCCTGAATCCCACCGCCGGCACCAAGGCCATGACCCGCGTCATGATCGAAAGCGCCGATGGGCTGGGCGAACGCTGGTCGACCGTCGGCGTCTCGACCAACGTCATCGACGCCTCGTTCAACGCCATGCATGACAGCATCACCTATAAGCTGCTGCGCGACGGCGCCACCGTCTGATGGACATGACCCCGGAAAGCGTGCCTGAAACCCTGCGGCCGACCATTATCTTGATCCGGCCGCAGCTGTCCGAGAATATCGGCACCACGGCACGGGCCATGCTCAATTGCGGCCTGACCGATCTGCGTCTGGTCGCCCCGCGTGAGGACTGGCTATCCGAGCGGGCCGTGGCGGCCTCGTCGGGGGCCGAAGCGGTCTTGCGGGCCGCCACCGTCTATGACAGCACCGAAGCCGCCATTGCCGACCTGCACCGGGTCTTCGCCACCACCGGGCGCAATCGCTTCATGGTCAAGCCGGTGGTCACGCCCCACCGCGCCGCCGAGGAAATGCGGGCCCATGTGGCCGAAGACCTTCGCTGCGGCATCCTGTTTGGGCCTGAGCGCACCGGCCTGGAAAATGACGATGTCGCCCTGGCCGACACGGTGATCACCGTGCCGCTGAACCCGGACTATTTCTCGCTCAATCTGGCGCAGTCCGTGCTGCTGGTGGGCTATGAATGGTTCCAGGCGGGCGAACCAGCCGAGCCCCGCGCCATGACCAAGGGCGCCGCTCCGGTCGCCAAGAAGGAAGAGCTGGTGGGCTTCTTCCAGCATCTGGAGCGCGAATTGGACGAATGCGGCTTTTTCCGCGTTTTGGAAAAGCGCCCCAGCATGGTCCGCAATATCCGCAACATGTTCGAACGCGCCGATCTGACCCTGCAAGAGGTCCGCACCCTGCACGGCATCGTCCACGAACTCGTCACCTATCGCCGCCGCAAGGGCGGAGAGGAAGAGGCATGACCGGCCAACCGCCCCGTTTCGACTCCACCGCCATCGACATATTCCAGAAGCTGGTGGTCTGGCGGCGCGACGTCCGGCATTTCCGCCGCGATCCGGTCGACCCCGAGATCATCGACCATCTGATCCATCTGGCCTGTCTGGCCCCGTCGGTGGGCAACGCCCAGCCCTGGCGCTTCGTCAAAGTGACCCAGCCCGAAAACCGGGTAGCGGTGCGGGCCAATTTCGTCTCGTGCAATTCCGACGCCCTGCACGACTATTCTGGCGAGAAGGCCAAGCTCTACGCCACCTTAAAGCTGTCCGGCCTGGATGACGCGCCGGTGCAGCTGGCGGTGTTCTGCGATCATGACACCGAAGCCGGTCACGGCCTGGGCCGCAAGACCATGCCGCAAACCATGGAATATTCGGTGGTGGCGGCCATCCACACTTTGTGGCTGGCGGCGCGCCTCGAAGGGCTGGGGGTCGGCTGGGTTTCGATCATCGATCCCGACCGCATCAAGGACATCCTCGAAGTGCCCGAAAGCTGGTCGCTGGTCGCCTATCTCTGCATCGGCAAGCCGATCGAGGAAAGCGACGAACCGGAACTGATCCGCTTTGGCTGGCAGGACCGCGAAGACTGGACCAAGCTGGTCATCGAGCGCTGAGCTTATAGACCGCGCATCCAGATCGGACGGCGATAGCCGTCGATCACCATGGCCCGCTCGATCTCGGCCAGCAGCCGGGCTTTGTCCTTGGGCAGATTGCCCGCCAGGGGCAAACAGTTCGAGGCATGGTTCGAGCGGAAGATCACCGGATGCGGCGGCGCGAGAAGCTCCAACAGGCGATGCTGCTCGGCCAGCACGCCGTCATCGTCTTGGAACTGAAAATCCCCGTCCCAGCGGGCCATGAACCCGGCGGCCACATCGGGCAGCACCGTCAGTTGCAGGGTCGAGAGATAATGGGGCGGCGCCTGATTGACCAGCGCCGCCGTCTCGGCCATATGCGCCTCGGCCAGTCTTTGCCCGCCCAGCCCCAGAATCACCGTCGCCGAAATCTTGATCCCCGCCGCCCGCGCCTTGGCGATGCTTTCGCCCATGCGCTCGGGCGTCACCCCCTTGCCGATGCGCTTCAAGACTTCGGCCGAGCCCGACTCGATGCCCAGATAGACCAAAGACAGCTTGCTGGCCTTCAGCCGCTCCAGCTCTTCGGGTGTCTTGCGCAGGATATTGAGCGGCGTCGCATAGGCGGAAATCCGCTGCAATGCCGGGAAGCTCTCCGCCAGCCGCTCGGCGATGGCCAGCAGCTCGTCGGTCGGCAGGCCAAAGGCGTCGCCATCGGCCAAAAACACCCGATGCGCTCCCGGCCAATGACGGGCCAGGGCGGCGATGTCGGCAAAGACCTCGTCCCGTGGCCGGGCGCGGTAGGCCTTGCTCTTATACATGCTGCAAAAAGAGCAGTTGTTGAAGCTGCAGCCCAGCGTCGCCTGGAGAATCAGATTTTCTCCCTCGGACGGCGGGCGGAACAGGGGCATGTCGTAATGCATTATTTTTCCAGGAACAAAGGCCGGGTCGCCGGCTGCCCCTTTTCCCAGCCCTGAGCCCGCAGGAAGCCGCTGGCGGGATCGGCCAGCGCGACCACGCGGGTATCCTTGTTCAGGACCGGCGGGGCCAGCCAGTTGAAATGGCTGGGCGGCGTCTTGGACAAACGTTCCAGCGCCGCCTGACGGCCGTGGCTGTCCTTGCCGCGCGGACGTCCCTTCTGGCTCATGCTGATCCAGTGATTGGCCGCCACCGCCGGAGCCGGACGCACCGCCGCATTATGGGTGGTGCGCTCGATGACGCAGCCTTCGCAGGCGCCGGGTCCAGCCAGGATGAAGAAGGCCGGCATGGCAAGGCGGGTCTCGATCAGCATGCGCCGGGCGGTGTCGTAGTCCGGGGCCGTCTCGAAGACCTGGCGCAACAGATGCGCCGGGGGAATGCCGCCGCCCTGCCAGACCTGCATGCGATTGACCAGCCAATCGCCCCAGCGACCCAGGCCATGGGGCGAGGCCGGCGGCTGATTGATGGCGGCGGCGAAGCGGCCCTTGGCCATTCCCGTCACCACACCGGCATAGCCGGGCCAGGTCAGGTTATAGAACGCGCCCGCCGGGCCTTGCTGGCGGGCCAGCATCAGATGACGGCCCAGGCCGGGCAGCTTCCAGTCGAGCACCCGCACCAGACGGCTGCCGCCCTCGCGGCAGGGCAGCGCCGCCGAGGTGCAGGCCATCTCATAGCCCATGTTCAGAGCGAAGACGCCCCCCAGCGGCGAGGTTTTCGCCACCTGTTCCAATTCCGCAAGATAAGGATTGCCGGTCTTTTCCAGCCAGTTGCGGGCCATCTTGTCGGCCCAGCTTTGACCAAGGGCGGTGTAAAGCTTGCGTCCGGCCCGCAGAAGATCGGCCAAACCCTCAGGGTTGGCCGCCGCCAGGGCGATGGCGCCAGCTTGTCCGATCTCGATTTCTGGTATCGGCGGAAGCCCCTTCACGCGCCATCCTCCAGCAAGTTGCTGAAGCCTAACAGCTTCTGAGAATTAGTCGCCTGGATTCTCCTCGGGCAGGCGATGTTTTCGTATAAGCGGCGTCTGGCCCAACATGAACAGGAAGGTCAGGGCCAAGGTGCCGCCCACCTTCCACATCACCCATTGATCGGTGGTCAGCAGCGCCCTGGCCGCCTCGTTGGCCAGGGCCATGGCGGCGAAGAAGCCGACAAAGCGCCAGGACAGGCTGCGCCAGCCGTCCTCGTCCAGCTGCAAGGCCTCGCCGACAAAGGATTTCAGCACCGGCCGCTTGGTCAGGATGCCGCCCAAGATCACCAGCACGAACAGCAGATAGACGATGGTCGGCTTCATCTTGATGAAGCTGTCATCCTGCAGCCACAGGGTCAGCCCGCCAAAGACGCCGACGATGATCGCCGTCACCAGCGGCACCAGCGCCAGCTTGCGGGTCAGCAGATAGCCCAGCAGCAGCGCCACCGTCGAGGCCGCCATCAGCACCGCCGTGGCCGGCAGCATTCCCGCCTGTTGATAGGTGATCAAGAACAAGGCCAGCGGACCATAATCGACGGCGGGCTTGATCCAGGAAGGCGGGTTTTTCAGCATCGGACACACAAGCAGTAGTAAAAATGACGGGGCGCAGCTTACCGCGTGCCGCGCCCCAGCAGCAAGATTACCGAAAAACCCTTTGACCCAGGCGGGTTTGACGGTAATTTTACCTCCATATATTCGATCGCTGGAGTTTTCCTACCGGCGGCGTAGAGGGAAATATCACCGGCAATGCCGCAGCCCACCCATGAGACCGAAGACTTCGACCTGATCCAGCGCCGTGCCCGCTCGGCGGTCGATCTGCTGTCTCAGCTGAGGATCGCGCCGACTCCCGCCCGCTTTACCGTCACCTATCTGCATCAGACCGGCGAGATGGACGAACTGTCCAAGGCCATGAACCGGCTGGTGGGTCAGGACAAGCTGACCGGACAGGCGGTGGACGAACTCTACGAACAATATTTCGGCCGCCTGATCGACGAAGCCGAACTGCGTGACGCCAGCCGCCGCATCGAACAGACCGTCGCCGAAGTGGTGGACTGCATCGACACCGCCAGCGGCAGCGCCCAGCGCTATGGCACCGTGCTGGCCGATCTGTCGCGGGGCGACAGCCTGCGCTCGGCCGCCGATCTATCCTCGACCGTCGCCAGCGTCATCGACGAAACCCAGCGCATGGCCGAGGTCAATCGCCAGCTGGAGGCCCGTCTGGCCAGCTCATCGCGTGAGATCGAACTCTTGCGCGACCATCTGGAGCGCCTGGAGCGCGAAGCCACCCTGGACTCCTTGACCGGCATCGCCAACCGCAAGAGCCTGGACAAGACCCTGCGCGACAGCATGGCCGCCGCCGATCTGACCCGCCAGCCGCTCTGCGCCCTGATGATCGACATCGACTTCTTCAAGAAGTTCAATGACAACTACGGCCATCTGATGGGCGATCAGGTTCTGAAGCTGGTGGCCCGCTATATGAAGGATTGCATCAAGGGCCAGGACACCGCCGCCCGCTATGGCGGCGAAGAGTTCTGCGTCGTGCTGCCCAACACCCGGCTCGACGATGCCGTGCTGGTGGGCAACGCCATCCGCGAACATGTGGCCGTCAAGAAGGTGGTCAACCGCCGCACCGGCGTGCTGCTGGGCCAGATCACCCTGTCGGTGGGCGTCGGGCTCTATCGCCCCGGCGAAAGCGCCGCCGACCTGATCAGCCGCGCCGACGAGGCGCTCTATCGCGCCAAGCAGACCGGCCGCAACCGGGTGATCTCGGAAACTGCGCTGCTGACCGCCGAGAACGGCTAAAGCTCTCCTCCCTGCATTTTGTCTCTTGGCCTTGCGAAGAGAACATATATAGTACGCGCATGTCCGACCCCTTCGATCTTGATGATGATCCGCCCGAACCCTTCCGCCCTGCCCCGGCCTATGTCCCGGCGCAGACGCCCTGGCTTGACGGGCTGAACCCCGAGCAGCGCCAAGCCGTCGAAACCACCGAAGGCCCGGTGCTGGTGCTGTCGGGCGCCGGAACCGGCAAGACCCGCGTGCTGACCACCCGCCTGGCTCATATCATCGCCGGCGGCAAGGCGCGGCCCTGGCATCTGCTGGCGGTGACCTTCACCAATAAGGCGGCGCGGGAAATGCGCGAGCGCGTCTCGGCCCTGATCGGCCCCGCCGCCGAGCAGATCTGGCTGGGCACCTTTCACGCCCTGGGCGTCAAGATGCTGCGCCGCCATGCCGGGCTGGTGGGGCTGGAAAGCAATTTCACCATCCTCGACACCGATGACCAGCTGCGCCTGCTGAAGCAGGTGATGGAGGCCGAGGGTGTGGATGTCAAACGCTGGCCCGCCCAGGCGCTGATGGGCAGCATCCAGCGCTGGAAGGATCAGGGCAAGCCGCCCCACCGCCTGAAGACCGAGGATGGCGGCGAACTGGCCGCCGGCCGCGCCACCGAGCTTTACCGCCTGTATCAGGACCGTCTGCGGGCCTTGAACGCCTGCGACTTCGGCGATCTTTTGCTGCACTGCCTGAGCATCTTCCAGAACCCCGATCATCAGGATGTGCTGGAGCATTATCAGGATCAGTTCCGCTATATCCTGGTGGACGAATATCAAGACACCAACGTCTCGCAATATCTCTGGCTGCGGCTCTTGGCCCAGAAGCACAAGAATATCTGCTGCGTCGGCGACGACGATCAGTCGATCTATAGCTGGCGCGGGGCCGAGGTCGGCAACATCCTGAAGTTCGACCGCGACTTCCCCGGCGCCGCCGTGGTGCGGCTGGAGGCCAATTACCGCTCGACTCCGGCCATTCTGGCCGCCGCCTCGGCCCTGATCAGCCATAACGAGGACCGGCTGGGCAAGACCCTGCGCCCCGGCCTCAACCATCTGGGCGGCGGCGACCCGGTGATGGTGCGCGGCCTGTGGGACGGCGAGGAAGAAGCCCGCTGGGTGATCGAAGAGATCGAGGCGGTGCAGCGGCGTGGCACGCCTTTGTCGGAAATCGCCATCCTGGTCCGCGCCGGTTTCCAGACCCGCGAATTCGAAGAGCGCCTGATCACCACCGGCATTCCCTATAAGGTGCTGGGCGGCCAGCGGTTCTATGAGCGTCAGGAAATCCGCGACGCCATCGCCTATTTCCGCCTGATCGTGCAGCCGTCCGACGATCTGGCCTTCGAGCGCATCATCAATGTGCCCAAGCGTGGATTGGGCGATGCCAGCCTGCAATCCATTCATGTGCTGGCCCGCCAGCAAAGCCTGCCCCTCAGCGAAGCCGCCCGGCTGCTGGTGGAAACCGACGAACTGAAGCCCAAGGCCCGCGCCACCCTGGCCGGGTTAATGGCCGATTTCGCCCGCTGGCGCTCCTTGCTGGACGGCATGGATCATGTGGAACTGGCCCAGACCATCTTGGATGAATCCGGCTATACCGCCATGTGGCAGCGAGAAAAATCTCCCGACGCCCAGGGCCGGCTGGAAAACCTCAAGGAACTGGTGGCGGCGCTGGAAGAGTTCGAAAACCTGCCCGGCTTTTTGGAACATGTCAGTCTGGTCATGGAAAATGACGAGAAGACAGACATCGACCGGGTGGTGCTGATGACCCTGCATGCCGCCAAGGGGTTGGAGTTCGACGTGGTTTTCCTGCCCGGCTGGGAGGAAGGCCTGTTCCCCCACCAGCGCGCCCTGGAGGAAACCGGCCTGCGCGGGCTGGAGGAAGAACGCCGTCTGGCCTATGTCGGTCTGACCCGCGCCAAGCGCCGGGTGTTCGTTTCTTACGCCGCCAGCCGCCGCATCTATAACCAGTGGCAGAACAATCTGCCGTCCCGCTTCCTGGAAGAGCTGCCCAACGACATTGTCGAGCGCAGCGCCGCCCAAGGACTGTTCGGCGGCCAGTCATTCGGTGGTTTGGCAGAAAGCGCGTCAGCCTGGGCCGGCAATTGGAACAGCGGCTATGTCACCCGCCGCCAGCGCGAACAGCAGCAGGAGCAAACGCCCCTCTGGGCCGCGCCCGCCAGCCCCAACGGCGGCTTCAAGCCCGGCGACAAGGTGTTCCACCAGAAATTCGGCACCGGCAAGGTGGCGGCGGTGGACGGCAATAAGCTGGAGATCTTCTTCGACAAAGCCGGACTGAAGAAAGTCATCGACAGCTTTGTCAGTTTGGCCTAGCTGTTAAACGCCTAAGCGGGGCCATCCGGCCCCTTGGCCGCCGCCTCAATGGCGGTTTATATGTATTGTCCCTCGGCCCAAGCGGGCGCATCCGCGCCCTTGGCCGCCGCCGCAATGGCGGTTTATATGTATTGTCCCTCGGCCCAAGCGGGCGCATCCGCGCCCTTGGCCGCCGCCGCAATGGCGGTTTATATGTATTGTCCCTCGCCGGGCGGGCGCATCCGCGCCCTTGGCCGCCGCCGCAATGGCGGCTGTCGCGGGTCTTTCGTCCCGCTCCGGTGCCACACACCATCGACTTTAAGAGAAGAGTCCGCCGATCATGCTCAAGCCCCATCATCCCGACGTCTGGCGCGTGGAAATCGTTGTGCCGCTGGCCGCCGTCGAGGCTTATGAGAGCGTGCTCGAAGGCTTTACCGATACCGTCTCCTGGTTCCTCAACGATCCCGACGAGGACGAGACCGACGAAAAGCTGCTCTGGCGTCTGGAAGGCTATTCCCGCACGCCCATCGATAGCGGCGAGCTGGCCGGAGCCCTGGCGCTGATGGCCGCCAGCATCGGCGGCGAGGCCCCCGAGGCCCGCATCGAGCAGGTGGCGGGCATGGACTGGGTGACGGCCAATCTGCAGGCCTTCCCGCCCATCACCGCCGGACGTTTCTTCGTTCACGGCTCCCATTACACCGACCCGATCCCGGCCGGAAAGATCGCCATCAAGATCGATGCCGGCACCGCTTTCGGCTCGGGCGAGCATGCCACCACCTATGGCTGCCTGATGGCGCTGGACAAGCTGCTGCGCAAGCGCCGCTTCCGCCATCCTTTGGACCTGGGCTGCGGCTCGGGCATTCTGGGCATCGCCGCTGCCAAGGCCCTGCGCCTTCCCGTCACCATGACCGATATCGACCCCATCTCGGTCAATGTCGCCAGCCGCAATGCCAAGCGCAACGGTGTCGCGCCGCTGGCCTCCTGCTTCGTCTCGGATGGCTATGTCAGCCGCAGCATCAAGGCGCGGCGTCCCTATGACCTGATCCTGGCCAATATCCTGGCCCGCCCGCTCTGCGGCATGGCCTTCGATCTGTCGCGCAATCTGGCCGAGGGCGGCATCGCCGTGCTGTCCGGCCTCTTGAACCGCCAGGAACGCATGGTGCTGGCAGCGCATCGTCGTCATGGCCTGTCCATGCTGGGCAAGATCCGCCTGAACGGCTGGACCGCCATGGTCATCAGCCGCGGCCCCGGCATGGGTCTGTAAGGCTTTTACCCCGCCAGAGTCAGGATCGCCTTGACCCGTTCGGCGGCGTCGCGCAATTCCGTCTCCAACTGGATCGTCTCGGCCAGTTGGGCGGCATGGGCGGCCATGGCCTCGCAGTCCTGGGGATGGGCCAGCGCCCAGGCGATCTTGTCGTCGAAGTCCGACAGATCGGCGGCAATGGGAATGAAGTGGGTCCAAGGCAGCAGCCGGTCATAGTACCACTGGCGATAGCCCTGCGGCGACGCCACCTTCAGGATCACCGCCCCCATGATCAGCTTGTCCAGCAGGCTCCAGGAATTGGTCCAACCGTCGATATCGAACAGATATTGATAGTCGAAGAACCGTTCCTTGATCATCTCGGGCCGGACGAAGTCGGCGGCCACAAGCTTTTCCCGCAAGGGCTGCTGCTCGACCTGATGAAAGCCGGTCAGCCCCACATCCAGCTTGTCGCGATGCGCACTGTTGCGGCTGACCGAGCAGAACTGTAGCCGCTGCACCCAGCGCCAATTGTCCGAGCAATGGATATCGAAATCGCCCTGGGGCAGCGGCGCCAAGGGCCGTCCTCCGGCGGTGCCGCGCCATAGGAAGACATCCTTGCGCTCGCGCCAGGGCCGGGCTTGGGTGGCTGCGAACTCGCGGACAAGCACGTAATTCTCGGCCATATGAAAGAAGGGATCGGGGACCAGCACCGCATCGGCGCGGGTCGAGCTATAGGCCACGCGGGGATAATCGCCGCGATCGTCGCCATCGCCCAAATCCACCACCACTTCGACGCTGATGCCCTCGGGCAGGGAGCGGGCAATCCCGGCGAAGAACGCGGCGACCATGGGAAAACGGGTGAATTCCGTGACCGGCTGCATGGCCAATTCGAAATCGGCGATGAAGATCAGCGCCTTGCCGCTGATCCGCACCAGCACATGCTCGATCGAGATCAGCGGGCGGGGCAGATGGTCCCGGTTCAACAGCGAGAAATGAATGGGCATGCCGCTTTCGCCGCCCATCATGGCCGAGGTAAAGGCCATTTCGAACAGGCGATGGGCTTCCGCCGCCTTCTGGGCGATGGCAGCGTCTATCCCAAGCTGGCGGAATTGGTTGGCGGCGTCGATGAAAGTCAGCATGGCGGCTCGGCCCGAAGCGGTATCCGCATCAGGCTGGACCGCAATGCTTTAAATAGCGTTACAGATGCGGCTCGACCCGCTGACGCAGACCATCGGCGGCACCCCAGCTTTGTTCAGGGGCGACATCATTGATCGCCAAACCCTCGAAGCTTTGGCCGGGAGTGAAGGACAGGCGACGGCGGCGGGTGGGTCGGACCTCGCGGGCATTGCCGGTCAGGGCGGAGACGAATCCATGGCGCTGGATATCGTCGGACCAGGACTGGAAGAATTCCGAAACGGCCTTGAACACCTGACTCACTCCTTAAAAATAACGGCTGCCTGCCTCGTGCCTTTGCACCATAGCGAAAGAGGCCCCGGTGCGGGGAGACAAATATTGCAGCGCAGCAATGCCCTTGGGACATATCGATAGCCGGCAATTGTGGCCTGATTATGGAGAAGCATCTTGCCGGGCGGTCTTTCGCCCCCTAGCTTCCCAGGATCAGCGTCTGATCCCGAGGTTTCCCATGTCCATCCCCCTGGAGCGTCTGCGCCAAGAGCTGTCCGCCCAAGGCCTCGACGGCTTCGTGGTGCCGCGCGCCGACGAATATCAGGGGGAATATGTCCCGCCCTCGGCCATGCGGCTGGCCTGGCTGACCGGCTTCAGCGGCTCGGCGGGCGTGGCGGTGGTGCTGTCGGATCGGGCGGCGCTGTTCGTCGATGGCCGCTATACCCTACAGGCCAAGGCCGAGGTGGACGAAGCCGCCTTTGCCCTGCTGCATCTGGTGGAGCAACCGCCTCAAGCTTGGCTGGAGACCGCCCTGTCCGCCGGGCAGCGCCTGGGCTACGACCCGTGGCTGCATACCCCCAACGGAGTCGAGCAACTGCGCAAGGCCTGCGACAAGGCCGGCGCCCAGCTGGTCCCCTGCGTGCGAAATCCCCTGGACGCCGTCTGGAGTGACCGCCCCGCCCCGCCGCAAGCGCCGGTGGTGGCGCATCCTTTGGAATTCGCCGGACGCACCGCCGCCGAAAAGCGGGCCGATATCGCCGCCCTGCTGCGGGCCGAGAAGCAGGATGCGGTGGTGCTGACCGCCCCCGATTCTATCGCTTGGCTGCTGAATATTCGCGGCGGCGATGTGGATTTCAGCCCCTTGCCACTGGGCTTCGCCATCCTGCGGGCCGATGCCTCGGTAGAGCTGTTCCTCGATCCGGCCAAGCAGCCGCCCGCCATGGAGGGCGTTACCCTGTCGCCGCCCTCGGCCCTGGGCGATGCGCTGGCGGCCTTGGCGGGAAAGAGCGTCCGCATCGATCCCTCCAGCGCCGCCGCCTGGATCTTCGACCGGCTGGATCAGCCCATCAAGGCCGCCGACCCCTGTGCCCTGCCCAAGGCCCGCAAGAACGATATCGAGCTGCAAGGGGCTCGGCGGGCGCATTTGCGCGACGGCGTCGCCCTAAGCCGCTTCCTGGCCTGGCTGGATCACGCCGAAGCGGTCACCGAGATTTCGGCCCGCGACAAATTGGAAAGCTTCCGCAGCCAAGGCGATCTGTATTGCGGCCCCAGCTTTCCCACCATCGCCGGAGCCGGGCCCAACGGCGCCATCGTGCATTACCGCTCGACCGAGGCCAGCAACCGCCGCCTGGAACCGGGGCAATTGTTCCTGCTGGATTCCGGCGGGCAATATCGCGACGGCACCACCGATGTCACCCGCACCATCGCCATCGGCCCGGCGGGCGCGGAAGAACGGCACCGCTTCACCCTGGTGCTGAAGGGCCATATCGCCCTGGCCTCGGCCCGCTTCCCCGAAGGCACCACCGGCAGCCAGCTGGATGTGCTGGCCCGCTCCGCCCTCTGGGCCGAGGGGCTGGATTATGACCACGGCACCGGCCATGGCGTCGGCAGCTTCCTGTCGGTGCATGAAGGCCCCCAGCGCATCTCGAAGATCGGCAACGCCCAGGCGCTGCTGCCCGGCATGGTGCTGTCCAACGAGCCCGGCTATTACAAGACCGGCGCCTATGGCATCCGCATCGAAAATCTGCTGGCGGTGATCCCCAGCGAGATCGTCGGCGAACGGGCCATGCTGGAGTTCGAGACCCTGACCCTGGCCCCCATCGACCGGCGGCTGATCGACCCGACCCTGTTGAGCCCGGCCGAAATCACCTGGCTCGACGGTTATCACGCCAGGGTCCGTGCCGCCCTGTCGCCGCATCTGGATGGCCCCGATCAGGACTGGCTGTCCCAGGCCACCGCCCCGCTTTAGACCTATCCCCCGCTTTGCAGCCGGTTCAGCCGGTCCAGATCCGCCTTCATGGATTGCATCAGGCGGGTCAGACTGTCATTGGAGCGGCGGGTTTCCTCGGCGCTCTGCTGCGACTCCTGGGCCAATTGCGCCAGGGTCTGAGCCTGCTCGTCCAGCTTTCCCTGGACCGTTCCCAGACTGGTCTTCAGCTGATTGGTCGCGGCCTCTTGCGCCGTCAGCTTGCCTTGCAACGCCGTCACCGCTTCGTTTGAAGGCGCGGGAGCTGGTGCCGGAGGCGGAGGCGGCGGAGGAGGCGGTGGGGGCGGTGGGGGCGGTGGGGGCGGCGGTGGGGGCGGTGGGGGCTTCACCACGGGAGCGGGAGCAGGAGCCGCCATCTGAACCGGAGCCGGAGCAGGAGCAGGGGCCGGAACCGGAGCAGCCGCCGCC